>Ga0207667_10005488_pt1 | contig 15463 bp, 10 predicted proteins | sample KBSCornC52_FD_184301 | JGI IMG/M metagenome (GOLD analysis project Ga0207667, IMG submission 184301) | Corn rhizosphere microbial communities from Kellogg Biological Station, Michigan, USA - KBS Corn C5-2 (SPAdes) (version 2) | ecosystem: Host-associated > Plants > Roots > Rhizosphere > Soil ... | reverse complement strand
CTTTCGATGCTGATGGCCATCGCCTTTCCGATCGCCTTTGGCACGGCGCTCAGCGCCGCTTTTCTGTCCTTCTATCGTCAGGACTAACGGGCGCGCTTCTCGCGACGCCGATGGTGGCCCCAAGCACATGAGCGGCTGAAGCAGTCTCCCGCATCTTGGTCGGCTACTGGGGGCAAAGCGGAACTCAACGAGCGTCTGCTCTTGATGCTGTGGACGGCTCCTCCGCCGGCGGCATCGCGATGTGCCACGTTCTTGGTCCGGATGACCGGTGGTCAATTCGAAGGACCGACGCCGACCCTAACAAACAACCTAACAACGCACAAACTATTGCAACATTAGGTCCATCAGCTAAACATCTGCGTCAGAAGGCCACTCAATGGCGGACTGACCAGCGGACGTTAGGATGGGTGTTAGGTTCGTGCCGTGAATCGTGTCACCATGCAAACCATTGCCGATCAGCTTGGCGTCTCGAAATATGCCGTCTCCCGGTCGCTTTCGGGCAAGGATGGCGTGAGCGAGACGACACGGCAGACCGTGGAGCAATTGGCGAACGCACTCGGCTATGTGCCGCCCAGCGTGGTCGCGAGCGCTCGAACGATCCAGTTGGTCCTGCACGATCATGACCCGGTGAACTCCGAGGTTCAGCTTCGCATCCAACGCGGCATTCAGCGCGCGGCCGAGATGCACGGCTACCCGGTGCAGATGCAGTGGGAACACGAGGCCCGCCGGACGACCGAGGCGATCCGCAATGGCGCGGGCACCATCCTCGTCGGCCCGCATGCACCCATTCCGGCTGTGGAGCGGCAGCGGCGCATGCTGCCGGTGGTCAAGGTCGGTTTGATCGCGCCGCTCGAGCTGATCGATCAGATCGACGTGGACGCCAACGGCGCGACGGCCGCCGTCGGGTTGAAGCTTCTCGAATATGGACACCGCGATATCGCCTTCCTGCAGGGGCGAGGGCGTCTGCGTGGCCGGACCGGGCGCTATCGTGCGCTTCGCGACGTGCTGGCGGATGCCGGCGCTCAAGAGGTCGCCGAGCTCTATTTCGACGAGAATGGCGGCTTCCTCGATGCGTTCAAGGCTTTGCGGGCCACGGGCCGCAAGCCGACGGCACTGGTGGCGGGCAACGACTGGATTGCCGTCGCCGCCATTTCGGATCTGCTGCGCTCTGGCATGCGGGTGCCCGACGATATCTCGGTCGTCGGCTACGGCGACTACGCGGCGGCTGTGCAGACGACGCCGCAACTCACCACGATCCGGGTTCCGGGAGAGGAGATGGGCGCCACGGCGTTCGAGATGCTCCGCGAGGGCATCGAGCGGCGGAGCGACCCGCGGCGCTCCCCACGCCGGCTGCTGATCGCGCCGACGATCATCGAGCGGCAGTCGCTTCGACGCATTTGATTCATTGCCGCCGGCGGCTCTGCCGGTATTTCCATTCCCGAAGGACATCGCATGGCTGAGCTTCCGCAACTTCCCTATGGCGCGGTGTATTTCCGCAAGTCCAACCCGCCGCGGAGCGACTGGGCGCGTGACTATGCGGTCGCCGGCGAAGATGGGCTGAATGTCTTCCGGCACTGGTTCATGTGGGCCTCGATCGAGCGCGAGCCCGGCAAGTACGATTGGACCGACTACGACCAGCAGATGGATTTGGCGGCCAAGAACGGCATCAAGACCATCATCGCCGAGCTCACGCACACCGTGCCCGACTGGGCAGTGCACGAATTTGCGCATGCTCGCGTGATCCACGCAGACGGCTCGCCTGCGACCTCGAACATGGGCGTGTCGAGCGCGACAGGAGGTTTTTCGAGCGGCGCGGGGACGCTGACGCTCAACTGCCCCGAAGTGCGTGAGATGGCTGGCAATTTCCTGAAGGCTTTGGCCGCCCGCTACAAGGACCACCCGGCGATGCTGGGCTACGATGTGTGGAACGAGGTCAACTATCCGGCCGACGTCGACTACTCGGACTATTCCAAGGAGGCCTTCCGCGACTGGCTCAAGGCGAAGTACGGCACGCTCGACGCTCTTGCGCAGGCGTGGCACCGCTACTCGTTCTACAAGTGGGATTATGTCGAACCGCCGGTCGTCATCGCGCCGTATGCCGAAACGCTCGATTGGCTCCTGTTCAAGCGCGACAACTTCTATGGGCTGATGCAGTGGCGGATCGATACGATCCGCGGTGTCGACAGCAAGAACAAGATCGTCGCTCACGGCGTCTCGGGCGCGATACCGAATCTTGCCTCGCACGGGTCCGACGACTGGCTCGCCGCCAGCAAGGTCGAAGTCTACGGCATGACCTGGATCGCTGCGCGCAAGGGCAACCAGCCGTGGCGAAACTGGTACGGCGTCGATCTCACCCGGGCGGCCGCGCGTGGAAAGCCGTTCTGGCACGCCGAGCGGCAAGGAGGGCCGCTGTGGCTGCAGCCGCAGGTTTTGGGCCGGGACAAGGAGGATGGCCGTGTGGCCGAGCCCGAGGACATTCGCCTGTGGAGCCTCACCTCACTCGCCGGCGGCGCGCGCGGCGTGATGAATCTGCGCTGGCGACCGTTGCTCGACGGACCACTGTTCGGCGCCTTCGGGTCCTATGCGATGGACGGCTCGCGCACACCGCGGTCCGACATGGCGAGCGTGATGGCCAAGTGGGGCAATGGCGAAAAGACCAAAGCGCTGATGGCCGCCAAGCCGGTGCGTGGCGAGGTGGGCCTGCTGGTCGTGCCGGAATTGCAGATGTGGGACTATGCACTCAATCACGAAAGCAAGTTCGACACCTATGCGGCAGCGATGTGGGGTGCCTATCGCGGCTTCTTCGACAATGGCGTGCAGGCCGACTGGGTCCACATCGACGACCTCGACAACTACGATGCGATCTACTTCCCCTATCCGATCATGATGACTGCAGTGCAGGCGAAGGCACTCGCGGCTTGGGTGGAGAAGGGCGGCCGGCTGGTGGCGGAGGCGTGTCCGGCCTATTTCGGCGATCGGGGGCACGTCGGCACGGTGCAGCCGAACTTTGGTCTCGATGCGGTGTTCGGCGCGCGCGAGGACGAGGTCGAGTTCATGCCCGACATCGGCGACCGCATCCATTTCAAGCTCGACGGCTTGGCAGTGGATGGCGGTGGGTACCTCCAGAGCTACGAGCTCGCCGGCGGCGAAGCTCACGGCAACTTCAGCGAAGGCCGGCTGGCCGTGGTTTCGCATCAGCACGGCAAGGGGCGTACCCTGCTGGTCGGTACGCACCCGTCCGTCGCCTACTACCGGACGAGCAGCGCTGCCAACCGCGCCTATTTTGCCAAGGTGTTCGACTGGCTGGGCAATCCCAAGCACGTCAGCATCGACAATCCCGCCGTGCAGGCGCGCCTGCACAAGGGTGCCGATGCCCTCTTCGTGTGGCTGGTCAATCCGACGCGCGAAGCGCAAAGGGTGGCCTTCTCGCTGGCGCCCGGCTACGGGGATGCAGTGCCGAAGTCGTCGCTTTGGCCGGAAGTGACCGATGCCAAAGATAGCCGCAGCGTGATCGTGCCGGCGCGCGATGCGCTGATCCTGGAGCTGCGATAGGGTCGGGGGCAGGGCGAGCCCGAGCCCGCCCTGCGTTACTTGCCGGACATCCCTTGGATCGTCCGGATCAGGGCCGAGTGATCGAGGTCGCCGTCGCCGCGGCCGATCGCAGCGTTCATCAGTTGCTGCGTGGCGGCCGTGTTGGGCAGAGCGAGGTCGAGGGTCTTCCCGGCATCGACCGCAAGGCTCAGATCTTTCCGGTGCAGGCGGATGCGGAAGCCAGGCGCGAATGCCTCATCGATCATCCGCTGGCCGTGCACCTCGAGGATGCGCGAGGAGGCAAAGCCACCCATCAGCGCCGCGCGGACCTTTGCCGGATCGGCGCCCGCGGCGGCGGCGAACGTCAGCGCCTCGCTTACAGCCTCGATGGTGAGGCCGACGATGATCTGGTTGGCGACCTTCGCCGTCTGCCCGTCTCCGACATCTCCCACCAGCGTGATGTTCTTGCCCATCACCTCGAATAGCGGCCTGGCGCGGGCGAAGACAGCTTCGGTCCCGCCGGCCATGATGGTGAGGGTCGCGTTCTGCGCGCCGACCTCGCCGCCGGACACCGGCGCATCGAGGTAGTCCGCTCGCAGAGCCGCGACGCGCCGGGCGAAGTCCTTGGTCGCGACGGGAGAGATCGAACTCATGTCGATCACGAGCTTGCCGTCTGACAGCCCTGCGGCAACGCCCCTATCGCCGAAGAGGACGGTCTCCACGTCCGGCGTATCCGGTAACATCAGGATGATGATGTCCGTCGCGCGGGCCACGGCCTCGGCGCTGTCGAGCGCCTTGCCGCCGGCGTCGATCAGCGGTTGCGAGACCGGCTTTACGCGGTGGAGGAACAGGCTGTGTCCGGCCTTGATGAGATTGTGCGCCATCGGGCGTCCCATGACGCCCAGGCCAATGAAGCCGATATTCATGCCGCTGCTCCGCGATAGGATTTGAGCCATCCCAGGCCGCCGGAGGTGCTGCTACTGGGTTTGTACTCGGCGCCGACCCAACCGTCGTATCCCAGCCTCTCAAGCTCGGCGAAGATGAAGGGGTAGTTGATCTCCCCGGTGCCCGGCTCGTTGCGGCCGGGATTGTCGGCGACCTGCACATGCGCGATGCGCGGCATCAGCGCCTTGAAGGTAGCGATCAACTCGCCTTGCACACGCTGCATGTGATAGAAGTCGTACTGCAGGAATAGATTGTCGTTATTCACACGGTCGAAAATGCGAAGCGCGAGGGTCGAGCTGTTGACGAAGAATCCGGGGATGTCGAACGGATTGATCGGTTCGAGCAGCAGCCGGATGCCCGCATGCGCCAGCCGTGGCGCCGCATAGCTCAGGTTGGCGACCAGGGTCGCCTCGGCGGCCTCGGGCGTTGCACCTTTCGGAATGCCGGCAAGGCAGTTGACCTGCGTGCAGCCGAGCACTGTGGCGTAGCGGATGGCTTCAGTGACGCCACGACGGAAGTCTGCCTCACGGCCGGGGAGGGCACCGATGCCGCGCTCGCCACCGGCCCAGTCGCCGGACGGAAGGTTGAACAGCGCCTGCGTGAGATTGTTCTTCTGCAGCCGCTCAGTGATCGCCTCGGGCGTTTCGGAATAGGGCCCGAGATATTCGACACCGGTGAAGCCGTCGCGGGCCGCAGCATCGAAGCGATCGAGAAATGTGAGTTCCGGATAGAGCATCGAAAGATTGGCGGAGAAACGAAGCATTGGTGGGCCTGGAGATAGAGAGGGCGAAGTGACCTAGTTCTGGTCGCCGGGCATGCGGACGCGGTGCATCATCCGCTTGTTGCGCGGATCGGGGTTGGGAACGGCCGAGATCAGCATCTTGGTATAATCTTCGCGTGGGGTCGCGCAGATTTCTTCTGCCGTACCGAGCTCCACCAGCTTGCCGCGATGCATCACCGCCACCCGGTCGCAGAAGTAGCGGACGACGGAAATGTCGTGCGAGATGAAGATGAAGCTGAGATCGAGGTGCTGCTGCAGTTCCAGCAGCAGGTCGAGAATCTGGCTGCGGATCGACACGTCAAGGGCGGATGTGGCCTCGTCGGCGATGATCACGCGAGGATCGAGCGCGAGCGCGCGGGCAATGCCGATGCGCTGGCGCTGCCCGCCCGAGAAGGCATGCGGGTAGCGCTCCATCGCTGCGGGATCGAGCCCGACCATCTCCATCAGCTCGGCAACGCGCTTGCCGAGCACCTTGCCCGGGGCGCGACCGGCGATGGTCAGTGGCTCGGCGATGATTTCCCGCACCGTCATGCGTGGATTGAGCGAAGCGAAGGGGTCCTGGAAGACCAGCCGCACGTCCTGGTGATAGGCGCGAAGGTCAGCCTTGCTCATCGTCGTCACGTCGCGTTCCTGGCCGTTGCGGTCGCGATAGAGGACATTGCCGGATGACGGCTCGACGGTCCGCAACACCAGTCGGCCGAGCGTCGTCTTGCCCGATCCGCTTTCGCCGACGATGCCGAGGTTCTCGCCGGGCAACAGGTCGAGGCTTACGTCGTCGACCGCCTTGATCACGAAGCTGCCCACCTTGCTGAACCAGCCGCCGCCTGCACCGAACCCTTTGCTGAGATGGCGCAGAGAGAGGATCGGCGGCGCAGGTGGACTCTCGACCCGCGGCGCGCCGCTCACACGCTCGGCGCCGCCCTCGAGCTTGAGGGTCGAGCTCAGGAGGCGCTGCGTGTAGGGGTGGCGGGCATTGTAGAAGATGTGGTCGACCGAGCCAGCCTCGACGATGCGGCCGAAGCGCATTACCGCGACATCGTCCGCCGTTTCGGCGACCACGCCCATGTCGTGGGTGATCAGCAGCATCGCCATCCCGCGCTCGAGCTGCAGGCGCTTGATGAGGTCGAGGATTTCGGCCTGCGTCGTCACGTCGAGCGCAGTCGTCGGCTCGTCGGCGATCAAGATGTCGGGATTGCAGGCGAGGGCCATTGCGATCATAGCACGCTGCCGCATGCCTCCCGAGAATTCGAACGTGTAGCGGTCGATCATCTTGTCGGGATGGGGGATCTCGACCTGCGCGAGCAGCCGGACGGTCTCGTCGCGCGCTTGCCGCGGCGTGAGCGGGCGGTGGAGCCTCAGCGCCTCGATGATCTGCGAGCCGATGGTGTGGACCGGCGAGAGCGAGCTCATCGGCTCCTGGAAAATCAGACCGATCCGGCGGCCGCGGATGGAGCGCATCTGTCGCGAGGTATCGCGCTCGGCGGTGACGTCGATCTGGCGGCCGTCGATGTCGAGAGTGATCTTGCCGGCCACGATCTGGCCGGGCGGTTCGACCAGACGCATAAGGGCTCGCGCGGTCACGGACTTGCCGCTGCCGCTCTCGCCCACAAGGCAAAGGGTCCGGCCCTTGTGCAGCGTGAAGCTCACATCGCGCACGGCGTGCAGAATGTGTGTGCGAAGTGTGAAATCGACCGACAGACGCTCGACCGCCAGCAGGGCACCGCCGCCGCCGCCGGATCCGCCCTGTTGCGGGATGATTGGAGTTTGCGCGGTCATGCCGGCCTCACGTGTTGTAAGGGTCGGCGGCATCGCGTAGCCCATCGCCGAAGAAATTGAAGGAGAGCACCGCGAGCACCACCGCGGCGCTCGGCCAGATCAGCAGCCACGGCGCCGTCGCCACGGTGCGGATGTTCTGCGCGTCCTGCAGCAGCACGCCCCAGCTCACCACCGGCGGCTTGAGTCCCACACCGAGGAAGCTGAGCGAGGTTTCCGCGACGATCATGGTGGGCACCGCAAGCGTCACGACCGCGAGGATGTGGCTCGTCAGCGACGGCAGGATGTGCCGGAAGATGACGCGCCGTTCGGTCGAGCCGTCGAGGCGGGCGGCGGTGACGAAGTCCTCGCCACGCAGCGCTAAGAACCGGCCGCGCACTTCGCGCGCGAGACTGGTCCAGCCGAGCAGCGACACGATGACTGTGATGATGAAGTAGACCTGCAGCGGCGGCCAGGCGACGGGGATGGCTGCTGCGAGACCGAGCCATAGGGGAATGGTCGGCATCGCCGAGATAACTTCGATGATGCGCTGCACCAGCGTATCGACCCAGCCGCCGTAGAACCCCGAGAGCGAGCCGAGCGTGACGCCCAAGATCAGCGAGATGGCGACACCGGCGAGCCCGATCGACATCGAGACGCGCGTTCCATAGATCAGCCGACTGAGCAGGTCACGACCCAGTCGATCGGCACCGATCAGGTACATCGGGTCGGTCTTGCGGGTCGGCCCGAAGAAATGAATGTCGGTCGGAAACAGATTCCAGAGCTTGTAGCGCTCGCCGTGGACGAAGAAGCCGACAGGAATGATCTTTGTATCGTCGACGACGAAAGTGCGGCGAAGCGCGACCGGATCGATCTTCACCGCATAGCCCGCGACGTGCGGCGCAAACCGCGTGCCGTTGGCATCGGTGACGAACCATTCGATGGGCTGTGGTGGCGCGTAGGTGTACTGCGCCTTCGAGGTCTCGGGCAGGCCGGGCGCCAGGAACTCGCAGAACGCCGCGACGAGATAGAGCAGCAAGACGATGGTTCCCGCGGCCATCGCCACCTTCTGGCGGACGAGCTTCTGGCCGATCAGCCGCCACGGTCCGGCGGCTGCGGCGCGATCGGGTCGGCGTTTGCCCCGGAGCGGGCTCGTCGACGGCGCAGTCTCTTCTTGCTCGATCTCGAACACTTCATTGAGGCTCATCGGTGCATCCTCACGTGAAGCGGATACGGGGATCGAGCAGGGCGAGGAGCAGGTCGGAGACCAGCATGCCCACGAGCGTCAGCACACCGAGTAGCAGGATGAAGGTTCCGGCGAGGTACATGTCCTGGCTGACCAGGGAGCTGAGGAGCAGCGGTCCGGCGGTCGGCAGGTTGAGGACGATCGAGACGATGGTGGCGCCCGAGACGAGATGCGGCAGCACCCAGCCAAGGGCCGACACAAACGGATTGAGGGCGATACGCACCGGGTACTTCAGTACGACCTTATACTCCGGCAGCCCCTTGGCACGCGCGGTCAGCACATAGGGCTTGTGCAGTTCGTCCGTGAGGTTCGCCCGCAGGATGCGGATCAGTGCGGCCGTGCCGGAGGTGCCGATGATGATGATCGGCACCCAGATGTGCGCGAGGAGGTCGACCAGCTTGTCCCAGCTCCAGGACGCGTCATTGAATTGCGGCGAATAGAGGCCGCCGACGCTCTGCCCGAAGAGGCGGTAGGATGCGTACATCAGCACCAGCGCCAGGATGAAGTTGGGCACCGCGAGGCCGATAAATCCGAGCAGCGTGAACACGTGATCCCCGATAGAGTATCGTCGGACCGCCGAGTAGATGCCGATCGGCAGGGCCACGGCCCAGACGAAGAGCAGGCTCGCAACGGTGATCATCAGGGTGGTGCCAAGCTGACCCCAGACCAGCGCCGAGACCGGCTGCCGCCATTGGAACGACTGGCCGAAATCGCCGCGCGTGACGATGCCGGTGATCCACTTGGCGTACTGCACGTAAATCGGCTGGTCGAAGCCATATTGTTCGCGCAGCTGCGCGATCTGGTTCGGGTCGACCGTCTGGCCGGAGGACTCCATGTTCGCGACCATCGAGGTCAGGTAGTCGCCCGGAGGCAGTTGGATGATCAGGAACGCGATCAGCGAAATTCCAAACAGCGTCGGGATCATGTAGAGGACGCGCCGCAGGATGTAGCCCAGCATCTCAGGCGGCCCCCACGTCCAGTCGCGAAAGCAGTCGTCGATCGATCATCGCGCCCACCTCACTGCCATTCGAGTTGCATGACCTCCATCCGGGTCACGCCCGGCACCACGACTTCGAACCGGCCGTCGCGGCGGCTGACCGGCACGCTGTCGCCGCTTATCAGCAGGCGAGCCGTCGCGCGATTGACGCCCTGCGGCGCAGCCACGGAGATGGTCTGCGGACCGATGGGGAAGACGGAGCGCAGCGGCCCCTTCATCATCATCGGATTGGTGAGGTTGAGCAATGCAACAATTGTCTGGTTCTTCGCCGTCCGTACGGCAAGGTCGACGACACCATCGCCGCTGACGCTCACGTCCGGCGTCTTGTCGAGCGCCCAGGCAACCGCATTGTTGATGAGCTGCCCATGATCCTGTGCGAGCGAGCTCCAGAAGATCTCGCCGATGTTCCAGGGGATATAGACGACCCGTCCCCCATGGCCGGTTTCGCGTGCCACGACCGCCGCGCCTTGCGGTTCCTCGCGCGGGTAAACTTCCTCCATCGGCAGGTCTGGGAAGTCGGGCACGTAGAGGAAGGGCGTCTCAACACCCGCAACGACGTCGATACCGAGCAGGTAGGTGCCGCCGATGATGCGGTTCGCCCCATCGTAGCCACGGTTGATGGGGTGCGGCCTGCCCAGGGCGACATACGTGTTTTTGACGACACCGCGGGCCGGCTGCGTGAGGTGCGCGCCGAAGATGTCGGCGAGGGCGAAATCATGGCGCCGCTTGCCGGTCTCGTCGCGCAACGACGTCTCATAGGCGGCAACGAGGCTTCCCCCCTGCTCGACATATTCGCGCAAGGCCGCGCATTGCGCATCCGACAGGCAGGCCGCATTCGGCAGGATGACCAGCTTGAAACGCGAGAGGTTGGCGAGCGTCAGCCGCTGGTCCGAGATCATCTCGAACGGTAGACGGGCCTCCACCAGCGCGTGATAGACGCCGAGGTCGTGCACCTCGGCCCGCGCATTCTCTTCGCGAGGCCACAGTCGATGCGTGGTCGCCGCGTCGATCAGCGCGATCTCGGCAGTTGCTGTCGTGGCAGCGAAAGCTTCGGCGATTGCAGCATGGCGGCCGAAGGCCGCCGACATTGGCGCAATCCAGCGGGGGTCGGGAATGACGCCGTTGAACTTAGTGAACCACGCGGACATCCCCTGCACGGTGCCGTCGTCGACCCAGAGTTCGATCTCGTCGCCGGTCTGGACCGAATCCTTCCAGCGGTTCTCTTCGAGACCCACCGACGTAATGAGGACCGCCGGGCGATCGGGGAAGCCGGCGCGCATGCGCTTGCCGGCACGGCCGGCGGACCAGGCGAGCTCGACGCCCTGGCGGGCCTGGTGGTCGACGACCAGGAACGGGCAGTGCTTCTCGATGATGGCGAGATCGAACTCCTGCAGCGAAGCGCTCCCCATGTTAGGGATGAAGCTGGCGTGCGGACGTGCCGACTTCACCACCGCGTCCCACTCGACGATGAGGTTGGTGAGGACGTCGCGCCGCCACTTCACCCACGCCTGCCACGCCGGATCGCTCGCCGCCGCGCGGCGGGGCAGCTCGAGGCCCGTGGCCTCCCGGAAGCGCGTGGTGCAGCTCTTGCAGTAGCAGACGCCATGGCCTTGCCAGCGATTGGCGAAAACGGCATCGATGTCGTAGCGGCGGGTGATCTCTTCGACCACCTGCGGCATGAATTTCGAATTGTAGTCGCCATAGGCGCAGGTCACCCATACCTCGGGGAAAGCCCAGTGGCGCCGCGGCTGCCCATCCTTGTCGACGGCGATCCATTCCGGATGTGCGTCTGCTGCGTCCTGGTGGATGGCATGCGGATCGACGCGCGCCATCACATGCATACCCAGATGGCGCGCGCCGTCCACGAGCACGCCGAACGGATCGCGCTCGCCGATGAACTTGCTCACATAGTGCAGCGGAATCTTGCTCGGGTAGTAGGCGATGTAGCCGCCCGCACTCAGGCAGGTCGCGTTCGACCTTGTGCGGCGGAAGATGTCTATCCACTGGTTAGGATCAAACTTGACCGGATCGTCCTCGGCGAGAGTGAGCTGGGTCCAGCGCGTCGCGGTAGTGTACCACAGCGGTGTTCTGAGCGTGGCGCTGGTCTCGGCCTTGGCATCGAGCATCGGATCATCTTTTTCGAAAGAAGCGCCGTCGACGTCGACGCGCACTCCAACGTCATGGGTCGGGAGGAACCCAAGAGTGGAAGGCTCCGCCCCGCTCGGCGAGGCGAAGCCGGGCAATCAGGCCTTGTAGAACTGCTCCGGCCGGGTCGGTGCAGGCGTCGGCCAGCCGAACGAGTTGGGCATCGTCTTGGTAAAGTTCTTGATGTTGTTCTTGACGATGCCATAACCCGGCGGAATCTGCGTTACGCCGAACGTGTAGAACTCGTCGGCGGCGTTCTGCAGGATCTGCTTCATCAGCTCGGCCTGCTTGCCCGGATCCGACGTGCCGACCAACTGGTCGTACAGCGCCATCGACTTCTTGGTGACATCGTCCGGCTCGATCGCGTCCTTGTTATCCTTGGCCTGGTACCAGAGCTGCCAGCCGGGCGCATAGACCGCGTTGTTGTTGGTCGGCACGTAGTAGCGCGGGTCCAGCATGGCGGCGATGCCGCCATTTGCACCGAACTCATGGCAGGTTGCATCGAAGTCGCGGCCCTGGCGTACGCGGGTTTCCCACAACGACCGGTCCATTGTACGGACCTGGGCATCGATGCCCACTGCCTGGAACATCGGCACCACGAGTTGCAGCATGTCGATGAAGATGGCGCGCGCATTGTCGATCTCGAACGTGATCGTCAGCTTCTTGCCGTTCTTGTCGAGCCGGATGCCGTCGCCGCCCTTGTTGGGGATGACCTTGTCGAGCATGGCGTTCGCTTGGTCCGGATCGAACTGGGTGAACTGCGTCGCGAGCTGTTCATTGTAGAGCGGGTCAGTCTTGAGGATCGACGGCTGCGCGGGAGCGCCTTGTCCGACGAGCACTGTGTCGATCAGCGACTGCCGGTCGAGCGCCAGCGACAGGGCGACGCGGAAGTCCTTGTTCTGAAACAGCTCGCGACGCACCGGATCGTTGTGGTTGAGGTTGAAGCAGAACACCATCTGGTTCGCTTCGGTGGAGTTCAACGTGTAGAAGTCGTAGTTGCCCTGCTGGCGATTGTCGTAGAGCACCGACTTGTTGGTCGGCGTACCGATATACTGGTCCATCATGTCGATCTCGCCCTGCATGCACTTGAGCAGCAGGACCTGTGGATCGGCGACCATCTGGTAGACCACGCGGTCCATGTAGGGCAGCTGGTTGCCGTCGGTGTCGACCTTGAAATAGTAGGGGTTGCGCACCGCCACGGCTTGCTGCACGCCGGCGCTCGGCGCCGTCTGGAACTGCCAGGCGAACAACGACGGCCGGTTGCCGTTCTGGAAGAAGATATTGTCGTCCTGGAAGCCCACTTCCTGCTGGAACAGCGCCACCCAGCCGCCGAGTCCGCGCTGCTTGGCCAGATCGTCGGCCTTCGGATTGTAGTCAATGTGGAACTGGCTGAGGTAGTGCTTGGGCGTGCGCGTCGTCTGGTCGTTGTTGGCCCAGGCGATGTTGAGCGGGAAGAAGCCGTTGGGCTTTTCGAACGTCACTGTGAAGGTGGTCTCGTCGACGACGTCGAGCTTGGCGGGCTTGCCGCCCTGTTTCCAGTGGCCATTGCCGACAAAGGCGACCCGCTTGTCGGTGAGGCAGGTGTCGTACCAGAACTTCACGTCGTCCGTGGTGTAGGGCTCGCCGTCGGACCACTTGAGCCCCTTGCGCAGCTTGATGGTGTAGACCTTGGAGTTGGCGTCGGCTGTGACGGACTCGGCCACGTTCGGCGTGACCCCGCTCCAGTCGGGCGTGAAGCGGACCAGAGGCTCGTACGCCTGGTAGCGGAACAGCATCGAAAGGCCGCCGCCGCCGACCAGGGCCATGTTCCAGTCGCCGCCATAGGTACCGACCTTTTCGGTCGGTGTGATCACTAGGGGATTCTCGGGTAGGCGTTGGTTGAGCGGCGGCAGCTTGCTCGCCTGGTCCTTGAGGCTGGGAGCCTCCTTGTAGTCCTGCGCGAATGCCGGGATCACCGGCAGGGCGGTGAGCGCCATCGAGGCGCTGGACGCGGCCAGAAAGGCGCGACGGCTAATTTTCAACATGTTTGACCATCCTCCGCTGCTGTTATGCTAACTCGGTTTGCGCTTCTTCTTTTCGTTAGCTAAACTTAGCTTGCGAATTATTGGTTGTTAGGTAAAGCGTTATGTTGTCCGCCTGACAGCGGTTGGGGAGAAGAGTGATGGCGCGGGTCACGCTGGCGGATATTGCCGGGGAGTTGGGGCTCTCGAAATTCGCGGTGTCCCGGGCTCTTGCCGGCAAGGGCGGCGTTAGTCCGGAGACACGCCAGCTCGTTGCCGAAACGGCAGGCCGGCTGGGTTATGCGAAGGCGCAGCCCCGGCTCAGTACCGAAGTGCAGCTGATTTTTCACGACCACGATCCGGTCAACAGCGAACTCGCCATGCAGATCCAGTCGGGTGTGCAATACGAGGCGTCCGCGTTAGGTGTTTCGCTTCGCATGGGATGGACGCACGATCCCGAGCAGGTGGGAGCCCTCGCCCTTGGCAGCCGCGGTGTAATTCTCTTCGGTTCGCACTCCGCGGAGGCGACCGAAGCCGTGCGCATGACCGGCAGACCGCTGGTGCGGGTGGGCTGGCTTAACCCGCTGGAGCAGGTCGACCAGGTGATGGGCGCCGATCACGAGGCCGGCGCCGCGGTCGGCGACTATCTGTATCGGCTGGGCCATCGGGAGATCGCCTATGTGCACGGCACCCCCGGCTTTCGTGGCCGCGTCGAGCGGTTGTTCGGTCTGAGGGAAGCTGCCGAGGTCGACCACGGCATGACCGTGCACGAGCTTCGGTTCAACGAGAACTCCCAATTCGCCGAGGAGTATCGAAAATTGCTCCGCAAAACCAAGAAGGTTACGGCGTTGTTTTGCGCCCATGACGGCCTGGCGGTCACCGTCATTTCCGAGCTGCTACACCTTGGCTACAAGGTGCCCGACGACGTGACGGTGATCGGCTTCGGCGACTTCTCCGCTGCGCGTCAGATTACGCCGACACTGACCACGGTGCGGCTCCCCGGCCGGGACATGGGCCGGGCAGCACTGCGGTTGCTGATGGACCGCATCCGCCTGGGCCCGCAGAACCTCGAATCCACGCAGCGACTCTATATCGTCCCGCAGATCGTCGAGCGGAACTCAAGCGGGCCAAGCCCAGTCACACAACATGACAAGAGCTGAGCTGTTCGAACGGGCCAAGAAAGCTAAGAGTGAGGACGGCATCCGACCAGGTCGAGGATCGCCATTTTGGGTAGAGACCACCAAGAAGCCGGAGACACTGGCCAAGCGCGTTGCCGAGACAGCGGGGGAGCCGAGATCAATCGCCGTGCGCATCAAGCTGACAAGTTTGTAGAACACCGTGATGAGGGGCCCACACTAACCAGCGCCTGCGGCGATCGCGATCACGAACAGCCGCTTCTGGCGCGAAACCGACCCTGATTTCGCGCCAACTGCTTGTCTAGACCTCGATCTGCTCCGCTAATCGAAGGGCGTCATCCACTTCCACACCGAGGTAGGCGGACGGTTGTCTCGATCTTTGCGTGGCCAGGTAGCAACTGGACTGCCCTGAGGTTTCCCGTCTTGCGATAGAGCTGCGCAACCTTGTGTTCAGTTGCGTGATGATCGCTCGATCACGAACGATAGGTCCGGAGCAAGCGTCCCCTACCTTGAGACGGACCGAGTCCGATGCCCATAGCTTGCTGTCGATCGCCAAGTTAAACAGCGTAAGGTCCCGTGCCGAGGCAGACATCTCAAGGCGAACCCGGATAGACCATACTTGCCTCGGCAAGAGCGGGCGCTTCTACCCGACTATGAGCCCCTTGTTCCAAGGAACTGACCGCTGCGGGTCCGCGGACCCGGGCGTCTAGCGCCTGCGGGTATTCACCGCTCGGGCGGGATAGGAGAGACCTGCGTCGGAAACAGCGGTCAGTTTCGTCAGCTCGTCCGCTGATAGTTGCAATTCGGCGGCCCCGAGATTGCCCCTGAGTTGGGCTTCGGTTCTCGCGCCGACCACGACCGACGACACGCCCGGCTGCGCGAGGAGCCACGCGATCGACACCTGTGCCGGCGACGAGCCCGGATGCGCCG
>Ga0207667_10005485_pt1 | contig 15465 bp, 16 predicted proteins | sample KBSCornC52_FD_184301 | JGI IMG/M metagenome (GOLD analysis project Ga0207667, IMG submission 184301) | Corn rhizosphere microbial communities from Kellogg Biological Station, Michigan, USA - KBS Corn C5-2 (SPAdes) (version 2) | ecosystem: Host-associated > Plants > Roots > Rhizosphere > Soil ... | reverse complement strand
CCTGATCCGAAACGCGCGCCTCAAACGATACCGGAGCCGCTAGCTGCGCGGTACCTTTTTCGAGGATGAGCCGGTTCTGCCAGATGCGGGCGCGCGATCCCGCGGCGAGCTGCACTTTCACGCCGTTGCGTAACGCCAACTCCGAGGAAGCCGAGCTGGTTTCAATGGTCGTACCGTCAAAAAGCGTGGCGTTGCCCCATACCTGGGATCCTTCCACGTTAAAATGGCCGCTGGCCGTGACGACTCCGATGGCGGGCCCTGCCAGGCCGACGACGGAGAATAACAAACAGGAGAGAACGCTTCTTCGAACCACTGAAGTCAGTATACGGTCAGTCGATTTGAAGCGGCAAGAACTTTTAGTGTTATTCAAATGTATTACGATCCTCGCGCTGGCGACTGCGGCGTGGTGGTCCGTTCGGCTTGCTCGCGCGGACGAAGCGTTTCGTCAGCGCACGCCGGCGGAACTCGGGCGTGCGATCGAACTGGAGCCGGAAAACGGCGAATACCTGGCGGCACTTGCTTTACAAGCGGAATACGCGGGGCAAGATCCGACGCCGGTTTTGGAAGAAATCGTGCGGCTGAATCCGCGCTCGTCGGCGCCGCGAATCCGACTGGGTCTGGCCGCCGAGCTGCGCGGCGACGCCAGCCAAGCCGAACGCTGGCTTCAGGATGCATACTCCGTCGACCACCAATTCGAAACGCGCTGGACGCTGGCGAACTTCTATTTCCGTCAATTCTCGCTGGGTGAAGATCGGCGCGACGAATTCTGGACTTGGATGAGGTCGGCGCTCGAGATGTCCTACGGAGATCGCGTCGCTGCGTTCGACCTGTGCTGGCAAGCGTCGGACAATGCGCATGAGATCCTAAGCCGCGCCATTCCCGATCGTCGCGAAGTACTCGCGTCGTATCTGGAATATGTGCTGTCTCACCATCGCCAGGCCGCCATTGCCGGCGCAGCGAATGAGCTTGCAAAGATCCGTCGCGCCGAGGATCTACCGCTGCTTTATACCGCGACGGATATTGTTCTCGATCCTAATCTGTGGCAGGCTCTTGGCAATCCTCGGCCTGATGGAATTACGCATCCGAATTTCGAGGGGCCGCACATCGGTCCCAGCGTAGGCCATGGATTCGACTGGCGCATCGCTGAGGTCGCTGGAGTGACTCACTTGTCTCTCGAGGGCGCGCATCGCATCCGATTTAGCGGACAGCAGCCCGAATCCTGTGAATTGCTGCGCCAAGTGGTCGGAGGACTTCGCGCCGGCGCCGCTTATACGTTGCGTTGGGAAGCCAGGACGCAGGGAATCGCTTCGCCCACGGGGCTCGTCTGGCGCATCGAAAAGAGTACCGGAGAAGTTGTTTCCGGCGAAGACTGGTCCACGGGAACGATGACGTTCACGCCGGATTCGGATCACGCGATGCTGGTGCTGGCGTATCGCCGTCCGGAAGGACAGGTTCGAACCGAAGGATATCTAGACTTAAGGCAGGTGTTTACTTCTTTACAAGAATGAAATTTCCGCTGCGGATTTTGTTCGGCTGCGAGTCTATCTGGAAGTTCACTTCCAATAGATTGAATGCGGGACCGGGAATGAGTTCGATAACGCCGGATGCTCCATCGCTGGTCATCAGCGTGAACTTTTGAGTCGCCGTCGCGGCGATATCGCCCGCAAAGCTGAAGCGGACGACGGGGTTGTCGGCGCTGCCCGGCGGTCGTTTGAATTTCGCCTCGATGGTCCCATTGGCGCGCCCATTCTCTTCCTGGACCTCCAGGGCCACGGATTCCGGCTGTGGTCCGTGGTAAATGCCGTTCACAGTCGGATAGGTCCAGGTGCCGACGTAGCGGACCAAGGGAACCGGCGAAACGGAAGCATTGCGTGGCCCCGCCGTGGGCACGTTCCTCGAGATATCGACAGCCGGCGCGGGCGGTGGCGCGCTGGCGACTTGAATGGCTTCGGCCAGCTTGCTGTAGTAAGCAGTCCATGCCGAGCCTTCGGCGTCCATGCGGGCTACGGTTTGGGAGAACTGCGAAGTCTGGTCCGCGAATGCAGCGGCGGTTTTGCCGCGGGCCTGTTCCAGGGTGGCGCTGGCCGCGGAAGTTGCTGCAATCGCTTTCTGATGAGCCTGAATGGTATCGGTGAGCGCGGCGAGAGCGACGCTCTCCCGTTCCATAGACTGGCGGAGTTGCTGGATGCCTCGATCTTTGTCCGCCGCGAACTTGCCGATCGCCCGCGTGACGGTTTGCAACTCAGCCGCTGCCAAGTTCGCCACAGCGGGCGGCATCAAATCCGGCGACGGTCTGGTGACCGGCGCCTGCAGAATTCGGCGGCGCTGCGCCGCATTCTCGGCTGAGGATTTCAAGTAGGCCAGGCGGGTCGCCTCGAAGGTCACTACCGCCGCCGCGGAACGGTCGGCCTGCGCAACTTGCGGAGCGCCGCCGTTGCCCGCGTCGCGCTCGAGATTTGTTTGCGCCTGCTGCCAGACGTCGTATGCCTGGCGATACGCATCACGGCCGGTCTGGCCGATCAGTAAGGCCGCGAAGGTAATCAACACGCCGGTCGGAAGCGCAAAGGGCGTGGCGCGCGCCACCCAGCGCGACCTGGAAATAATCGCGCTACGCTCCGTTTTGCGCGGGTTAAGCAAGTGAAAATATTTCATTGCTTCCGGCCCTTGGACTGGGCTGCCCCGATTTGGGTAATCGTGCATTCGATTTGCGCCCGCGACTTTCGGGCGGCATAATATCCGTTCCAGCGCGTCCGTTCGGATTCGGCCGCGGCGAATTCCTCGCGTAGCGCCGCGTCGCGAGCCTCGAATTTCGGCACCAGATCGCGCAGCAGCCCTACGGCGGCGTCGGCGGATCCGGTTTGTTGCTCCAAGGCGGCCGCCCGCTGGTGGATCGTCGCCCCGATTTGTGCCAGGAGTTTCTCGGGAGCTTCCAGGGAAGGTCGCTGTTTGACGCTCTGCGCCAGCGCGTCGGATTGAATGTCCACAGCGGTTTGTTCCTGGCCCGCGTCGGCTCGCTCCAGCCGCGATTCCACTGCCTGCCGCTCTTCGGCCACAAGCAAATTCCGTACCTCCGCGGTTTCAGCGAACGCCTTGGCGGAGACGGCTCTGAGGTAATCGGAAAGCGCAGCCAACCTGGCTTCAGAGGCCCGGCTGACTTCGGCGACAGCGGCCATCGCGCGGGGATCGCAAGGCAACATTCGCGCCATGCGGTCATTCATGTCCTTCGCGAGAGCTTCCCATTCCAAGCTGCGTTTCTGCGCGGTCAGCTCCAGCGCGGCCAGATCCGGCGCGTCCTGCGCGCGCACCGCTCCGCACGACAGCATTGTACAAATGAAGACGCTGGAAGCGCGTTTCATGAATCTTATTATTTCACTCCACCCATCAGCTTGGTAACCGGGCGCGAAATGAGCAGCAGCACCACGCCAAAGACGATACCCAAGCTGCCTGCATAACCCACCAGTCTGTCGAGAGGCATCGATTCATAGAAGGACGCCATCCGGCCCGCGAAGAAATTGCCGACCGAGATCGACAGGAACCAGACGCCCATGGTCAGCCCCGCGATCCGTGCCGGCGCGAGCTTGGTGATCGCGCTCAAACCCACCGGGCTCAGGCACAGTTCGCCCACTGTGTGAATCAAGTAGACCGCTGCCAGCCAGAGCGGACTGACCCGGCCGGTATCGCCTGCTGCCCGTGCGGCGAACACCATGATCAGGAAGCCGCCGCCCGCGCCCAGCAATCCGAACGCGAATTTTGTCACTAGCGATGGATCGCGGTCGCCCAGCTTGATCCACAACCAGGCCAACAAAGGGCCGAGCAGATAAATGTAAGCGGAATTGAGCGACTGGAACCAGGACGAGGGGAACGCAAAGCCGAACAGGTGATTGTCCGTGCTGCGGTCCGCGAACAGGTTCAGCGTGGAGCCGGCCTGCTCGAAGATCGACCAGAAAATCGCCGAAGCGATGAACAGCACCAGGATGACGTAGATGCGTTTTTTCTCGACGGGAGTAAAGTCCTTCGAGAGGATCAATGCGCCGAAGGTCACCACCACGGCGATCACCAGCAGCCCGCCAAATCCGTCTGCTACTTTTTCGAGAGCCGGCCGCATGAGTAACAACGCTACGAGAGCGGCTGCCAACACTCCCGAGCCGATTCCCAGAACCCGCCGGTCCTGCGGTGTGGACTTCGCCGGCAGCCTGCCAGCATCACCTAGGTATTTGCGCGTTATTTGGAATTGAATTAATCCCGCCAGCATAAATAGGCCAGCCAACCCGAAGGCATAGCGGTAATCGATGGTCTGGCCGACATAGCCGAGGAGCAGCGGTGCCAGACCCGCGCCGATGTTGATCCCGACGTAGTACAGCGTGAATCCTGAATCGCGACGGATATCTTTCTCTCCGTAGAGAAATCCGACCACGGTGGTGCAACTGGTTTTGAGAAACCCGGTGCCAACGGCCATCAGCAGCAGCGATGCAACGAACGGTCCCAGCGAAGGAAGCAGCAGGCCGAAATTCCCAGCCGCGATCAGCAGGCCGCCTAAAATCACCGCTCGTTGATGGCCCAGGAAGCGGTCGGCGATCCATCCAGCCGGCAAGGCGAAGATATAGGCACAGGACGTGTACAGTCCGTAGATCGCACCCGCGATGGCGACGCTCAGCCCCATACCGCGTTGCGAAACCGCTGCGGTCATATACAGAATCAGGAGCGCGCGGATGCCGTAGTAACTGAAGCGTTCCCACATCTCGGTGAAAAAAAGCGTGGAAAGACCGCGTGGGTGGCCGAAGAAGCTACGATCGTTCGCGGACGCCAATGAGTTGGCGGACATTCCCCCGATTATAGGTGGTTGCTACAATTGTGGTCATGAGCGCCAATCCGCGCCACCGCACGGTGGCCGTCAACGTTGGAGGTGTGTACGTCGGTGGAGGCCATCCGGTGGTGGTCCAGTCGATGACCAACACCGATACAGCGGACGTTCAGTCCACCGTCAATCAGGTGATGGCTCTGGCCAACTCGGGTTCCGAGCTGGTGCGCGTCACCGTCAACACCGACGAAGCGGCGGCTGCGGTTCCCAAGATCGTAGAGACGCTCCAGAAGTTCGGCGTGCGCGTTCCAGTGATTGGTGATTTCCACTATAACGGCCATCTCCTGCTCAAAAAGTACCCCGATATGGCGAAGGCGCTGGCGAAATATCGTATCAATCCCGGCAACGTGAACATCGGTAAGAAGCACGACGATAATTTCCGCGTAATGATCGAGGCTGCCATTGAGTATGGCCGGCCGGTGCGCATCGGCGTAAATTGGGGATCGCTTGACTCCGCGCTCCTCACCCGCATGATGGATGAGAACAACGCGCAGCCCGAGCCCGAGGACGCCAAGACCGTCACCTTGCGCGCGATTGTCCGCAGTGCGATCGAGTCGGCCAAAGCTGCCGAGCACTATGGTTTGCCGAAAGACCGTATTATCCTGAGCGCTAAAGTCAGCGGTGTGCAGGATCTGATTCGCGTGTATCGAATGTTGGCAGCGGAGGGCGATTACGCGCTGCACCTGGGCCTCACCGAGGCAGGCTTGGGTTCGAAAGGGATTGTTGCGTCGACAGCGGCCATAGGGATCCTGCTGCAGGACGGGATCGGCGATACGATTCGTGCATCGCTAACGCCGCTGCCTAACGGCGATCGCTCGGACGAGGTGATCGTCTGCCAGCAGATTCTGCAAGCGCTGGAACTGCGCAGCTTCACGCCTCAGGTCACCGCCTGTCCGGGTTGCGGCCGGACTACCAGCACGTTCTTCCAGGATATGGCCGATCAGATCCAGACTTACCTGCGCGAGCAGATGCCGGCCTGGAAAGAACGCTACACAGGCGTCGAAGAGATGAAAGTCGCGGTGATGGGCTGCGTCGTGAACGGCCCTGGCGAATCGAAACATTCGAATATCGGGATCTCACTGCCTGGCACGTTCGAAGAGCCTGTCGCGCCTGTCTACGTCGACGGGAAGCTCAAGCTCACCCTCCGTGGCGATAAGATCGTCGCCGAATTCATCGCGCTCCTGAACGATTACGTCGATCGGCGCTATTCGGCCAAGATCGGCGAAACGGTTGGCGCGTAGTTTTTACATTTTATTTACATTTGTAATGGCTGTTTAAATTGAAACGCGCCTAAGGGCATACGGATCTCTCCCCGCAGAGGTCTATATGCGCACTTCCTTCGGTGTCACTTTTGCGGCGGTGTCCAGTACTATTCTGGCGCCCGTCGTCTTCGCGAGTTCCATCGGCTTCGTGCAAACCACCCTTGCTTCGGACCAACCGGGCGTAGCTCCGGTCACCGATCCCAACCTGGTAAATGCATGGGGCATCGCCGCCAGTGGCAGTTCACCGTTCTGGATCGGCGCAAATGGCTCTGGGACGTCGGTGCTCTATAACGGCGCGGGCGTAAAACAGGGATTGACCGTCACCATCCCCGGGGACGGTACGGTAACTGGCATCGCGTTTAGCAATGTCCCCGGAAACTTCAATGCCGACACTTTCCTGTTCGCTTCCGAAGACGGCACCTTTTCCGGATGGCGAGGGGCACTGGGCACCGCCGCGGAGACGCTGGCCCCCGGGAGCGGCGCGAATGTCTACAAAGGTCTGACCGATGCGAGCGTAGGCGGGAACCAATATGCCTACCTCGCCAACTTCAAGACCGGTAACATCGACGTAATGAAAGGCAATGCCGCCGCTTCGAACCTGACGGGGAGCTTCACCGATCCGAACCTCCCTTCGGGCTATGCTCCATTTGATATCGCCAACCTCGGCGGTATCCTCTACGTCACCTATGCGCTGCAGGATGGAGCCAAGCACGATGACGTGGCCGGAGCGGGGAACGGCTTCGTGGATACCTACGATTTGCAAGGCAACTTTCTGGCCCGGCTGGTCAGCAACGGTGCGCTCAATTCCCCTTGGGGATTGGCGATCGCGCCGGCTGGATTCGGCGATGTCGGCGGGGATCTGCTCGTGGGTAATTTCGGGGACGGCTCGATTCATGCCTACAACACCACGACGGGCGCTCTTGTCGAAACCCTCACGGACGCGAAAGGGAACCCATTGTCGATCGATGGTTTGTGGGGTTTGAAGTTCGGAAATGGCGGCGCCGCCGGTCCCACCAGCACGCTCTTCTTCACGGCCGGTCCCGACGATGAGCAGCACGGCATGTTTGGCGAACTGAACGCCGTACCCGAGCCGGCGACTTGGATGCTTTTGGGCTTCGGTCTGATGGCGGTAGCACTGCTTCGCGCTTATAGGACCCAGTCTGCCTAAGGCGCCTGGCGCGCTCGGTGCCGGGATTGGAGGATCTCCACTGCGCTCGTCGAGAAGAGGAGGCGGGTTGTTGAGGTCGAGCTTTTCACCTCAGCCATATCCTTAGGTAGCACTCCAACGCCAGTGGTGAAATCGGTGTTTATTCGCGATCATTTGCGGCTAGGAACTTCTTCGTCTCGCGCAGAAACAGCTCCAATTGATCGTGATGCAGCCAATGTCCGGCCTGGTCCACCTTCACGATCGCTTTACTCCGGATCGCCGCGGCTTGGGGATCGTCATCCGGATCTCGTGCGAAGCTTTGCCGTCCCCAGAACAGTAGCGTCGGGCAAGCGATCTGCGCGAGAATCTGCACGGCCTCATCCAGGCCCAGTCCAAAGGGATGAATCACGCGCGTGTAGTTGTCGAACTTCCATACGAGTGACCCGTCGGCGTTCCAGTTCGTCCCGTGCAGTGTCAAATGCTCGGCGACCTCGTCTGTGAGAAACGGATTTGCCTCTTTCATCCGCGCGACCGCCGCGGCGAGCGTGGGGTAGCTGCGCGCCGGGTGATCGTCCAGCTTGCGCGTCTTATCGATCCAACTGCGCATCAGCTCCGGCGACGGTTTCGGCGCCGACCCCAGCGGCCCCACGCCCACTCCCTCAATGGCTACCAGCTTGGCGACTTTCTCCGGATACGTCCCCGAGAAATACAGCGAGACCATCGCGCCTAAGGAGTGCCCGATCAACCTCACCGGATACTTACCGATGATATCCGCGAACACCGTCAAATCCAGAATGTGCTCCTGGACACTGTACAGCGCACCCGGAGCCCAGGCGCTGTTGCCATGCCCGCGCAGATCGAGCGCATAGACATGGTAGTCGTCGCGCAACGCACGCGCGATCCAGTCCCAGCTCCGCGCATGGTCACGGGTTCCGTGGACCAGAATCAGCACCGGCTTTCCATCCGTGCCCCAGTCCCAGAACTGCAATTTCAGTCGGTCGGAATAGAAATAGTGTGAGGCCGGCTCCAGGGAGGCTTGCATGATTCGTTCTATCTATCCTAGGGGATTCGCCTGAGGGTCATCCGCAGCCATACTTGATATTCTTCCGACATGACCCGGATCGTGGTTCTCGCCGCCTTGTTGAGCCTGCCGCTGGCCGCCGCGCCCAACCTCTCAGGTAACTGGGTGCTGAATGTCGGCAAGAGCCAATACGGCCAGTTTCCCGCACCTGAAATCATGACTCGCCAGATCCAGCACAACGATCCGGCGCTTTCCATGTCGACGTATCAAAAGGGAGCGCAGGGCGAAGTGACCACGGAGCTCAAGTACACGACCGATGGCAAGCCCGCGGTGAACGGCGCGAACCAGGGTTCCGCGCATTGGGAAGACGACAAGCTGGTGATCGAAACGTCGCGCGACTACCAGGGAACCAAGCTCACCCAGCGGGAAGAATGGACGCTCTCTGTCGATGGCAAGACCCTGAACATCGCCACGCACGTAAAGTTGCCCAACGGTGAGTTCGATGTGAAGCAGGTTTTCGAGAAAGCTCCGGGTCCCACCGGCACTGCGCGGTGAGCCTTTTAGGCATCGTATTGCTCGCTGTCGTCAAAAAGCGAAAGGCGATCTCCCTGCGAGAACATAAACTCAAGTGCGCCGCTGTCTTCTACGGCGACTCGTGAGAGTGTCTGGCCGAGCATTTTAGAGATGCCTTCGGAGGGAAATTCGTCCCTCTCCCAAGTAAGTTCTCGTGAACCTTCGGCTACGACAGGCTTGTGTTTACATTCGATTTAAATGTTGGCATCATCTAGACGGATTTGGGTCTGGTACTGTCCAAGACAGACCTGCTCGACCGTCTTTCCCAATAGAAAGCTGAAATCGGCGTTCTTTTGAATCCCGTACACACGCATGCCGATTGTAACCCGTCGCTGTCAGAGGGGCAGTCGGCCATCAGATGCCCGGGATTGGTTGTGTCAAGTATATAAATGCCCAAATTAGCTGTCTAGCTTCAGCGCTTCGGCAAGAGTGAAGTCGAAGATTGCCGGTTCCGTACAGATCCCCATGATGCCTTCCAGGCTCGCAAATCGGCGAACGAATTCAGCCGTGATCTGGATGAATCGCGATCCTGTAAGCATCGTAACCGACCGTAATTCTGATCTGTGCGAAGTCAACCATTCGGCCCAATCGCAGCTGACTTCGATCGAGGCGCCCCGCACGTCCCGGGCATCGATATACAAATCGATGGGATAGGAGGTCTGGACTCTATCGTTTAGCGCTTTCATCGGCGCCTCACCGAACTCGCCGATGTCCGACCCGCTAATTCTCAAGACCACAACCCGAGATGGGAACTGTTGAATCACGAGATTACAATGGATCCCGTCGTAACGGATCTCCTCTGCTGCTGATGCTGAATCCATTGTTGATCATCGTATCGCACAACCCGGGATACAATAGTCTCGCGATGGCAAAACTTGCGCTGGTTTATGGGATGCGGCTACTTCCAGCCGATGAGATCGAAGCAGTGGGCGAAGCCGAGATCCGCCTGAAGGACGGCAAAACCGTTCATGTGACCATGCACCTGCTCGAAGGCGGCGAGAAAGAAATTCGGGGTCAGCTCGAACAATCGCTGGATGCCTTCTTTGAGTTTTATCCGGAAATTTAACGCGTTAGGACAGGCGATCTGGTTTACCCGCCAAGCGGGTCGCCTGCCAATTATTCCTGCGCCGGCATCTGGGAATCGGAATCCCGCCAGGCGCTCAGTTTGAGCCGCCGGCAAACCCAGCACAAATTTTCGGCCGAGTTAGGGGCGCACTCGCTCTTGCAGACCGTACAAAGCACCATTTTGCGCACGCGATCCGTCTCAATGGCTCGCTTGGCCTCTTCCAAAAGCTTTTCCGGTACCACGGTTTCCGACAACAGGGAATCCGGCGTGGGGATGCGCTTGCGCTTCACAACCCCACTATAGCAGTCCGGCCAGTATAGAATCGGAATTGGTCCACACAGCCTTTCTCTTCCCAGGTCAGGGTTCCCAGTTTGCCGGAATGGGCAAAACCCTCGCCGATTCGTTCCCTGAAGCCGCTCGCGTTTTTGAGGAGGCCGATGAAGCTCTAGGCTTTCCGCTTTCGCGCTTGTGCTTCGAGGGCCCCGACGATCAGCTCAAGCTCACGGAGAACACCCAGCCCGCGTTGCTCACCGTTTCCATTGCTGCCCATGCCGTGCTCGCTGCGAAAGGAGTTATTCCGGCTTACGTCGCGGGCCACAGCCTGGGCGAGTACTCGGCCTTAGTCGCCGCTGGATCACTACGTTTCGCGGATGCCGTGAAACTGGTTCGCAAGCGCGGCCAGTATATGCAGCAAGCCGTGCCGGCCGGTGTCGGCGCGATGGCGGCTCTCCTGAAGCTCCCCGCTGGGAAGCTCGACGAGGTCCTCGCTAAAGCCGCGCAAGGCGAAATTGTCAGCGCCGCGAATCTAAATTCACCGGATCAGATCGTGATTGCGGGGCACACCGCTGCGGTGAATCGTGCGGTCGAGCTCGCCAAGGCTGCGGGTGCTCGCCGAGCTGTACTCTTGCCGGTGAGCGCTCCTTTCCACTGCGCTTTGTTAAAGCCCGCGCAAGACCGCCTGAAGCCGGATCTCGATGCCACGGAGTTTCGCGATCTAAAGGTTCCGCTGATCAACAACTGGCAGGCGCGCGAGGTCCACACGGGCGTCAAAGCGCGGGAAGGACTCTATCAGCAGATTCCGAATCCGGTTCGATGGTCTGAGTCCATCGCTTTGCTGGCCTCGCGCGGCGTGACACGCTTTATCGAAGTCGGGGCGGGTACGGTGCTCACTGGCCTGTTGCGCAACATCGATCCTGCACGAATGGGCCTCAAGTTCGGCGAGGCTGCGGATTGGGATAAGCTGACGGCTTAGTCCTCGATCGTCACTGTTGGACCCGTCTGCTTCAGCGCCCCGACGGCCTGATCCACACGCTTCGCCAGCTCTAGAAATGGCGTGTTGTGCTTATCCTCGCCCGCGCGAGTTGTCACCGGATTCCCCGAATCCCCGCCGATCCGCACATCCGGATCGAGAGCCAGTTCGCCCAGGAACGGAATATTCATTTGCTCGGCCGTCTTCTTGCCGCCGCCTTGGCCGAACACATCGATCCGCTCGCCACTGCCTGGCGCGATCAGGTACGACATATTCTCTACCATCCCGAGAATCGGCACGCGTACCTGCACAAACATGTTGACGGCCTTGCGTGCGTCTTCCAGCGACACATCCGACGGCGTGGTCACCACGATCGCTCCCGAGATCAGTGCGTTCTGCACCAGCGATAGCGACACGTCGCCTGTTCCAGGCGGAAGATCGATGATCAGGTAATCCAGATCGCCCCACTCGACATTGCGCAGGAATTGCTGGATCACGTTGTGGAGCATCGGACCGCGCCACACCAGAGGCTTGTCGCCGGGACTCAGAAATCCCATCGACATGAGCTTGACGCCGAATTTCTCGATAGGCCTAATGCGGTCCGCGTTGCCTACGGGGTTTTCGCGCGTGCCCATCATCGTGGGAACATTCGGACCATAGACGTCCGCATCGAGCAGTCCGACTTTTCGACCCAGCCGCGCCAGCGCGATTGACAGATTTACGGAGACGGTGGTCTTGCCGACCCCACCCTTTCCCGAGCCGACCGCGACCAGATTCTTCACACCGGCAATCGGCGTTTTTGGAGATTCTTGCTGAGGATGCATGAACCTCAAGGTTAGCAGGCGCTACCGAACCGCGACAGTGATGGAGCGATTACTTCGCTGCCAGCTGCTCCCATCGCTGTTTCGCCCGAGCCACAACTTGTGGAACGTCCGCCCCCAACAGAAACCGCTGCTTTGCCAACTCGCGCGCCGCCGCTTCGATCTTGCCCAGATATTCCTGCTCGTCTTTATACCGCTCCTCGATCGAAAGCCGCGGATCCCCGGACTTCTCGCGTTCCGCCCTCGTGCGCGGGAAGGCCACCATCGATCCGATCAGCGGATACTGCTCGGTCGGCGACCCGATCGACGGATTACGCAGGTTCCAGCCCATGTACGTCGCCAGCGGATACTGCAGCTCCGGTAACCGGATGCCCGACGTTTCATTGCCATCCGTGTCGACTTGTGGAACCAGGGCAGGGAATGCCTCCCCGACTTTTGGGGGCTCCTGTCCCAAATCGAGTCGCCGCGGCGCGTACGCCGTCTTCACAACATTGACCCCAGGGATTCTCGGGAACCTCAGCGCAGACGCTGAAACCAGTTGGTCCTTGTCAATGCGCGGGACCTGCGATGCAGGAGGCGCCGTTCCATCGGTGACCCACTTATTCATCGCCACCACCATCGCGCGCTGGAAGAAGGACCAGTCCATCGGATTCGTGGGATTCTGTACCAGCGGATTCGGTCCGCCGCCCGCGCCGTGCTGGGTACCTGCGACGTAGTAGATTCGCACGTCGCCTGCGGGAGCAACGTCGCTCTTTCCATCCTCGCTAACATGGTTCAGCCCGGCCGCGCGGCCCCAATACTCGTGCGATCCGTTACTCAACATGAGCTTCGGCGCGACACCCGCCTTCACCGACTTCGCGAGCAACTCGTCAGGATGGAATGGCGGTAGATCGGTCGGAAAATCAATTCCGCTAAACTGCCCGCTGGTGCGGCTCGCCTGCGCGAAGCGCTGGTTGAAATCGCCATGACCGCCGCCGGCCACGTGGGCCCACACGCCGTCGAAAACCTTCTTGCCTTGTTCATCGCCATTGAATCCGTCCGCGAGAAACGTGCGCAGAAACCGCCCGCTCTGCGAGATACCCGCGCCGATCGCACGTTTTACCTCGCCGCGCTGTTTGATATAAGAGACGTAATCTCGCACCGCCGCCATGCCGAGCCCTGCCACCGCGGGGTCTTTGGCCGTATAGACGAAATCGTAGAGTTTTCCGGGCTCGAATCCAGCCGCGAACTCGATACGATCTCCATTAATTTTCCACTGATCGCTGGGGATCGCGATCCGCTGGCCGTCGGCTTTATCGCGCACCGTAAGCGCACCCGATGCCACGGCAGCCGCAGGGTAGGGAAGCGCTTCGGTGATGGCTTTCTGGTTCACCAGGATCTCCGTCCGCACTCTCCCGGTGACGCCCGCCAGAACCGGTGCATACAGCTTCACGTTATTCGCACCCGCGACGTCGACCTGCCAGCCGACCCATACCAGCGTGTATCCCTGGTCGAGCATGAAATGGTCGCCCATATCCTGCTTGCCCGGCATGCCTCGGGCCGCGCCGATGTTGAGAGCTCCCCAGAAGGGCGACGATCCCCGATTGGCGATTTCGAGGAACGCCGTGCCGTTACTCTTGGCCGCGTCTTTGGGGCGCAGGACCAGCAGGTCGGCCGAAAACTCTACGAGTCCCGCGGCATTCCTCGGCGCCAGGTCGATATCGACGATGGATCGGTTGGCGGGCAGCTTTGGATCGACGGCGAAGTAAATCTTGCCTGCGATTCTCTCGTATCCATCTACAGGAAGGCCCACGCGTTCGGTGACTTCCACACGCGTAACCGCAGCCTGTAAAAATGCGGCAGACAGGGCAACAAACGCAAAAACTCGGCGTAGCATGAAGCTATTCTACGCCTACAGCACCCGTATAAGTGTCGGGTAGTGCGCTAATTGTTAGCGCACTACCAAGTGTCGGCTGGTGAAGGAAGGCGCTGTCGTCCCCAATGAAAAATTTGGTGATCCAGAGGCTCGGCCCATCGCCCTTCAAGAAAAGTTGATGTGCGTCGGCGGCTACAACGAAAGTTAACGAAGTGTTCACCGATTGGTGACGATTCAATTCGATATCGAAAGGAGTCACATCCGGGTCGGGAATCAACCGGAAACGCCTGCCGCGCTCGTCGACCAAATACAGGGATGATAAACAACATCCTGGTTGAGCGTCGCCTTATTCACCTTCTGAACACCGATACACCAACTGTCGATGCAGTACGACTGTCCGGGATTCACGACCTTCTGGGGAAGCAGCAGGGAGAGAGCGATGGTCAACGCCGTGTACCCCAGCGCAAATACGCTCCACCACCCGAGGATCTTACCTGCGAAACGAAACTCGCGGTCCGCCAGGCACAGGAGCAAAATGACCAGCGTTAAGGCTGACCCGGCCATCACAAAGAAAAACACCATGCTTCCAATCGCGTCCGAATGAACGATCACGATGGGTTTTACGATATCACTTGTGCACCAGAACGTCGACGCCACGGGCGGCGAGTTCAGCTTCGATATCGCCGCCCAAAAACTGCCGCGCTTCCGGGTGCTCTTTTAATGCCGCATCCATGTGGCACACCGTGAGCCCGCGCACCAGCAAGTGAGCCTGTTCCCCGGAACACAGTTCCGATATCGGCCGCATCTCCGCCGTCATCCAGGCGAGGAACTCTGGGAACGTCGTCGCCCGCACGGTTTCATGGACGTCCTCGACGTTGTCCAGGAAGTGGTAGTGGTCGGCCTGCCGCAAGATGACCATCTGCTTCGCCGACGGAGTCCTTTCGAATATCTCGTACATGCCATCCAGCGGCAGGGGCACGTCGTTCTCGGCGACCAGGTACAGCGTTGGAATGTTGCGGTCCCAGCGGAAAGTCAGCTTGGCCGGAATGATTCCCGGCTTTGGCTGAGAACTGCCTGCGGGTGCGAGTGCCACCACGGCGCGGATACGCGATTCGACCTCAGGTGCTGCCAGCGCCGTCCACCCGCCGAAGCTGTGCCCCACAATTCCCACGCGATCCGGATCGGCGCGAACCTCCGTGCCGCTCAGCAGATGATCCAGCAGAAAACGTATATCCGGCACACGGTTTGCGATCCAGGCATCGACGCGAGCGCTCAGTTGTTCCGCAGTCTCACCCTCTCTGCCCTTCAGTTCCGCCGCGACCACCTCCGAGTGATCCAGCGCCGCGACAACATACCCGTGGCTGCTAAGGATGAGCGGAAGCCTTCCTTCCGCAGATTCGGGCTGCCAGATCTCGCAAGGGAACAGGCGATTCCGGGCGGCGTCGAGCGCCTCGATCGTACGCGCGCCCACAGAAAACCGGCCCCGTGCGAATGGTTCGTAACCCGCCGCCTTACTCGCCTGCGACGATGCGGTCGAAAGCATAGAGCAACTCCTCGCGCTTCGAATAGGGACCCGGCGTATACGCCCGCGAGCCTATCCCCAACTGCGACAG
>Ga0207667_10005480_pt1 | contig 15469 bp, 10 predicted proteins | sample KBSCornC52_FD_184301 | JGI IMG/M metagenome (GOLD analysis project Ga0207667, IMG submission 184301) | Corn rhizosphere microbial communities from Kellogg Biological Station, Michigan, USA - KBS Corn C5-2 (SPAdes) (version 2) | ecosystem: Host-associated > Plants > Roots > Rhizosphere > Soil ... | reverse complement strand
CGCGATCGACGGCGACGCGAACAGGTGCCGGCAGATACTCGCGAGGCGCGCGTCGGCGGGCAGCGGCGCGTGCAGCGACAGCCGCGGCATCGTCGCGATTTCCGCGACCAGCAGCGCCATCAGCTTGCCCGCCCGGCCGTCGACGTCGTACATCGCCGGCAGCTCGATCGCATCGTCGATCAGTTGCCGCAACAGCGGCGACACGCCGTACACGCCGCACTGGTCCGGCAGCCCCGCAGCCCGGGCCGCATCGTCGGACACGTACGTGTTGAGCATCGTGACCGCCCCGGTCATCGTCATCTCGTGCAGCACGCCGGGCGGCACCCAGCACGCGCGCTGCGGCGGCACGAGCCACCGGCCGTGCGGCGTCGACACGCTGATCGTGCCGCGCGACGCGAACGCGAACTGCCCGCGCCCGTGCGCGTGCTCCGGAAACGTCGTGCCCGCCGGATAGTCGTTGGCGGTCACGACCACGCTACGGGGAACGTGGTCGTAGGGATCTGGCAGCGTATTTCTCAAGGCCGGAATTCCATCATGAATGATCTGGTATCGAAGGCGGGTCACCTTCGATCGGTCCGAGATCCGCTCCACGCCTGTGCGACCGGACGGCCGCACGACCCGACGGCCCAATCGGCCGGAATGCGACTTCATCGGAGCGGAGATGCCGACTACGTTTCATCGTGTGTGGGACTGAACCCACCTTGTTGCGCTGGTCGCCGCGATGACAGCTTTCCTGCTCGACACGCCCGCCAGGCCCGCGTGACGCGCCGCGCATGGACGGCATCCGGTCGACACGCATCACCGCAGCATGAACGACATGGCCGACAGGCTGTTCAGCGTGCGCACCACGTGCTCGACCGACGGCCCGTCGAAGCGCAGCGTCACCGCATCGACGCGCTCGAGCGACGGCAGCACGCAGAACAGGTCGGCGAGCGCGGCCGTCTGCACGCGCAGCGTGCAAGCGGCCGGCGCGGGCCGATGCGCGGTTGCGCGCCAGCCGGACGACAGCGCATGCGCGACCGTTTCGCGTGCGGCGGTCGCGATGCGTGCGCAGGACGCGGCCGGCGTGAGCGTGTCGCCGCTCGATGCGCCGCGGGCCGTCTTGACCGTCTCGAAACGCGCGTCCGGAAACAGCGGCCGGGTTTCCTCGGCGAACACGTCGTCGCCCGACGCCAGCGCGACGTGCGCGCCGTATTCACGCGCCAGCGCGCCATACAGTCCGGCCTCGCCGAGTTCGACGCCGTTCAGCCACACCTGCGTGAACGCAAAGTTGTTGATCGTATGTGCGAGCACGCCGTACGTCTGCGATTTCGCGTGAAAGCCGATCATGAACACGAGATCGGGCTGCTGTTCGAGGCCCGCCATCATCCCGAGCGTGCGCGGCTTGCCGAGCACGACGCGCGCACGCGCATCGAGCCCGTCGGGCAGCAGATTGCGAAAGCCGCCATGCGAGTCGTTGACCCACACGGCCTGCGCGCCGCCCGCGAATGCACCTTCGATCGCCGCGTTCGCCTCGGCGGTCATCCAGCGGCGCGCACGTTCGTACTCCGGATTGCCGGCCCGCGTCTGCTCGACGGCGAACACACCGGCGACGCCTTCGATGTCGCTCGAGATCAGGATTTTCATGACGGAATATGACGTCCTTCGTAGTCGTCGTTGAACAGGCGCTCGAGATCGGGCACCACGTCGCGCAGCGATTGCCGCACGTGGCCGTCGCGCCCGACCACGGTCACGGCCTGCAGCAGCGCGTCGGCTATCGCATGCTCGACGCTTTCGGCCGCGGCCATGAACAGCGGATCGAGCGCCGCATCGGCGACGAGGGCCGGCAGCGCGACGCTCGACGCGTCGTGCGCGATCGTGTATGCGGTGGAAAATGCGAGCGCGATGTCGCCGCTGCCGTGCCCGTAGACCGAACCGGTGCGGGCCAGGCCCGCACCCGCGCGGCGTGCGAGCCGCGACAGTTGCCGTGCGTCGAGCGGCGCATCGGTCGCGAGCAGCAGGATGATCGAGCCTTGCTCGGGCGCCGCCGCTTGCGCGGCCGCGGCGGCGCGCTGCTGTGCGACGACGCGCCCCAGCGGCACGCCGCCGAGCGTCAGCATCGGCAGCCTGCCGAAATTCGCGAGCGCGAGCGCGCCGACCGTATACGGCCGGCCGGCCGCGACTACCACGCGCGACGCGGAGCCGATCCCGCCCTTCAGGTCGAAACACGACATCCCGCGCCCGGCGCCCACCGCACCGCGCGCGAAGTCGCGCGCCGCCGTGCGGCACGCGTCGTCGTAATGCGCGGCCGTCACCGCGAACGCCTGGATATCGTTCAGATAGCCGTCGTTGCACTCGAACACGAGCGGATTGACGGTCGGCCAGTCGCGGCCGATCTGCGGATTGTTCGCGATCGCCGCACGGATCTGCGCGTGCGCGATCGCGCCGACGCCGAACGTGTTGGTCAGTGCGATCGGCGTATCGAGCGTGCCGAGCTCATCGACCTGCACGAGCCCGACGCTCTTGCCGAAGCCGTTGATCACGGCCGCGCCGGCCGGCACCTTGCTGCGGTACAGGTCGCCCGGATGCGGCTTCACGACGGTGACGCCCGTCTGCACGTCGTCGGCATCGAGCGTCGCATGGCCGACCGACACGCCCGGCACGTCGGCGATCGTGCCGCGCGGCCCGGCCGGCAGCGTCGCGGCCCACATCGGCACCGCACGCATCAGCGGCGCTCCAGCTTCGGATCGAGTGCGTCGCGCAGCCCGTCGCCGAGCAGGTTGAACGCGAGCACGGTCAGGAAGATCGCCAGGCTCGGGAAGATCGCGACGTGCGGTGCGCTCACCATGTCCGCGCGCGCCTCGTTGAGCATCGCGCCCCACTCCGGCGTCGGCGGCTGCGCGCCGAGCCCGAGAAACGACAGGCTTGCCGCCGTGATGATCGACGTGCCGATCCGCATCGTGAAGTAGACAACGACGGACGACACGGTGCCCGGCAGGATGTGCCGCATGATGATCGTCCAGTCGGACGCGCCGATGCTGCGCGCGGCTTCCACGTAGGTCATGTGCTTGAGCATCAGCGTGTTGCCGCGCACGAGCCGCGCGAACGCCGGAATGCTGAAGATCGCGACCGCGCAGATCACGTTGACCATCCCGTTGCCGAGGATCGCGACCACGCCGATCGCGAGCAGGATCCCCGGGAACGCGAACAGCACGTCGGCCACGCGCATCGTGATGCGGTCCCACCAGCCTTCGTAGTAGCCGGCGAGCAGCCCGAAGAACGTCCCGATGAGCGCGCCGAGCGCGACCGAGAAAAAGCCGGCCGCGAGCGAGATGCGCGTGCCGGTGATGATCCGGCTGAAGATGTCGCGGCCGAGCGAATCGACGCCGAACCAGTGCACGGCCGACGGCCCCGCGTTCAGCGCGTCGTAGTCGAAATAGTTTTCCGGATCGAACGGCGCGATGTGCGGGCCGACGAACGCCAGCACGACGAGCGCGAGCACGAAACCGCCCGCGACGAGCGCGACGGTCTGCTTGCGGAACTTGCGCCAGAATTCGTGCCACGGCGTGCGGACCGCGTTCGATGCGGCCGGTGCCGCGGGCTGGACAGTCGCGTTCATGCGAGCCTCACTTGAACCGGATGGTCGGGTTGATGACCGCGTACAGCACGTCCACGGTCAGGTTGATCAGGATGAATTCCAGCGAGAACAGCAGCACGATCGCCTGGATCACCGGGTAGTCGCGCATCGTCACCGCGTCGACCAGCAGGCGCCCGAGCCCCGGCCAGTTGAACACGGCCTCGACGACGATCGAGCCGCCGAGCAGGAAGCCGAACTGCAGCCCCATCATCGTGACGACCGGGATCATCGCGTTGCGCAGGCAGTGCTTGAGCACGACCATCGGTTCGTGCACGCCCTTCGCGCGCGCGGTGCGCACGAAGTCCTCGTTGAGCACCTCGACGAACGACGCGCGCGTGAAGCGCGCCATCACGGCCGCGACCGCGGCGCCGAGCGTCAGCGACGGCAGCACGTAGCTTTTCCACGTGCCATCCGGCACGACGGGCAGCCAGCCGAGCTTCACCGAGAAGATTTCCATCAGCAGCATGCCGAGCGCGAACGCCGGAAACGAGATGCCCGACACCGCGATCGTCATCCCGATGCGGTCGGGCCAGCGGTTGCGCCACACCGCCGACGCGATCCCGATCGCCATCCCGAACGCCGTCGCCCACACCATGCTGACGAGCGTCAGCAGCAGTGTCGGCATGAAGCGCTCGCCGATCTCCGTCGACACCGGCCGCTTGCTGCGCGTCGATGTACCGAAATCGCCGTGCGCGATCTTCACGAAGAAGTTCGCGAACTGCGCGGGCAGCGGCCGGTCGAGGCCGAGATCGGCGCGCACCAGCGCGACCGTCGCGTCGTCGGCTTCGGGGCCCGCCGCGAGCCGCGCCGGGTCGCCCGGCAGCAGGTGCACGAACAGGAACACCAGCACCGCGACGATCGCGAGCGTGGGCAGCAGGCCGAACAGGCGTTTGACGAGAAAATTCAGCATGGGGCACCGATCGAATCAGCGCGCCGGCAGCGTGTGCCGCCGGCGCCGCGCAGCGGGTGAACCGCCGTCATTTCACCGAGATTTCGTCGAAGTTGAACGAACCGTCCGGCATGACGTACATGCCGTGCAGGCGCTTGTTACGCGCATAAACGATCTTCTCCTGCACCAGGAAAATCCACGGCGCGTCGGCCCACACCTGCTTCTGCGCATCGGCGTACAGGGTTGCCTTCTTCGCACGGTCGGTCGTCTCGAGCGCCTTCGCGAGCGCATCGTCGACCGCACTGTTCTTGTAGTACGCCGTGTTGTAGAGCTTCGGCGGCGCCGACGTGGACGCGAGCAGCGGCGACAGCGCCCAGTTCGCCTCGCCCGTCGAGGCCGACCAGCCGCTGTAGTACATCCGCACCGGCGCCGCGGCCGGATCCTGCGCGCTCTCGACCTTCGCGACCCGCTCGCCGGCTTCCAGCGCCTGCACCTGCACCTTCACACCGACCTGCGCGAGCTGCTGCTGCACGAACTGGATCAGCTTCTGCGCCGTCGAATGGTTGTACGCGGACCAGAGCGTCGATTCGAAGCCGTTCGGATAGCCGGCCTCCTTCAGCAGCGCGCGCGCCTTCGCCGGATCGTACGGCCACGGCCCGAGCTTGGTCGCGTATTCGACGCCGATCGGTGCGACGCCCGTCTGCGGCGTCGCATAGCCGGCGAACACGACCTTCGCCAGCGCTTCCTTGTTGACTGCGTAGTTCAGCGCCTCACGCACCTTCGGATTGTCGAACGGCTTCTTCTGCGTGTTCAGCGAGATGTAGCGCTGGATGATCGAGGGCCGCTCGATCAGCTCGACCTTCGGGTTGCTCTTCAGGTCGGCGGCCTGCTCGAACGGAATCGTGAACGCGAAATCCGCCTCGCCGGTCTTGAGCAGCGCGGCGCGCGTGTTGTTGTCGACCACCGGCTTCCAGTCGATCGAATCGACCTTCGGATAGCCCTTCTTCCAGTAGCCGGCAAACTTCTTCACCTTCATGTCGTCGGTCTGCTTCCATTCGACGAACTCGAACGGGCCCGTGCCGACCGGATGCAGCGATACGTCGCGCCCCCACTTCTTCAGCGCGGCCGGCGAAATCATCACCGCCGACGGGTGCGCGAGCGTGTTGATGAACGCGGAGAACGGCTCGCGCAGCGTGAACTTCACCGTCATCGGATCGACCACCTCGGTCTTCTCGATCACGCGGAACAGCCCGTAACGCTTCAGCTTGTTCGCCGGATCGGTCACGCGGTCGAAGTTCGCCTTCACCGCGGCGGCGTTGAAGTCGGTGCCGTCCTGGAACTTCACGCCCTCGCGCAGCTTGACCGTATAGACCTTCGCATCAGGCGACGCCTGGTAGCCCGTCGCGAGCACGTTGACGAGCTTCATGTCCTTGTCGAAGCCGAACAGCCCTTCGTAGAACGACTTGACGACCGCTTGCGACACCGTGTCGTTCGCGTCGTACGGGTCCATCGTCGTGAACGTCGAGTACACGGCGACCACGACGTTCTGTTGCGCGAACGCGGGCGCCGCGACCGACAGCGCGAGCGCGCCTGCCCCCGCGGCGAAGAGCGTGCGTGGACGGAACACCGGGAATGAATGCGGCTTGTTCATTTTGTCTGGCTCCTGTGGATGATTCGGTAACGCGTGGTGGAAATCGCGGCGTGACTGCATCCGCTCGGGAAAATGACGCCGTTGCCTGGCGCGTGCGCAGCTGCGGTCCATATGCGCCTCGCCGTTCAATTCAATACGCGCCGCCGACGCGATGCGTCGCGACGAAATGATCGGGGCCGACCGCGACGAGCGGCGCGACCGTCGGCTCGTCGCCGATCGCGCGGATCGGGCTCGGAATCTCGTCCGCCGCAAGCTGGCGCGGCGCATGCCGGCGCGCGGGGTCGGCCACCGGCACCGCGCTCATCAACTTCCTCGTATAAGGATGCTGCGGCGCCTCGAACACCGCGCGGCGCGGGCCGATCTCGACGATCTGGCCGAGATACATCACCGCGACGCGATGGCTGATGCGCTCGACCACCGCCATGTCGTGCGAGATGAACAGATACGCGACGCCGAGCTCGCGCTGCAGGTCGAGCATCAGGTTGACGATCTGCGCCTGCACCGACACGTCGAGCGCGGACACCGATTCATCGGCGATCACGACCTTCGGGTTCAGCGCGAGCGCGCGTGCGATGGCGATCCGCTGGCGCTGGCCGCCCGAGAATTCGTGCGGATAGCGGCGCGCGGCCTCCGGCGGCAGGCCGACCTTGTCGAGCAGCCAGTCGACGCGCGCCTGCGCTTCGCGGCCGCTCGCGACACCGTGCACGAGCAGCGGCTCCATGATCGAGAAGCCGACCGTCAGGCGCGGGTTCAGCGACGCGAACGGATCCTGGAAGATGAACTGGATGTTCCGGCGCAGCGCCTGCAGGTCCGCGCCCTTCATCGCGCTGATGTCGCGGCCGTCGAATTCGATCGAGCCGCTCTGCGATTCGACGAGGCGCAGCAGCGAGCGCCCGGTGGTCGACTTGCCGCAGCCCGATTCGCCGACGAGCGCGAGCGTCTCGCCCGCGCGCAGCTCGAAGCTCACGCGCTCGACCGCATGCACGTACTGCGACACGCGGCCGAACACGCCGCTCTTCACCGGAAACCGCGTGACGAGATCGCGCACGCGCAGAATCGGCGGCGCGGCCGCATCGACCCGCGGCTGCGCGTCGGCGGCATCGTGCGCGGCGGACGCCGGCGCGGCCGCGCCCGTGGCGTCCACCTTCAGCAGCGGGAATTTCTCGGGGATATCGGTGCCCTGCATCGAGCCGAGCCGCGGCACGGCCGCGAGCAGCGCACGCGTGTAGCGATGCGCGGGCGTCGCGAAAATGCGCTCGGATTCGCCCTCCTCGACCTTCTCGCCGCGATACATCACGAGCACGCGGTCGGCCACTTCGGCGACCACGCCCATGTCGTGCGTGATGAAGATCACGCCCATGTTCATTTCGTCCTGCAAGCCGCGAATCAGCTGCAGGATCTGCGCCTGGATCGTCACGTCGAGCGCGGTTGTCGGCTCGTCGGCGATCAAAAGCGCGGGCCGGCACGACAGCGCCATCGCGATCATCACGCGCTGCCGCATCCCGCCGGACAACTGGTGCGGATACCGCGCGAACACGCGGCGCGCCTCCGGGATGCGCACGAGATCGAGCAGCCGCAACGCCTCCGCGCGCGCTTCGGCCGCGCTTTTCGACTGGTGCAGCGCGATCGCCTCGCTGATCTGGTCGCCGACCGTAAACACCGGGTTCAGCGACGTCATCGGTTCCTGGAAGATCATCGCGATGTCCGCGCCGCGGATCCCGCGCATCGTCGCCGCGCTCGCCTGGGCGAGGTCGACGAGCGCGCCGCCGCGACGCCGCAACGCGATCCGGCCGCTCGTGATCTCGCCGCCGCCGTGCTCGACGAGGCGCATCAGCGCGAGCGACGTGACCGACTTGCCGGAGCCCGATTCGCCGACGATCGCGAGCGTCTCGCCGCGATCGACGTGAAACGATACGTTGCGCACCGCATCGAACGTCGCGGCGCCGCGACGGAACATGACCGACAGGTCGTCGACTGCGACGACGCGCTGATCCGGCAGCACCAGCGCGGACGGGGTTCGGCTCGAAGTCATGCGTAGGTCTCCTGGTGCGATCCGGAATCAGGCCGCATCGTCGCGATAGATGCCGACCACGGGCGTCTCGCCGACGCGCGCATAGCCTCGGTACATCCCTTCCGTATTGAACGGCATCGCGACGTTGCCGTGCGCATCGACCGCGATGATCCCGCCGCGCCCGGCCAGGCGCGGCAGCTTGTTCATCACGGCGTCGTGCGCGGCGTCGGCGAGCGACGCGCCGCGATACGCGATCTGCGCGGCCACGTCGTGCGCGGTCGCGAGCCGGATGAACATCTCGCCGGTGCCCGTCGCGGATACCGCGCAGGTCGCGTCGTCCGCGTAGCAGCCGGCGCCGATGATCGGCGAATCACCGACGCGTCCGGGCTGCTTGTTCGTGATGCCGCCGGTCGACGTCGCCGCCGCGACATGGCCGTTGAGGTCGCATGCGACCGCGCCGACCGTGCCGAGCTTGCGATCGGGATCGAGCGGCTCGGCCGGCGCGGCCGACCCCGCCGGTTGTCCTGCGCCGAACGCGAAGCTCGCGGCGTCGTGATCGAGCATCGTGCCGGCCGCCGCCGCGCGTGCCTTGACCCACTGCGCATGGCGCGCTTCGGTGTCGAAGTAGCCGGGCTCGGCGAGCTCGAGGCCCTGCTCGACCGCGAACGCGTCGGCGCCCGCGCCGGCGAACAGCACGTGCTCGCTCGCCTCCATCACGCGCCGCGCGGCGAGCACCGGATTGCGCACGCGGGTCGCGCTGCACACCGCGCCGGCCGCGAGCGTCGCGCCGTCCATCACCGCCGCGTCGAGTTCGTGTTTGCCTTCGGCCGTATAGACCGCGCCGCGCCCGGCGTTGAAGAGCGGACAGTCCTCGAGCATCCGTACGGCGACGGTGACGGCGTCGAGCGCGCTGCCGCCGTCGGCGAGCACCTGCTGCGCGGCCTGCAGGATCGCGGTGAGCTCGGCGCGGTACCGGCGCTCGGTATCGGTATCCATCGCCTCGCGCAGGATCGTGCCTGCGCCGCCATGAATCGCGATGATCGCGGGTGAAGTCATGATTTTTTCGGACCGGAGGAAGAAGAGTTGGCGGCCGGCAGCGCCGCTTGCGGCTGCATCAGCCACGGCAACAGGAATTCGGTCATTTCGGCGGCGGACTTCGCGGAGCGGTGCGTGCGCAGCGCGACCGCATCGATCAGCGCCTCGATCATCGTCAGCACGGCCGCTTCCGACGTGGCCGCGAAACGCCGCTGGGCTTTCACGTACAGGTTCAGCGACGCGACCGGCGCAAGCGGCGAGCCCGGCCCGTCGGAAATGCCGAGCACGCGTGCGCCACGCGCGGCCGCGCGGCGTGCCAGCTCGATCGTGTCCTTCACGTAGCGCGGAAACGCGAGCGCGATCACGAGATCGCGCGAGTCGGCCGTATACAAGCGCCGCGCCGCATGCGTAGGGCCGCCGAGCAGCGCCAGCGACTGCACGTTGTCGTGACACACCGACAAGCCGTGTTCCATCAAGCCGGTGAGAAACGCGCTCGACCCGGCGCCGAGGATCAGCACGCGCCGCGCGCCGACGATCGCCTCGACGGCCGCCTCGACGTCGGTCGCATCCAGCCGCGCACGCGTGTTCTCGATGTTCTCGATGGCCTGGTCGAACACCGCATCGATCCATGCGGCGCCGCGAACGCCCTGCTCCTGTTCCTGCTCCTGCGCGGAACGCAGCCGCTCGACGGGGCCGAGCGTCGCCTCGAAGCCGCGCACGAGCGCCGCGCGCATCGCCGGATAGCCGTCGAAGCCGAGCGCCTTCGCGAAGCGGTTCGCGGTCGCGATCGATGCATTGACCGCCTGCGCGAGCTCGTCGATCCGCATCGTCGCCGCGCGAAAGGGATTCGCGAGCACGAACTCGCCCATCCGGCGATGGATCGGCGTCATCCGCGGCATGGCCGACGCGATGCGCTCCGCGATCGCGGATTCATCCTGACTGGCTTCGTGCGGAGCGAGAGGCGTCATGCGAAGGGTTTTGCAAGGTAGATGAAAATCAATTTACACAATCCGCCGTCCGGAAAAAAATAAATTTTCATCAGGGTTGTCACGGCCCTGTCGTGCCTTTCTGGTCCGTGAGTCGTACGACCGGTGCTCGGTCCCTTCGCACGCGCGTTCTGCACCCCCGCGCGCACCTCGGCCACGGACGCCGTATCGCACGCCAATCGGGAAAACCCGAGTACGTTCGTTCGAATGCAGTTTCACGTTGACCGGATTCGAATTCGAACATAGGATGTTCGAAAATGATCAGTCGTCAGATAACGTAGCTTTCGATTCCAGCTGGATGTTCGAGTGAACACGGCCCTTTCGTACTGGAATCGGGCAAATCGGCAGCCGCGAAGATCGGACATCGTATGAATAAGACTGAGCAAGGCGCCCCAGCGGGCGGGCTTGCATGGATCAGGAGACAGCAGTGAAGACAGTCAAGGCGTTGCGCTGGTGGATCATCGTGCTGGTATGTCTCGGCACGATCCTCAACTATCTCGCACGAAATTCGCTCGCGGTGCTCGCGCCGGAACTGAAGCACGTGTTCGCGATCTCGACGCAGCAGTACTCGTACATCGTCGGCGCGTTCCAGATCGGCTACACGATCATGCAACCGGCGTGCGGATTCATCGTCGACCTGATCGGGCTGCGGCTCGGCTTCGCGCTGTTCGCGATGCTGTGGTCGGTGGTCGGCGTCGCGCACGGCTTCGCGTCGGGCTGGCTGTCGCTCGGCATCCTGCGCGGGCTGCTCGGGCTGTTCGAGGCCGCGGCGATTCCGTCGGGAATGAAGGCCGTCGCCGAATGGTTTCCCGATCGCGAGAAATCCGTCGCGGTCGGCTACTTCAACGCGGGCACGTCGCTCGGCGCCGCGATCGCGCCGCCGCTCGTCGTGTTCCTGTCGATGCGGTTCGGCTGGCAATCCGCGTTCATGGTCACCGGCGCGCTCGGCTTCGCGTGGGCCGTGCTCTGGTACACGCAGTATCGGTCGCCGGCCGAGCATCCGCGCATTTCGTCGCAGGAGCGCACGCTGATCAGTGATGGCCAGGCCAGGATGCCGGCCGTGTCGAAGCGCCGGATTCGCGACGTCGTCACCGCGCGCCGCTTCTGGGCGATCGCGCTGCCGCGCTTCTTCGCGGAACCGGCATGGCAGACCTTCAGCTTCTGGATTCCGCTGTATCTCGCGACCGAACGCCACATGGCGCTCACGGAGATCGCGATCTTCGCGTGGATGCCGTTCCTCGCCGCTGACCTCGGCGGCATCGCCGGCGGCTACCTGTCGCCCTACCTCGCGAAACGGTTCAGTCTGCCGCTCGTATGGTCGCGGGTCGCGGGCGTCGCGCTCGGCGCGGTGCTGATGCTCGGGCCGGCGACGATCGGGCTCGTGTCGTCGCCGTACATGGCCATTGCGCTGTTCTGCGTCGGCGGTTTCGCGCACCAGATGATCTCCGCACTCGTCAACACGCTGTCGGCCGACGTGTTCGACTCCGAGGAAGTCGGCACCGCCAGCGGCTTCGCGGGAATGGCTGCGTGGATCGGCGGGCTCGGCTTCTCGCTGCTGGTCGGCGCGCTCGCCGACAAGATCGGCTACGCGCCGCTGTTCGCGTGCCTCGGCCTGTTCGACATCATCGGCGTCACGCTGCTCGCGGTGCTGATCCGCGGGCAGTCGAAGCAGGAACGCCTGCTCGCGCAGCATGCCTGACATCCGTTCTCACCAGGAATCGCCTTCATGACTTCGCTTCTTCATCCGCCCGTGTTCCGCGTCGCCGACCGGCAGGCAAACCGCGTGCTGCTCGCGTCCGACGCGGGCGCGACCCTCGAGATCTTCGTGCTCGAGGACGACATCGTGCGCGTGCGCGTGCTGCCCGACGCGACGGCGCGCAACCCGCGCACGTGGACGATCGCGCCGGGCCTCGACGACGTGCCGCTCGACGGGCGCGACCGTCTCGACCTGAGCGGCTTCGCGCTGCCGGCCTACGCGTTCGCCGAAGACGACAGCGACGTACGCATCGAGACCGCGCAGGTCCGCCTCGCCGTGCGCCGGCAAGGCGGCCATTGCACGTGGTCGATGCGCGGCGCCGACGGCGCGTGGCGCGTCGTGCTCGCCGACCGCGCGACCCAGGCATACAACTTCGGCTGGTGGGACGACCGCGCCTACCACTACGTCGCACGCGAGCGCGGCGACAAGGTGTTCGGTCTCGGCGAACGCGCGGGCGAGCTCGATCGCACCGGTGCACGCTTCGAGATGCGCAACATCGACGCGATGGGCTACAGCGCGAAGCATACGGATCCGCTGTACAAGCACATCCCGTTCTACGTCACGTGGTCGCCCGCCGCATGCCAGGGCTTCGGGCTGTTCTACGACACGCTGTCGGATTGCACGTTCGACATGGGCCGCGAGCTCGACAATTACCACGGGCTGTACCGCTACTTCGCCGCCGAGCACGGCGATCTCGACTACTACTTCATCGCGTCGCCCGACACGCCGCTCACGGCCGCGCGGCGCTTCACGTGGCTCACCGGGCGCCCCGCGCGCACGCCGAAATGGGGGCTCGGCTATTCGGGCTCGACGATGAGCTACACCGATGCGCCGGACGCGCAGCGGCAGATGAGCCGGTTCGTCGAGCAGTGCGACACGCACGACATCCTGTGCGACTCGTTCCACCTGTCGTCGGGTTATACGTCGATCGGCGCGAAGCGCTACGTGTTCAACTGGAACCGCGAGAAGTTTCCGGACGCGAAGGGTTTCGTGAAGCACTACCGCGACCACGGCATCCGGCTGTGCGCGAACATCAAGCCGTGCCTGCTGCGCGACCACCCCGCGTTCGACGACGCCGCGCGGCGCGGGCTGCTGATCCGCTCGGCGTCCGGCGAGCCGGCGTGGGTGCAGTTCTGGGACGAAGTCGGTGCGTATATCGACTTCACGCAGCCGAACGCCTACCGCTGGTGGCGCGAGCAGGTCACGTCGGCGCTACTCGACTACGGGATCGAGTCGACGTGGAACGACAACAACGAATACGAGATCTGGTCGCCCGACGCGATCGCGCACGGCTTCGGCCGGCCATTCCCCGCGCGCGAGGCGAAGGTGCTGCAGACGATGCTGATGATGCGTGCGTCGCGCGACGCGCAGCGCGCGCATGCGCCGGCGCAGCGGCCGTTCCTCGTATCGCGCTCGGGCGGAGCCGGCATGCAGCGCTATGTGCAGACTTGGTCCGGCGACAACTACACGTCGTGGGAAACGCTGCGCTACAACCTGAAGATGGGCCTCGGGCTCGCGTTGTCCGGCGTGTCGAACATCGGTCACGACATCGGCGGCTTCTCCGGTCCCGCGCCGTCGCCCGAGCTGCTGTTGCGCTGGGTGCAGTTCGGCATCTTCATGCCGCGCTTCAGCATCCATTCATGGAACGACGACGGCACCGTCAACGAACCGTGGATGTATCCCGAGATCACCGCGCAGATCGCGTCGCTGATCAAGCAGCGCTACCGGCTGCTGCCCTATCTCTACCACCTGCTGTGGCTGTCGACCACGCGCTACGAGCCCGTGCTGCGGCCGACCTTCGGCGATTTCCCCGGCGACCCGCGCTGCTACGACGAATGCGACGACATGATGCTCGGCGACGCGCTGCTGGTGGCGCCCGTCGTCGATCCGGGCCGCACGGAGCGCACGGTCTACCTGCCGTCCGGTGCGCGCTGGATGTGCTGTGCGAGCGCGCAGTCGTTCGACGGCGGCGCGAGCGTGACGCTGCCCGCGCCGCTCGACATGCCGGTGATGCTGTTGCGCGAAGGCCGCGTGCTGCCGCTGAACGTCGCCGCGCAGCGATTCGGCGCACGCGCCGACACGCGCGGCTTCATCGTCGCGCCGCGCATCGAGGACGATGTTGCGTACGGCGAGTGCGTCGAGGACGACGGCGAAACGGAAGCATGGCGCGACGGCGAATACGGGCTGTGGCGCATCGATACCGGACGCGAGGCATCGGGCGAACTCGGCGTGTCGGTCCGCTGGGAAGGCCGCATGCGCCGCCCCGCCGAGCGCGTCGAGATCCTGCTGCCGGCGTCACTGCAAGGCGCGCTTGCGGTGCGCGGCGCGCGCGTCGAGCACGATGCGCGCGACGGCGCGTGGCGTCGCATCGTCGTGGCGCTCGTCGACTGATCGCGCAAGGCGGCGCGAACTTGAAACCCTGATCGCACGGGCCGTACCCGCGGCCCGCCACCCACCAAAGAGGAGGCCCCCAGCCTCCCGCCCCGTTGAAGAGCCATGGAGATCGACGATGAATGCATCGCACTACCCGCACTATCGTTTTGCAATCCTGATTTTATCGGCCGCCGCGTTCGGCGCCGGCGCAGCGCATGCGCAGAGCAGCGTGACGCTGTACGGCGTGGTCGACGATTCGATCGCGTACGTGAACAACCAGCAAGGCCACTCGAACGTGTACCTGCGCGACGGCAACCTGTATGCGTCGAAGTTCGGGCTGCGCGGTGACGAGGATCTCGGCGGCGGCACGCACGCGATCTTCGATCTGCAATCCGGCTTCAACCTGAACACCGGCGCGCAAGCGGCCGCCGGCACGATCTTCAACCGCCAGGCCTACGTCGGGCTGCGCAACGACCATTACGGCACGGTGACGGCCGGTCGCCAGTACACGCCGTACTTCCTGCTGGTCGGACCATACGCGTCGAGCAATTGGCTGACCGGCGCGACCGGCGCGCATCCGGGCGATATCGACGGCCTCGACACGACGATCCGCGTGAACAATTCGGTTACCTATACGTCGCCGACCCTCTCCGGGCTGACCGCGAGCGCGATGTATGCGTTTGGCGGCATCGCCGGCGCGACCGGCAAGGGCAACACGTTCAGCGCGGCGCTGCGCTATGCGAACGGGCCGGTCGGGATCGCGGCCGGCTACCTGCGCATCAACAGCTCGGGTTCGTCGGCCGGCTTCCTGAATCCGGCGACCGCGGCATCGGGCAGCTTCGCGGTGTCCGTGCTGAACCAGGGCTACCTGAGCGCGAAGGCCGTCGAGCAGGTCGCGGCGGCCGGCAACTACACGCTCGGCAACCTGACGATGGGCCTGAACTACTCGAACGTGAAGTACCTGCCGGGCAACGGCTCCGCGTTCACGGATACGGCCGTGTTCAATACCTATGGCGCGCTCGCCGCGTACCGCTTCACGCCGCCCTTCTCGGTGGCCGGCGCGTTCGCGTACACGCTCGCGTCGAAGGCGAACGGCGTATCCGGCGCAGCCCGCTACCAGCAGTATTCGCTGAAGGAGTCGTACAGCCTGTC
>Ga0207667_10005475_pt1 | contig 15477 bp, 12 predicted proteins | sample KBSCornC52_FD_184301 | JGI IMG/M metagenome (GOLD analysis project Ga0207667, IMG submission 184301) | Corn rhizosphere microbial communities from Kellogg Biological Station, Michigan, USA - KBS Corn C5-2 (SPAdes) (version 2) | ecosystem: Host-associated > Plants > Roots > Rhizosphere > Soil ... | reverse complement strand
TGGAATGGCATTGCGGCCTTGATCCTCAGCCCCGGCGTGCCGCTTACTCATCCCAAGCCGCATGAGATCGTCACCCATGCCCAATCGGCGCATGTGCCGGTGATCGGCGATGTCGAACTCTTTGCGCGCGAGATCCGTCCCGTCGCCACGCAAACGGGCCGGGCTCCAGTGATCGCCATTACGGGCACCAACGGCAAATCCACCACCACCGCTTTGCTGGGCCATATTCTGGCCAGCGCCGGATTCGACGCGCAGGTGGGCGGCAATATCGGCAAGTCGGTGCTGGAACTGGCGCCGCCGGGACCGAAAACCATCTATGTGTTGGAAATGTCCAGCTTCCAGATCGACCTCACGCCCGGGCTTCATCCCAATGTGGCGCTGCTTTCCAATCTCACGCCCGACCATATCGACCGGCATGGCAGCATGGAGAATTACGCCGCCATCAAGGAGCGCTTGCTGCGGCAGGTCCCCAAGGACGGCCATGTGATCGTCGGCGTGGACGACATGCACAGCGCGGCGATCTTCACCGCCCTGGCCGCCAATGGCGGCGCGGCGGCGACGCCGGTTTCCGTGGGCAAGGTGCTGGGCCGCGGCGTCTTCGCCGTGGACGGCGCGCTTTACGATGCGCAAGGCCAGCGGACCGGCGAAGTGATGACGCTGGCGGAAGCGCCGCGCCTGCCCGGCGCGCATAATTGGCAGAATATCGCGCTGGCCTATGCCGCGGCCCGGATTTTCATCAAGGACACGCGGGCGATCATCTCGGCCATCGCCAGCTTCCCCGGCCTGGCGCATCGCATGGAAGAGGTGGGGCATATCGGGCGCACCCGCTTCATCAACGATTCCAAGGCGACCAATGCGGACGCCACGGCGCGGGCACTGGCCTGCTATCCCGACATCTTCTGGATCGCGGGCGGCAAGGCCAAGGAAGGCGGCATCGCCAGCCTCGCGGGCTATTTCCCGCATATCCGCAAAGCCTATCTGATCGGCGATGCGGCGGATGCTTTCGCGCAGACTTTGGACGGCAAGGTTGCCCATGTGATGTCTGGAACCCTGGACAAGGCGGTGGAAGAAGCCGCCGCCGATGCGGCTTCATCCAACGCGCCTTCGCCCGTGGTGCTCTTGTCGCCCGCGTCGGCCTCTTACGATCAGTTCAAGGATTTCGAACAACGCGGCGATGTCTTCCGCGCGCTGGTGGCCAAGCTTCCGCAAGAAGCGCGCCAGAAAAACACGAGGGCGGTCTCATGAGCATCTCGCGCGCGGATAAGGGCGGCTTCGCCAATTGGTGGTTCACTGTGGACAAGGTGGCGCTCACCGGCATGGGCCTGCTTCTGGGCATCGGCCTGATGCTGGCCTTCGCCGCCAGTCCCGCCATCACGGGCGGCCCGCTCACGGCGGGCGATTTTCATTATGCCGCCCGGCAATTGATGTATGCGACCGTGGCGCTGTCGATCATGGCGGGGGCCTCGCTGCTGTCACTGCGCCAGGTCAAGATCGCGGCCGCTCTTATTTTCGCCGCCGCCTTGATCGGCTCCTTCCTGGTCCTGTTTTTGGGTAGCGAGCTTCTGGGCGCGCGGCGCGAGCTGGATTTCGGGCCTCTCAGCCTGCAGCCGTCGGAATTCCTCAAGCCCAGCTTCGCCATTCTTGCCGCCGCGGTGCTGGCCGACCGCACGCCGATGAAATTCCCCAAGCCGGTGATCACCTTGCTCCTGATCGCTCCGGCGATCGTGATCCTGTTGTTGCAGCCCGATGTTGGTCAGACGGGCCTGCTCCTGTCACTGTGGGGGGCGATGCTGTTTTTCGCGGGCCTGCCGCTGTTCTGGGTGGGCCTGATGGCGGGCGCGACCTCGGCGCTGGGCTTTGTCGCCTATCTGATCTTCCCCCATGTGCATCACCGCGTGGTGCAATATTTGAGCGAGACCGATATCGGCTATCAGGCCGGACTGGCGCTCAAGGCTTTCGCCCATGGCGGGTTCGCGGGCGTGGGACCGGGCGCCGGCACCATCAAGTACCGGATACCGGACGCCCATTCCGACTACATCTTCGCGGTGGCGGGCGAGGAATTCGGCCTGATCCTGTGCGGCACCATCGCTGCGCTGTTCGGGCTTCTCACCGTACGGCTGCTACTTCGCGCCGCCAATGCCCGCGATCCTTTCTGCCAGCTGGCGGGCGCGGGCCTGGCCGTCGTGACCGCCGTGCAGGCCTTCATCAATATGGGTGTGGCGGTGTCGCTCTTGCCCGCCAAGGGCATGACCTTGCCCTTCATTTCCTATGGCGGCTCCTCGCTTTTCTCCATCGCGCTGACCATGGGCTTCGCATTGGCCGTCACGCGCCAGCGACCGAAACTCAACACCCGCGCGGAATCGCTTTTGGGCGCCCTTGGAGTGCATGCATGAGTGGCGCCATCGTGCTTTCGGCCGGCGGCACCGGCGGTCATCTTTTTCCCGCCCAGGCGCTGGCGGGGGAACTGACACGGCGCGGCCGCCGGATCGTGGTGATGACGGACGCCCGCTTCGCCAATTACGCCACGTCGTTTCCGGGCGCGCGGATCGAAACCGTGTCCTCGGCGCCGCTCAATTCGGTGACGGCGCCCTTCAAGATCGCCAGCGGCATCATTCAGGCCTTCACCAAACTGCTGCGGCTGAAGCCCGCCGCCGTGATCGGCTTCGGCGGCTATCCATCGGTGCCGGTGATGCTGGCGGCCAGCCTGGCGCGGGTTCCCACCGCCATCATCGAACAGAATGCCGTGGTGGGCCGGGCCAATCGGTTGGTGATGAATCAAGTGCGGCGGGTGGCGGCGGCGTTTCCCATTGCCCGCTTCGCACCCCGCGACAAGACCAAGATCGTGCTCACCGGCAACCCGCTCCGCCCCGCTGTGATCGATTTGTGGGGCGCGCCCTATGATGCGCCGTTGCCCGATGCGCCGCTCAATCTTCTGGTATTCGGCGGCAGCCAGGGCGCGCGCGCTTTCAGCCAGATCGTGCCCCAGGCGATCACCCGCATGCCGCACCCCCTGAAGCGGCGCCTTCGGATTGTGCAGCAGTGCCGGCCCGAGGATATCGAGATGGTGCGCACCATCTATGCCAATGCGGAGATCCGCGCCGAGCTGCAACCCTTTTTCGCCGACCTGCCGCAGCGCATGGCCGAGGCCCATCTGGTGATCGGCCGTTCGGGCGCCGGCACCGTGGCCGAGCTGATGGCGATCGGCCGTCCCGCCATCCTGGTGCCGCTGCCTCACGCGCTGGACGACAATCAGACTCCCAATGCGGAAATCCTTTCCCGTGCCGGCGCGGGCTGGACCGTGGTGCAGAGCCAGATGAGCCCGGATTCGTTGGCCCGGATGCTGGTCGAGATTTTTGCGCATCCGGACGATCTGGCGCGCCGCGCCCGTGCCGCCCATGCCCTGGCGGTGCCGGACGCCACCGAAAAGCTGGCCGACATGGTCGATGCCCTGGCGAGGAATTCCGCATGATGGCCAAGCCCGTCGCCACCCGCGTGCCGCTGGATATCGGCGCCATTCACTTCATCGGCATCGGCGGCATCGGCATGTCCGGCATCGCCGAGATCATGCACAATCTGGGCTACAAGGTGCAGGGTTCGGACGTTTCGGACAGCGCCAATGTCAAGCGTCTGCGCGCCATGGGCATCGAGATCGCCGTCGGGCACGCCGCCGAAAATCTCAAGAACGCCCATGCGGTGGTCTATTCCTCGGCGGTGAAGCCGGGCAATGTCGAATTCGATGCGGCGCGGGCGCTGTCCCTGCCGCTGGTGCGCCGCGCTGAAATGCTGGCCGAGATCATGCGGCTGCGTTCTTGCGTCGCCATTGCCGGCACCAACGGCAAGACCACCACCACCACCATGGTGGCGGCGCTGCTGGATGCAGGGGGCATGGATCCCACCGTGGTCAATGGCGGCATCATCAATGCCTATGGCACCAATGCGCGGCTGGGCGCGGGCGAATGGGTGGTGGTGGAGGCCGATGAAAGCGACGGCACCTTCCTGCGCCTTCCCGCCACCATGGCGGTGGTCACCAATGCCGATCCCGATCATCTGGATTTTTACGGCACCTTCGACGCCATGCGCGATGCCTTCCAGCGCTTCGTCGAGAATGTGCCCTTCTACGGCTTCGCAGTGCTCTGCCTGGATCATCCCGAGGTGCAGGCCATGGTGGGCCGCATCACCGACCGCCGCATCGTCACTTATGGCTTCAGCCCCCAGGCTGATGCTCGCGCCGTCAATGTGAGCTATTCCGAAGGCGCGTCGCATTACGATGTGGTTTTCACCGACCGGCGCAAGAATACGGAAACCCGGCTGACCGGTCTCAGCCTGCCCATGCCCGGCGATCACAATGTTCAGAATTCGCTGGCAGCGATTGTGGTGGCGCGCGAGCTGGGCGTGGACGAGGCGGTGATCCGCAAGGCGCTGGCGGGCTTCCGCGGCGTGGGCCGCCGCTTCTCCCGGCTGGGAGAATGGAAAGGCGCCGCCATCATCGATGATTACGCGCATAACCCCTTCAAGATCGCAGCCGCCCTCAAGGCCGCGCGCCAGGCCTATAGCGGCCCGGTGGTGGCGGTGGTGCAGCCGCATCGTTTTACCCGGCTGCGCGATACGTTCGAGCAGTTCGCCAAATGCCTGAACGATGCCGATATCGCGATCATCGCGCCGGTCTATGCGGCGGGTGAACAGCCCATCCCGGGCATCGACCGGGACAGCTATGCCGACGCATTGCGCGCGCATGGTCATCGCAACGTGCTGACCATCGATGGCGAGGAGGATCTTGCCGCCGCCGTGGCGCCGCATCTGAAGCCGGGCGGTGTGGTGATCGGCCTGGGCGCCGGATCGATCAGTGCCTGGATGCACAATCTGCAGATGAAGCTGGAGGGCCTATGACGCGGCCCTGTGACATGCTCCCTCCGGTGCGCGGCAGCATGACCCGCGATGCGGCGCTGAAGGACATGATGTGGTTCCGCGCCGGCGGTCCTGCCGATGTCCTGTTCCGGCCTGCCGATGTCGAGGATCTGGGCATGTTCCTGGCCGCCCGGTCCCGCGACATCCCGGTTTATGTCATCGGCGTAGGCTCCAATCTCCTGGTGCGCGACGGCGGCATGCCGGGCACGGTGGTGCGCCTTCCCGCCACTTTCGGAAAGATCGAAGCCGATGGAACTCGCATCCGCGCGGGCGCCGCGGCGCTGGACGCGCATGTGGCGCGCGTGGCCGCTGATGCCGGCATCGCGGGGCTGGAGTTCCTGCGCGGCGTGCCGGGCACGGTGGGAGGCGCGCTTCGGATGAATGCGGGCTGCTATGGCCGGGAGATCGCGGACATCTTTGTGGAAGCCACCGCCTTGGACGGGGAGGGCAATCTCCTCACCCTGACCGCGGCGGATATGGGCTTTTCCTATCGCCATTCGGAGGCGCGAGACGATCTGATTTTCGTCGAAGCCGTTTTCGAAGGCATCCCGGACAAGCCGGACGCGATCAAGGCGCGCATGGAAGAATTGGCGGCGAACCGCGAAGCCAGCCAGCCGATCCGCGCCAAGACCGGCGGCTCGACCTTCAAGAATCCACCAGGCCAGAAGGCCTGGGAACTCATCGACCGCGCCGGGTGCCGGGGACTGATGCATGGCGCGGCCCAGGTGAGCGAGAAACACTGCAATTTCCTCATCAACACGGGCGACGCCAGCGCCGCCGACATCGAGGCGCTGGGCGAGGATGTCCGCCGCCGGGTGCGGGAAAGCCAGGGCGTGTCCCTGGAATGGGAAATCAAGCGCATCGGTGTGCCCCTGGACGAGGAGGTCGCGCCATGACCGCTTTTAGGCGCATCGCCGTTCTGATGGGTGGCCGCTCGGCCGAGCGAGAGGTGAGTCTCTCTTCGGGCCGGGGCGTGATGAAGGCCTTGGCCGAGGAAGGCTTCGAGCCGGTGAGCGTCGATCCCGCAGATAATCCTGGGGACCAACTATATCGGGCCAAGCCTGACGCTGTATTTAATGCCTTGCATGGGCGATTCGGTGAAGACGGCACGGTGCAGGGGCTGCTGGAATTGATGCGGCTGCCTTACACCCATTCCGGCGTGCTCGCCTCCGCGCTTGCCATGCACAAGGAGCGGACCAAGGACGTTTATCGCGCGGCCGGCCTGCCGGTGGTCAGATCCATCGTGGCGGATCGCAGAAAAGTCGCCGAACAGCATCTGATGGACCCGCCTTATGTGGTCAAGCCGGTCAATGAAGGCTCCAGCGTGGGCGTCTTCATCATCCGCCCCGGCGACAATCGCCCGCCCGCAGCGCTCGGCAGCGACCAATGGACTCTGTCGAACGAAATGATGGTGGAGGAGTTCGTGCCGGGCCGCGAGCTCACCGTCTCGGTGATGGGCGATCGCGCTTTGTGCGTGACGGAGATCGTCACCAACTTGGAATTCTATGACTACGAAGCCAAATACGCGGCGGGCGGCTCGCGCCATATCCTTCCCGCCGACATCCCCGCCGCCGTTGCAGAAGAGTGCATGGACCTGGCGCTGAGGGCGCATCAGGCCCTGGGCTGCCGGGGCGTATCGCGCACCGATTTCCGCTATGACGATACGGGCGCCAAGCCGCGCCTGATCCTGCTCGAGACCAATACCCAACCCGGCATGACGCCGACCTCGCTGGTGCCGGAACAAGCCGCGCATCTGGGCATCTCATACGCCAAGCTTTGCCGCTGGCTGGTGGAGGACGCCTCATGCGATCGGTGAATGTGGAGCGCAAGCCGCGCGACAATCCCAGGGTCCGGGCCGTGCGCAAGCCGGCCCGGCCGGTGCGTGATACTCCGTCCAAGAGTTCCGGCCGCCGCGGCGGCGAGCGCGAAGGCATTTTTGCGGCCCTGATGGGGCGCGTCTGGCAGCTGTTCCGCCGGCCGGTCCTGCTGCTCAGCCTGGGCGTGGTTCTCTTTGCCCTCATCGCCGCCCTGTTTGCCAGCGGGGTGATCGGCCGCACGATTCATAGTGTGAACGAGACCGTGGATGCCGTCATCGCGGATGCCGGCTTTGGGATTTCCGAGATCCATCTGGCTGGCAACAGCCGCGTTCCGCCGGAAACCATCCTAGCGGCCCTGGGCATGAAGCCTGGCGAATCCATTTTCGCCGCCAAACTGGGTCAGGCCCGCAACCGCATCATGGCGCTGGACTGGGTGGCGTCCGCCGATGTGGTGCGGCGTTATCCGGACTCCATTTTCGTGACCATTGTCGAAAAGCGGCCCTTTGCGTTGTGGCAGTCGCCCGCGCTGGACAATGGCCGGGGCGCGGTCGCCATCGTGGAGCGCGCGGGCGGGGTGATCACCACCCAGGGCGTGGAAAAGTTTGCTCGCCTGCCCAAGCTGGTGGGGGCCGGTGCGCCGGAAGCCGCCGCCGATCTGGTCGATGCGGTGATGACGCATCGCGCCGTGGCCGCCCGGGTGGCGGCTTATGAATATGTCTCCCGGCGGCGCTGGAACCTGATCCTGAATGACGGCGTGGTGGTCAAGTTGCCGGAAGCCAGCTGGCAGAAGGAGTTGGACGCGCTGGAGCATCTGATTGTGGATGCGGGCGTTCTGGAACGTGACATCACCGAGATCGACCTCCGGTCGCCTACGCAATTTTTCTTTGTCCTGCGCAGCGGCGAGAAGAAAGATGTTCAACGTGGGAAAGAAACCTGACGATGGGCGAGGCGATCCGATTGCGCGTCAACAATGAAATTCCCGCCTACCGCCCCGGCCTGGTGTCGGCGCTGGATATCGGCTCTTCCAAGGTGGCCTGCGTCATCGGCCGGGCCGAACAGGGCAGCTTGAAGATCCTGGGCAGCGCACTGCGCGAAAGCGCGGGCGTCCGCGCAGGCACCGTGACCAGCCTGGAGCTGGCCGAGGAATCGATCCGCGATTGCGTCGCGGCGGCGGAGAACCATGCCGATGCCCGCATCCAGAATGTCCTGATCTCGGTCAATTGTGGTCAGCCCGTTTCCGTCAACAGCCGCGCGGTGATGGCCCTGGACGGCGCCCTGGTGTCGGACACGCATCTGCGCACCTTGCTCAATGACGGCCGCGCCCGCTGCCGCCTGGAAGGCCATGAAGTGATCCAAAGCTCCCCCACCGCCTATGTGGTGGACGAGGCGCGGGGGGTGCGCAATCCGTCCGGCATGTTCTGCCAGCGGATCGGCGTTGCCATGCATGCGGTGGCGGTCAAACCCAGTCCCTTGCAGAATCTCAAGCTGGCGGTCGAACGCACCCACCTCAATGTGGTGGGGACTCTGTTCTCTGCCTATGCCTCGGGCCTTGCGACCTTGAGCGAGGATGAAAAGCAGATCGGCGCCACCGTGATCGACATGGGCGGCGGCTGCACCTCCATCGCCGTCTTCCTGGAAGGCCATCTGGTCCATGCCGATGTGGTGCCCAAGGGCGGCTTCACCGTCACCACAGACATTGCTCAGATGCTGGCGGCCCCGATCTCGGCCGCGGAACGGGTGAAGACCCTATTCGGCGCCGCGCTGGGCGATCTGGAAGTCGGCACCGACGTGGTCTCGATCCCCCAGATGGGCGAGGATGGCGACGAAGCGGCGCTGCGCGTGCCCCGCTCGATGCTCACCCGCATCATCCAGGCCCGGTTGGACGATATTTTCGAGGAAGTGCAGAAGCGCCTGCAGGCCTCCGGCTTTGACGCCGCGGCGGGCCGCCGGGCGGTGCTGACAGGCGGCGCCTGCCAGTTGGCCGGCACCCGCGAGCTGGCGGCGCGCATCCTCAACAAGCAGGTCCGTATCGGCCGTCCCCAGAACTTCCCCGGGCTGGCGGCGGCCAATGCCGGACCCGACTATGCCACCGCGATCGGACTTTTGATGGCGGGGGCGACGATGCCGCCGGAGATGATCAATCCGGATATCCCGATGACCACGCCCGCCGAAGAGAGCAAAGGTTGGTGGGGACGGTTGACCGGTCGGTGGTTGGAATGATTCAACATAATAAATGCGAATCGTTGGGCGATTCGGGCGTTTTGCAAGGTGACCCTCTGACGTCACTGTGGAGAAATTAGATGGCGATCAATCTCAAGTTACCCGAAACCAAGGAATTACGCCCCCGCATCACCGTGCTGGGCGTGGGTGGCGCCGGCGGCAATGCCGTCAACAACATGATTGAGGCGGGTCTCGACGGCGTGGATTTCGTCGTCGCCAACACCGACGCCCAGGCACTGGCCCAATCCAAGGCCGAGCGCCGCATCCAGCTGGGTGCCGGCACCACCGAGGGCCTGGGCGCAGGCGCGCAGCCGGAAGTGGGCCGGGCGGGCGCCGAGGAATCGATGGCCGAGATCATGGAGCATCTGTCCGGTGCCCATATGGTCTTCATCGCCGCCGGCATGGGCGGCGGCACCGGCACGGGCGCAGCGCCCGTGATCGCTCGCGCGGTGCGCGAGGCGGGCATCCTCACTGTCGGCGTGGTCACCAAGCCCTTCGCCCTGGAAGGTGATCGCCGCATGCGGGTGGCCGAGAAGGGCATCGCCGAGCTGCAGCAATTCGTCCATACCCTGATCATCATCCCCAATCAGAATCTGTTCCGGGTCGCTTCCGACCGCACCACCATGTCCCAGGCCTTCGCCATGGCCGACGAAGTGCTGCATGCCGGCGTTCGCGGCGTCACCGACCTGATCGTGATGCCGGGCCTGATCAATCTCGACTTCGCCGACATCAAGTCGGTGATCACCGAGATGGGCAAGGCGATGATGGGCACCGGTGAAGCCGAGGGCGAGGACCGTGCAATTCGGGCCGCCGACATGGCGATCTCCAACCCCCTCCTGGACGATGTGACGATGAAGGGCGCCAAGGGCGTTCTCATCAACATCACCGGTGGGCCGGACCTGATGCTGTTCGAGGTCGAGCAGGCCGCCAACCGCATCCGGGCTGAAGTCGATCCCGACGCCAACATCATTTTCGGCAACACCATCCTGGACGAGATGGAAGGCCGCATCCGGGTTTCCGTGGTCGCCACCGGCATCGATGCCGAGCAGCTGAAGCTGCCGGAAAAGGTTCATACCCTGAGGCCGCATCTGAAGCCCCAAGCGTTCCGCATCGAGCCGGCCAAGCCGGTGGTCAATCCGGTCCAGGCCCAGGTCGAAAGCCTGGCGGCGGAGTTGAACGCGGCGCCCGCGCCGCACGCGAATGAGGCCCCCATGGCCCCGGCACGGGAGATGCCGGTCGTCGAAGAGCCCGTGGCCTATGCGCCCGCGGCGCGCTATCCGGCCACCGAAAGCTATCGTCCGCTGGATCAGCAGCCGCTGGCGCCCCGCGTCCCGCAGCAGCCGAAGAAAGCCGGCTGGAGCTTGTTCGGGCGCAAGAAGGACGCCACTTCGGATATGCGCGCCGAGCCGCTGGCCGAACGTCCCCGTGCCACCGCGACGCCGATGCAGCGGCCCGCGGTTCAGGAGCCGGCAGCGCCGCCGCCGGGCGAGGATCTGTTCCCCGATCATGGCACCGACGAGCAGTTCGAGATTCCGGCCTTCCTGCGCCGCCAATCGAATTGATTGCCCCCATCTGTCTGCAACGGCCGCAAGCGGCCTAGCAGACATCTTCCCCCGCCAAAGGCTTCGCCTTGCGGGGGAAGAAAGCCCGCGCCAAGACGTGAAAAAGGGCGGCGTGAGCCGCCCTTTCTGTTTATAAAAACTCATGGCCGGGAATTTCTGGATCGACGAAGCGCAGGAGGGGGACCTTCCCGCCATCACCGCGATCCTCAATCATGCCGCCGCCCACACCACGGCGTCCTGGCACGAATACCCCAAAAGCGAGGCGGAGATGGCGGACTGGTTCGCCATCCGCAAACGTCATTACACCGTGTTGGCGGCGCGCGATGCCTCCGGTTTTCTGGGGTATGGCACCTACGGCCCGTTCCGCGGGCCCTCCGGTTACCGGCTCACCGCGGAACATTCGCTCTATGTGCGTGAAGATGCCCGGGGCCGGGGCATCGGCAAGGCGCTGCTGGCGGCCTTGATCGATAAGGCCCGAACCCAGGGGCTGCACGTCCTGATCGGCGGGGTCGACAGCGACAATGTGTTGAGCATTGCGCTGCACAAGGCGTTCGGCTTCCAGGAGACCGGCCGGCTGCCGGAAGCGGGACGCAAATTCGACCGCTGGCTGACCTTGGTATTTCTGCAGAAGCAGCTCTGACGCTATCATGGCCCCGATCAGGGGCGGGGCGCATATGCGGGCAATGATCTTGGCGTTTGGGCTGTCATTCGTGCCGGCGGCGGCAATGGCGGCCTCTTATGACGTGGTGGACAAGGATATCGCCACTCTTGGTGCCGACATGGCGGCAGGCCGGGTCGATGCGGTGGGGCTGGTCGAAGCCTACCAAGCCCGCATCGCCGCCATCGATCCCTTGTTGCACAGCGTGATCGCACTCAATCCCGATGCCCTGGCGCAGGCCCGCGCCTTGGATGCGGAACGCAAGGCGGGTCACCTGAGAGGACCGCTGCACGGCATTCCGATCCTGGTGAAGGACAATATCGAAACCCTGGACGCCATGCCGACCACGGCAGGCTCGCTGGCGCTGGCTGGCAATGTCACCCATCGCGATGCGCCCGTGATCGCACGGCTGCGCGCGGCGGGCGCGATCATCCTGGGCAAAACCAATTTGAGCGAATGGGCCAATATCCGTTCCACCCATTCCATCAGCGGTTGGTCGGCCATCGGAGGCTGGACCCGCAATCCTTATGTGCTGGATCGCAGCACCTGCGGCTCCAGCGCGGGCACGGGTGCCGCCATCGCCGCCAGCCTGGCGGCGGCGGGATTGGGTACCGAAACCAATGGTTCGCTGGTCTGTCCTGGGGCTTTCAACAGTCTGGTGTCCATCAAGCCCACGGTGGGCCTGGTGTCGCGCACCCATATTGTGCCGATTTCCCATACCCAGGACACGGCCGGTCCCATGACGCGCAGCGTTGCGGACACCGCTTTGCTGTTGTCCGTCATGGCGGGCAGCGATCCTTTGGACAGCGCGACCGCGCCCGCCGATGTCCATCGGGTGAATTATGCGGCCCAGGGCGGCGGCTCGCTGAAAGGTGCGCGGCTTGGCTTGATCCTGCCACCCGCGGAGCAGGCGTCTCCCGGCATTGAAGCGGTCATGCGGCACGCTCTCGCCATTTTGCGGCAAGAGGGCGCCGAGATCGTCGAGATTCGTGGCTTTTTGCGTCCGGTTGCCGCTTCGGATGCGGAGAGCACCGTCCTGAAATTCGAACTCAAGCATGACATGGCGGCGTATCTGCAAAGCCTGCCCGGCGCGGCCCCGAAGACTCTGGCCGACCTGATCGCGTTCAATGCCCGCACGCCGCGAGAGATGGCGATATTCGACCAAGACTATTTCGAGATGGCGAATGAGAAAGGCGGGTTGGACGATCCGGCCTATATCCAGGCGCGCGAAGAACTTGTGACGAGCACGCGCGCGCTTCTCGACAAGACCATGCGCGAGAACCGGCTCGACGCGCTGATCCGTCCCACCGAGGACATGGTTTTCCGGCTGGATGTGGTCAAGGGCGACAATGACGGGCCCGGCGCATCCTTCCTGCCCGCGGTGTCCGGATATCCGCATCTCACCGTGCCCATGGGATATGCGCACGACCTGCCGGTGGGCCTGTCTTTCATCGGACCGGCTTGGTCCGAAGCCCGGTTGCTGGCGCTGGGTGCGAATTTCGAGCATGCCGCCGCGGCGCGCAAGCCGCCGGGGTTTCTTCCGTCGCTGGAAGCAAAGCCCGATGTCGCTGCCGCGCTGGCGCCTTTGGCGCGTTAAGACGGCCGGTCGATCAGCGCCTGGCGGCTGGTGGGCCCGATATAGAGGCGCCGCTTGCTGAAATCGATCGCCAGGGAATTATAACGCAGCATGGCCGGGCCGATGATCGCGGCGGCCTTCCTGTCCAGCCCGAAATACCGGAACACGGACGCGTTCGCGATGATCACCGTCTGAGCGGGGAAGGTGCGGCCCGCCATGGTGATGGTGAGGCCCTTGACCGTCACCACCGGCTCCAAGGTGCCCAGCGCGTCGCGCAGATTCTGCGGGATGGACTGGTTCTCGAAATCGGCGCGCCGGATGCCCAGCCGTTCCGCCGCATTCCAGTTCAGCATGGTGATGCCCGAACCCATATCGAGCAGAGCGGTGACCGGCTGCTTGCCGAACTCGGCGCGCAGCCACCAAAGCGTCACGTCGATGTCCTTGGCCTGATAGGGCGTCAATTCGGCCGAGGGCCACTCGCGATAGATATCGGTGTCGGGCGCGGTGGGATTCATCAGCTTCAGGCGAAGCGCGTCATGGTCCACCATCAGGAAATAGTCCGACAGCGCATCCATTCCCAATATGCCGTCCGCGCCCGCCGCCCCTTCCGGCGGACGGGCATCGTCCGGCAGCACGCCCAGGGTAAGCCCGGTGATGCGCCGGTCTGCCAGCCGCAATTCGCGCGGCTTCACCGGCATCGCGCTGCCGATCGCGTTCATGGCATAAACCTTCAGGCTGCCGGCCTCCGATTGCGCCAGATTCAGCTTCTGGCGCAGATGCTCGAAAATCATGGTGCGGCTGGAGGCGGTATCCAGCAGGAAGTTGAAGGGTCCTTGTCCGTCGATGAACACATCGGTGCTGACGCGGCCATCCCCGCCGATGCGATAGGGCAGGTCCGCGATAGTATCGGCCCGGACCCCTGCCGCCATCAGCAGAAGGGCGAGGGCCAGAAAAACCGTCTTGCCGAATGTGCCCATATCTTGCCTTTGCCCGGTCGATGTTCCTGAACGGCCAGTTTGCTATAAGGCGGTCATGTCTTTTCGAAACACGCTTGCCCGCGAGCTTACCGTGTCAGGCACCGCTTTGCATGCCGGAACGCCCGTGACCATGACCTTGAGGCCGGGAACGCCGGGAGAAGGCGTGGTTTTCCAGCGCAGCGACAAGGCCGATGCGAAAATTCCGGCTCGGTATGACCTTGTGGGCGAGACCCGGCTGGGGACGGTGATCGAGCAGGATGGCGTCAGCGTCGGCGTGATCGAGCATCTGATGGCGGCGGTGGCCGGGGCGGGGATCGACGATCTTCTGGTGAGGCTGGATGGACCGGAGCCACCGATCCTGGACGGGGACGCCTTGTCCTATCTGGTTCTGATCGAAGAGGCGGGCGTGGCGGCGACGGAAAAGCCGCGCCGCGCGATCCGGCTTCTGCGAGAGGTTAAAGTATCCGAGAAGAACGCTTATGTCGCGCTCCATCCGGCGGCCGGGGCGGCCTACGATTTCCTGCTGGAATATGACACCCCCGCCATCGGGCGGCAGGAGTTCCGCTTCGCCTTTTCGCAAAGGAATTTCCGCGATCTGATCGCGCCCGCGCGTACCTTTGGTTTCGCCAAGGATCTGGAGGCGCTCAACGCCATGAATCTCGCCAAGGGCGCATCCCTGGAAAATACCCTGGCGCTGGATGAGAGGGGGGTGATCAACAAGGACCGCCAGCGTTTCGCGGACGAATTTGTGCGCCACAAGATCCTGGACGCCATCGGCGACATGGCGCTGGCGGGCGCACCTTTGATGGCCCGGTTCGAGGGTGTCCGCTCCGGCCACGGTCTCAATAACCGGCTGCTCCGGGCGCTTTTCGCCGACCCGGCCAATTACGAAATGGTCACGCTTCCCTGACCGGCCCCCGGCTGTGCTATAAGAAAAACCTGGTCCGGACTGGAGCCGCCTTCGGGCGTAAGCTATTGTCTAGACAGCGCAATTCTCGAGGTTTGCCGTCCGATGCCGATTCCTGGCCTGATTTCCGCCCGCCCGCTCCGTGCCGTGCTTCTGGTGTTGGCCTTGGGAACCGCGGTGGGGGGCTGCAGTCTGCTCGGCCTGGACAAGGACGACGCCAGCAACGACCTGAACAAGGACGCGGCCGAATATCGCGAGCGCCCGGTGGAAGCGATCTATGCCGATGCCTGGACCCAGATCAACAAGCGCAACTGGGAAGAAGCCGCCAAGCAATTCAATGAAGTGGACCGCCAGCACCCTTATTCGGTGTGGGCGCGCCGGGCCCAGCTGATGAGCGCCTTCAGTTCCTACCAGGCCAACAAGTATGGCGATGCAGTCGCCACCGCCGATCAATATATTTCGCTGCATCCCGGCAGCAAGGAAGTCGCCTATGCCTTCTATCTGAAGGCGATTTCGCTCTATGAGCAGATCGTGGACGTCAACCGCGACCAGGCCAATACGCAAGGCGCCCTGGTGGCGTTGCAGGACGTGGTGCAGCGCTTCCCGGATACCGAATATGCCCGCGACGCCACCCTCAAGATCGACCTGACCCAGGATCATTTGGCCGGCAAGGAAATGGCGGTCGGCCGCTATTACCTGACAAGGGGTGATTATATCGGCGGCATCAATCGCTTTAAGGCGGTGGTTCAGAACTATCAGACCACGCCCCAGATCGCCGAAGCGCTGGAGCGGCTGACCGAAGCCTATTACGCGCTGGGCCTGGACAGCGAAGCCCAGACCGCCGCCGCCGTTCTG
>Ga0207667_10005473_pt1 | contig 15481 bp, 14 predicted proteins | sample KBSCornC52_FD_184301 | JGI IMG/M metagenome (GOLD analysis project Ga0207667, IMG submission 184301) | Corn rhizosphere microbial communities from Kellogg Biological Station, Michigan, USA - KBS Corn C5-2 (SPAdes) (version 2) | ecosystem: Host-associated > Plants > Roots > Rhizosphere > Soil ... | reverse complement strand
GGTGGCGAGTGGAGTCCGGGCGAATATCGAGAAAGTCGGCCGAACACACTCGTGATCCGCCACTCCTCACCCTGACTTGGGAGGCCAGACTATTGCAGCAATCTGCCAGCCCTATCGACGCGGAATAGGTAGATTATTCAATAACTTATAGGGCGCCAAGAGCATCGTCCCCGCTTCCGGGCAGCCACCGGGAGGTTGACGGCGTACCCTGTGTGTCACATAGTGTGCGACACATAGAGTGTGCGACACAGGGTAGGGGCTATGCCGATCGAGGAGGATCTATACGCAAAGCTCAGGCTGGAGCTGCGGCGCGGTAGCCTCATCCTGGCCGTCCTTGCGGCACTGAAGAGCGAGCGTTACGGATACACGCTGCGCAAGGTGCTCGCCGACGCCGGCCTTCCGATCGAGGAAGGCGCTCTGTATCCCATGCTGCGGCGTCTGGAGAGCCAAGGGCTGCTCACCAGCGAGTGGCGCGAGGAGGACAAGCGCAACAAGCGCTTCTACCGCCTCTCAGCCGACGGCGCTGTGCTCCTTTCCGAGCTGACCGATGAATGGCGCGCCATCAACGGCGCTCTCAACCAACTTTTCAAGGGAGTCTGATCCGTGGATCTCATCGAGAGGTATCTGGCGAACGTGCGGATTCTGCTTCCGAAGTTACAACGCGACGACATCATTGCCGAGTTACGCGATGTGCTGACAGGGTGTCGCGACGAGCAAGCCGCCAAGCTCGGCCACCCACTCACCCGGGCCGAACAGGAAAGTCTGCTACGTGAGTTCGGCCATCCCGTCCTCGTGGCCGGGCGCTACAGGCCGCAGCAGTACTTGATTGGACCGGAGCTGTATCCGCTCTACAGCTTCATCCTGAAAGTGGCATTGGCAATCGTCGCCGGCGCAGCGCTCCTTGTAGGGATCATCGTGGGCACGGTCGCCTCCGGCAGCGTGCCCGATACTCCAGTCGGCATTGCTGTCAGAATCGCGTGGAACGGCACATTTGGCGCGATCGGCTCGATCACGCTCATCTTCGCGATCTTGCAGCGCTATTCCAAGCAGCTGCAGTTATTCAGCAACTGGCCACACGATCCGCCCGGATTGAAGGAGGCCTCGCGACGCGTAACGCACTTCTCGAATCACATCGCGGGCATCGTTGCCAACGCAGTATTCATTCTCGTGTGGATCCGCCTGGTTCCGGTCTCGTCCGTTCTCCCCGTCGGCGAGGGCCAGGGATTGCATGTGTCTCTCGCCCCCGTCTGGCAGACTCTCTACGTACCCGTTCTGGTGGCGGCGTTGTGCGCGATCGCCGTTCACGCGGTTAGATTGACGGAGAAGGGGCGCGGCCGCCTCGGGCACGCTCTCGACCTTACACTGCAGATTCTCGTTCTCATCGTATTCACGATCGCTCTGTATACGGGTCCCTGGGTGTTGGTGACGGGCATCGGAGTGCCCGCACATGCGATTGCGAACGTCGATCGCGCCCTGAACATGACGGTGCAGTTGACGCTGCTGGTCGTCATGTGCGTAGCCGTGATTCGCAGCTGCCACGACCTGTGGAAACTTCTCCGGAGCAAACAGCCGGTCAACTCCGCTTCGACGTGAGCGCCTCGATGACCGACACCGCCTCCTCCACAGTCGGAAGGCTCGGCGCTGGCGGCTCGTACCACCGTCGAATGCTTTCCTGTGGATTATCTACGTGGCCCCCTTCCGGTAGATTTCCGGTAGACGCATCTACCGTCCTCGACTCTGCATTTTTCTGCGGTCAAACACTCAGTGAGCGGGAACCTGCACGCTTCCCCCGACCGGACACGAAACCCCAGTCCCTTTCAACCCGCAATAACCGTCAGGATTCTTCGCAAGATACTGCTGGTGATAATCCTCCGCATAAGAAATTCGCGTGAGAACCGCGGAGTTACCTCTCCGCCGATGCTCATTCGGTCGACGCTGGCCGCAAACCCGCTGTAGACCTACACTGGCCCTTGCCACTTGACCCTGGCGGACGACTGAGCTTTCGTTGCACTATTAATCGTCACACGTTACGATTAATAGATGAGCAAGAAAGGACCTAAGCGTACTCGCGGGCGGCCAAGCACCGGGTCAGCAATGACTACCGCCGAACGCATGCGCCGTTTGCGGGAGCGACGCAAAGCCGCAGGACTCAAAGCCGTGGTCGCCTGGGTTCCCAAGGAGTCCGGGAAGCAGCCCAATTACTCCTCGCATCGATTACTCGAGGCACGCAGCTTGGCGATGCACGCGGTCATTGCCCGGAAAATCGAGCACGATCCGACATTGCTCGCGATTGCCCACCGAAACATCGAGAGGTGGAGTGTGCGGTGGAAGGACGGTCCTCCGGCCTGGCTCAAAGAGTGGCAGGAAGTGTTGAAGCAACCGTGGCAGCACATTGCAGCGCTCATCACGGAGCCCAGTGAGCATGGGGCGCGCGCGAGACAATCCTCGCCCTTTGCAGGGGTTCTGACCAAACAGGAGCGTTGGCGCATCTATGAGACGTTCCGAGCTTGAGCATCTGATTCGCGCTGCCGGTTCGATCGCCAATGATTCAGAAATCGTCGTCGTCGGCAGTCAGTCGATTCTCGGTCAGTTCCCAAACGCGCCGCCATCCTTGCTCGTTTCCGCCGAAGCAGCCATATTTCCTCTGAATCATCCGGAGCTCTCGGACCTCATTGATGGAAGCATAGGAGAAGGCTCGCCGTTTCACGAGCTCTACGGTTACTATGCACAAGGCGTCGACGAGCGAACCGCGACTCTACCGCGTGGATGGCGGGAGCGCCTGGTGAAAATCAACAACACCAATACACTTGGGGTCACGGGTTTGTGTCTGGAGGTGCACGATCTCGCAATCTCGAAATACGTCGCCGGTCGCGAGAAGGACCACAAATTCACTCACGAGCTCGTAAAGCAAGGAATGGTTCGGCGAGACACGCTCATGGCTCGAGAGCGCGACACTGACTTGTCTCCGCAGATGCGCAAACTGGTGCGGGCTCGTGTTGCACGAGACTTCAAAGCATCCCTGACGTAGACAGGTAACGCCCACGACTTGCGGCCTGCAACACAAGTACCCTCGGCCAAGATCACTATGGGTTCCGCGCGATGCCAGACCGGATCGTACTCTCGACAATGGGGTCCCTCGGGGATCTCCATCCATTCATAGCGATTGCGTTGCGTCTAAAAGAGCGCGGCTACGACCCGGTTATTGCAACCAGTCCGCATTTTCTCGAGAACGTCGTTGCGGCGGGAATTGGGTTTCATCCCGTGGGGCCGTCTCGCGATGACATCTTTCGGGATCTCCACATGGACGCGGACGAGTTTGGCCGATGCGTTATGAAGGACACGCTATTCATCTTGCAAGGCGCGATCTTCCCCTATCTCAAGTCCATGTACGAAGACTCGCTTCCGGTGATCAACGGCGCTGCGCTGGTGCTCACAAGCTCGCTACTGTTTGCCGCGCGGTTCGCCGCGGAGCGGTTGCGCGTACCGCAGATGACGGTGGCGCTGCAACCAATGGTTTTCATATCTGCGTACGATCCCCCCTGCGTGGACGTCGCACCGTGGCTCGCGCCCGTGTTGTCCAAGCTGGGTCCGGACGCGGCACGCATCGTATATGGCTTAGGCAAGAGGGCCGCGAGCCGAAAAGCGGCTGCGCTTTATTCATTTCGCCGGGAGCTTGGATTGCCCGAGACCCACAGCGATCCGTTATTCGAAGGGCAATTTTCGTCGCATGGAACTTTCGCGCTCTACTCAAGCCTCCTGGGTGCGGTCCAGCCCGATTTTCCGCTTAATACGGCGCTTACTGGTTTCACGTTCTATGATGGAAATGTCGGACCCGCGCTGACATCCGAGCTCAAAGAGTTTCTTGCGTCAGGGCCATCGCCGCTCGTATTCACTCTCGGAAGTTTTGCGGTCGAGTTCGCAGACGATTTCTTTCAAGCAAGCCTCGATGCTGCTCGTCTCCTCGGAATGCGTGCGGTCGTCCTGGTAGGTGCTCAAAAGAGTGAAGCCTATCGGACCGGGAGCTCATCCGACGTATATGTATGCGACTATGCGCCGTTTTCGCTGTTGTTTCCGCATGCGCGGGCTAACATTCACCATGGTGGCATCGGCACGGTCGGTCAGGCCTTGCGCGCCGGAAAACCCCAACTCATCGTGCCATTTCTGAGCGACCAGTTTGATAATGCCGCTCGCGTCGTGCGCTTGGGCGTCGCGCGAACAATCGCCCGGAAGCGATATACCTCGAGGCGCGTGGCCGCGGAACTGAGATTGCTTCTCGGCGAATCAACTTATGCCTCGCGAGGCGCCACTGTGGGCGGCGAGATCAGCCGCGAAGATGGTGCCGGAAGTGTCACCCGAGCGATCGATCGCTTTTTGGGCTCGCCAAGGTTGCGATCCGAATAGATTGTTGGGGTTCATCGCTGGTCGGTGACCTTAGCGGTGGACTATCTATTAGCCTACTGCCGGTAGATTTCCGGTAGACGTACCAGCCGCTCCAATCACTGCATGGCTCTGCACTCCATTCGACCATGATCCGAGGCCTCGGTCATCTTCCAGAAGGCTTCGGCCTGGCGCGGCGCCAGCGCGTATCCCGATCGCCTCCAGATACGTATAGGCTGGGATGTAATGCTGGAGACCCACCCATGGATTCCCGAATCGACAGCGGCGCAGACAGCGGCGGGCTGTTTCAGCCGCGTTACGTGGCATTTCTCGAGACCGTTTCCCATCTGCGCTCGCGGATGCACCGCTACTGCGCCCGCATGACTGGCTCCGCTATGGACGGAGAGGATGTCATGCAGGAAGCGTTGTTCGATGCCTATCGAAAGCTGGAACAGTTCGACACCACCCGCGCTCTGAAGCCATGGTTGTTCAGGATAGTCCACAATCGCTGTATCGACTTCCTGCGCCGGCGCCAGGTTCGGGAAGACGCGGAGGCAACCGCGGTCGAATCTGTCTCGATTCAGCCCATAGAGCCTCTGGGTCATGCCTCTCGCCACGCCCTCGAACGCCTGGTGATCCACCTGCCACCCAAAGAGAGAGCCTGTGTACTCCTGAAGGACGTGTTCGATTATTCGCTGGAGGAGATTGCCGAGCTCGTCGACTCCACGGTTGGAGGTGTGAAGGCGGCTCTCAATCGAGGCCGTGGGAAACTGGAATGCCTGCACGACCAACCTGGGGCCGAAGCCACCGCCAATCCTACGGCACTGGAAGTGCTTCGCCTCTACGTCGAGCGGTTCAACCGGCACGATTGGGATGGAGTGCGTGAGCTCGCCAGCGCCGATGCGCGTCTGCGTGTCGCTGACTGTTTCGCGGGCCGTCTTGCCGACTCGCCGTATTTCATCGAATACGAGCGCCGCAGCATCCCTTGGCGCATGGCGCTCGGTGCCGTGGATGACCAAGATGTCGTCATCATTATGCGCGATGATCCAAATGGACTGGCGCCATTCTCAATGATCCGTATCGAAATCCTCAACGGACGCGTCGTCAACATCACTGACTACGTAAAGTGCCCTTGGGTTATCGACGTAGCCATGAAGCTGACTATCAGATGAAACAGGACGCAGGTATCTCCGTATCCTGAGTCAGGCGGCGCGCGTATAGACAAGGACCCTACACGAAACAGGACTCTCATTTCATGGCACTGAAGACCTACTCCGGCGGCTGTCACTGCGGCAAGATTCGTTTCGAAGCCGACCTGGACCTTGCCGCGGGAACCGTAAAATGCAATTGCTCCGGCTGTACGAAAGCCCGTTCGTGGTTGATATTCGTGCCGGCTGAGCGTTTTCGGCTGCTTGCAGGCAGGGAATCGCAGCGCAACTATCAGTGGACCCCACCTGGTCGACCCGCACCGACAGTGGAGTACCATTTTTGCAGTCACTGCGGCATTCGTACCCCTGCCAGTGGCAATATCGAATTCCTGGGCGGTGCTGTCTACGCCATCCAGGTTCCGTTACTCGACGGCATGGATCCGGAGGAATTGGCTAAGGCGCCGATAAGCTACGTCGATGGCCTGCATGATCGCTTCGACCAGACGCCCGCTGACACCCGGTTTCTTTGAGGTTGCAGTCCGTCCCCTTCAACCCAATGCAATGGGATAGCCGATCCAGATAGCAGCCAAGACCGTGCCGCGCTACCAAACGTCGTGGTTAGCGGCACAGGTAGTGCAGCAGCAAGCCAGCCGCGAGCTGACGGCCTCAGATCGTGGCTGGGTCGGTTCTTTCCCTACTATTGGGCAGGAATATATTCAACCCCCCGAACGCCTTCACGGCCGCGTCGATGTCTGCTTTCTTCAATGTAGACAGGTGCATCGATTGGGGGTCGAGGTACCAGGCCATGGCGATAGCGCGCTTTCGCTCGACGGAGTCAGGAGATAATGTCGCCTCCATTGCGTAGCTCCACGCCTGCCACGGCTCCGCCTTTTCGCGCGCCCTGGCCCAATCGAGTGCCTCGTGGCGGTAGGCGTCATTTTTGGTCAGTCGATAGAGTGTCTCGCAGATATCCCCGTAGGTGTAAGTCGTCAGGATGGGGCGTTCTTCGACGAACCAGCGCCGATAGCGGGCGAGCTGCAATGATTTGAGCGCCTCAGCTGTATGTCCGTGGATTGCGGCCAACACTGCGCGTGCCAACTGGTAGTCAAAACCCTGCTCGTTGGGGGAGAACCGGCCGAGCACTGTCTCGACCTTCGTGGTGTCAGCCTCCGACTTGGCCACCGCCAACGCATAGTACGGCAACATGTATGACGAGTAGGTCGACTGCATGTCGTAGAGGCCAGCCGCTTCATCGAAAAGCTGGCGTGCAGGTTCGAAGTTGCCGCGCTTGATGGCGCCATAGGCAGCGACGAAGTACGCTAGTCCTGATTTTACGCGGTGCTTCTTCGCATGCTCGAACACGCCGATGGGGAGGACTTCCCGCGGGAACGTGGCGACGATCGGCCCAAGGATCTGTTGAGTCCTGCCATCGCCGTTCGGGCGCACGACTTCCTCGAGACCAGCCTCCATTCGCCACGTGGGACGATCGATGACATCGAGCACACCTGCGAGGCTATCGGATGGAATGCGATCGGTCGTCGCGAATTGCACGAGATAGTGGGCTGCGAAGCTGAACTTGTCGCCCATCGGTGCTAGCTCAGGCCGTTTGACCCAGGCCGTGACGGTGGCTTCCGTGCCGCCCTCCCGGTGATGACCTACGAGAGCCGACTCCCAGATGCCGAAGCTATCCAGTTGGCGTACCAGCGTGTCGAAGCCGGACCACGCCAGTTTGGATTTGTTGGTTGCGTGGAGCATCGCCAGGTAGTCGCGGAAGGCGTTACCCTCCGCATAGCGCTGGCCGCGTTCCAGCGCGACCTGCAGTGCACCGCTGATGTTACCCGACAGCACATTCAGCCGGGTGTTGGCACCCATCTCGGAGCCGGAGTTGGATTTCTGTGCTACCGAGATCCGGAACAGGCGCGTAGCGAGCGAAAAATCTCCCGAGTCGAAGAAAAAGTTACCCATTGCGTAGGCGTAATTCGACGTCGCGACGATCTCATCCCCCGCAGTATGCTGGAACGGAGGATACGAGAGAAATATTCGTACCGCATCGTTCGGACGACCCGATTCAAACGCAATCTTGCCGAGCGCGTAGTAGGCGTGGTAGTTGCGCGGGGCGATTTTGATACTTTCACGCAGCAGCGACTCGGCCTCACCGATGCGCCCCTGGCGGAGTTGCAGGTCCGCGAGGAGATTTGCGCGCTGCGGGCTACCGGTGAACCGCTCGGCAATGAGTTGGCCCACTTCGGCGGCGAGCTGTGGGCTCACGTGGGTGAGATTGTTGTCCAGAAGGTTGTCGACGACCCCGAATTGTGAGGTTGCATTGCTGAGCGCCGCAAGCCCGTTCTGACGAATGGCGGCCGGATTACCCCCACTTCCCCAAAGCATGTAGAGGGGGTGATAGGGAAGATCCGCGTTATAGAAGTTATCGAAGTAGCCGTACTCGGGACGTCCGATCCTGGCCACAAGATTCAGCGCATCCGAAGCGACAGTCGATTGCGCCTGCTCCCAATACATTACGTTGAAGGCGTCCTCATAACTCGCCTTGAGCAGACCCTCCTGCTCCGCGCCGCTGGCGCGCTCGGCGACTTCCCATTCCGCGAGCGCGCGCTCCAGGGTGTAATAGGGATTTCCCTTGTAAACCGGTTCGAGCCGGGCGGCTTCCTCCAGGGATTCTTGTGGCAGTCTCTGTGTCGAGGCGAGCATATGCAAATGGCGCATGAGGTTGTCATCGCCGATCGCCGCCAGGAGCTGCAGGTAATCCAGCTCGGACGGGGACAGGGAGGCAAGCGGCGCGGTCGCATCCGGCGGGTGATCGGCCAGGTATTGTCGGGCGTGGTTGAATACCGAAAGGTCGATGGACGTCTTGATCTTGTCGACGCTGCCGACGGCAGCGCTGCCCTGCACGATGTCTCTTACGGTAAAGCCCGGTTTGGGAAATTCATGATCCAACAGGCTCTTGAGCTCCGCGTTGTTCCAGCTCGACCAGATGTCCGGATCGGTGGCGGCGCGCGTGGCCAGGTACCGCCAGATGCCGGGGAGCGCCAGCTTGCCGATGGATTTGGCGGATTCGGAGCCGGTCATGACTCCGAAGTCAGCCGCGATCCGGTTCTCATCGAGAGCGTCAATCAGGCGTTTCAACGGGTTGGTTTCCTTCGGACCCAACGAGCGGACGGTGGGCAGATTACCGTTGAGAACGGCCTGGAGCTCCTGCTCCTCGAGGGTGCCTGGAGTAGCGAGGGTTTTGAGGGCTGCCACGCGATAGCCCAGCATCATGTAGGCACGGGCTCGCAGCGCCTTGTACTCAGGTGACTGAGGAGACATTCTCGAGGTGATGAGAAATGCCTTGGCCGCGAAGCACTCCCGCACATGCTCGATGTGATCCGGTGTCAGCATACCCAGAAGAAGGAGTGTGTAGGCGGAGTGCGCAGAGTTGGTGCGCCTTTTTACCAGGTCCAGCGGCGATTCGAGCAGATGCACCAGCTCGAGTTGCGCGGGCGCGTCGTTCTGGAGATTTACCGTGATTCCCAGCAACTTCAACATGCCAGGGTATGCTTTCGCGAAGCTGTCGACGGCCGGAAGGTCGTCGTCCAGGACGATGTTTTCGACCGCCTGGCGCTCGATGGGCGTGCTCCACTCCAGCTGCGATCGGGTGGGGTGTGTGGCGCGAAGCTGACTCAACAGCGTGATGGACATCTTGCCCTTGTAGTCGTGTCCGGCCGCGCCGAAAACGATCCGTTTAGCACCCACTGCATCGGCAAGGGCGTACAGCTCCGCCCGCGTATATTCGCGCTGTCCATCGCCGAGCGCTTTCGCGGCCAAAAATGGATCGAGCACCGTCCCCAGGCGCGCGCTCTCGACCGCAACCGCCAGCTCAGCACTCATGACGGCGCGGGTGCCGCGGTCAAACCCCCAGACATTGATCTGCATTGGGGCGACCAGGATGTCGGCGTGTGTGTGTTCCAGCAGTTTGCGGTAAAACTCCTTCTCCCCGACAAGCCATGCGGAAGGCGGCTTCGGGTAGGCTTGCGGCATGAGTTGCAGAGCCGCCCAATCGGTGAATTGCTTTTTTCGCTCCGCCTTCGCCAATTCCGCGTCCGCCAGAACGGCTCGAAATCTCTCCTGAGCGGCCTGCTGTGCCTCCTGGCTGTCAACGAGCGCCCGGTGAGCGGCATAGCGCTGATAACCCAGCCAGGCGAGCAGAATGGCCAGAACCAAAACGAGCCCGATACGAGTACGAGGCACAGTCATGCGAAGGTCCTTTTCTTGTGCGGCTTATGAAACCTCATCTCCGCCGGCAAGCGCTGCGGAGCGCTCCACAAAAATAGCGGCAAGCGGGTGCCTGCGCGGTAACGAGGCTGCTTCGCGATGGATTATCTATCGGAGTCCCTTCCGGTAGATTTCCGGTAGACGTCTCTACCGTCCAAAACTCTACATTATTCTGCTGTCAAACAATCAGTGCGCCGGAACCTGCACGCTTCCGCCGATCGGACACCACACGAAACTCCCATGTCTTTCAGCCCACAATATCCGTCAGAATTCTTCGCAAGATGCTGCTGGTGATAATCCTCAGCATAGAAATTCGCGCGAGAACCGCGGAGTTACCTTCGGCCGATGCTCACTCGGTCGACGCTGATCGTAAACTGTCCGTAGACTTAGCGGGCGAACCATTGTCGTTTCCGCTGAGGTGGACGTATATCACTGGTGCAGCAAAAAATGATCCGGCGAGACATCCTGATGGATCGAGAGCGTCACACTGATTTGTCTCCAGAGGTACGCAAACTCGTGAGGGCCCGTGTCGCGCGAGACTTCAAAGCATCACCAACGTAGTCAGAGTCAGCTAATGCCCCGCAAATCCCAGTAACGGGCGGAGCCGACAACCATCTTTCGCCGTGTATTATCCACTGGCCTCCAGCTCCCACTTCGCCACATCCGGGCGGACGGACGCCATCACTGGCTTGCCTTTGGCATTTGTGAGGGCGAGCGTCACCCGGATGAGCTTCTTCCTGCTGGCAGCCTTCTCCACACTCGTCCACTTGATGTGATTCAAGTGCAACTTGACACGCCCCACCATCCTGACGAGTTGCTTCCCCTGTACGATTGCCCAGATCAGATAGATGAACCGCTCGTTGCGCGGCCCGTGGGCAAACGCCCCGAGAAAGTTGGTGGAACCGTCGGTGTTGCGCCGAGCCCGGAGCACCGCCCGAAACTCGATGCGGGTCGCGCCCGCGGACGCGAGCTCAAGTATCTCGTCATCACGCTGGATTCCCAGATGCAGTGTGCTTTGGCCGTCCCACTCTTCTCCCGGAAGCTTCCTGCACACGATCTCGATGACGATTTCGACTTCTTCACTAGTCATGGTGGTCACTTCTTCAGCCACGCACGCACTACTGCATCCAGCTCGTCGTTGCCCGTCGGCAAAATGGTCGGATCAAGGGGCGACCCTGCCGCCAGCAGCAATTTGATGGTCCGTGCGTGATCCCGTGGGTGCCCTGTGTCCCAGCCAATGTCCGCGTAACCGTGAAAACTGGCACGATCGAGCGGCGTCGAGCGATGAGCACCGGTCACATGGGGATCAAACCCAACTTCGAGCATCAGTCGCACACTCTCCGGCCGGTACCACCAGGCCGCCCCTGCCAACAGAGCTTTATCGTCGGGATGCAAATCCTCAACCGCCGTCGGCTGCCGGGAGACCGCCTACCAGCTCGAGGTAGAGGAGTACCACACCTACTACGTGGGGGATATGGTCGAGAGGTCCCAAGTCGGCCTGTGGGTCCGTGATGGGGCGCCGCGTCGTGAGGGAAACCTCCTCAACCTCAGCGAAGCTGCCATGAGACTCGAGACCCCCCCGGCGACGTCGAGGCCCGGATCGAGCGGAAGTCTTTATTGAGTTGGCGGATTAGCGGACGGCCCGTGGTTCCGGCAGAACAGATCGTCGGCAGACTCCGTGTGGTGGGCGCTATCCGCGAGCTACTGGAGGTTATTCCGGAGCCGGCGATGGCATGGAATTTCCTGACACAAGAATCAGTCTTCCTGGATCCCCCGCAGCGACCGATCGATGCACTCAAGGCGGGAAAAATCGCCGAAGTGATTGAGGCCGCACAGTCGTACAATGGCACCGCTAGGCGGATCCTTTGAGGGAGCATCTCGAATCTTGGGTCTGAACATGCACAGCGAGATTACCGCATATGTTAACAGCGGCGACTCGCGGAAAATCGCTGACCATCTCGTCGTCCTGTGCGAGAAGGCGGGAATGCGGCGTGTTGAACCGACGCCGCTCGACCCTGGCTACCGCTTGACGCCCAGCGACTACTGGACAATCGCAATCCTGCCAGGCAAAGAAGGCTGGAGCATCATCAAATCCCTCCCCTGGAACATTCTCTGCGAGCCCTCGAGGGCTGTCGGTTCCATGCGATTCGTCGATCTATCCACGGCACTGGGCACACGAGGCTTGCTATTGGACGTTTACGATGGCGGCCCATGGGGCAACCTCGTCGCCGAAACGGACGGAACGGGGAATCGGTTCCTCAATGGATACTACATAGCGGCCAATAGTAACGCCCTCGAGTACTACGGCACCCGGTTGGACGAGGATGCATCATTCACCGGGTACGTGAAATTCGAGGTGTTCTCCGACCTTGTTAGCGCACGCCGAATCGCGGAGGCCAAGCGTCTGACCGAAGACGAGTGCCGCGAAATTGCTCGAGAGCTCGGTGGAGAGAATGGGCGTCGTTATTGGTCTACCGGAGAGGATAGTCTGGCCTCTTGGGGCATGATCGACGCTGCGATGAGTTTCGGGCTGACGGTGCCCGGTGCTGTGCTCCTGGCATTCGAAGCGGCTCAACCCTCACAGCCGCGGTACAAGCTGACTCATCTAGCGGGAGCCTATGTCCGTGGGTTGGCGGAGGATTTCGCAGCTCAGCAGGATTACGTGCACGCGGCGCTCTGGTATCGCAAGGCGGCGGAACTGGGTGACGCGGAGGCCGCCTACCAAATGAACACGCTGTACCGTGAGGGTAAAGGCGTCCCAAAGGATCTCGAACAGGCGGAGGACTGGCTTGCGAAGGTGCGACCGCTTCTCAAGCGGGCGAGGAAGCATGAGAATTCCTGACGTGACCCTATTTCCCTCTGCTTCCCAATGGATTATCTACCGGCCTCCTTGCCGGTAGATTTCCGGTAGACGCCTCTACCGTCCAACTCACTGCATTTTTCCGCAGTCAGATTATCCGTGCGCCGGGCCCTGCCCGCTTCCACCGATTGGACACGAAACTCCAGTGCCCCCTTAGCCCTGCGGAAAAGACTGCAGAACGAAGTGATCACAACTTGCACGATCCTTTGATGTCACCGGTAGTTTCCCCGTCGATCCTCAGAAAATTCCCGCCCACTCTTTCAATCACTGGAACCCGTTCCGCGGAACTCAGTGCAGCGGCAAATACGCATGCTCAGTTGGTCAAAGCGGGAGTTGTCGCTGATTTACATGTTTGGGACGGTATGTGGCATGCATTCTTTTTTGACAGCAGCCTCCCGGAATCTCGTGAAGTATATGACGTCATGGCCAAATTCTTTGCAAGGCATCTGGCCAAATAGGGTATCTGTCGGGTGGCTTCGACTGGACTCCACCCAGAGAGAACGGATAACGAGGCGCTCATCTGCCGCCGCGATGCGCAAGCGCGACCTGACGAAAGCAACACAAGTGGGGCGCTCATCATGACAATCACGCATTCTGTTGACGGCTGATACCTCCAGACTCGACGCTACCGGCACCGGAGCGGCCGATGGGATGGGCGAGTCGTTCGGACACTGGACAAGCTTTTCTTGAACGGCATAGGGCAGCATTTAGCTGCGCCCCTGCCACAACATCTGGCATGGCGGTCCGCACCGGCCATCAATCTGCCATGGTTCCCCCAGCTTCGTGTCAATCGCGAGCAGACCGCATGCGGGTTCGGAAATCACGACTTGGTCACGATGTCACGTGGGAGAACGACTAGACTGTGCGCACGGAAATCTGACGGTACAGGAGCAATAGCCGGTGACCTTGAGGCAGCTGCCGCTGGCGAACAGCAGCTCTCTCGAATCATGAAATCCTGGTTGACGACACCACTGGAATGGAGCGCATTCAGGGCGTTTATCGCGCTGCCGGCTACGTGGGTGGCCGGTCTCCTGCTGCTCCTGAATTCCTTGTTCTTCCTGCTCGCGTTGCTCTCCCCGCTGTTGCCTTTCGCAGCGCTCGCTCTGCTATGCACGGGATCGGTGGGCGCCGCGTTTGCTGTCGCCTGGGACGATTTATCCCGCAAATCCAGCGGTCGCCGGGCTCCCACTTCACTGCGAATCTTCGCGATCACAGCTCTATCCTTATGGCTGCTGGTCGATCTGGTGCGGTATCCATTCTTCAAGAAATCCGATCTATCCGATGTCTATCCATGGAGGCTTGTACCCCGGGGCTTCCCCACCCCGGTTGCAGCACTGATCCCGCCAATCGAATGGATAACGTTGATTACAACCGCATGGCTATTGATCGAGCTGCTCCTGCCTATCAACACGTCTCCGGAACCGCGCGTACCCCCTTTGGCGCGTGGGTGGGCCGTTTTGCTGTTGCTCGTGGGATTCGTGGGTACGCCCATGGCTATCTCACAATATCAGTTCTATAAATTCATCAACTCACCCGAATCCGTTGAGTTTCGAACCTTTGGGCCCGGAACGATTGGGGAAGCGTTGTGCACAAAGAAAGACGTACCGAGTGCACAGGACCGTGTGGGTCGGCTCGGTGCCGCCGTGAAAGACGACGAACTGCTCCGGCTCGCGCAGGGGTGCTCCGGAAGTTTGACTTGGGCCAATACCGACTATGACATCGGCATCAATGCACGACTGATCGGCCTCATGGCGCGCCTCCTGGCTACACACAGACCCGGCGCAACAGCCCACGGATACTGTGGTCAAGAAGAAGAGGAGTTTCTGGAGCGGCTTTACATCACATTCGTACCTGAATATCTGACTAGCGCGAAGGAGGGCGGCCTTCCCATGGACTGCTTGAAAACCCTTCACAAATATTCCTGGTCGCAGGGTCAGCAAATAGACCATGAGGATGGTATTCCCCTATGGTGGAGCGCTCTCATAAAGAGAAATGTGCAGATCCGGGGGCAAACAACCGATATCGATCTGGAGTTCTGGCAAAAACGGATCGAGACGCTGAAACGACTGGGCATTGATGTTCGGCAAAAAAGCCGACAAGGGCGTGATGTGCTGGCGGATATCGATATCACCGAAGAACCCACGAGCCCACTGATCGGACTTCTGGTGGACGACGGCTTGGACATCGATGCGCCCAGTGAGATCGATGGAATTCCGCTGCGCATCCGCTCGATGTATTGGCGCCACGGAACCAGGACCGATGAGCCGGAAGTGCTGCGCCTGTCTGAAAGGATTGGCGACCCGCCGACAGCGCAAATTGCACGGCGATTGAGGCGCTTTGCGCAAGAAACGAACGGCTGGAATGACGACCAGCAGACACTGCTTTGGACGTGGATCTCAACACAGGTGGGCCCTAAAGCCATAGCCGGAGTGCTCTATGCCGACTCAACTCAAAGACCGAAGCTCGCTGCACTCCTGCAGGAGCTGCGGTCTGAGAGGTCGAAGAGTCAAGAATAGCCCGGCCTTGTCATCAAGCGGCCAGGTAGTCACCCAGTCGGACCATCAATGCGCCGGACCTCGAATGGCGATCATCGCCCTGAAAAAGCTACCGCGGTTCGTCAATCAACGGCCGCTGGAAGATTACCTGGCGGATGATTACTTGCCTCCTTTCCGGTAGATTTCCGGTAGACGTCTCTACCGTCACCTGGACCAGTTCGGTCGATTTCCGGTAGACGCTGCGATGAAACTAGCTGTTGGACAGACGCGGTTCTGCCCAGCCACGCGGGCCGGCAGGATCTGAAGCTCAATCCTCGATTTGATCCGGCGGA
>Ga0207667_10005468_pt1 | contig 15486 bp, 13 predicted proteins | sample KBSCornC52_FD_184301 | JGI IMG/M metagenome (GOLD analysis project Ga0207667, IMG submission 184301) | Corn rhizosphere microbial communities from Kellogg Biological Station, Michigan, USA - KBS Corn C5-2 (SPAdes) (version 2) | ecosystem: Host-associated > Plants > Roots > Rhizosphere > Soil ... | reverse complement strand
AGACCTTCTATCCGCAGTGGCAGCAGTTCGCGCGCTACCGCGACCCGCAACTTACCTCCAGTTTCTGGGAGCGCGTTACAGGAGATCGACCAGGCTTATGAGTCAGACTGATGCAACACCTCGCAAAATCCTTGTTCTGGGGGCTACTTCCGGTATTGCTGAAGCCACCTGCCGCATCTGGGCCGCAGAGGGCGCGCGCCTCTTCCTCGTCGCCCGCAACGGAGAGAAGCTGGCTGCGGTGGCCGCCGATCTTAGGACGCGGGGCGCGAGCTTTGTGGATACGGCCGTCGCCGACCTGGACGACACGGACAAGCATCCGGCACTGCTCTCCCATGCGGTGAACTCGCTGACTGGCCTCGATGTTGCCTATCTTGCGCACGGCATTCTCGGCGATCAGGCCAAAGCTGAGCAGGACTTCAACACCGCCGCACAGATCATCTACACCAACTACATGGCCCCGGTCTCGCTACTGACCTGGCTGGCCAACTTCTGCGTTCAGCGCCATGCGGGGACGCTGGCGGTCATCTCCTCGGTCGCGGGAGATCGCGGGCGCAAGTCGAACTACCTTTATGGCTCGTCGAAGGCCGGCCTGTCGGCGTTTCTCGGCGGGTTGCGCAACCGCGTGGACCGCGAGGGAGTCACTGTGCTAGCCATTAAGCCGGGGCCGGTGAAGACCTCCATGACCTCGGGCATGAAGGGCAGCGAAAAGTTTGCCGATGTGGATAAGGTCGCGCAGAGCATCGTCGAGGCGATCGATGAGCGGCAGGATGTTCTCTATGTGCCGTTCCAGTGGCAGCCGATCATGTTCGTCATCCGGCATATCCCGGAGCGGGTCTTCAAGAAGCTCAACCTGTGATGTTATTCCGCGCTTACTTCTCCAGCGGATGGCCATCTTTGCTGAAGTAGCTCAACTGGCGCCGGTAGCAGGTCTGCTTCTCTAAATCGAAGGCGATGCAGCTATCGAACGGCTTCGAGTAGACGTGCAGGCTGATGCAGCCGGTGCTTCCGGAGTTTTCGATCTGGTGGATGGTCTGCAGCTTGTCCACGGTCACGATGCCGGTGCCTTCGGCGCAGACGACCGTCCTTACCTTGTCGATCTGCAGCTCGGTTGCGCCGCCCAGACAGTCGATATTGACGACGTTCTGGTTCTGGGGCGCGTTGCAGCTGGTGTGGTGATACTCGTGCGTACTGATCTCGCCCTGCGAGACCGTCATCCAGCCCAGTTGGCCGTTGTGGGTATGGATTGCCGTCTTCTGGCCGGGAGACCAGCAGATGGTCATCACCTCGAAGAGTTCGTCGCGGTAGATAAGGTTTCTTGTATAGAAGCTGTCCCGCCACCATACAAAATCATTGAGCGCTTCGGGCCGCAGGGTGGTTGCGGCCATGTATTCGGCGATACGGTCCTTGGTGATCAGGTCGCGCTCCAACTCGCGCAGACCGGCTACGAAATCGGGAACACCGGTCCGTAGAGGATGGGTGGCTTTCGCAATTGCAGAGCTTGTCGTCATCGGCCCACTCCAGTGTCTATTTTAGAGCCTGCCGTGAACTTCGGTCTCAATTCCCTGCCAATGTCAGAGCCCGCGGCCATTGGGGTAGGCGGGAAACTCGTAGCGGTTGCGGCGCACCAGCCAGACGATCAGCCAGATGATTCCGATCAGAATCAGTAGAGGGGTAAAGGGAAGCAGGAGCCAGTAGCGGCCGGGAAGAACGGAACGGTCTCCGTGGATTGCGGCGGTCGAGGCGAGGTTTGCGCTGCCCGCCATGACGGCTACATCGCCGCCGACTTCGGTCTCGTCGGCGAGGTTGAGGTCTCCGCCGATGACGACAAGATCGCCGGAGATGGTGTGGGTTGGATCGACGGTGACGCTGCCTAAAAGAGCAACGATGTTTCCCTTGACGTCTCCGTGAACATGGACGGAGCAGAAGACGCAGACAAGATTGCCCGCATTTTCTCCCTCGGCTACGTTGATGTCGCCGCCGACGCTGACGCGGTCCTGGTCGGCACGGGCGAAGGGAGTGACAGCTACGAGAAGGAGGGCGGCGGCGAGAAGCAGCTTAGTCATGGAATGTCCTCGTGGGAGGTAGTGTACGGCGGATTTGGCGGAGTGGGAAACAAGGGCGATACGCCAATTGGCAAAGGCGGCGGGTCGAAGTCATGCCTCCCGCCCGGATTTCCATGACCGGGCTGAAACCCATGTCCCAGACGCGGGACATGGGACACCGGGCTTGGATGCTAGGCTTAAAGAACATGAGCCACGAACTGCCAAAAGCATACGATCCGTCCATTATTGAAGAGCGCTGGGCCGAGTACTGGGTGCGCGAGCGCCTCTTCGACGTCGCTACCTCTGAGGGTACGCAGGAGGGCGTCAAGAAGTTCACCATGCTGCTGCCCCCGCCCAACGTCACCGGGCGACTGCACATGGGGCACATGCTCAACCAGACGGAGATGGACATTCTGACACGGTGGCACCGGATGTCGGGTGAGGTGTCGATGTGGGTTCCGGGGACGGACCATGCGGGCATCGCCACCCAGATGATGGTGGAGCGGCAGCTAGCCACCGAAGGCATTCAGCGGCAGGAGCTTGGACGCTCGGCGTTTGTGGAACGGGTTTGGGAGTGGAAGTGCGTCTATGGCGGGGCGATCCTCGACCAGATGAAGCGGCTGGGCGCGAGTGTGGACTGGGGCCGCGAGTACTTCACCATGGACGATCGGCTGAGCGTCGCCGTGAAGGAGGCGTTCGTCCGGCTACATGAGCAGGGGCTGATCTATCGTGGAGCGTACATCGTCAACTGGGACCCGGCGATCCAGACGGCAGTGAGCGACCTTGAGGTGGAACACGAGGAGCGGCTGGGGAAGATCTATCACATTCGTTACCCTCTGGCGGATGGGTCGGACTCAATCGTCGTCGCAACGACGCGGCCGGAGACGATGCTGGGCGATACGGCAGTCGCGGTGAATCCTACCGACGAGCGCTACCTTGCGGTGCAGGGCAAGATGGTTCGACTGCCGCTGAGTGCTGTGAATGGCGGGGCGGAGCGCGAGATTCCGATTCTGGCCGATGACTGGGCCAAGCCGGAGTTCGGCACCGGAGCAGTGAAGGTGACACCGGCGCACGATCCGAATGACTTTGCGATTGGGCAGAGGCATGGGTTGCCGAATCTAACGATCCTCGATGAGACGGCGCATGTGCTGCTGCCGGGTTCGGCGTATCACGGGCTGGATCGATATGCGGCGCGGACGAAGATCGTTGAAGACTTGAAAGAGCTTGGCCTGTTAGTCGATGTGAAGGACCACACGCTGTCGATTGGGCTGAGCCAGAGGACCGGCGTGGTGATTGAGCCGCGGCTCTCGCAGCAGTGGTTCGTAAAGATTCAGCCGCTGGCGGACAAGGCCATCGAGGCGGTGGACAAGGGATACATCAAGTTCACGCCGGACCAGTACCGTAAGACCTACGACGAGTGGATGAAGAACATCCATGACTGGTGCATCTCGCGCCAGCTTTGGTGGGGGCACCGGATTCCGGCGTGGCATTGCGCGGCTTGCGGCGAGACGACGGTGGTGCGGGAGACTCCGCTGAAATGCGGGCGCTGCGGGTCGGCAGAGATCTTGCAGGAGACCGATGTTCTGGATACGTGGTTTTCGTCGGGACTGCTTCCCTTCACCGTGTTTGGATGGCCGGAGCAGACGCCTGATCTTACGGCGTTTTATCCAACGCAGTTGCTGGTAACGGGCTTCGATATTTTGTTCTTCTGGGTGGCCCGAATGATTATGCTGAGCTGCCACTTCATGTTGGATGTGCCGATGGCTGACGGTTCGGCGCGGACACTGGAGAATGCAGTGCCGTTTCGTGAGGTCTACATTCATGCGCTGGTACGGGATGCCGACCGGCAGAAGATGTCGAAGACCAAGGGTAATGTGATCGATCCCATCGAGGTCGTCAAAAAGTACGGCACCGATGCAGTGCGGTTTACGTTGGCGAGTATGGCTTCACCGGGAACGGATATTGCCTTCAGTGAAGAGCGCACGGATGGGTACAAAGCGTTCGCCAACAAGATATGGAATGCGGCGCGGTTCCTGTTTATGCAGGTGGACCGGGCGAAAGAGGCAGGCGTTGCTGTCGATCTGACGAAGCTGGGCGCGGCATTGAAGGAGGTTGAGGACGCTCCGCTGGAGACGCGATGGATACTGGCGCGACTGGGAGCAACAGCGGAGGCGGTAGACGCGTCGCTGACGGCTTACCGGTTCGACGAGGCAGCAAGCGCTGTCTATCAGTTCTTCTGGGGAGACTTCTGCGACTGGTACATCGAGATTGTGAAGCTGCGGCTGGAGTTTGGCGAAGGTGCTGATCTGGCTGCTTCGAGGACTGCGCTTACAACGCTGCTTGCGGTATTTGAGGCCGCGCTGCGGCTGCTGAGCCCGTTCATGCCATTTATTACGGAAGAGATCTGGCACGCGTTTTATGAGGATGCGGCACCGGCGAAGTCGATTGCACTGACGCGGTTTCCGCAGGCTGAGGATGTGATCGCGGACGCTGCCAGCATCGCTGCAATGGAAGTGCTGCAGCAGGTGATTGTGACGGTGCGCGGACTGCGCAAGGAGATGGCGGTTCCGGAGAAAGAGGCTGCGCCGATTCGCGTATTTGCGGGCAACCGCGTGGTGGCGCTGGCGGACGACAACGTCGATCTGCTGCGACGGCTGGCGCGGGTGAGCGAGATGGAGTTTACGTCGGCCCCGCTAACCGGCGATGGAGCGAGGAGTACAGCCGATTTCGACGTGGCTGTAGTGTACGAGCGGCAGATCGATGTTGTGGCTGAACGTGAGCGGCTGACGAAGGACCTGGCCAAATTTGAGAAGGGGTTGACGGCGGCGGAGCGCCAGTTGGGCAATGAAGCGTTTATGGCGAAGGCTCCGGCGCGCATTGTTGAAGGGTTGCGGAAGCAGGCGACGGAGACGAAGATGCTGCATGACAAGACGAAGGCAGCACTGGAGTCGCTGCCTTCGGAGGGATAGCCGGCACGCAGTTAAGTGCGTGCTTTGGCTTCCGCTTTGGGTTGTGGGGTGACTCCGAGCTGTTCCATCATCGACATGAGATTCCAGTCGGCCCATTGTTCGCTGATCTTTCCGTCTTCGAGGCGGAAGATGGATGTACCTGTGACCGTTATATTGCGGTTGGTGGGGAGCATGCTGAGGAACTGGCCTTTGTGAGTGCCGGTGACGGTCCAGTGGATCACGACCTCATTTCGTTCGGCGATGGTGTCGTCGATTGTGAATTTGCAGTCGGGAAAGCCATTCCTGCACATGGCGATGTGGCGTCTGATGTTGTCGACGCCAGGTTGGAGGGATGGGAAGACGGAATCATGGTGAGCGCAGTTATCCGTGACCAGTTCCCTAAGTTCGTCGAGCTTGCCCAGGTTCCAGCAGTCGTCCATGTACCTGTGCACGATCTCCTTGTTGGAGGACATTGAATTGCTATCGGTAGGCATAGTGAAAACCTCCTCTATGGTGCCGGAATTCCGGAATTATAGGCCTCACCATGCTGTTTGAGAAAGCTGCCCTCGGGGGCAATTCGTTGCGGATAGCCATGGAAGGAAGGCTTTGACGCACAGCGCACATTCCGGATAGGTTACGGAAGCGAGTCGGGCACAGGCGCGGTCGCGATGACTCAGAGCTGGTGTATCGCAGGAGGGGGATCGGTTTCAACTCTTGTCTGGTCTACAGCGATAGCTACGTTTTCGTGCTTGATGTCAAGGCGCAAGCGGTTGAAGAAGCTCATGTAGATGTTGGCGACCCAGACCAGCGCGAACCACGCGATGAGATAACCGCGCCAGCCGTCGTAGAGCATCTGGAAGCGCGTGATCAGTAGAAAGAAGGCCGCGACATAGTGGCTGAAGCAGTACTCGCAGGTGAAGAGATAGAAGAACTTCCGGACAGGCAGGGGGCGGCAGTTTTCGCTTTTTTCTTTGCACCACTCGCGTGGCTCGCGGAAGACCTCTTCGTGAGTGACGGTCCAGGCGACGCAGGCGATCGGTAGCGCGAGGAGGAAAAGGTAGGCGAATTGGCGATGCAGCGACATGAGCATTACTGGTCACTCGAAGGTGCTTTACAGTGAGATGCGGGCGGCGGGTTTAGAGCGGATTAACTGTTGGCGTGGAGGCAGGCAACCGCAGATTCCCTTCGGGAATGACAAACAAAGGGCTCGGCAGACGCTACACCAACTCCTACTTTGCTCTAGGATTACAGAATGGACTGGAAGAGCACGCGGGTACGGACGATTCTCGAGGCGGCGCTGGCGGAAGATAAGGTTGCCAATGATGTGACCACAGCGTTGACGATTGACAAGGGATTGCGGGCTTCGGGCACGATCATCGCGAGGGAAGACTGCGTGGTATCGGGGCTGGGGTGCATTCCGGTGATCCTGGATATTTTTTCAAAGATGTCTTCTACTCCGATGGGACGGTTTGAGGTGGTGAGCCACCCGGAGATCTTCGACGGCGTCCACGTAAAGAAGGGCCAGTCGCTGGCGGTGATCCGGCATAATGCATCGGCGATTCTTTCGTGCGAGCGCGTGACCCTGAACCTGATGCAGCGGATGTGCGGGATCGCAACGCTGACGAACCAGTTTGTAAAGGCGATTGCCGGAACGAAGGCGAAGATTCTCGATACGCGAAAGACGATTCCGGGGCTGCGGGCGCTGGATAAATACGCTGTCTGTTGCGGCGGCGGGGTGAACCACCGGCTGGACCTGCAGGATGGAATTTTGATCAAGAACAACCACATCTCGCTCGGCGGCGGGCTGCCGGTGACGCTGGAGCGGGCGCTCGCGGGTCGGAAGGCCGGGCAGATCGTGCAGGTCGAGGTACGCAGTCAGTTGGAACTGGAGCAGGCCATTGCGGGCGGGGCCGAGTCGATCCTGCTGGATAATATGATACCGGCGGTGGTGAAGAAGGCGGTGAAGCAGATTCGTGCGAGCCTGCCGGGCGCTCCCATCGAGGCTTCGGGCAATATGAATTTGAAGACGGTGCGAGACTATGCGCTGGCTGGAGTGGATTTCATCTCGGTGCGAGCGCTGACGCACTCGGCTGTAGCGGTAGACCTGAGCATGAAGATTACGGCGGATGTTTACTGAGGGTGGCGTGTTCGATTTAGCGGCGGTGAACGCTGGCATTGCTGGGACAGCGTTTGCTGGACGGGTGCTGCACTTCCCTTCTGTGGGATCGACGAATGGACTGGCCCTGGAGGCTGCGCAGGCAGGCACGCGCGGTGGCGTGTGGGTTGCCGACGAGCAGACCGCTGGCCGCGGCCGCGGGGGACATGGGTGGCATTCGACGGCTGGGGACGGGCTTTATGTAAGCGCGCTGGTCGCTCCGGCGCTGCCCATGACGATGGCGTTATGGCTTTCGCTGGCTACGGGGCTGGCGGCCCGCGCGGCGATTGCCGAGGTAACGGAGCTGGCGGTAGATATTCGTTGGCCGAATGATCTGCTGCTGAACGGGCGGAAGTGCGGCGGAATACTGGTCGAAACAGCAGTAGCCCCAACCCAGGAGATTGAGGGAGCGATGTTGCGCTATGCGGTGATCGGCGTTGGCATCAATGTGAACCATGCCGCGTTTCCAGCCGAGATTGAAGCGCTGGCTACTTCGTTGCGAATGGAGAGCGGCGGCGAGGTTTCGCGCGAGGCGCTGTTGAGCGCGCTGCTGCGAGCGTTGGATCAGGAGATTGGGCTTCTGGTTCAGGAATATCGTGGGCAGATTGCCGGTGCCGGGTTGCTGGAACGGTTTGCTGAGGCTTCGAGCTGGGTTCGAGGCAAGCGGGTCAGGGTCGACGAAGGCGGCGGCTATACTGGCGTGACGGCCGGGCTCGACGCACGAGGATTTTTGCTGGTCGAGGGAGACGATGGCGCGCTGCATACCGTGCTCTCGGGCGGCGTTCGAGAAGGATAACGAGGCGAGATTGCGATGCTGCTGGTGATGGATGTCGGCAATACGAATACTGTGCTTGGGCTATACCGCCTGGCGGATGGAAGCGCTCCGGACGCGGTGGCTACGGAGCTGGTCGCGAACTGGAGAATCACCACATGGCCCAAGCTGACGGTGGATGAGTTTGCCATACGGCTGCGGAATTTGTTTGGGCTGAAAGGTTTGGAGATTGGCGTGGTGGATGGAATTGTCATCTCTTCGGTCGTGCCTCCAATGGACCCGACGCTGCGGCAGGTCTGCGAGATGTACTTTCAGGTGAAGCCTGTCTTTATCGAGCCGGGAGTGAAGACTGGGTTGCCGGTGTTGACGGACAATCCGACCGAGGTGGGTGCAGACCGGATTGTGAATTGCGTTGCGGCATTTGAACGGTTTGGCGGACCGACGATTGTGGTGGACCTGGGAACGGCGACGACGTTCGACGTCATCTCGAAGAAGGGCGAGTTTATGGGTGGCGCGATTGCACCGGGGTTGGGGATCTCGGCGGATGCATTATTTGCGCGTGCCGCGCGGCTGCCGCGCATCAGCGTGAAGAAGCCGGCAAAGGTCATCGGAACGGGAACGGTCGATAATATTCAGATCGGCTTGTACTACGGGTATATCGGTCTGGTGGATGGAATTCTGGAACGGATGATCGCCGAGACGGGGCCGGAGACCAAGACGGTTGCCACGGGCGGCCTGGCGAAGCTGATTGCCGAAGGGTCAAAGTATATTGGCGCGGTCGATGAGATGCTGACCTTGACCGGACTGCGGATTGTCTATGAGCGCAATCTCGACCGGCATAGGAAGCGCGGGGCCGTCGCAGGGAACCACTGAAGTCCCGCCTCTTCAACTAACGGCTTTCGGCAAAGTTTTTATAGGACAGATGCAGAATTACTTCAATTATTTTACGGAGATCGAGGAACGGTTTCAGCGGCGGCGTGGATCGCTGCTGATGCTATCGACACTCGACTGGGCCTTGATTGAGACGTGGCGCGAGGCGGGCGTTCCGCTGGAAGCGGTGCTGCGCGGCATCGACAATGCTTTTGATAAGCATGATGCAAAGGCGATGCGGGCTGCGGGTAGAGCGAGAAAAGTGAATGGACTCGCATGGTGTGCGCAGAGTGTGATGGAGGCGGTGGAACAGGCACGAGAGGCTGCGATTGGAGCGGCGACTCCAGCGAGTGTAGAGGCCACGGAGAGTGGGTTTGAGACGGAACGGGTAGGGCGGTATCTGGAGGCCAATGCGGTGGTCGTTGAGGCGGCGAAGTTGAACGCTCCGGCGGATGGCGTGGCAGCGGAGGTCGCGGCGCGGCTGCGGGCATTGGCTTTTGGGCTGATTGCTGAGCCGATGATGGCTCTTGAAGAGCTGGACCGGACGCTGACGGTGCTCGAGGAGAAGCTGTTCGCGGCCTTGTTGACGGCTGCTCCGGAGGAAGAACTGGTGGGGCTGAGGGAGCAGGCAGCGCGGGAGCTTGCACCCTACAAAGGGAAGATGCAAGCGGTGCAGATCAAGCAGGTGCAGCAGCAGTTTTTGCAGAAACGAATGCTGGAAGCGCGAAAGCTGCCGAGGTTGAGCCTCTTCTATATGAGCCATGAGTAAAAAGCTTAATACCGATTTGCACCGATGACACCGAAGGACAAAAGCTTCCTGCTTCCAATAAGGCACATGACGGCGAGAAAGAAAAAGTAACGGATGAAGTTACGAATTGAAAAGGCGGTCTATGGTGGGGCTGGATTGGCTCATCAGGCGGAAGAAGGTAGCACCGGCAGAACCGTCTTTGTGCCGTTTACCTTGCCGGGGGAGTTGGTCGAGGCTCGGCTGACGGAGAGCAGGGGCGGCGTTGCGGATGCGGAGTTGACAGAGGTTCTGGAGGCTTCGCGCGAACGGACGGCACCGCCGTGCGTGCACTTTGGAGAGTGTGGCGGCTGCCACTATCAACATGCGACGTATGAAGCTCAACTAGCGTTGAAGACTGACATCTTGCGGGAGACGCTGGAGCGTTCGGGGTTGACGGACCTGCCGGAGGTGCAGGTCCATGCGGGCGAGCCTTGGGGATATCGCAACCGAATCCGGCTGCGGGTGGCGGAGGTGGAGGGCTTGCCGCGGGTGGGATATCTGCGGCGCGGGTCGAATGATTTCCTGCCGGTGACGATGTGCCCGATTGCCGCTCCAGTGTTATGGCGGGCGGCGGAAGCTCTATTGAACCTGAGCGAAGATGCTGCGGGGGCACGGTGGTTGAGGGCGGTGGTTGAGGTCGAGTTTTTTGCGACGAAGGACGAACCCACATTACAGATGACCGTATTTGTGCGGCAGAAGCTGGGCCCGGATCTGGTGGCGGGGTTCGGCAGTTTTTGTGAGCGGTTGCGCGGGCTATTGCCCGAGTTGGTGGGTGCCGGAGCGATGCTGCTGAGGCCGGAGGGCTCGCAGCAGGCGCGGCGGCTGGAGAGACCGCGCGCCATCGCGGCGTGGGGGGCTGAAGGGTTGAGCTATGCGGTGGGTCAAGAAAAATATTGGGTCAGCCGCAATGGTTTTTTTCAGGTGAACCGCTTTCTGGTGGAGGAGCTTGTGCGGATGGTGACGGCCGGTCGTCGCGGAACGCTGGCCTGGGACCTGTATGCGGGAGTAGGACTTTTTTCGCGGGCTTTGAAGGATGGGTTCGATGAAGTAGTCGGGGTGGAAGCCGCGGCGGACGATCTGGTAAAGACCTTCAAAGGGCCGGGCAGACGGGCAGTCGCGGCGACGACGCTGGAGTTTTTGCGCGGCGCGGTCGTCCAGCGGGAGACGCCGGAGCTGGTGGTGATGGACCCTCCGCGGGCTGGGATAGGAGCGGAGGTTTGCACGCTGCTTGGGCGAGTGCGGGCGAAGGCGATGGTGTATGTCTCGTGCGATCCGGCGACTTTGGCGCGTGATTTGAAGGCTCTGGTAGACTTCGGCTACACAATCAAAGAGCTACATCTTGTCGATATGTTTCCGCAGACGTTTCATCAGGAGACCGTCGTCGTACTCCATCGTGCTTGAAACAGTAAAGACGTGGCGAATTGGATGGTAGATGCGGTCAGTGAGCGGAGATTTAAAAGCTGACATTGCGGAGGGCGGGTCTGATCCGGCGCTTTGGAGCGGAGGCGGGGTTGAGCGGCTGCGGTTTGGGCGTGCTCCCCTGCTGGCTGCGGCAGTCTGGTTTGCGCTGGGTGAGGTGATGGCGCGGAACCGGCAGCCAGCAGAGGTGCTGGTGGTGGCTCTGGTTCTACTGGTGGCGTTCGCTGTAGCCGGATTGCGATGGTCGCTTCGAGTTGCGGTTTTGCCGGTGGCAGCGGTTTGGATGGTGGTGGGGATATGGTGTGCCAAGGTGCAGCCGTATCCAGCGCCGCAGACGGCCTTGCAGAGCTATGCGGATGGGCTGAGCAGGCAGGTGAGAGGGCGCGTGGTGAGGGTGCGCGAACTGCCTCCTCGCCAGAAGGCCGTGGACCGGGATAACGATCCGGCATGGTGGCTGGAGAGGGAGCCGGATGCTGCGGAAGCTGTCTCGGTCGATTTGCAGGTGGAGGATGTGGAGTATCTGACTCCGGATATCTCGCGGATGGTTCCAGTGCTGGGCGGGGTTCGGGTTACGGTGCTGGCAAATGCCGGATCGCTTCCTGATTTGAAGTGTGGGGACGTGATCGAGGGGCCGATGCGGCTGAAGATACCGGAGCGGTATCGTGATCCGGGGGCGTGGCAGTATGCGGATTATCTGCTGGGCGAGGGGCTGGGAGTTCATGCCACCGTCAAGGCCAGCAAGATTTCGCGGCTGGGAAAAGGTGCGCGTGATTTGCAGTGCAGTGTGTACGCAGCGCAGACTTGGGCGGCGGACCAGCTCTCGGAGTATGTGCGATCGGGGACGAACCGACGAATGCCGCCTGCATTGCAGCTGAGCACGGACGATGCGGGAATGCTGAATGCCATACTGTTTGGCGACCGTGCCGGATTGAACCGGACGCTGCGACTGGGCTTTGAGCGGACGGGATCGTTTCATCTCTTCGTGGTCTCGGGGATGCATGTGGCGCTGCTGGCGGGATTGATATTCTGGGCGGCACGGCGGCTGAGGCTGCACGAGTGGCTGGCGACGCTGTTGACGATTGGACTGACGGCAGGCTATGCGCTGCTGACCGGGTTTGGGGTTCCGGTGCAGCGGGCTTTGTGGATGATCGTTATCTTTCTTGTGGCGCGATTGCTATCGCGGGACAGGAATGTCTTGAATGCGTTGGGTGCGGCGGCGCTGGGGGTCCTGGTGTGGTCGCCGGGGGCCTTGTTTGAGGCGAGCTTTCAGATGACATTTCTGGCAATCGTGGCGATAGGGGGGATTGCTGTTCCGCTGTGGGAGCGAGGGCCGGGAGAGTATGCGCGGGCGGCACGGCATCTTTGGGACGAGTGGGAGGATGTTCGGCAGCGGCCTCGGGTGGCGCAGTTTCGCGTGATGCTGCGGGTCTGGGGGGAGGCGTTTGCAGGTCTGCTGGGTCGGTGGGCACGAGGAGTTCCATCGCTGATCGTGCGTTGCGGATTCTGGGCTTTGGAGCTGGTCTTGATCGGGGTGGTGGTGGAGCTGGTGATGGTGCTGCCGATGGCGATGTACTTTCACCGGGCCACGGTGTTTGCGCTGCCGGCAAATATGCTGAGCGTGCCACTGGTTGGGGTACTGGCTCCGATGGCAGTCATCACATTTTGCGCGGCGCTGGTGAGCCCGGTGCTGGCGATAGCGCCGGGGGCGGTGACGGCGTTGTTGCTCCATGGGATCACCGGTGTGATCGGTCGCGTGAGTCAGATTCAGGCAGCGGACATGCGGGTTCCTGGGCCGGTCTGGTGGGTCGTTTTGCTGGCGGTGGCGGGATGGGGATTCTGCTGCTGGGCAGTGCGGAGGTCCAGAGCGGCTAGCTGGGTGGCTATGGTGATGCTGCCGCTGATTGCGGCGATGGTGCTTTGGCCGGAGGCGGAGGTGACTTCACCGGGGATGCTCGAGGTGACGGCAATCGATGTCGGCCAGGGGGATTCGCTGCTGGTGGTGGGCCCAGGAGGACGAACGATGCTGGTGGATGCAGGCGGGCCGGTGGGCGGGCCGTCGGAGGCTGCGGCGGCAGCAAGCGGGTTCGACGTGGGCGAGGAGGTGGTGGCTCCGTATCTCTGGTCGCGGCGGATTCGCAGGCTGGATGTGGTTGCGCTGAGCCATGCGCACAGCGACCACATGGGCGGAATGCCGGCGATCCTGCGGGACTTTCGTCCGCGGGAGTTGTGGGTGGGGATCGACCCGGACTCGGAGGCTTACCGGGCCTTGCTGACGGAGGCGAAGGAACTTGGGGTAGAAGTGCGGCACTTTCATGCGGGAGAAGATGTCGCCTGGGGTAAAACGGAGATTTCGATGCTCGCTCCGGAGAGTAGTTACAGGAATGACGGCGCTCCGTTGAACGACGATTCGCTGGTGATGCGGATGCAGTATGGGAAGTCTTCGGTGCTGCTGGAGGGCGATGCGGAGGCCTGGAGCGAGCAGGCCATGGTGGCGGATGGGAAGATTCGACCCGTGACGCTGCTGAAGGTGGGGCATCATGGGAGTAACAGCTCAACCACTCCTGAGTTTTTTGCCGAAGCCGCACCGAAGGATGCCGTGATCTCTGTGGGCAAGGGAAATACCTTTGGGCATCCAAGGGTCGAGGTGATCGACCGGATTGCCGGCGCGCATACGCGACTCTACCGGACGGATGAGTTTGGGCTGACTACATTTTTGCTGGATCGGGATGGGGGGATTCGCGAGGTACTTGGAGCGGGGGATCAATAGCGGTGCGCGTTTTAGCGAGAGGCTTAACACCGATTTGCACCGATGACACCAATTACAAATGCGGGTGGGCACACAGCCCCGATGAGCACCTCTGTGGCGAGGGTCTATCTTATCGTTGCTTCCGTATGATAAAAAGACACCTTGGCCGGACCGCTTTCCACGACGATAATGGGCCGACAAAATAAACCCACACAATGCAGCGATGCGTAGCGACGGATCGCTTTGGAGATTGAAATGGCAGAGGCAACTTGTGATATTGGACTGATTGGTCTGGCAGTAATGGGTCAGAACCTTGTGCTGAACATGAACGACCACGGATACAAGGTCGCAGTGTTCAATCGGACGGTTTCTAAAGTCGATGAGTTCATCAACAACGAAGCAAAGGGCACCGAAGTGGTTGGGGCGCACTCGATTGAAGAGATGTGCAAGCTGTTGAAGACGCCGCGCCGGGTGATGATTATGGTGAAGGCAGGCGAGGTCGTCGACCAGACGATTGCGCAGGTGCTGCCGCATCTCGAAAAGGGCGACATCATCATCGACGGCGGCAACTCGCTGTTCACTGACTCGAACCGGCGCACGAAAGACCTTGCAGCCAAGGGGATTCTGTTTATCGGCACTGGCGTGAGCGGCGGCGAAGAGGGTGCGCGTTTCGGCCCGTCGATTATGCCGGGCGGCAACAAGGAAGCATGGCCGCATGTGAAGGAGATCTTTCAGGCCATCGCGGCTAAAGTGGAAGACGGCACTCCCTGCTGCGACTGGGTGGGCGAGGACGGCGCGGGCCACTACGTCAAGATGGTGCACAACGGCATTGAGTATGGCGATATGCAGTTGATCTGCGAGGCCTACCAGTTGCTGAAGGACGGGCTGGGACTTACCGCCGATGAGTTTGCCACGGTCTTCAACGACTGGAACAAGGGCGAGCTGGACAGCTTCCTGATTGAGATTTCGGCTGAGATCTTTGCCAAGAAGGATGACGACGGCGAGCCAATGGTCGACAAGATTCTGGATACGGCGGGACAGAAGGGCACGGGCAAGTGGACGGCCATCTCGGCGCTCGACCTGGGGATGCCGGTGACGCTGATCGGCGAAAGCGTGTTTGCGCGTTGCCTGTCGGCGCTCAAAGATGAGCGCGTTGCCGCTTCGAAGGTACTGTCCGGGCCGAAGAAGGCTTTGACGATTTCGGAGAAGGCGCAGTTTATCGAAGACGTTCGGCGGGCGCTCTATTGCTCGAAGATGATCAGCTACGCGCAGGGCTACATGCTGCTGCGTGCGGCTGAAAAAGAGATGAACTGGAACCTGAATATGGGCGGCATCGCGCTGATGTGGCGCGGCGGCTGCATCATCCGCAGCGCCTTCCTGGGCGACATCAAGGCTGCGTTCGACAAGAACCCGAAGCTGCAAAACCTGCTGATGGACGACTTCTTCTCGGATGCGCTGAATAAGTATGGCGCTTCGTGGCGGAAGGCAGTGATTCACGCGATTGAGATTGGAGTTCCCATGCCGGCGTTCTCGACCGCGCTCGCGTTCTACGACGGCTACCGGACCGAGCGGCTGCCGGCAAACCTGCTGCAGGCGCAGCGCGACTTCTTCGGTGCTCACACCTACGAGCGCGTCGATAAGCCTCGCGGCGAGTTCTTCCACACCAACTGGACCGGACGCGGCGGAAGGGTTGCCTCTTCGACCTATAACGCTTAGTCGGTTTGCAGCATGGATCGGGGCTGGAGGC
>Ga0207667_10005467_pt1 | contig 15491 bp, 12 predicted proteins | sample KBSCornC52_FD_184301 | JGI IMG/M metagenome (GOLD analysis project Ga0207667, IMG submission 184301) | Corn rhizosphere microbial communities from Kellogg Biological Station, Michigan, USA - KBS Corn C5-2 (SPAdes) (version 2) | ecosystem: Host-associated > Plants > Roots > Rhizosphere > Soil ... | reverse complement strand
TGTGAATCGGGCGCGAGCGTTCATGCCTCCGGGAACGGTGTCTCCGTTCGTCATTCGCTATGACGCGGGAACCTTGCCGGTGGGCTACATGGTTTTCTCCAGCCCTTCACGGACCCTTGCCGAAATCCAGGATCTTGCGCTGAACCGCGTCCGGCCTGTGTTCGCGACACTTCCCGGGGTGTCGTCTCCGCCGCCTTTTGGAGGCAACCAACGGACAATAGTCATCAATGTCGATCCGCAAAAGATGCAGGCTTACGGCCTCTCGCCAGAGAAGGTCGTTCAAGCTTTGACCAGCGGCAACAGCATCCAGCCGGCGGGAAATGCAGATATTGGCACCACACACACGCTAGTCACGACTGACTCTACCGTGACACAGATCGGCGACCTTCTCAGCATTCCACTCAAGCTTGGACCGGGAGCTTCGGTTTACATTCGTGACGTCGGCAGTGTTTCGGATTCGTCTGATCTGCTCGCCGGTTATGCGCTGCTCAACGGCACGCGGACGATTTACATTCCAGTAACGAAACGACCGGATGCCTCAACGCTGACGGTGGTCAAGGAAGTTCGACAGAGCCTCGCTCGATTTCAATCGCTCGTACCCGAAGACATCAAGATCACTTATGAGTTCGACCAATCACAATATGTTCGCGATGCGTTGATGTCGGTGTTGCGCGAGGCCATCATTGGAGCGCTTCTGACTGGGCTGACGTTGCTCCTGTTCCTGCGGGATTGGCGATCTTCTCTGATTGTTGTAATCACGATTCCTTTCGCTTTGCTCACTGCCGTGGTGCTGCTCAAGTTAGCTGGACAGACGATCAACATCATGACGCTGGGGGGTCTGGCCCTTGCTGTCGGCGTTCTGGTCGACGAGGGGATGGTCCTCCTGGAAAACATCCATGTTCATCTGGACAGCGGGGAGAACACTTCTCGAGCCGTGCACCTTGCCAGCCGCGAGGTCGCACTCCCTCGATTGTTGGCGATGCTCTCGGTAATGGCAGTTTTTATTCCATCATTCTTTATGACTGGGCCGGCCCAATCGCTTTTCCTTCCGCTCTCGCTGGCTGTGGGTTTCGCCATGGGCGCATCGTACCTGCTGTCGAGTTCACTGGTTCCGGTGTTGGCGAACTGGATGTTGAAGCCTAAACCTGCGATTCACGATGAGCGAGAACAGCGGGAGGGCAGCTTCGACCGGTTCCGGCAGAGATTTGAGCGCGTCCTTGCACGAGCGATGGCAATCCCTGGGATACTCCTCAGCGCATATGGAATTATCGCCGTGCTCTTCCTGGTATTGGTTACGCCCCACATTGCGGAAGAGATTTTCCCGTCTGCCGCATCGACACAATTCCGGCTTCGCATCGACGCACCGGACGGGACCCGTGTAGCAGTCACAGAGGATCTGGTAAAAAAGGTGCTCGCTTCCATTCGCGATGTTGCCGGCGAGAAGAATCTCGACTTGAGTCTGGGGTATGTCGGAACACAAGGCTCATCGTATCCAATTAACGCTGTTTTCCTGTGGACCAGTGGACCGCAGCAGGCGATCATCAATGTCGGCTTGAAGCAGGACAGCTCGATTAAACTCGCCGAACTTGAAGACCAGTTGCGAAGGAAACTGCCGCAGGAATTCCCAGATGCGCGGTTCTCCTTTGACCCCGGCGATCTTATCAGCCAGATTCTCAGCTTCGGCTCTTCTTCGCAGGCGGAAGTCACGATCTCAGGGCCGCAATATGCGGACGTGGCGAGCTATGCGGAGCGTGTACGCCAGAAGCTGGTTGCTGTTCCGGAGTTGCGGGATATTGAGTACGAAGAGCCGCTGCACTACCCAACGGTTGATATTCATGTGAACCGAACGATGGCAGGTCAACTCGGCACGACTGCAGATGCGGTTGGTTCGGCTATCGTGTCCGCGACCGCTTCGAGCCGCTTTGTCGCGCCGAGCTACTGGCGCGATCCCAAGTCTGGAGTCAGCTATCAGGTTCAGGTGCAAGTGCCTCAACCGAAGATGACTTCGATTGGGGACATCGGCAATATCCCCGTGAGCAGCACAACCGGGGCGCAGCCGCTGGTGAACCAGCTTGCTGACCTCCGCTCCAGCACGGTGCCAGGCGAACTCGACCGCCAGAACGGACAATGGATGCTGATGCTATCGGCAAACCTCGGCAGCCGTGACCTGAGGATCGCGCATAAGGCAATCAACAAGGCAATCAAAGATGCCGGCACGCCGCCGCGTGGTGTGATTACACAGGTTCGAGGGCAGGTAAGCGCGATGCAGCAGATTTTTGGCGAACTCTCCATTGGCTTGCTTGCCGCGATTGGCGCTATTCTTCTGCTGCTCACGGCTAATTTTCAATCGCTGAAGCTTGCCCTGGTCGTCCTTTCTACCGCGCCGGCGGTTCTCGTGGGGTCTGTGCTGATGTTGCTGGTGACCAGGACAACGTTGAATCTCGAAAGCTTCATGGGAACGATTATGGCGATCGGTGTAGCCGTGGCGAACGCCATTCTGCTGGTCAGCTTTGCAGAACAAAATCGTCTCAAGGGAGCAGGCGCATCGGATGCTGCACGCGCCGCGGCTGCCGAGCGGCTCCGTCCCGTCCTGATGACCAGCCTTGCCATGATCGCCGGTATGATCCCGATGGCGCTGGCCTTTGGTCAGGGGGCTGAGGAATCTGCGCCTCTTGGTCGCGCGGTGATCGGCGGTCTATTTGTAGCAACCATTGCAACCCTCTTTCTTCTTCCCATGGTCTTCGGACTCGCACAGCGCAATGCTTCAACGAGGTCGCGCTCTCTTGACCCGGAAGATCCGGATAGCCAATGGTTTGAACGGTCCTCGGAGGTGGCGCGATGAACCGCCTGCTGCTGTTTTCTGCAATGGTGATTACTGTATCAGGATGCAACTCGACGTCCTCGAATCAGGGTGGAAGTGCGCCCGCTTCGCCCGCACCAGGTACGCCCACAACAGTGAGCACAGTGCCCGTGATCTCGAAGAAACTTCAGACGACGATCTCTCTTCCCGCGCAGCTCACTCCGTATGAACAGGTGGACATCTACCCAAAGGTCACCGGTTTTGTTGAAACAGTCACGGTTGATCGTGGCTCGCGCGTGCAGCGCGGTCAGGTACTGGTTCGGCTTACGGCGCCTGAACTCGAGAGCCAGCGTTCGCAGGCTGAAGCCGCTCTGAAGTCAGCGGAGTCGCAGCTCGCGACAGCTCAAGCCAAGCTCGCATCCGACAACGGAACCTACCTTCACATGGTTGCCGCGTCGAAGACACCGGGTGTCCTGGCAGAGAATGATGTCGCAGTTGCGGGGCAAACGGTGTCTGCGGATAAGGGCGTGGTCGCCGCGGCGGAACAGAACATTGCAGCCGCCCGAGAAACGCTCAAGAGCATCAGTCAAACAGCCTCGTATCTCACCATCACCGCACCGTTTGAGGGAGTGGTCACGACGCGCAATCTACACCCCGGCGCGCTGATCGGCCCGGGAGCCGGGGGCGCAGGAGCACAACCGATTTTGCAGATCGTGGACGACAGGCGTCTTCGGCTTGTTGTGCCTATCCCGGAGGCTCAGGTCGGGGAAATGAAAACGGGGCAGCTCGTCTCGTTCACCGTCCCCGCTTATCCTGGACAGACCTTCAAAGCGCCTGTGGAGCGGATCTCTCACGATGTCGATGGGAAGTCGCGCACCATGCCGGTTGAGCTTGAGGTGAAGAATCGTGATGGCCGTCTCTCACCCGGCAGTTTCACTACGGTCTCCTGGCCGCTGCAACGCAGCTATCCCACGCTCTTCGTGCCGACATCGGCTGTAACGACCGATCAGCAGCACACCTTTGTGATTCGAGTTCGCAACAACAAAGCGGAATGGGTGACAGTCCAGACTGGACAGACGCTCAACGACGAGCTTGAAGTCTTCGGAGAACTCGCTGCGGGCGATCAAGTGGTAAAGATCGCATCCGATGCTATTCACTCGGGAGATGCGGTTCGGGTGCAGCCATCCGCTTCTTCCTCAGCGAAGTGACGGCAAAAACAGTGCAAGGCTCGGGTGAATGATCAACTTCACATCAACGTTGAGTGAGCCTCGGCGTTCGAAAACCAGGAGTAAGCTGCATGATCTATTTCGTTCGTATCTGTGGAGTTCCCCGGAAAAGCGTTGACTCCTTTATCGGAGTCACGGAAAATGCTCGCCGCTGCGCAGTGGGGTCCCCACAAATCCCGCAGTCACAGTTCGGTTCCGAAACCGGTTTGGTAAGTGGTGGGCGAGGCGGGAATCGAACCCACAACCCCCGGCTTAGAAGGCCGGTGCTCTATCCGATTGAGCTACTCGCCCGTGCATCCATTGTACCGTCGAACTGGCTGGTCATAAATGTGCTCCGGTCTCGAACCGGACACTGAGAGACTCGAAGATCATAAGCAGTGATCATCGAGACCCGACGACAGCTTCGGCGAAGACATCCAAGCACTTTCCAAGCCGGTCTTTCGCCTCGATGAACGTTGCGCCGCAGGCGGTGAGGTAGACGGTCGCCCCCAATTGGTTGTTATCGGCCTCGGCCGCTTTGCGAACGACAATGTCTATCCGGCAACACTCCAGCTGCTTTTGCCGAAGTCCTGCGCAAAGCTCTCTGCATGCCTGTTCTGCTTCTGCCGGATCGTTCCAGGGCCGCCCTGTGCGGTGGAGCATATCGATATAACACGCGATTGCGTATGCCACCTCATCCCCAGACGCATCCATTTCGTCCGGATCGACCTGTTCGGGGATAAATACATCCGTCTTGCTCGTCCATACCGGAGAATTCGCCGCGTTCAATCTGACCAACGCATCTGCCAATCCGGGCAACTCACGGCACTCGCTTAATTTGGCGACTCGCTCGAGGTTTGCGCGCAGATCGACGAAACCGCTCCAGTGTGCCGCGATGACCGGCGCGTCACCTCCGATTTCGAACTCCCAGTCAGCTTCCATCGGTCCCGGCGGTCGGGTTATCCGCGCGCGCAAACTGCATGAGGTAGCGAACGACGCTTGCCTCGGCCCAGTGAATATCCTCGCCTCGGTCGCGTGAAAGATAAGCGCAATGCCCACCATGCGGGGTCTCGACCAGCAGCACATGTGGATTCGCGAGTAGCTTCGCGCGTGTCTCCGGCAGCATCCTGACAAACGGGTCATCGACTGCGCGAAGAATCAATGTGGGTACCGCAATCTGGTCGACCACGCGTGCGCTTGCCGCGCGATAGTAGTAGTCGTCCGCGTCGCGGAATCCACAATGGGGAGCCACAATCTTGTGATCAAACTGCCGCAGTGACCGGATAGGGCCAACGTAGTCTGCTCCGTAGATGTGCGGATATAGCGAAGCTTTGCGCCGATATCGGCGCATCAGTCCGCGCAGAAAGTGCCACTCGTATATGCGGTTCGCGGGTTCGTGCAACGCATCGGCACCCGCGGCGAGGTCAATCGCCGGGCACACTGTTGCCACTGCACAGAGAGGCGGCTCGGTTCCCCACTCCCCCGCGAGTTTCAGCACCAGGTTACCGCCCATCGAGTAACCCACCAAGGCAACACGCTCAAGGCTGAACTGATCGGCATAGTGGCGGATCACCGCACCAACGTCATTTGATAATCCAGAGTGGTACAGCGTCGGCGTGAGCTCGTCGGTATTCCCGCAATTGCGCATGTTCATCCGCACTACGTTGCAACCCGCATCCCATGCGCGAATGGCAATGCCCCGGATGTAGCGCGATTCCGACGAGCCCTCAAGCCCGTGCACAAGAATTACAGTAAGCCTGGCAGCTCGATCCGGCGCAGGCTGCCAATTGCAGTGGCACATCACGCGAGTGCCGTCTGAGGGGTCCACAAGGACCGTCTCGGCGAGCGTTTGTCCAAGGAAGGCGGGCCGGGGAAGGTAGTTGCCGATGATCGTCTGCAGATGGCAATTACGCAAGCCACGGCGAGGCTCAAATGGACGAATACCGGCCTTCAGCAAGACTGCTGCATCATTGAGATTGTCATCTTGGGGAAATTGATGGCTCACTTGGGCTCGAAGGCTTATTTGCCCTGAAGGTGGGCTTGGCAACTCGGGACTTATAAGGCTGGACGGCCCGATGCCGTCCATAACTTACAAAACGAGGTTACCACAGACATCGGGCAGGGTCGTTCCAAAGGAATGCCCGCGTGGGGCATCAACATTCCGAGCACGCTGAGAGGTTATTTACCAGCGACCCCAGGCGCGGGTCCAATAGTCCGAGAGGGTCATGCCAACGAGAATGAGGAAAGTAAACACTCCGGCTCCAACAGTGAGCTTGGTGAGCTTCGTGGAGTATTTGACGTGCATGAAGAAGAGCACGACGAGGATCATTTTGAACGCCGCGATGGCGAGGGCGACTATTGGATTGAAGATGCCCATCTCGACGTAGGACGCGGCGACCGTCAAGCCGGTCATGATGAGGAGCACGCAGACGATGGTGAGATAAATTCGCGGGCTGACGATGTGGTGTTCGTGCTCGTGCTGCTCGATCGATTCAAAGTCTTTGTCGTGAGGTGCACTCATGGCATTGATCCTTATTGGTGCCTGCTGATGAGGTACAGCAGCGGGAAGAGGTAAATCCAGATGATGTCGACGAAGTGCCAGTAAAGGCCGAAGTTCTCGACGAATGTGACATGTCCAGTGGTGTATGCACCGGCTCTTGCTCGGAAGATCATGAATCCGAGGATCGCAATACCGATGATCATGTGGAGCGCGTGCATGCCGGTCATCGCGAAGTACAGGAAGAAGTAGATTTCGGTGTGCCGCGCCATGTCGTACGGCAACGGCTTGTCCTTGTACTCTTTGTAGACTTCAGGGTCGCTCTGTGGATTCAGGAACGACTGCATGCTGTAATGGAAGCCCGGCACATGGTGCTTTTCAATCTTTTCGCTATACTCAATCGTCTTGATGCCAAGAAATACGATCCCCAGGATAAAGGTGATGACGAGGCAGAGGACTAGCGCGCCCTTCTTCTTCATCTCTGCCGACCAGACACCCATCGCCATCGTGAACGAAGAAGTGATGAGGACGGCGGTGTTGGCCGTGCCCCAGAAGATCTGCAACTGGTGCGAGGCCTCGACGAACGCGGGGTAGTACCAGTTGCGATAGATAAGGTAGGCGGTAAAAAGTCCGCCGAAGAACATGATTTCCGTCAGCAGGAAGAGCCACATTGCGAAATTTGTGGCGTCGCTCTGCTGAGCGTAGGTTTCGAAGTGATGGCGCTGATAGGGGAGGTGCTCGTGGTGAGCACCTTCGGCAGCGCCGTGCACTACGACCTGGTTGGAGACGACCTGGCTATCCGACACTGGCTACTTTCTCCTTCTGGCCTTCGAGCCATTCGTAGTCGTACGCTTCGTGATCCATGATGGGGATCGAGGGGAAGTTCTCGGTGAGCGGCGGAGACTGGATCTGCCACTCAAGCCCTGTGGCCTGCCATGGATTGTCGCCGGCGATCTCGCCGTACTTGAGCGACCAGGTGAGATAGAGGATCGGGAGCAGATAGCCTACGCCGAGGATCGTGGCGCCCGCTGTGGAGAATACGTTGAGCACCTGGAACTCCGGCGGGTAGGTCGCATAGCGGCGCGGCATGCCGAGGGTTCCGAGTATGAATTGCGGGAAGAAGGTGAAATTGAAACCGATGAAGGTGATCAGGGCGGCGAGCTGTGAAATCTTTTCTGGGTACATGCGCCCCGTCATCTTGGGCCACCAGAAGTGGACACCCGCCAAGAAGGCCATCAACATGCCGCCGACCATGACGAAGTGGAAGTGGGCGACGATGAAGTAGGTCTCGGTGAGGTGGATGTCCGTACCGGAAGATGCGAGAAAGACTCCGGTCAGGCCGCCAATGGTGAAGAGTCCCATGAAGCCGAACGAGTAGAGCATCGGCGTTTCAAAAGTGATCGAACCCTTGTAGAGCGTAAATGCCCAGTTGAAGATCTTGATCGCGGAGGGCACCGCGACAAGCATGGTCAGGAGCGAGAACACCAGCATGGAGTAGTTGGAGATGCCCATGATGAACATGTGGTGCGCCCAGACGAAGAATCCAAACACCGCTATAGCTACCGAGGAGAATGCGACGGCGGTGTATCCGAAGACGCGTTTGCGGCTGAAGGTCGAGACCGTTTCAGAGATGACTCCCATGCCGGGAAGAATCATGATGTAAACGGCGGGGTGCGAGTAGAACCAGAAGAGGTGCTGGAACAGGAGCGGATCACCGCCCTTAGCGGGATCGAATACGCCAATTCCTGCCACGCGTTCAAGGACGACCAGAACGAGGGTGATGGCCAGAACCGGGGTGCCAAGGACCATCAGGATGCTGGCTGCGTAGTTGGACCAGACGAAGAGTGGCAGACGGAACCACGTCATCCCGGGGCAGCGCATCTTGTGGATAGTGACGATGAAGTTGAGGCCGGTAAAAATGGAGCTGAATCCAGCGATGAAGATCGCCAGCCCGGTGGTAACGACGTTTGTATTTAGATAGTGCGTCGAAAGCGGCGTGGTGAAGGTCCAGCCCGTGTCGACGCCGCCTGTCATCATCGCATAAAGGCCGAGGATGCCTGCCGCAACGTAGAGATACCAGCTGAGCAAATTGACCTTCGGGAGCGCGAGATCCTTGGCGCCGACCATGATCGGAATGACGAAGTTCCCGATCGTGGCGGGCACCGACGGCACCAGGAAGAAGAAGATCATAATGATGCCGTGCATGCTGAACACCTTGTTATAGGTGTCAGTTGCCATGAGATCGGACTGGGGGGTCAGCAACTCAAGGCGGATGAGGCCGGCCAGCGCTCCGCCAATGAAGAAGAAGAACGTGATCGAGATGAGGTAAAGCATCGCGATCCGCTTGTGGTCACCGGTCAGCAGCCAGCTCAGCAGGCCTTTCTCCTTGGACATAAAATTCATCCTTGGAATGCGGGCTAATGACTGATCGGGAAGACTGACGATTGTTGCACTGCTCATTGTTTCACCATCCCCTGCCCAGCGGGCTTTTGTCCGGCGGGCGTTGCCTTACCTTCACTTTCCGGCAGCAGAGTCGTGGTAGTGGTCGTCTGCTGAATGCGGTAGTCAGAGTTGAGTTGCTTGATGTATTCCACGAGGGCGATCACGCCGTCTTCACTGATCTGGCCTTGGTAAGTGGGCATGATCGGGGCGTACCCCTGGGTCACGTGCTGGGAAGGATTGAGAATTGCGTCACGGATGAAAGCTTCATCCGCAAGCTGCGATTGTCCGTTGGAGAGCGCGAGCTTGGAACCGTAGACATTCGCGAGATTCGGGCCGCGGGCGTCAGGGCGCGCATTATGGCATGCCGAGCAACTGAGGCTTGCGAAGAGCCGTTCGCCATTCTGCGCGAGCGAGGCACCGCTGGTTGAGCCGGCCAGCCAGCGTTTGAAGTCGTCCGGGGTCATCACGACGATGTCGCCGATCATGTGTGAGTGGTCGGTTCCGCAGTATTGGGTGCAGAACAGATGGTAGGTGCCGGGTGTGGTGGCTTCAAACCAGACTGTGGTGTAGCGGCCTGGAATGGCTTCGCGTTTTACGCGAAAGGCGGGAATCGAAAAACTGTGGAAGACGTCCTGCGAGATGAGTGTAAGCTGTACGGCGCGTCCCGTGGGGATGTGGAGGGAATTGATCTCGTGCTGGCCGCCGGGGTGTTCTGCTTTCCACATCCACTGCTTGCCAACAACATAGATGTTCATGGCGTTCGCGGGCGGTGTGTAGACCCGGAAGTAGATGAGCGCGCCCCAGACAAACATGATGAGGAAGAGTCCGAGCGGAATGATGGTCCACGTGGCCTCGAGCATTGTGGAGCCCTCGATCTGAACCGGAACGGGATGCTTCTTTTGCCGGTACATGATGGAGAAGGCGGTGATGAGCAGGATGACGATGGTCAAGCCAATCAAACTGACTAGCACCATGAAGAAATACAGCGCGTCCATCTGGGGCGCGATCTTCGACGCCTGCGGCGGATAGAGCGAGAAATTCGTCAACCACTTGACGAGGAATTGCCAGAGTACTGGACTTATGTGAGACATTCCGTTATCCGTTCACCTTTATTCCTGTGTTCCTGAAAGTTTCTCGTGTGCCGCTCGGTAGTCCCGGCGGAACATGATCCACATAAAGCCGCCCAACAGCACCAGCGTCATCGCGCCGCCGAGTTGAACGACGCGGGCGACAATGAGCGAGTGTTTGTTGGTTTGCGGGTCGTAGTGGTAGCAGTACGTGAGAATGTTGTCGACCGGCGAGCCGATGTGATTTCCGGAGGCCTCAACCAGGCCGAGCCGAATGTCTTTCGGCGAATACTCGACGCCCATGTAGTACTGGGCGAGCTTGCCCTCGGGCGTCACGATCTGAATTGAGCTGGCGTGTGCGAACTGCGTTAGCTTGCCGTCTGGGCCGGGGATCTTGACGTAGCTGAAACCAGCCGTCTTGGTGAGCGCATCAATATTGGGCTGGGTGCCGGTCATGAAGTGCCAGCCATCGGCGGTGTCCGGATGTCCATAACGATGGAGATAGCTGCGCTTCTTGGCGGCGGCGAGATCGGTGCCTTCAGTGGGATCGATGCTGATGACGATGATGTTGAAGTCCCGACCAGGAACTTCGTCGACCATTTGCAGCGCGCTGGTGAGGCCATTGAGCTCTTCGGAGCAGAGCATGGGGCACTGGTAGTAAACGAGAGCCAGGATTGCGGGCTTTCTTCCGAAGTAGCTTGCAAGCTTGACCGGCTTGCCGGTGTCGTCAGTGAAGGTGAGGTCCAGGGGAATCTGCTGATTGAGGTGCTGGGCGATTCCGACGCCATTAAGAACTGAGGGCTTGTCGTTGGCAGGGCCCACCTGCTTTTCGTCGTAGCGGGAAACCTGCGCCAGAGAGGGAGTCAGCGCGGCAATGCACAGGAAAGCCCCGACCACAAACCGGCTGATCCGTCCCGTCTTCTTCGCGCCTTTACTGCTATGCATACTGCTTTCACCCTTCTGCGGTTTCCTGTTTGGTTCTTAATGCGATTCCTGTGTACGGGTACCAGTGCCGTTTCCTTCGCCCTGGTGCGTGTACAACTCTTCGGCCTTTTGAGTTGCGGCCAGATCCTGTTCGTAGCCGGTGCGCGCGAAACCGCTGGTGAGCGGCACCGTGATTGTAGGTTTCTGGTCTCCTGCGAGAAGCGGCGCCTGGGTTGCTGCCGGAGCGACCGGAAGGCCCTTTTGCGCGATGATCTGCATGGCCCGTTCGATGGGAATCCTTACCTTGCCCTGTGACCTGTCGACCCAGCTGTAGTTGTCGAGCAGCAGGTCTTCACGCGAGTGGAGGTCGGCGACATCGAGGTTGCCGTCGTCGGTCTGAACGCGCGGCGTAGGAAATCTCTTCGTCATCTCCGAAATTTTGTTTTGGAGATCGGGGTTGGTGGGGAGATTGCCGAGCTTGCGGATCTCCGCATCCTGACTCGTGGTCCACTTAGTGTTCGGCCCATCTTCGGCGTTCAGATGCGCGTTGATGACCTTGCCCATGAAATAGGTCACAAATCCGCAGACCGCAACGAAGATAGCGAGCGAGGTAAGGAATACGATGATGCCGGTGACCTTGACGTCAGATTGCTCATAGCCGGCCGAGGCGTCGATGTCCTTGGGCCCGTGCGGCGCCAGGATTTTCCGATCATCGGGTTCGTTGTGATCAAGCGTGGACATGTTCGGGCTCCAGAATCTCTGCGACGTGCGGATCGTTGGTCTGCACCAGCGCGCGGGTCTTCAGGTTGTGGCTGTAGTAGGCGACCCAGAGTGAGATCATCGCGACCGGAACTGCGATGTACTCAAGAATTCCCCAGCTGAAGTGCAGATTGCGGGCGGCGTCTTTGAAGTTTGGCTCAATAAGCCAGAACAGATCGAAGAACTTGGCGAAGATTATCCACTGGCAGACACGAATCAAGCGCTTCTTGTTGCGTTTGATATCACGCGACAGCAAGAGGGAGAACGGAATGACCCAATGGAAGACGAAGTCGAGGAAAATGATGACTCCCCAGCCGCCACGAACCCGATCGAGGTACCAGTTGATCTCATCGGGAAGATTACCGGACCAGATGATGAGGAACTGACCAAATGCGAGATAGATATTGAGCATGACGAAGGCAAAGGTGAGCTTGCCGAGATCGTGCTGCTCAGTAGTGCGAAGAACCGTCCGAAATGGCTCAGCCTTAGAGAGGCTGATCGCGGTGAGAATTGCGAGCGCCAAGACCTGATATCCCTCGCCCACCAGGAACAGCAGACCGTAGACCGAGGAGAACCATGTCACATCCATCGACATGACCCAATAGATGACGGCGGCGGTCATGGTCAGCGAGTAGACGACAATTCCGGGGCCGCTGATGTTCTCAAGCTTCTTGATCCAAAACGGAGTGGTATCAGCTGATTCTTGATCGCGACGCAAGCCGAGCGTGTTGAGACGCCAGGTGTAAAGAGCCCAGATCGCAAAGCAAATGAGGATGGCGACTATATAAGTGGTTGGGTTCAGCATGGGGCGCTTGAAATTGAGGCAATGCGCCTGGGCCTCATTGATCAGGCCTGCTTTGAGAGCAGCCATGGTGTCCGGCACGTTCGTATAACGAGCCCACTGGTAGATCTGCTTCATGAAGAAGACTGAGCCTACCCAATAAACGAAGATCAAGGGGAGCGTCCGCGACATCGCTTCGAGTGGACGCCGAAGGAGTAATCCCCACTTGCCGCCGGAACAATACTGAACCATCAACAGGGCCAGTCCGCCAATGCAGGATCCGAAAGTGAACGTCAGGCCGAGCATGTATGCGCGGAAGAGATGGTCCCAGCCGAGTTGGTCTTGCGCCTGACCAAGGAAAGCGAGAATCACGGCGACCACCGCAGCGACCACCGCCAATATGAGCGCGCGTCCCCGCCAGCCATCGACAAACGCAGGGGCGCTCAGATCAGCTGGAAGCGTCTTTGCGTGAGATGCACCGTGTGTTTCGTGAGCCATTGAACTTAATCCTTACTTCGCGGCTGCAGGAGCCGTTTTGGTTGCTGGAATCAAAATCTTTGGATCAGCCGGATTTGCCGGAGCCATGCCCGGCGCGCCTTCCGACTTGATCGGGGGATTGGCTTGCACTCCGGTGGAGGTGGGCAAGGTCCAGGGCTGAGCGTAATCAGGATGGCCTGCTTCCGTCGCAAGATCCTTGAGATCACGGACCTGCGCGCCCGAAGGCACATCTGCCGTACTTGCTGCCTGGCTAAGTTGAAGCGCGCGAACGTAGGCCGCGACAGCCCAGCGATCTTCCGGCGTCAACTGCGCGGAGTAGTCGGGCATCGCGCCGTATCCGTGGGTCATGACGTAGAAGTAGTGCGAAATTGGCTGCGAGCGGCGAACCTGGTCATTCAGATTCGCGGCGGGCTTGTAACCGCGCTGCACGATTTCTCCGAGGCCGTTGCCGACCCGCGAGTGGCAGGGAGTGCAGTAGACATTGAAGCGCTCTTGGCCACGCTCGAGCACTTCCATGGTCGCGGGGAACGGTAGCTGGTCCTTCTCTTCGCGATAGCCGTTCGCGCCCTGAACGACACCTGTGTAGAAGTAGCTGTCGGCCTGGAGCTGTCCTCGCGCGACGGTGTTGACGATCTGAGGACGCGCGCCGCGGTGGTCAGCGAAGAAGTCGGACCCGCGCTGCGGAATCATCTTGGGCTGGTTGTGCATGTCTTGACGGCAGCCGGAGATGAGGAGGATGGCGGTGAGGCCGGTGAGCACAGCGAGCTTTCGTGATTTTCCACGTCCAGAAATTCGGGGGACATGGGGCACCCGCAGCCGAACCTGATCCGTGATCCCTGTTCCCTGTTCCCTGTTCTTCATTAGTAGTCCACCTCCACTACGGAAACGGGGCTGAAAGACTCGAGGTAGCGTCTGCCTTCGATTAGGTCGAATTTAGGGTCGAGGGCTTCCAGGCACAGGAAGAACTTGTCAGTCGTCGCCCCGTCGCGGAAGTTGGGGGCGTTGAAGAGCGGGTGATAGAGCTGCGGCAGGCCGTTTAGGGCGAGCATTCCGAATCCGGCGGAAAGACCGGCCCAGAGAATCGTCCATTCATACGCGGGGACAACGAACGCGGGCCAGGAATAGAGGGGGCGTCCGCCGATGTTGAGCGGATAGGCGATGACGGAGATCCATGTTTCCATGGAGAACATAGCGGCGAGGCCCATGAGTCCGCCGATCAGGGTTACCAGCGGGACGCGGTTGCGGTGGAAGCCGATGGCCTCGGCCGCCTCTTCTACGGGATAGGGCGTGTAGCAATCCATGCGGCGCCATCCGTCTTCGCGCGCCTGACGAGCTGCGCGGACGAGGTCGCTCGGGGTATCGAATTCGGCCAGCAGGCCGTAGGTTCCTTCACGTGATGGCATCTTTAATCACCAGCTCCGGCTGTAGCTTTGGGCTTGATTTTGGCCGAGGGCAGCAACATCCGGACTTCGTTCATGGGAATCATTGGGAGGAAACGTACGAACAACAGGAACAGCGTCGTGAACAATCCGAGCGTTCCAATGAACGTCATGTAGTCCCATTTGGTTGCGCGATAAGTACCCCACGACGAGGGCAGGAAGTCACGATAGAGACTGGTCACAACGATAACGAAGCGCTCGAACCACATGCCCGTGTTGACGATGATGGAGAGAATGAACATGAAAGTGATGTTCGTGCGCAGCTTACGTGACCAGAGCGTGGTGAGTGGAAACGCCAGATTGCAAAAAATCAACGTCCAATAGGACCAGCCCATCGGACCGAAGGCGCGATTCCAGAAGGTGAACGCTTCCCAGTGATTCGCCGAGTACCAGGCCATGAAGGCTTCGAGGCCGTACCCATAAGCGACAATGAAGCCGGTGGCGAGCATGACCTTGCCCATGTTGTCGATGTGGCGCTCGGTGACTAGCGACTCGAGATGGTAGAACTTGCGCAGCGGAATGGCGAGCGTAAGCACCATTGCAAATCCGGAGTAGATGGCGCCGGCTACGAAGTATGGCGGGAAGATGGTGGTGTGCCAGCCGGGCAGGACCGCTACAGCGAAGTCGAAGCTAATGACCGTATGCACGGAGAGCACGAGCGGCGTCGCGAGACCTGCGAGCAGAAGGGATGCCGTCTCATAGCGCATCCAGTGCTTGATGGATCCGCGCCAACCCCAGGAGAAGATGCCGTAGAAGTATTGCGCGACTTTGTTGTCAGCGCGATCGCGGAAGGTCCCGAAGTCGGGGATCATGCCGATATACCAGAACACGACCGAGATCGTTGCGTAGGTCGAGACTGCGAACACGTCCCAGAGGAGCGGCGAGCGGAACTGCGGCCACACGTTCATGGTGAGCGGAATCGGGAAGAGCCAGTATCCGAGCCAGGGACGGCCCACGTGAATGAGCGGGAACATCCCGGCGCAGACCACGGCGAAGATCGTCATTGCTTCGGCGAAGCGGCTGATGGAGTTTCGCCATGTCTGCTTGAAGAGCAGAAGAATGGCGGAAATCAGGGTGCC
>Ga0207667_10005466_pt1 | contig 15491 bp, 11 predicted proteins | sample KBSCornC52_FD_184301 | JGI IMG/M metagenome (GOLD analysis project Ga0207667, IMG submission 184301) | Corn rhizosphere microbial communities from Kellogg Biological Station, Michigan, USA - KBS Corn C5-2 (SPAdes) (version 2) | ecosystem: Host-associated > Plants > Roots > Rhizosphere > Soil ... | reverse complement strand
GTCCGTCTTCGCCGCCTCATTCATGTCCTCGGTGGTCGGCTGATATTGAATTGAGGTGACCGCATCCGCCGGCACATTGTCGCCAAGGATCGGAAAGAGCTGCAGCATCGTCGACAGCGGAATATAGATCTTCTGGTTGTCGCTGTCGTTATTGCCTCGCCCGATCTTCGGCGCAATGCCGATCACCTGAAAGCGATATCCATTCAGCAGGACAAAAGACCCGATTGAAGGTCGCCCCGGAAATAGCAGCTTATCGTTCTTTTCCCCCAGGAATACGACCTGCCTGTGCTGCGCGATATCATCGTCATTCAGAAAGCGCCCTTTGGCGACGGGAAGGTGACGTATCTCGGGGTAGTTTCTCTCAACCCCCAGTACAGGGCCGCCCGCGCTCGAAAACTCACTTACCTCTTTTATGTCCTCGCGATTGATGAATGCCGTTGCATTCCGGACATGAGACGCCTCGGCGCGGATGGCGTCCGCGTCGCTGAGCGTTAGCTTGTATGGCCGCATGCCCGTATGCTGATTCGGCAGCGCAGGCACCGTCCCGCTGAAGAGCATGATGACGTCCGATCCCAGCTCCGACAGGCTCCTGCGCTGCCCGGAGCGAAAGCCTTCCCCGAGGCCAATAAGCAGCAGCAGCGAAGCCACGCCCCACGCAATGCCGAACATCGTGAGAAACGACCGCAGCTTGTTAGCTCCAATCGATTGGAAGACCTGGGCGAAGATGTCGAAGAGCGTGCGCATACGAGGTGGACTTATTCTCCACCTTCAGCTACGTAAATTCCACTGAATCAGTTCCGCTCCGCAGGTGCCCGCCGCAAATTAGATTGCCGTATGCGCCAGATTCTTCAACAGGACAGGCACATCGGGGTCCGCAGCACGCTGCACCTCTATGCGAAGTGAGTGCAAAAAACAGGTCGCCGCCGTCAGCGCTTGCTCTTCGGCAGAAGCCGGGTATAACAGCCGGATCGTCGAACCTGCCGCCAAACGCCCCCCCCGCACCGCAAAACACCGCTCAGGACGATACACGCAGGATGCCAGGTCAGTAATGCTCAAGGCATCGCTCGGCGTACACAAGATCGTCCTTGGCGGGGCCATGCGGTCGATCATACTGAAGATCTCCAGCTTCGACTCCAGCTCATCGGGGACAAAATCGATGGCAAGGTCCGCCTCCCTTACGGCATCTTCGACAGTCAAAGCGAGAGAAAGCGTGCCGGACGAATCGCGCAGCTCCATCTCCGCAAAATCCGCCTCAGCACGCCGTAGATTGGCTGGCATTACATCTTCGAGCACAACCTGGTAGCCCGCGGCAGCGCACGACAAAGCGAAGCTGCGGCCCGCCGTCCCCGCACCAATCACTGCGACGGTACAAATCTCAAACGGCGGCTGCGGTGTTACCGGCTGCACTATTTTTTGCTCGCGACGGCGTTGATGACAGACTCGTAGCTTGGCTCGGATTGTTTGATGTGGTCGGAGACGCGCTGACGCTCGTCTTCCGTCAATGACGGCAGCACCGCGAGAATGCGGCGCAGTGTAACTGAAATATCGTCAACATAATTCATCGTGCGGATAGCTTCACCAGAAAGAGGCATGAATGCTCCTGAAAAGTTTAATGTGCTCCTCTTCAGTCTAAATGCTGGAGCCCGGCTCTGCCTGTGAGCCGCTTACGCGGGTTCCCCGAATTCCGTTCCCTCTTTTGGCGCTTCGTAGTCATCCCGGTCCGTCATCTCCATCAGCGCCGCCAGCTTGATCGCAAAGTCTGGATGCAGCGCATTCAGATCATAGCGCCACGTCCAGTTCCCTGCGCCTGCGGCTGGCGTATTCATCCGGCACTCGCTGCCCAGGTGCAGAACATCCTGCATCGGAAAGATGCACAGGTTCGCGACCGACCTCGCGGCGGCACGGATCATCGCCCACACGATATCTCCCTCGTGCTCGATCGTTTGCAGATATGTCTGGACGTGGGCTCGCTCCATCTCTCCGGCATCGTCGCGCCACCAGCCTAGCGTTGTGTTGTTGTCATGCGTTCCGGTATAGACCACGGTATTCGGCACAAACCGGTGCGGAAGATAGAGATGACTTCCTCTGTCCGAAAATCCGAACTGTAGAATCCGCATCCCTGGCATACCAAAATGCTCGCGTAGCTCATCCACCTCGGGAGTAATCAGTCCAAGGTCCTCCGCGATAAACGGCAGTTCCCCAAACACCTCTCTCAAGCGGTCGAAAAGTTCATGTCCGGGGGCCTTTACCCACAACCCATGGATCGCCGTCAGCTCATCCGCTGGAATCGACCAGAACGCCTCAAACCCGCGAAAGTGATCCAGCCGTATCGAGTCATACAGCGTCAACGCCCGTCTAATCCGCGCCACCCACCAGTCGAACCCGCGCTCCTTCATCAGGCCCCATTTGTAGAGCGGGTTCCCCCAACGCTGCCCTGTGCTCGAAAAATAATCCGGCGGCACACCCGACACCCGCGTCGGCTTCAGATCGTCATCCAACTCGAATATCTCGGGGTGCGTCCACACGTCGGCGCTGTCATAGTTCACAAAGATGGCGACATCGCCAAGAATCCTGATCTTGCGCTCCATGCAATACGTTCGCAAGGCACACCACTGCTCATTGAACAGAAATTGAACCGCCTGCTCTACCGCCAGTTCGCGGCCATGCGAGTTCAACACCGCCGTCAGCGCATCGTTCTTCCGTCGCGCATAGTCCTCCGGCCAATCAATCCAACTGACATATCCATGCATTCTCCGCAACACGTTGAACATTGCATAGTCAGGGAGCCACGAAATGTTGTCCTGGCAAAACTTTTGAAAGCGGGCTTGCACCTCACTCGGCGCGCGATCGAGAAAGTTCGCAGCCGCCTCCTCGACCAGAGGCAGCTTTACCCGCATCGCCTCCACGAAATCCGCCGGCCCATCATGTCCGGGGAGTCCCGCGATCCGTTCCGCGCCAATCCAGCCCTCCTGGACCAGCCGCTCCAGACTGATAAACAATGGATTGCCCGCGAACGCTGACAAAGCCGAGTACGGCGACCCTCCATATCCCGTAGGACTGAGCGGCAACACCTGCCACAGCTGCTGCTTTGCCGCCGCAAGAAAATCGACGAACGCATATGCCGCCGGGCCAAAATCTCCCACCCCGCCGTAGGACGGCAACGACGTCACATGCAGCAGCACCCCCGACAACCGGTCCACATTCATCGCTTCCCCACTCATCCTTCCTCCCGTATCACGTGTAGCCTTTGATGCGAAATCATCCCTCGGCGAAAGTCAGCGTCTGGCAACGGAAAGCTTACGCCATGGAAACGCTACTTCGGACCCCATATACGGAAGTTCCCACTGCAATGAAGCATGCTCATCATATAAAGCATACCGTCGTAGTAGCGCTGCTCTCCCGATGGAACAGGCGAATTCCACAGTGCATCGACGAAGGCTTTCGAGATCGGCCCTTTCGTAGCGGCAAGGCCCGCAGTCGCTGTTGTGGCCACCATCCCGGTAGAGTGGCGTTGAGAGAGCGGTTTGCCATCCAGCGTGTACTGGTCGCTGAAGGTATTAATACCCTGGCCAAAGAGGAAGTTCTGAATGCGGTCGCTCAGGACAGTCTCCTCCGCATCCTTGTGCCACCACGAATAGTCTACCGACCAGTTACTGGCCGTGCGCCATGAGTCATAGGAGAAGTTAGCCGACATCGGATTAAAACGCGTAGCGTGCGGCTTGCCATCGAAGTCGGCATAATCCGACGAGAGACCAGTAGCAGGATTGGTGGCCTTCTGAAAAAAATCACGGCTGGCAGTTGCGGCCTCGGCCCAGAAGGCGCGATCTTCGACCGGTCCCCAACGCGACCACAGTTCATAGAAAGCAGGTAAATGATACGACGGATCGGTGAAACTATTTCGTTCCTGACCAGGAACAAAGAGAATCATCTTGTGCTGCTCATTAACCATGGGGCCGACCGTCTGCGGATGGTTGTGCGGAGTGAAGCCGGGACGAGTAGGCGGAACGTAAGGCGGTTCGCCGAGTTTCACGCGAAACGGCGGCGTACCGGTCTTGACCGGATGATGCCGCATAAGGCTCAAGATGCGGTCGGCCTGCGCCTTGTAGTTATAGATGCCGGTGCCGTTTCCCCAACGGTTTGCCGCAAAATAGAGGCTCATAACGAAATACTCTTCACCGTCAGGAGCAGGCGAGTCGGAGCGCGGCATCCCGTCCGTGTGCATCGACCAGGAAAAATAGCCGACCGATGGATTGGCCGGATCGGTGATCAGCATATAAGTATTGGCCCAGTTCCAGATGGCATCAAACTCATGCTTCTTGTTCATCTGAACGGCAATCATCATGCCGTAGGACATACCCTCGGTACGGGCGTCGCGATTAGCAATGTCGGTAATGTAAGCAAGCGGCCCATTCGCGTTGCGGCCCACCTCGTAGTAGACAGCCTGCGTTTTGTTATCACCATGAAAGAGCTGCTCGAAAGCAGCATCGATCTTGGCGCGGCTCTGTCTCGCACTATGGCCCTGTTCGCTGAAGAGATCGCGATAGTGTCCGGTGCGGTAGGCCCCGGAGCCATCGCTGCCAGTCGTACCTTGCGCGCGCATAACTCCAGGCAACGTGAAGACAACGACAATAGCTAAGCAGGAAGACGCTATACGGACAAATCGCGGCATGAATCAGTCTCCATTGGCGAAAGCCCTTCGATCAGCTAACTCGCCGTCTTGAACAATGCAATCAGTAGTAACAACTACCAGTCCGTAAGTGTGCCATCGAGCTTGCGTGCAATAGGCAGATAGGCCCGCTGATATGGATACTTCGCGGCGAGCACCTCATCGATATCGACGCCCAGCCCCGGCGCATCCCCCGGATACATATAACCGGCGTCAAACGTGTAGTGATGAGGAAACACCTCATTGGTAAGCGCGCTGTGATGCATGTGCTCCTGAATTCCGAAGTTATGGACAGCAAGCCCAAGATGTAGAGCAGCGGCCATCGTCACAGGAGAGAGATCCGTCGCTCCATGGAAGCCGGTACGTACCTGGTAGAGCGCTGCAAAATCCGCGGTCTTCTTGACGTGAGTAATTCCACCGCCATGAACAATGGCCATGCGAATGTAGTCGATCCACTGCCGTCGGATAAGGTCATGCGCATCCCACACCGAATTGAAGACCTCGCCGGTAGCGATCGGCGTGGTCGTGTGCTTGCGTATCAGTTCAAAACCTTCCTGCAATTCAGCAGGACACGGATCTTCCATCCAGAAGAGATGGTAAGACTCCAGCGTCTTCCCCAGACGCGCCGCCTCAATCGGAGTAAGCCGGTGATGTACGTCATGAAGCAGATGAACATCAGAACCAAGTTCGACGCGGAGTTTTTCAAAAAGCGAGGGCGCAAAGTTGAGGTATTTCTCCGTCGACCACAGACTCTCCGAAGGCAGTCCACGTTCCGCAGGCTCGTATGATTTGCCGCCTTTGGGCACACCGTAGCTGCCCGCAACCCCCGGCACCCCAGACTGGGCACGCACCGCAAGATAGCCTTCGTCTATATGCTTACGAACGGAATCGAGCGTCTCCGAAATATCACTGCCATTTGCGTGCGTGTAAACCAGCACGCCATTTCGGCTCTTGCCACCGAGCAGGTTATAGACAGGCGTATTGAGCGCCTTGCCTTTGATGTCCCAAAGAGCAACGTCCACTGCGGCGATCGAAGCCATCGTGACCGGCCCGCGGCGCCAGTACGCCCCGCGATACAGATACTGCCAGATGTCCTCGATCTGGAACGGATCGCGGCCAATCAAACATGGAAGAATATGCTCCGATAAATAACTCGCAACCGCAAGTTCACGGCCATTCAGCGTCGCGTCGCCGAGACCGTAGATTCCCTCATCGGTTTCAATTTTGAGCGTGACGAAGTTGCGGTCAGGCGAGCAGACGATCAGGCGGGCGGCAGTGATCTTCATTGTTTTGTGATCTCGATGTAGTCGACAGGTGCGGGCTCGGCGCCGTCAGAAACGCCGCGCAACATCAGTGTATCTCCCGGCATAAGGTGGACCGTCGGGATGGTGAAACGCGTACTAGTGTGGCCGTCGAGCTTCTTATCTGCGACAGCCGGAGGCAGCGTATCGTCCGCAGTCCAATGAGCAATGCTTTTGCCGTTCAGTAGAACTTCAAATCGGGCATTCCCCGGATGAATATCGAAGTACTGGACAGCAATGTTGTAGGTACCCGCAGGCTTATCGAGCTTCGTCGTGAGCGTGCAGGCAGCGGCACGACCGCACGCCACAGCCTTCCCGCCGGAAGCCGTCTCCCACGGCATCACTTCGACTGGTGTATAGCCGTCACTCTGCATGGCTTCAGCTTCGATCCTGTCGGGATAGTGGCCCACCCGGCCCTTCGCATCTAGGATGCCTGACATGCGCAGAAACCATTCGCTTACGGCATCGCGCCAGACGACAGCATGGCCAGCCTGGTATTCGAAGAGCGCAAGTGTCCGTTGATAGCGAGCCTCATCGATAAGCCCATGCAGCGTCTTCCAGCGCGGCGCGTAGCTCGCAGCAGCCGCAGCGCCATCATAGTGCGAGTCATAGACATACTGAATCACAGTCTTACCGCTATGCAGGACATGGTCATAGGAAACATGGTGCATAAATAACAGCAACTCATCCGGGCATGTGGCCGGCGACTCATAGACCTTCGCAAGCTCCGGAGGATACTGCCCGATATATCCAGTCCCTGTCGCAACGGTACGGTCCATCCCAATGCCTCGATGGTCGGCACGAATCCACTGCCCCCATCCATTCCGTTCTGCCGATTCGATTCCCGGCCCATAGTGAACGCCAATGATATCGGTCAGCGTCCCCAGACCAAGCGGTCCGGTGTACTCCTCATAGACGTGCCATGAATTGCGTTGCAGACCGTCGATCGTTGAGACTACCTTCGGATCATTGCCAAAGGTAAGCCGAGTCCAGCCATCGATGATCTGGTCCGTTGTCAGGTTGGGGTTCCACGCCAGCTTTCCATAGCCATAAAGATTGGCCATGGCCATCGGATGATGCAGCCAGTTTTCATCCAGCCCAACATTGACGACAGCGACAAAGCCGCCGAGCGGTTGATGAAAGCTCTTCCCCTCGACGATCTCTTTGACCGGCGTGCTCCGATTCTGCGCGCGCAGGTCGGTATCGAGCGCGGTCTTCCACATCGGCACCAGAAAGACCATATGCCGCTGCTGACCGGTATACTCCTGCGTCACCTGCAACTCGATGGCCTGATTGGTATGCTGCAGCGCCGCAAAGAGTGGAGAGACCGGCTCGCGTACCTGAAAATCAATCGGACCATTTTTAATCTGGATCACGACGTTCGGCTCAAACTTGCCATCGAGCGCACGAAAGTTGTCATAGCCCGCACGCGCGCGATCAGCCTTCAAATCATGCCAATCGAGATGCTGGTTGTAGACAAAGCCGCGATAAAGCACGACCCCATGATGCGGCCGCAATGCGCGAGCAAGAACGTTGGCAGCCTGAGCAGGATTGCGTCCATAATGCGAGGGCCCCAACCGCCCTTCGGAGTCCGCCTTGACGACAAATCCGCCGAAGTCCGGAATCAGCTTGTAGATCTCATCCGTCTTCTGCTGCCACCACGCAATGACCTGCGGATCGAGCGGATCAAAAGTCGCAAGATGTCCCACCACCTGCGGGCTCGACAGATCTACCGAAAGCGACATGCGAACGCCCCACGGACGCAGAGCATCGGCGATTCGAGCCAGCTCCCGCAACATCTCCGGCTGCAACGTCCGCAGGTCGGAGTTCACATTGTTGACCGTGCAGCCATTCAATCCAACCGATGCCAGCAGCCGTCCATACTCCGAAACGCGCGTGAGGTCGCCGCGCACATGACCGCCATCAAAGAAGATGCTGCGCCCCGCGTAGCCGCGTTCAATCGAGCCATTGAAGTTGTCCCACTGGTTCACCCAGCGAATCGGCGCAGAGGGCGATTCCGTGTCCGGCGCGATCTCATGCAACTCCGCGATCTGCTCCAGCAGATGAAAGACCCCATAGAGTTCGCCTCTGGGGCTGCCGCCAGCGACAATCCAGAGAACGTGTCCATCTTCATTGAACTTTGAAACCGCAAAGCCTTCCTCAGCAAGATCGACCGGCTGTCTCCATTGCGGCAGCAAGCGACGCAGCTCTTTCGGAGTTCCCAGCACAAAAGCATCGGCAACAGGCAAAGTGGAGCCCACTTTAACTTCGTCGCCAAGCATACTGCGCAACCCTCGCGCCAGTTCATCCGATGCACTCCGTCCCACAGGGGACGTATCCGCCCGCACAATCTGGCGCGGCAGCAGCCGATCCTGTTGAAGAGCGGACGGATTCGTAATCCGGCTATAACGCAACCAGCCCGCGGAGCCAGTCTCCGCCTGCGCAGCCCACACGGTCGAACTGAAAAGGGCAGCAAGTGTAAGACAGCGTAGAAGCCAGCGAAGCACGCACCCATCAGCTTTTCGAGCCAGGTTTTGAATCATCGATATGGCCATCGCGTTATTGATTCACTCCACTCGCAAGATAGCCGCCATCGACCGTAACGATCTGTCCGGTCACATAAGAGCACTCATCCGATGCAAGAAAGATCGCGGCCCCCGCAAGTTCATCGACCACGCCAAAGCGAGCCATCGGTGTTCGCAGCAGAAGCTCCTGCCCGCGCGGCGAATCCAGCAACGCGCGGTTCAGATCGGTAGGAAAGATGCCCGGCGCAATCGCATTCACACACACCCCATGCCCAGCCCATTCAATGGCAAGCGATCGTGTCAGCGCTCCAACTGCGGTTTTGCTGGCTCCATAAGCAGCCACGTCGCGAAACGCCACGAACGTCGAGAGCGACGCAATATTAATGATCCGTCCCCACCCCTGTTCCAGCATCGACGCTCCAAAGATCTGGCACGCCCGCAAGGTGCCATTCAGATTGACGTTCATAATGCTTTGCCACAGCGACTCCGAACAATCGAGCGTGGGTACACGTTTCGTGATGCCCGCCGAATTCACCAGAATATCGATCCGGCCAAAGCTCGCCCTCACGCCATCGTGCAGTTCCTGCAACGATCGTCGATCCGTAACATCCGACACCATCCGAAGCGTCCTGCGTCCCAATCTTTCCAGTTCATCCGCCATGGCATCAACCGACTCCGCAGACCGAGAAGACGCCACAACATCCGCTCCGGATGATGCCAATCCCAGCGCGATGGCCCTCCCGATCCCCGAAGTCCCTCCAACGACCACCGCGCATCGTCCGGTGAGATCGAACGTCATTCCCGTGCTCCCCTCAAAATCACAAACACCGCATCCAGCAAATCCGATTGGTTTGCGTACAAAGATCATACGGAACAATTAGCTCGAAATGTCCTTTAGTTACACGTTAAAGCTGTCCACACCGCCGCCGCCGTCCCATTTGCATTGTTCACCCGAAGGTCCACAAAATTTCCCGCTGCGATTGCAACGCTTCCCGTGACCGAGCAGCTTCCACCTGAAGCCGCCGCTGTGCAAACCAGCGCCGTATCCGCCATGCTCGAGGGAATCCCCTGCCGCAGCGTCACAGTAATCGCCTGCGCCTGCTGCGAATACACGCTCAACGTCGTCGCCGTGCAACCCGACGGTATCCAGGTCAGCACCGAAACACTTTCGCCCCCGGCAGCGTTGGTGTTGCTCACCGAATAGTAGAGGTTATTGAACGAGACCGCGTGATACATCGATCCAGACAACGCTCCAGGCGCGCTGCTCGTGCCTCCACCCGTCCCATTTGCACCCGCCGCGCCCTGCGGAATCGTAAAATTCAACACTGCCGCCGATGCCGTTCCACTGTTGGTCACCGTCGCCGCCGAGCCCGCCGCCCCCGTCGTCACCGTTCCCACACTCACCGTTGCCGCCGCGCCCGCAGGCCCCGTCGGCCCCGCACTGCCCTTCTGTGCCAGGATCGCCCAGGCCAGGGGATACAGATCCGGCTGCATCCCAAAACTGCTCGCCTGTGCCAGATAGGTGCTTCCTCCAAACGATGCCGCATCGTTGGACTGATAGCTCGCCTGAGAATTCCACGCTCCCCGATAGTTGATCCCGATAGCACCGGCCGCTCCGGCAGCGCCTGGCGGTCCTTGCGGCCCGGAAGCACCCTGTGGTCCAGTCGCGCCGGTAGCTCCCACCGGCCCTTGCGCTCCCGCCGCTCCTGCCATCGCAAGAACGTTCCATAAAGCCGGACTCAACCCCGGCGTATTTCCCTGGTTGCTCGCAGCCACTGAAATATAAGTGGCGCCCTGGTAACTCACGGCATCATTCAATGCGTAGTTCACCGTAGAGGAATAATTCCCCCGAAAGACGACCCCGGCAGGTCCCGCAGCACCCGCAGGCCCGGTAGCACCCGCAGCTCCAGCAACGCCCTGCAAGCCTCGAAGTCCCTGAATCCCTGCAGGCCCCTGAGTCCCGGCAGGACCGGCCGCTCCGGTAGCCCCCGTATCTCCCTTGGGCCCCGCCACCCCCGCAGGTCCCGCGACCCCCGGCAAACCGGGTGCGCCCGCAGGGCCAACCGCTCCTATAGTTCCCGTCAACCCCATCGGGCCGGCAGGCCCGGCAGGCCCAATCGGCCCCACAGTTGCCAGAGTCACCTCCAACACCGCCGCATGGCCGGTCAGATCATTTTCCTTGCTGTCGAACTGAACTCCTGCCGTATCCGCGGTCAACGCCAGCCCATCGTTTGTCGCCGGAGCCGCAAGCCAACCCCGCACCTCCGCCGTCACATCCACGGCAACATAAGCCCCAGCTTCATCCACCTGAACAACCTGCGCCGCGCTCCCCAGAGCGGGCAGCGTCGCATGCGTCACACTGTACTCACCCCACGCGCCATCCACCGGACGCACGCTCACCAACCCCGCTGCATCCACCCGGTTGCAATACAACCGCAGCACCGCCCGCGTCACCTGACCCGCCGTGGTCCCCGCAGGCAGCACTCCAAGGTCAAACTGGAGCAGCGCCGTATATCCCGCGCCCACGTTCAGATTCGAGATGGCTCCGCTATTCACGCCCGGCAGCGCGCTGTTTACATGTGCATCCGCCACCAGGGTTGCCTCTACCGCCCACACCGGCAGAGCGGCGAAGAGCCACGTCGCCAGACCCACCCACAACAGGACTTTCCGCACTCCACCCATCAAAAACCTCAGCAGGGACTGGCCCTCCTTCTTGTAACGAAGGGCCACCCCGCCGACTTCCAACGATCGAAGCTCAACAATGCACGTTGTGCCGGGCATGGACTGCCCATGCAATTAAGTTGTGTTCTAACCAGAAAACCAGGGAGCATTTCCCGTTTTAGGCCAACCGCATCTGAAACACAAGCATCCTTCATACGACTTCCGTGTCATTGCCCCTGCCCGAGCAATTTCCCTCCCACACTCGCATCTCATATAGTGCAAGTGTCGGCACCATAATTCCGAGGACACCAAAAGCATGAGCACAACCCCAGCCAATCAGCCCGGTCAGCTTCCCCTCCCTGCATCGCTGGTCAATATCCCCCATCTCATCACCGCCTATTACTCCCTCCACCCCGACCCCGCCATCCCCGCGCAGCGCGTGGCCTTTGGAACATCGGGGCATCGCGGCAGCTCCTTCAGCTCCTCCTTCAACGACGACCATATCGCCGCCATCACCCAGGCCATCGTCGAATACCGCGCCTCCCAACACACCCTCGGCCCCCTCTTCCTCGCCAAAGATACCCACGCCCTCTCCGAACCCGCCTTCACCACCGCGCTCGAAGTCCTCGCCGCCAACGGCATCGAGGTCATGATCGACGAGCAACTCGGCTACACCCCCACTCCCGTCCTCTCCCATGCCATTCTGACTCACAACCAAAATCCCAAGCTCCACCGAGCCGACGGCATCGTCATCACCCCCTCGCACAATCCGCCCGAAGACGGCGGCTTCAAATACAACCCACCCAGCGGCGGCCCCGCCGACACCTCCGCCACCAAGTGGATCGAAAACCGCGCCAACGAACTCATCGCCGACGGCCTCAAAGCTGTAAAACGCATCTCCTACTTCCGCGCGCTCTCGGCAGACAAGACCTATCGCCACGACTACATCACCGCCTACGTCAACGATCTCGGCAGCGTCATCGACTTCGAGACCCTCCGCGGCACCACCCTCAAGCTCGCCGTCGACCCGCTCGGCGGAGCCGGAGTCCACTACTGGCCCCGCATCGCCGAGCAATATAAACTTCCCATCGAAATTCTCAACCCCAACGTCGATCCCACCTTCCGCTTCATGACGTGCGACTGGGACGGACGCATCCGCATGGACTGCTCCAGCCCCTATGCAATGGCCAGCATGATCGCCAATAAATCAAAGTACGACGTAGCCTTCGCCGCCGACACCGACCACGATCGCCACGGCATCGTCACCCGGACCACCGGCCTGCTCAATCCCAACCACTACCTGGCCGTCTGCATTCAGTACCTCTTCACTCACCGCCCCGACTGGTCGGAAAAAGTCGGCATCGGCAAAACCCTCGTCTCGTCCTCCATCATCGACCGCGTAGCCAAAGGCCTCAACCGCCCCATGCTCGAAGTCCCCGTAGGCTTCAAGTGGTTCGTAGACGGCCTCATCGACGGAACCCTCGGCTTTGTCGGAGAAGAGTCCGCAGGAGCTACCTTCCTGCGCCGCAACGCCCAGGTATGGACCACCGACAAAGACGGCCTCATCCCCGGCCTGCTCAGTGCGGAGATGACCGCACGCACCGGACGCGACCCCGGCGAACTCTACCGCGACCTCACGCAAAGATACGGCGACCCAACCTACCAGCGCATCGATGCCGCAGCAACCAAAGGGCAGAAGGCCAAACTAGGTAAACTCTCCCCCTCGCAGGTCACTGCCAAAGAACTGGCCGGAGAGCCCATCACCGCCATCCTCACCGAAGCCCCCGGCAACCACGCCCCCATCGGCGGCCTCAAAGTCGCAACCGAGAACGGCTGGTTCGCCGCCCGGCCCTCTGGCACCGAAGACGTCTACAAGATCTACGCCGAATCCTTCAAAGGCGAAACCCACCTCAAACAAATCCAGACCGAAGCTCAACATCTCGTCAACACCGCCATCGCCTGAACAAATCTGTAAAGCTTTCCACAAAGTCGCACCATCTCGATTGATTTACCGGGCGGGTTTGCTTAAGGGCACGGCTTTAGCCGTGCCATAACTGCGCGATATAAAGTGGGGCTTTAGCCCCTGAGGTACGTTTTGCCACCTGCCCACCTCGCCATCTGGATCATCTCGGCTATCAGTATCGCGCTGATGCTTCTTCACCCACGCGACCTCCCCGAAGCATGGTGGATCGGCATCGGCGCAGCGGCTCTCGTAGTCTTCCGCCTGATCCCCCTTCCCCTCGCCGCCCACGCCATCGCCGAAGGCACGGACGTCTACCTCTTTCTCGCTGGCATGATGCTGCTGGCCCAACTCGCCCACATGCACGGCGTCTTCGACTGGCTCGCCACTATCGCCATCCAGCACGCCCGAGGCTCACGTACCCGCCTCTTCGCCCTCATCTACATCGTCGGAACCTTCGTCACCATCTTCCTCTCCAACGACGCCACCGCCGTCGTCCTCACTCCTGCCGTCCTCGCCGCCACCCGCAAATCAAAGGTGGAGCCGCTCCCCTACCTCTTCATCTGCGCCTTCATCGCCAACGCCGCCAGCTTCGTCCTCCCCATCTCGAACCCCGCCAACCTCGTCGTCTTCCACACCGGAATGCCGCCGCTCGGCGAATGGCTCCGCATCTTCCTCCTCGCCTCCATCCTCTCCATCGTGGCCACTTACTTCACCCTCCGTTGGTACTGCCGCAAAGATCTCCAAGGCCCCATAGCAAGCACAGAAGAAACACCGCACCTCTCCGAAGCAGGAAGACTCACCCTCGCTGGCATCGCCATCGTCGCCGCCGTACTCCTCACCGCCTCGGCAATGGGCAAAGACCTCGGCCTCCCCACCTGCATCTCGGCAATCCTCATCGCTGTCGCTATCTCCCTCCGCGAGCGAACGCGGCCATCAGCCATCCTCTCCGAGATCTCATGGAGCGTACTCCCCTTAGTCGCTGGCCTCTTCATCATGGTCGAAGCCATCAACACCGCCGGAGCGCTATCCCTCTCTCAGACAGCGCTTCAGACCCTGCAACAGCTACCACCCATCGCCGGAACCATGGCAGCAGCCTTCGGTACCGGCATCGGCACCAACCTCATCAATAATCTGCCGCTGGGCCTCATCGCCGCCGCCAGCATTCAAGCCGCGCACATCACCGGAGCACTCCGTAACGTTATCCTCGTAGGCATCGACCTCGGCCCCAACCTCTCCGTCGCCGGCTCCCTCGCCACTATCCTCTGGCTGATCGCCATCCGCAAAGAAGGCCTGAACGTAAGCGCCTGGAAGTTTCTGAAAGCTGGCTGCATCATCATGCCCCCAGCACTGGCCCTCGCCACTATCGCCGCTGCGCTCGTCACCCGTTGAAGAAAAAGGGAATCTTCCGAAAGAACCGAACATCTCACCCTGATCCCTGATAATAGAACTCATGTTAGAACCCGAGATCACAGCCGAAACCTTCGTCCAACAGCGCCAGCAGCCCAACCCGCCCATCCTGCTCGATGTCCGCGAACCCTGGGAGTTCCAAACTGCCAGCCTCCCCGACTCGCTCCTCATGCCCATGGGCGAAGTCACCTCTCGCGCCAATCAGGAACTCGATCCCGACGCCCACATCGTCGTCCTCTGCCATCACGGAGTGCGCTCCCTCTCTGTAACCATGTGGCTCCGCAATCAGGGCTTCGATAACGCTCAGTCGCTCGCCGGAGGCATCGACCACTGGTCCCGCGTCATCGATCCCACTGTCCCTCTCTATTAGCCCGGATGCACTCCCGCTCTTTTGTTATAATTTAGAGACCGTTCGGTTTTATCATGCGGAGCGAACATGAGTAAAGGTGAAGCAACCCGGCAGCGCATCATCGCCCAGGCCGCCCCTCTCTTCAATCAACGCGGTTACAAGGGGTGCTCCCTCAGCGACATCATGGAGGTTACCGGCCTCGAAAAAGGCGGCATCTACCGCCACTTCGAAAGCAAGGAAGAGTTGGCAGCGGAGGCCTTCGACTTCGCATGGACTACCACCTTCGCTCTCCGCACTCACGGCCTCGATTCCATTGCCGACCCCATCGATCGCCTGAAACAGTACATCGCCCGCTTCGGCACCCGCTCCAGCATCCCGGGAGGCTGTCCCCTGCTCAACACCGCCATCGACTCCGACGACGGCAACCCAGTCCTGCGCGAGCGTGTTCGCAAGGCCCTTCGCACCTGGCAGGCTACACTCCGCAAAATCCTTGAAGAAGGCATCGCTCAGGGCACCATCCATCCCAATCTGGATACGGAAGACGTCACCAATCACATCATCGCCAGCCTCGAAGGGGGCATGGTCATCAGCCGCCTTGAGCGCAACGACATAGCCCTGC
>Ga0207667_10005465_pt1 | contig 15491 bp, 12 predicted proteins | sample KBSCornC52_FD_184301 | JGI IMG/M metagenome (GOLD analysis project Ga0207667, IMG submission 184301) | Corn rhizosphere microbial communities from Kellogg Biological Station, Michigan, USA - KBS Corn C5-2 (SPAdes) (version 2) | ecosystem: Host-associated > Plants > Roots > Rhizosphere > Soil ... | reverse complement strand
CCCTCCGCCACGTGCATCTTCAAGCCCATGGCTTCGATCCGCTGGACGAACGACCTATGCGCCTTGAGATGGCGCGCGAACCGCTGCTCGACGCCCTCCTCCATAATCGCCGCCAGCGCTTCACGCAGCGCATAGAACGTCGATACCGGCGGGGTGTGATGATACTTCTTCCCGTCGTAGTAATCCATCAGCAGCTTCAAATCCAGATACCAGACGGAGTTCGGCGTGGTGCGGGCGGCCAAGCGCTCCACCGCGCTCGGGGAAACCGTGAATGGCGATAATCCCGGAGGAGCGCTTAATCCCTTCTGCGTGCAGCTATAAGCGATATCGATGCCGGTTTCATCCACTCGGATGGGCACGGACCCGAGCGTCGTCACACAGTCGGCGATCACCAGCGCGCCTGCTTCATGTGCCGGGCGAGTAATCGCTTCGGGCGCCTGCATCGCCCCTGTGGAAGTCTCGCCGTGAACGAACGCGACCACCTGCGGACGTTCTTTTTCGAGGAACGCGCGCGCTTCCTCTTGCGTAAACACTTCTCCCCAAGGCTTTTCCGCGCGAACCACCTGAGCGCCGTGGCGGCGGCCCATCTCGGCGATTCGCTCGCAGAAGAAACCGTTGACGAAGATCGCAAGTTTCGCGCCCGGATCGACGAAGTTCGTAACCGCGGTTTCCATACCCGCGCTTCCGGTTCCGGGGATCGCCAGCGTGTACGGATTTTTGGTGCCGAAAACCGCGCGCAAACCGTCGCGAACATCGTCAAACACGTGGTAAAGGAAAGGATCGAGATACCCGACCAGCGGTTTGGACATGGCCTCGTAGACGCGGGCTTCCACCTGCGACGGGCCAGGACCAAAAAGAAGGCGGCTGGGAGGAGTGAGTGCCGGCATGAAGTCCGATTATAACAATCGACCTTCAAATCGCCGCGATGGAACGGCCATGTTATCCTGACCATTGCAACTCACCATTGCATGCTTCTCCCGGGCTCGTAGCTCAGTTGGTTAGAGCGCCTGCTTGACACGCAGGAGGTCACAGATTCGAGTTCTGTCGAGCCCACCACACCTCAACAACTTACAGCCCCCGCTTGGCCAATTTAGTGTCACAACCCGTCAATTCACGCGGTGCCGGTCGCCAAAGCCGTGAGCTTCCCGCTCATGGCTTCAGCACCCGCCCTCCTTCGCTCCATGTCCGAATGCGTGTAGTGCATAGTCATCCGAACATCCCCATGCCCCATCTGTGCCTGCCGGTCAGAGAGGCCATTCCGATCGGAATACATGCCCACTCAGCCACGGTATGCCGAGCTTCACAGCGACCGGTTTGATTGTCCTTCGCGGCAGTTTGTTCTCATTGAGCGGGGTGCCTTCCCTTGAAGCAAACACCAAGTCGTCTGGTCCCGTGAACTTTCCCCGTGCCCGAAGACTTACAAGAGCCTCGACTACACTCCGGCTGAGAGGCACGGCACGCCGCCTGGACTTGGCCTTTACCGATCCGAACTTGCCCCGGTAAAAGTTTTCCCGGACGACAAGCGTGTGAGGCTGCAAGACCTCACCTCCGAGCAGCGCGGGCTCACCGGTGAGGTGCAGAAGTACATCCCGCCCCGGATCAAAGCTCAAAGCGTGGGTTTCTTTGCGTTGCATCTCCGGCATCCGGATTCCCTGCGCCGGATTGTCTCCGTGATAAGCACGCTTCAGCTTGGCGCTGCGATGTTTTAGGGGAGAAGTGCGGAATTCGGTGGATAATAGCTTCGGCTTGGACCAGCAGTTGACGCACCGGCTGTGAGAGCGCTTCGGCGAGAGGAGTAAGGACCATCTTGCGTCCGACGGGAACGAGCAGATCGTCCTCGAAGCCACCAAGAGATTGAGATCGAGTCCTCGGAAGTGCATGCATGTCGCTCGATGAGAGTATTGGCTCGTAGCCTCTCAAACGACCCTTATCTTGGAAATCGGCAACCGCTGATGGCACATGGTGCATCTGTGTGCCCGTAAAGCCACGGCCGCTCGCAACACCGAAGAGGTTTGCGGCTCAAGATTCTACTCATGTATACTGCCCGCTGTACACAGAATCCCTCGCCAGATCATAGAAGGTAGACAATCCGCCATGCGAATGAACCCCACGATCCTTTTCCCACTATGCCTAACCACCTTGCTGGCGCAAGATACCGGAACAGCGCACAAGGCCGCGGCCACAGCGCTCTTGAATTCGAACAACAGCGGTGCGGCGCGCCTGGCGTGCCCGGCCACAATCGGCGCGGTGTCGACCGCGAACTCGCCCGGCGGTCCTGGCCGTGCAGGCGGGGCGAAGGGTGGAGGTGCGGCCAAAGGTGGCGGCCGTGGACCCGCCGCGACTCCCCCGAAGGAGAACTGGTACGCCGAAGGCGGCCAGGTGTTCGACAACCTCTACATGCTGACCACCAAAGTGAACAGCGCTTGGGCGGTGAAGACCAGCCAAGGGATCATTTTGATCGACACGCTGTTCGGCTACGCCGCGCAGGATGCGATCGTGGATGGACTGAAGAAGGTAGGGCTCGATCCGGCCGATATCAAGTACATCATCGTGAGCCACGCGCATGGCGATCATGACGGTGCCGTCAAATTCCTGCAGGATACCTACAAGCCGCGCATCATCATGGGACCCAAGGATTGGGAACTTTCCGCCAGGGAGGCCGATCCTCCGCGTCACGACATCGAGGCAACGGATGGGCAGAAAGTGACCTTAGGGGACACGACTGTAACTATCTACATCACACCGGGTCACACCGGCGGCACGCTTTCCGTACTGGTTCCCGTGCAGGACCACGGTCAGCCGCATCTTGCCATGGAGTGGGGCGGAACGGCGTTGAGCGGCGGGACTTCGAAGGAAATGCTGGAGTCCTATATCTCCAATGCGAAACGATTGAAGGACATCAGCGATGGCGCGGGCGCTGATGTCATCATCGTCAACCACACCGAGTACAACGATGCACTGAACCGTTTTGAGCGAACCAAAGCGCGGAAAGCGGGCGAGCCCAATCCGTGGATCGTCGGCAAGGACGAGGTCCAGAAGTATCTCACTGTGGTGGAGGAATGTGCGAAAGCTTGGCTGGCGATCGGCGACGGGCGTCCATAAGGTAATCCCCGACCGGCCTACTTGCCTGAAATCGGGTAGTCCTGCCACACATATTCCAGCGCTTGCGGCAGCGTCTGACGGATCACTTTCGCATCGACGTGACCCGCGTTTTTAGCGTACACGAACTGGTAGTGATAGCCCTTGGCTTTCAGCACGCCTGCAAGGCGCTGGTTCGCCATGACCCAATTGCGCCGCTCAGCCGAGGCGGTTTTTGCGCCGATATCGTTTTCCGAAACATGCATCCAGATGCGGAGAGGCTTCACCGGCATATCGGGGAAGAAATGTTCCGGATACTCGTAAGCTCCGTGCGGAGCCTCCGGGCCCTCGCGCAGATCGACGAAAGTGCCGGAATAGGACAACACGCGATGGTAACGCTCCGTGCGGAACCAGGCCATGGTGAGCGCCATCGCTCCTCCGGAACTGCCGCCGTAGGTCATGCGGCCTTCGGGGTCCGTGGTTAGCTTGACCCCGGTTTCCTTCTCAACGCGGGGCAAAATTTCGGTTTCCACAAAATCAGCGAAGACGGGCGACACCGTATCGTATTCCAGGCTGCGCTCCGGGCCGCCGTTGGCGACCATCACCGCCACCATCACAGGCAGGCGGCGATCGGCAATCATGTTGTCCAGGATGTTCGCCATTTGGCGGTCGCGCAGGCCGTAAGAGTCCGCCGAAAAGATAAACGGAGCAGGCCTCCCCGGAACATACTGGGCGGGAATATAGACGGAGACAAGCCGCTCGAACGGGCCGTTGACGCCGGGGAACACTTTGCTGCTTGCGGAGTTCATGAAGAACTCGATCAACTTGCCGTGCGGAATGCCGACGCGCTGCATTTCTTCGGGCGCAGGCGTGTAGTCGGGACCGATCGAATAATCCCCGTCGCCGGCGCCCTTGACCCAGGCCGGCAAATTCGGGAGTTTTGCGATATCGGCGAGGTCTTCGGGAGTCGCGGGGCTGCCCGGACGCTGGCCTCCCTTTGGGGCACCCTTTCCGGCAGCTGCGGGTTGTGCCGGGGCTTGCGCAAGAATTACGCCCACCGAAGCGATCAGGAAGCTCGTTATAGCACTGGCCAGGAACCGTCGATTCATTATGACCTCCGTGTTGAGAACCGCCCTCGTGCAGGGCTCGATGTCATTTGGCAGTCTAGCAAAGGTGGCGGTGGTGGGGGACTGGTGCTACTCATTGTCTACGCGCGAGCCGCCTGTAGCAGTAGCCGCGAATACGAACGTGCCGGCAGTTGAAGCACGATTCGCCCGCTTGGACGCGGCGACTCGAGCGCGGCAGGCTTAACTTGGTCGGGCTCGGCAAACGTGTTGACGGCTTTCAGATCCGTGCCCGTGAGGGTGTCGAATCGTAACGTGCGCGTGGGTGCATTGTCGCGGAACACGAGCGTGGCTTCTCGCGGCTGCATCAGGTCGCGATTCAGCAGCAACACACAATACTGGCCGGTAGCCGGGTCAAAGGTAACCGCGCCGTCGATGGCCGGAATGCCTTGGATCGCGGCGGATTCCACCAAGGCGTCCAGTGCCTGCCCGCGAGCGCTTTCAAGCGCCCACGAGTAGGGATAGTAGATGCTCTGGCGCAACAGGCCATTTGCATTGGTCACGATCGGTGCGATTACGTTCACCAATTGGGCAAGGCAGGCGACGCGGACTTTGTCTGAGCGCCGCAGGAGGGCATTCACCAACCCTCCCACCAGCAACGCGTCTTCCAGGTTGTACTCTTCCTCCAGCAGGTGCGGAGCCTGTTGACGCTGGCCATTGCCGCCGCGCCGGCGGTACCAGACATTCCATTCGTCGAACGAGAGCCACAGGCGCTTGCTGGAACCCGTGCGCTTGCGGACGTACTCGCAAACGGCCGCAATCTGATCGATCTGCTCTTCCATCGCCAGGTTCATCGCCAGATACTTCAGGGAATTGCCGCCGGTTTCACCGGTCGCGCCGTTGCCGTAGTAGCGATGCAGGCTAATGCCATCCACCTGCGAATAGCACTCTTCGAGAACTTCGCGATCCCATTCAAGGAACGTCGGTTGGCCCGGCCCGGACGATCCACAGGCAATGAGTTGCACGCTGGGGTCGACGGCTCGCATTTGCCGCGCGGCATCCACGGCTTTGCGGCCGTACTCGCGGGCCGGCATGTGGCCGATCTGCCAGGTGCCGTCCATTTCGTTGCCCAGGCACCACGTTTTGATCGCGTGGGGCTGTGCGTAGCCATGTTCGCGGCGCAGGTTGCTCCATTTGGTGCCGCCCGGCACATTGCAATATTCCACCAGCGCGGCAGACATCTCGGGCGCTGCCGTGCCAAAATTGGTGCCGATCAGCGGCTCGGCGCCAACACTCTTGGCCCAGGTTACGAATTCATTGGTACCGATCTGGTTCGTCTCGATGGAGTTCCAGGCCCGGTCGAGCACGGTTGGCCGCTTGTCGCGCGGACCCACGCCATCCAGCCAGTTGTAGCCGGAAACGAAGTTGCCGCCCGGATAGCGGATGATCGGCACGCCCATGCCGCGCACCTCCGCGGCAACGTCTTTGCGGAAGCCGGATGCATCGGCCAGAGCCGACCCGGGATCATAGATGCCGCCGTAAATCGCGCGGCCCAGGTGTTCCAAGAAACTGCCCCAAATGCGTCGGTCAAGGGTGGCACGCACGCGCAGTGGATCGATCACAACGCGGTTGACTGCGGCCTGCGCGCGTAACAGGGTGGGCGCCGCAAACATCAGCGGGACAAAGCTCCGTCGAGTCAGCATGATGAACCCTCTCTTTACGTAGAAGAGATATTGGAAGCGAGGTGTTGGTATTCAGTCTCATCCGCGCGTCCCAGGACCGCGCTGGTGGGGTCGAAAAACTGGTTCAGCAGCATTCCCACAAACAGCAACGCGGCAAACCCGGTGGCGAGCATGAATCCATAGATCGGTTTGCCCATGGCGTCGCTGATCGCGCCGATTGCCAGGGGAGCCAGTACGGCCGACAGACAAGTATAGAAGAGAATCACGCCCGCAGCAGCGCCGTGTTCCGACTTCGGCACGCAGCTGATGCCCTTGGAGTTGACCGTCGGGTAGATAACGGACATGAACAGTCCCGACAAAGGCAGCGCGTACACGGCCCATTGGACGCCGCCCGCGATGCTCAATGCGAAACACGCCAGGATCGCACCGCTGCAGATGGTCAAGAATGGTTTCCATGCAAGCTTCGTCAGCATCCAGGCCCCCAGAAATCGCCCGCCAGCGCGCAGCAGGAAGAAAATGGAAATGCTGTAAACCGCGATCCACTCGCCCGTTCCGTGATACCCCTCGAACAGCGTCGGCATCCACACGTAGATCGCGGTTTCGACCGCGACATAGAGAAACGCTCCCAGCGAAAACAACAGAACAAAACGGTTCTTCGACACCGTCTTGACCGCCTGCAGATTCGTTTCTTCCGCTGCTGTGGCCCTGGTGGGGTATTGCACGCGCAGCGCTGTCAGAATCAGCAGGACGCACATGCTGCCGGCGATCACATACAACCACTGCCAGGAAACATTCCGATCCAACAGGCGGGCCAAAACCGCCGGTCCGATGATGGAGCCAACGCTGAAGAATCCTTCCACGTAATTCATGATCGAGGTGTGTTCGGCGGTGGAGTGGGATATGTCGCCGATGAGCGCCAGCGCACCCGTCTTGAAGATCCCAATGGCGGCGCCGGACAGCGCCATCAAGACGCAGAAGAATAGGAAGGAGCTCCCTGCGATGAAGAGGTAGGAAGAGGCTGCGAAAAGAGTCAGGCCGGCGACGATCGTCGTTTTCCGTCCGTACCGGTCCGCCAAATGGCCAAGAAGGAACCCGGCGATTGCGATGCCGCCCATCGTGGCGTATTGAAACGTTCCTGCCGCGGTCAGACTCAGCTTGAATGTCTTGATGATCTGGGGAATAATGATGCCGACCGAGTCGGTAGTCATCGCGAACATCGCGAACATGACATAGGTCAGCCCCTTGATCAGGGCCATGTTCATGGACGGCTTGGCGGGCGCACTCATCGAGCGATTTCCCTCATCGAGTGAGGTGCGACGACAAGCCTGCATTCTCCGCCCGCCTCCGAGTGAAAGATTGTGGCGACGGTTGCTTTCAAGTCGGCTTCCAGGCGAGCCCACTGGTCACCGTTTCGCCACTCGATATGGATCTCGTGGTCCGCGCTCGGCAATAGCCGAAACTCTCCCGCGAAGGCGGGATGCGCGTTGTGGAAGCGAATCAAGCCGAAAAGCGCCTCGACAACAGGGCGCGTGAGTGCGGAGTCGATCTCCCGGCGGCTGTAGTAGTGCCGGTTGATGTCGCGGCCAACACCGGTGCGGCGCAGAAGGTCCAGATCATTCGCGCCCGCCAGCAGTCCCACATAGTAGACCTGCGGGATCCCCGGCGCAAAAAACTGAATCGCGCGCGCAATCAGATACTCTTCATCGCGCTGGCCCAGGGCGTCATAGTATGTGCAATTGACCTGGTAGAGGTCCAGGTTGTTCGCTGCGGCTCCAGTGGCCCGGCGGCTCTCACCCTTGCTACGGGAATGGATCGTCTCGACCAGATTGTCGATCTCCTCGGCCGTCAGCAATCCGGGCAGGGTTTCGACGCCTCTCCGATCCGGTCCAACGTCGATGACGCCGATACCGTCGTGCGTGTCGAGAACCGTGATGCAGTTCCGGGGGCTGATGCCCAGCCAATGTTTCAGACGCGCGGTCGTGCGCGTGTACAAAGCGTGCAGCACTAAGGGTGGCAGGGCGAAATCATAAACCCAGTCGACTTGCTTTGCGATGTTGATTTGATCCCGATGGTACGCGTGGATCTCCACCAGAACCTCGATGTTCAACGCGTGGGCCTGCGCCTGGAGTTCGTCGATGAAGCCGAAGGTCTCCGGGATCATGAAACAGCTGGTTCCCGGTTTCTTGATCGCGTATCCAGCGGCATCCAGGCGAATCGCGCGAATGCCCGCGGCCTGAAACTCGGTCAGGATCTGGTTCAGATACGCGCGCCCAGCGGATGAGCGCACATCGATATCGATCTGTTCGGGAGTGAACGTCGTCCACAGCAGGCGTTCCGTGCCATCGTCCAGGCGAGTCTTTGTGAACGGAAGCCCCGGACGCGGGCGATAGATCTGGAGCAGATCCTTCTCCGATGCTCCTTTTGGAAAGACGCGTCCGTAAGTCAGAAATAGGTCGGTATAGGTCGATGTGTCGCCGTGCTTCCGGAAATCCTCGAATTGCGGCGAGCTGCTGGAGACATGATTGACGATCAGGTCGGCCATCAGATCCCGGCCCTGGCCCAGCGCGCGCACCTCGTCCCAGGATCCAAGCCTGGAATCCGGCTGCGTGTGGTCGGTCGGATCGAAACCCGCATCGGCGCCGTCGATCGGCGAGTAGAAGGGCAGGAGATGCGCACCGCCGAACAGGCCATGGAACGGTCCCTCGAGCAAGTCTTGGAGAGCCCGAAACCCGCCGCCCGATAAGCGGTCGACGTAGGTGATCAGTTGGACCTGATTCCTCATCCCAACTTCACAGCTTCCTCCAGGGTCCAGTCGGGAATGGCTCCGTGTCGGCTGGCAACCAGAGCGCCAACGCGATTCGCGAACGATGCGATTTCGGCCGCGGGCCAGTTCAGGCTGAGGCCGTGCATGAACGCGGCAGCGAAGGCGTCGCCGGCACCCACGGTATCGACGATCTCTATGGGGTGCACGGCCGCTTCGACGTAATGCCCACCCGCGAGTGCAGCGCACCCGCGATCTCCAAGCGTGACGCCTACTGCCTGCCACCCAAAGCGGGCCGACCCTTCGCGGCAGAATGCTTCGATGTTCAACGGGAGTCCCGAGAACTTGTGGACCCGTTCAAGTTCCTCCTCGTTGAGCTTCACCACATCGGCACTCTGCAACAGTTCACTCACGAGTTCCGGAGAATCGAATCCTGGGCGAAGGTTCAGGTCGTAGAATTTCGTGGCTCCGCTCACGACGCCGAGGATCCGGTGCAAAACGTTCTTGCCTTGATCGGTCGACGCGAAGAGCGTGCCGTAGTAAAACCATTCCGGCGAGTCCTGCTCCAGAAGTTCGAGATCGTGAGCCGAGGGATCGACGGCATCATACGCGGCCGGCCGCTGAATCGTGAACTGCGTCACTCCGGAATGCTCAATCTGTACTTGAGCGGTCCCAGTGGGGAAGCGCGAAGTCTTTTGCAGAAAGCGGGTATCGAGATCCAGCCCGTCAATCATCTCCGCGGCCTGCTCGCCTGGCTCATCCGTACCCAGTGCGCTGATCAAGGTCACGGGATGGCCCAGCCGGCGCGCGTGAACGCCGAAGTTTAAGGGCGCTCCGCCCAATCGCCGGGAATGCTCGAATAGATCCCACAGGACCTCTCCCAGGACGATCGCATGCGGTAAAGGCGAGCCCGCCTGTAAAGACAGATTCTCTTTCTCCATGCAATCAGGAATCACGCAACGCTAGTATCGGGGTTCGGGGTACGGCTGTCAATCTCTTCTTTTCTCTTTCTTCGGGGCTCCGCACGAGCTCCTCACTACTAGATCGAAGTTCAGGAGGATGTCTCGCGCCGGAACTCTGGGCTCGCGCAGGCGGTCCAGCATGGCGCTGATCGCGACGGCCCCTAAGCTGGAGCATGGCTGGTGGATCGTGGTGAGGGGAACGGGGAGCAGGCTTGCGTACTTGACGTCGTCAATGCCAACCATGCGCACTTTGTCTGGAACGCTGACCCGCAGGTCCGTCAGAGTCCGCTGCAGACGGGCCGCGGTGAAGTCGTTCGCGCACACGAATCCATCGGGACGTAGCCTCGCGAGAATGTCCTTGATCTGAGCCTGATCGTCCGGCTCGATCCGGCAAACGTGGCTTTCAAGGGCAGGAGTCGCCGTTGCGACGGCTTCCTGGTAGCCGGCCGCGCGGGCGTCCACGGTGGGCGCCGAGCCTGGACGGCCGACAAATACCGGCCGCTTGCACCCGCTGCGGATCAGATGTTTCGTGATCGCGTAGCCGGCTCGCCGGTTATCGATGCCGACCAGATCATAGCGGCTTCTTTCCGGGTACGATACCAAGTCGCGATCCAGAAGTACCACGGGAATCCCGGCCCGATCGAGCGCCTCGGCGATCGCTCGGTTGATGGCGTCCTTCTGCGGAGTCAACTCCAACGGAGCGAAGAAAACCCCGGATACTTTTTTTGTCACCAACTGGCGGCAGGCTTGCGAGGCCTGCTGTTCCATGTTGGCCTCGTCGCCGAACGAGCTGCCCCAGAGCAGCACGTGCTGGCTGCCGTGTTGCGCTTCCGCCATGCCTCGGCAGATCGGCTCAAAAATCTCGGTCCGCCCCAGTTCCGGGATCAGCAAGCCGAAGGTGTATCCGCGCGCCGCCGCATCGGCGCGCACGTAGCTTCCCGAGCCTGCACGGCGCTCAATCAAACCCGCTAACTGAAGCTCCCGGAGCGCGCGGTTCACGGTCGGCCTGGAGGCGGCGAAAGTCTTGACCAGCTCCGATTCGCTGGGTAGACGATGTCCCGGCTGATGTTGTCCGGATAGGATCCCGTCTGCCAGCGATTGCCGGATGACCTCGTATTTCGGCGACGAGCCCTGCTGAGTCATAAATCTGATAATACAGGTTGATCCTTTCCCGGGCAAACGGCTTGACTTGCCGATGATGCCGGTTTATATTGCGATCTGCTAGGTCCAAGCTGAGCGTATTTCTTTTGAAGCCTTGTCAATACAGGTTGTGACCTCGCGCCCTCGACTATGAGAATTCGAACAGTTGTTTTCGTTTTAGGACTGGCATGGGCAGCGATACCCGCCAACGCCCAGCTAGCCGAAGAGTTTAATCCTCCTCGTGCGGCTTGCTGTCTCATCAACAACGCGCGAGCACTTGCCGACCAGTTGCAGGATTGGAATCAACTGAGCCGTTATCACCAGGCCAACCAGCAGCTGAAAAATCAGGCCGCGCCCGCCAATCGAGTGGTCTTCATGGGCGACTCGATCACCGACTTCTGGAACCTGGAGGAGTCCTTTCCGGGCAAACCGTACGTGAACCGCGGCATCGGCGGCCAGACTACACCGCAGATGCTGGTCCGCATGTATCCGGATGTCATCGAGCTGAAGCCCGCCGCGATGGTGGTGCTGGCCGGCACCAATGACGTCGCCCGGAACACGGGGCCTGAAACCGCGGAGATGATCCAGCAGAACATCATGGCCATGACCGAGTTGGCGCAGCACCATGGAATCAAAGTGGTCCTGTGCTCGGTTCTGCCGGTGAGTGACTATCCCTACCAACGATCGCAAAACGCCCCGGCTGCACCCGCCGGTCGTGGCAGGGGTGGCCCCGCGCGCGTCGCCGCCAAGATGACGGACACTCATCCGGCGGGCGACATCCTGAAGCTGAATGCCTGGATGAAGGATTACGCTGCGAAAGTTGGGGCCGTCTACGTGGATTATTACAGCGCGACGGTGGATGAGCGGGGCTGGCTGAAAGACGCTATCTCCGCGGACGGTCTCCACCCCAACGCCGAAGGCTACAAGGCGATGACGGCCGTGCTGGTCCCAGCGATTCAGAAAGTTCTCGGACAATGAGAATGCGCAAGCTGGGAACGGTCGCCATCGCGGCGCTGGGCGCCGTGGCGATGCTTCCTGCGCAGAGCGCGCTGGACGGTTGGGTGACGACGTGGACTACGGCTCAGCAGCTTATTGCTCCTAACGGTCCTCCTCGGCCTGCTAGGCAGAAAGGGCCCGAGGCATCGAACTTGCCGTCATCACTGGCCGACCAAACGGTTCGGATGGTCGCACATGTCAGCGTGGGAGGACGCCGCGTTCGCGTGGAGCTGTCGAACATGCTGAACGCGCAGCCGCTCGAAATCGGAACCGCGCACCTGGCGACAGCCAAGACTGGAGGAGAGATCGTTGACGGGACGGATCGCGTTGTTAAATTCGGAGGAAGCGAATCCTTCACGATTCCCCCTGGAGCGATCGCGGTCAGCGATCCCGTGGACCTTGAGGTTGCCCCGCTTTCTGACCTCGCGGTCTCGCTGTATCTTCCGCGCGACACTGGTGCGCCTGCCAACCACACGGTCGGATTGCACACAGCTTATATCTCGAAAGGCAACGTCGTGGGTTCGCGAAGCATGCTTGAACCCGTGACCATGTTCGCGTATGCCTGGCTGGCCGGGATCGACGTCGCTGCAGCGCGCGACGCCTACACAGTTGTCGCGTTGGGCGATTCGATCACTGATGGCTTCGCGACCACGCGGGATGCCAATATGGCCTGGCCTACGCTCCTTGCCAAGCGGCTGAAGGAGAACAAGTCGACGCAACATGTCGCGGTGGTAAATCAAGGAATCTCCGGCAACCAGGTGCTGCGCGATGGCGCGGGAATAAGTGCGCTGGCGCGTTTAGATCGCGATGTCCTCACTCGCCCTGGCGTGAAGTGGGTGATCCTGCTCGAAGGCATCAATGACATCAACATTCGTACCAGACCGAATGGACCGAACCAATTGACCGCCGAAGAACTGATTGGCGGCTACCGGCAAATCATTGAGCGTTGTCATGCGCAGGGCATCAAGGTGATGGGAGCCACGCTCACTCCAGCCGTGGGCGTGCCGACTTACTCCGAGCATGGCGAAGAGGTTCGGGTTGCGGCGAACCGCTGGATCCGGGCAAAAGGAAACTTTGATGCGGTGGTCGACTTGGATGCGATTCTTCGCGATTCGCAGCATCCGGCCAGGTTGAAGGCCGAAGACGATTCCGGCGATCACATACACCCCAACGACGCCGGCAATCAGGTGATGGCGGACGCATTTGACCTGGGAGTTTTTCAGAAATGAGGATGTCCCGATGAAATCTATCTTCTTCCTTCTTGCAGCCGCGACGACCTTTGCCCAGACGGCGAAGCAGTGCGCGGATCTATCCAAGTTCCAGATGCCGGGTGCAACCATCGAGATCACGCGGGCCGAGATGGTGGCTGCGGGACCAGCTCCTGGCGGACGCGGAGGACCGGGTCCGATGCTGCCGGCGCATTGCCGCGTGAATGGCATCGTCGACAAGCGCACGGGTGCGGACGGCAAGACCTACGGTATTCGATTCGCGGTGGCTCTGCCGGAAAATTGGAACGGCAACTTCCTGCAACAGGGCGGCGGTGGCCTGAACGGAACCGTGGGGGAGCCGATCGGTAATCAGGCCGTCGGAGACAAGCCGGCGCTGGCACGCGGTTTTGCCGTCGCCAGCAGCGACACCGGACATCAGAGCACTGGCGGCGGCTTCGACGGCAGCTTCATGCAGGACCAGCAGGCCACACTCGATTTCGAATTCGTCGCAATCGGGCGGCTTACGGTGCTCGCCAAGCAGATCATCGCGGCCTATTATGGCAAGCCGGCCGCACATTCCTACTACGTCGGATGTTCGACGGGAGGCCGCGAGGCGATGCTGATGTCGCAGCGCTACCCGCTGTACTTCGACGGGATCGTGGTGGGCTCGCCTGCGATGCGCACGGGCCATTCGAATCTCGCGACGCGCACGGTGACCGTGGCCTTGAACTCGGTCGCGCCCAAGGATGCGGGCGGTAAGCCAGGACCCGCGCTGACCGATAGCGAGAAGAAAGCCTTTATCGCTAAACTGCTCGACACATGCGATGCGCGCGACGGCGTGAAGGACGGCATGATCTTCGATCCGGCAGGCTGCAACTTCCGGCCTCGCGATCTCCAATGCCAGGGCGCGAAGGCGAATGGGTGTCTGTCGCCGGAGCAGGTGGCCGCAATTGAAAAAGGCTTCGCGGGTCCGAAGGATTCGCGCGGCAGGCAGGTTTATGCCGGCTGGTTCTATGACACGGGAATTACGGCGCAGGGCGGCGGAATCCCCGGCTTGCTGAATCCCGGCCCCAGCCCGGTGGGTGGTCCCACCGTAGCCACAACTCAAGACGTGGATGCCGACGCCGCCAAGGTGGAGAACAATCCGACGGCGCGCATCGGCGATAGCTACAGTTGGGTCAACCTCAACAGCTTCTCGTCCCACGGTGGGAAGCTGATCTTCTATCACGGCGTGAGCGACCCATGGTTTTCCGCCAAAGACACCATCGATTACTACCAGCGCATGACGGCCGCCAATGGTGGCGCGTCGAAAGTCACGGATTGGAGCCGCCTGTTTCTTTCGCCGGGAATGGGACACTGCGGAGGCGGCAGCGCAACGCTCGATAACTTCGACATGCTGAGCGCGGCCGTGAATTGGGTGGAGAAGGGCCAGGCTCCCGAATCGGTTATGGCGACCGGACGGGCATTCCCGGGGCGCAGCCGTCCCCTGTGTGCTTATCCAGCGCATGCGCAATACAACGGCTCGGGCAATCCCGAAGACGGCGCGAACTACTCTTGCCGTCAGTAATAAAGAGAGGAAGAGCATGAAACTCACCAAAGAATTAGGCACGCTGGCTTGTTTCCTCTGTTTGGGACAAGCCCTGACAGCGGCGGGGTCTGATCCGGTCGTCTCGATCAGCACCGGCCAGCTTCGCGGCAGCCTGACCGCGAATGGCGGAGCTGTTTTCAAAAATATTCCTTTCGCGCAACCCCCGGTCGGCCAACTGCGCTGGCGGGAACCGCAGCCGGCAAAAGCCTGGACCGGCGTCCGTGATGCCACCACGATGGGGCCGATGTGCCATCAGAACGACAATCCGCAGTTGCCGCACAGCGAAGACTGCCTGCAATTGAACATATGGACGCCGAAGTCTCCCATGACGTCATCCGTACCCGTGATGGTGTGGGTCCACGGCGGAGGAAACACTGCCGGATCGGGTGTTGAAGCTCTGTTCAACGGGGAAGTCCTCGCGAGCCACGGAGTGGTGGTGGTCAACATCAATTACCGGCTCGGCGTCTTCGGCTTCTTCGCGCATCCCGGGCTGACGAAAGAATCTCCCCACCATGCTTCCGGGAACTATGGGCTGGCCGATCAGATCATGGCCCTGCGCTGGGTCCAGGAAAATATCGCCAAGTTTGGCGGCGACCCCAGGAATGTCACGATCTTCGGCGAATCGGCAGGCGCGGGCGACGTCAACGCGCTGATCGCTTCTCCACTCACTAAGGGACTGTTCATGAGAGTGATCGCACAAAGCGGCCCGGCGGGCGCAGGACTTGCACTGGCCGCCGCGGAAAAGAGAGGCGTGGATTTCGCCGCGAGCCTGGGTTTCACCGGTGACGATGCGCTGGCCAAGCTGCGCGGGATCCCCGACACAGAGTTGATCGTGAAGGGCGCTCGGGCAGGCTTGGGAATCACCGTGGACGGCTGGGTGCTTCCTGAGCCCGCCACGAAAATTTATGCCGAACGCCGCGAGCAAAAGGTGGCGTTGTTGATCGGCAACAATTCCCAGGAGATGCAGCCGCGCGGCGCGGGGGATATCCGCCAGATGATCTCGCAGCGCTAC
>Ga0207667_10005458_pt1 | contig 15498 bp, 14 predicted proteins | sample KBSCornC52_FD_184301 | JGI IMG/M metagenome (GOLD analysis project Ga0207667, IMG submission 184301) | Corn rhizosphere microbial communities from Kellogg Biological Station, Michigan, USA - KBS Corn C5-2 (SPAdes) (version 2) | ecosystem: Host-associated > Plants > Roots > Rhizosphere > Soil ... | reverse complement strand
ATGTACGCAAAGTCCGAAAGCTGGAAAGTCCGGGAGTCAGAAAGTAAAACACATGCTTTTCTTTCGGACTTTCGGTCTTCCCGACTTTCGGACTATTATGGGAATTTTTTAAATAAAGTATATCTCAATATCAGCTCCAGCACCAGCAATGCTGCGGCGGCAAGAGCAAATGGAAAGAAGCGCTCGGTATAGCGTTTGAGTGAAGTAACTTCTATGCGCGATTTTTCAAGCTTGTCAATTTCTGTGTAAATTCTTTTCAAACTTTCATTATCGCGGGCCCTGAAATATAAGCCGCCGGTTTCTTCGGCAATCATACGCAACAGTTTTTCATCGATATTTACTTTTTGTCTTCTCATTACGGTACCTCCCGCCCCATCAGATTCAGGCGCAGGTGCATATCCTTCTGTGCCAACGCCAATTGTATACACGCGAATGCCATATGACTTGGCCAGTTCTTTACCAACCAATGGATCAATACGGCCTCCCTGGTCTTCTCCGTCGGTAAGCAGAATAATGACTTTCGATTTTGTTTTAACGCTTTTCAAACGATCTACACTTACGCCTAATCCATCGCCAATTGCGGTACCATCTTCAAGCAAACCACGCTGAATACCCAGGATCTGCGTTTTTAATACCGCTTTATCAGTAGTCAACGGAACCAGCGTAAAACCTTCGCCCGAAAAAATTACTACCCCAATACGATCGGTGGGGCGCATATCAACAAAGTCCGCTGCCATTTGCTTGGAAGCTTCAAGCCGGTTGGGTATAAAATCCTGCGTAGTCATGCTACCGCTTACATCAAGGCATAAGATAATATCGATGCCCTGCCCGTTCTTTAATTCTTCATCATTACGTGTTTGCGGACGGGCCAAAGCCATAATAATACTGCTCAATGCAAGTAAACGTATTACAAAAGGTGCATGACGGAAGGTATTTTTCCAGGAACTGCTTTTGCGAAAAACAGCGAGCGAAGAAACTTTTAAGGTTCCCAGTTGCCTGTTATACCGGTTCACATACCAGTACAGCATTACCGGAACCAGAATGAATAATCCCAGTAATTCAGGATACGCAAATGTTATATTTTTAAACCAATTGTACAGCAAGGGTCAGGTTATATTATTAAGTGTTTTGATAGCCGATTGAATTACGGCGAAATTCTTTTCATTATCGCTTTCATTGGGTTGATACCGCGCGAACTTTACAAAATCTGCAACCTGCAAAGCTGTTATCAGCTGATTAAAACTCTCTCTGTCCATCGGTACCTGCCGCAATTCAGAAACCAATTCTTCATTTGTTTTTTCGAGCGTTGCCATTTTCAGCTTACGCAAAATAAACACGCGTAAAATATCATTCAGCCGGCTGTAATATGTTTTTACTTCACCATTATTGTACACCCAGCCCTGTTTACGCAGTTCTTCCAATGACTGAAATGCTTCTTCGTAAGGTGTTAATTTAGGTGCCGGCGGTGGCGGCGGTGGTGGCGCTTTTTTGGGTTTACGCAACAGGTATACAATTACGCCAACGGCAATTAAAGTTAACAGTCCCAGCAACCATGGAATATAAGCCATCCATGCAGGTTTGGGCACCTCTTCGATTTCTTTAATATCCCGGTAATTTTTTGATATATCGAGTGGTGCATAGGCTACTTCAATGGGAATAGAATCAGTAGCATAGTTTTTATTGCCCACTTTAATTATCATGGGAGGAATTACCATGGTTCCTGAATCAAAGCTGGTAATGGTGAGCACCTGGGTTATTTGTTTTCCGTCGATATTATCTGCGGTGTCGGCTTTTCCTTTATCGATAAAGTCAAAATGCGGAATAGTATCCAGATTAAACCATGTGAGCGACTGACCAAGCGGTATGTGGGCATCGAGGGTTAGCTTAATGGGTTCACCGATCAGTATCTGGTCGTCGTCAACAGATGCTTTAACCAGCACCTGACCACGCATAAATACCGGACTGATGAGTAAACAGCCAATAAGAATAATATAATAAATACGATTTTTCATAGTTACCGGTTACGCCCGATAAAGAACTTCTGCAAAACTTTTACATAGTCTTCGCCGGTACGTATATGCAACAGGTCGCAACCTGCACGTACAAATATATTTTTACAATAGTTCGTATGGTTAAAAAAAGCGGCTTCGTGTTGTTGCCGTACCAGATAATCGCTTGTGTCGATCCAGGTGCGGGCTCCTGTTTCTGCATCTTCAATTTCCATTAAACCGGCATCGGGCAACCGCATATCCATTTGGTCGTACACTTTTATGCCTATCAGATCGTGCTTTCTGCCGGCCACTTTTAAGCCATCTTCAAAATCATTATCCAGAAAATCGCTCAGTACAAAACAAATACTGCTTTGCCGAACTGTATTATTCAGGCGTTGCAGGGCCTGCCCAAGCCGCGTACCTTTTTGTTTCGGCTGGCGGGTAAGCAGTTCCCGAACAATGTAAAGCACATGGTCCCTGCCTTTTTTGGGAGGGATAAACTTTTCTATTACATCGCTGAAAAAAAGCACTCCTACTTTATCGTTATTACTGATGGCAGAGAAAGCAAGTACTGCCGCAACTTCTGTGATCAGATCTTTTTTTCTTGCCTGGGAAGTTCCGAATAAAGAACTCGCGCTTACATCTACCAGCAACATTACCGATAATTCACGTTCTTCTTCAAACACTTTACTGAACGGATGATTAAAGCGCGCCGATACATTCCAGTCGATAAACCGGATATCATCACCGGCATGGTATTCCCGAACTTCTTTAAACGACATACCGCGGCCCTTAAAAGCACTATGGTACTCACCGGTAAATAAATGCCGGGTGAGCTTTTTGCTTTTAATTTCGAGCTCGCGAACTTTTTTTATTATTTCGGCCGTAGTTAGCATAATTAAGTAGGCAGTTATAAGTTGGCAGTTGGCATTGCGTATCGGTAATTTAACTAAAATTGTCAACTGCAAATTGCCAATTGCAAACTGCTAGGGTACCTGAATAACGCGTAAAACATCGTCAATGATATTTTCCACGTTTACATTCTCAGCCTCAGCTTCGTAAGTTAATCCGAGGCGGTGACGTAATACATCTTTTGAAATACTGCGCACGTCTTCGGGTATTACAAAACCACGTTTATTTAAAAAGGCATGTCCCTTGGCAGCGAGGGCCAGGTTAATACTGGCGCGTGGTGAACCGCCATAAGCAATGAGCGGCTTCAACTTTTCAAGCCGGTACTTTTCAGGAAAGCGTGTGGCAAAAACGATATCGAGGATATAATTTTCTACTTTTTCATCCATATAAATCTGCCGGGCCAGATCCCTTGCCTGTAATACTTCCTGCATCGACACAACCTGACCAACTTCGGGGCCTTTTAATCCCTGCACATTCTGGCGAATGATGATCTGTTCTTCCTGCTTGGTAGGATAATCAACGATCACCTTCATTATAAAACGGTCCTGTTGAGCTTCGGGTAACGGATATGTACCTTCCTGTTCCAGCGGGTTTTGTGTTGCCAGCACAAGAAAGGGCTCATCCAGTTTATAGGTGCTGTCACCAATGGTAACCTGCCGTTCCTGCATGGCTTCCAATAAAGCGCTCTGTACTTTGGCCGGAGCACGGTTAATTTCATCGGCTAAAATAAAGTTGGCGAAGATGGGACCCCTGCGTACTACAAATTCATTTTTTTGCTGATTATAGATCATAGTACCGATTACGTCGGCAGGCAACAAATCGGGCGTAAACTGAATACGGCTGAACCTGGCATGAATTGCCTGGGCCAGCGATTTAATAGTAAGTGTTTTCGCTAATCCGGGTACGCCCTCCAGCAAAACGTGGCCATTGCTTAAAAGGCCAATAAGCAATCTGTCCAGCATATGGTGCTGACCAATAATAACCCTTGCTGTTTCGTCGCGAAGCCGGTCAATAAAAGCACTTTGGTATTGAATCTTTTCGTTGAGCTGCCGGATATCATCTGCTGTCAGTAGCATAAACGGGGTTTAGTATGAATGATTGATAATCAGTTACGAAAATTACGCCAATGCCTTTGCAAGATGCTTGCCAACTTGTAAAAACAAAGCTAAAATCAGCAAAAATAACCATGTTTCAGGCACACAATAAACAGGCAATTTGATAGTTACAGTAATATTACGAATCATTCCCAAAAGAAATACGAACAGAACGGGAACAAAATTTGCTCAGACTACAGAGCTGTTCTGCAACGGAAAAATTATATGTATGGTCTTACATGAGTATTATTGCAGAATATATACCCCGGAAAAAACGGCTATTAAAACTGTAAAAAACTGTTCAGATGATAAAATATGCTCTCGCCTTCCTTTTAATCGGTTCAGTAATATTTAGCTGCAAGAAGAGCAGCAGTGGCGGTTCATCAAATAATAACACCCAACTGCTCGTAAGCGCCGCCTGGAAATTCGACACAGCAACTATCGATGCCGATAAAAATGGTACGCCCGATACTCAGGTACCGCCGGGCTACATACTTCCCTGCGATCGGGATAATACCATTACGTTCAAGGCCGACAGTACCGGTACACTCGACGAAGGAGCTACCAAATGTAATGCAGGCGATCCCCAAACCTCATCGTTCAAATGGTATTTTAAAAACAATGGTGATTCCTTGTATAGCCCCAATCCTATCTTCGGCGGATTGAGCGGCGCTGTAAAAGTTTCGGTGTTAACAGCCACCAAACTGGAAGTGATAAAGGATTATCCTGTTGCACCCGGTTACAGTGTTAACCTTATAGTGGATATGAAACACTAAACGTCAATCGGCAATCGTGAATCGTCAATTAGTAACTATTTACTATCGATTATTCACGATTGCCGATTCACGATAAATACTTAGCAACTATCGGCAGTCTTCTTCCAACACCAAATGCTTTGCAGCTAACGCGTATAATGGGGCAAAACTGGTTACGCTTGTATTCATTGGTGTTTACCATTTTCAAAACACGACGCACCAGTGCTTCTTCAATACCCATTGCAATGATCTCCTTAGGACCTTTTCTTTTCTCGATGTACTGATACAATACTTTATCAAGCAAAGCATAATCAGGTAAGCTGTCGCTGTCTTTTTGATCGGGCCGCAATTCTGCCGATGGTGGTTTGGTTATGATATTTTCAGGAATAATTTCTCCATTGCGGTTCAGATAGTTTGCCAGTGCATATACCTGCATTTTGTACACATCACCCAATACACTTAAGCCGCCGGCCATATCACCATACAGTGTTCCATAACCGGTAGACAGCTCGCTTTTATTGGATGTATTGAGCATTATATAACCGAATTTGTTGGCAATGGCCATTAACAAATTTCCGCGCGAACGGCTTTGAATATTTTCTTCAGCAAGGCCAAAAGGCAGATCATTAAAAACCGGTTTCAATGTATGCAGAAAAGATTCATAAATATCCTTGATGGGTAAAATATCATAGGGATTACCCAGATTGATACTTAACTGTTCGGCATCGCTTACCGAATGAGAAGTGGAATATTGCGAAGGCATCAGTACAGCTCTTACATTTTCGCGGCCCAATGCACGTGTAGCCAATGCTTGTGTAACAGCACTGTCGATACCGCCCGAAGAAGCAATGATGGCTTTGTTAAAGCCCATCTTTCTGAAATAATCTCTGATGCCAAGGATCAGCGCTTCTTTTATCTGACCAATATTTTCATCAGAAGTAAGATAGTCGATTATTTTATCAGGATCTTCCACCTTCGAAACCCGCATGTCTCTGTCAAACTCAGGAACTGCTTTCAGCGGTTTCGGGCGTTTTGCTTTCTGCACTTCAATTTCATCGAGATTCACAATCGCAAAATCTTCTTCAAAATATTTCATCTCTTTTACTACCTGTCCTTGTGCATCCATTACCAGACTGCCGCCATCAAATACAATTTCTGTTTGTGAACCGATAGCATTACAATAGAACATAGGCAGGCCGTACTTTAATACATTTGCCCGCACAATTTCTTCGCGATCTTTATCATGGTCGTAGTCAAAAGGCGAAGCTGATATGTTGATCATCAGGTCGGGCTGCTGTGTAATCAATGCATCCATCGGGCAAAGACGGTACAGCGGATTATCGCCCAGATTCCAGATATCTTCACAAACGGTCAACGCAATTTTTTTTCCTTTAAACTCCAGCACATTCCACTCATAACCCGGTTCAAAATAACGGTATTCATCAAACACATCATAGTTCGGCAGAAGCGTTTTATGGGCTACACCTACTACTTTTTTGTCGTACAATAACCAGGCGGCATTGAACAGATCTTTTCCTTCCTTTACCGGGTTACGTTGCGGACTGCCAATAATCACGCCAATAATATCGGCCTGTTCTTTAATGATGTCGATGGCTTTATAACATTCATTGATAAAATCATCAAACTCCAGGAAATCGCGCGGCGGGTATCCGCAAATACTCAGTTCAGAAAAAATAACCAGATCGGCGTTGCGGCTTTTGGCATATTGAATAGCCCCCATGATCTTTCTGGTATTATCTTCGAAATTCCCTATATGATAATTCTGCTGCGCAATGGCAATTTTCATTTCTGTATTTTATGTTTAACAACTGTGCCACGGTCCTTAATCCCAACCTGCAGGGAAAAAGGGAACGCGACAAGGTTACGCGAATTTACGCCAATGTGCAAAGACATACAAGCACAGCGTATTATGCGTTATATTGCAGCCCATTACGTGGCTGTCCCGACATTACATGTCGGGACGGAGCTAAAGCCCCGCAGAGCAAAAACAATAACAAATGAAGAAAACAGGATTGGTATTACTGGTACTTATCGGGCTATTTTCCTGCAAAAACAAAAATATCCCTGATGTTAGTGGTATTAAAGTAGACCTGTCGGTAAAAAGATTTGAACAGGATTTTTTTGCCATCGATACAAATCATCTCATGCCCTCACTGGATAAGCTGGGTGCCAAATACCCGCTTTTTCTGGGCGACTTTTTGTACAACATTATGCAGTTGCCGGGCATAAGCGATACCAGCATACAGGTGCAGCAAGTGCTGAAAAGTTTTATTGCCGATTACCGTCCTGTTAAAGATTCAGCTGATAAGGTTTTTAAAAACTTCAGCCCTGTTGAAGATGAAGTAAAGAAAAGCCTGCAGTTTGTAAAATATTATTTTCCCAACTATAAAACGCCGCAGCAGCTGATCACTTATATCGGTCCGCTCGAAGGATACAGCGATGTAATTACCCGCGATGCACTGGCAGTAGGTTTACAGTTACACATGGGAAAAGATTATTCGCTGTACAAAAGCAACATCGGTCAAACGGTATTTCCCGGATACATTTCAAGGCGGTTTACACCTGATTATATAGCCGTAAACTGTATGAAGAATATCATCAATGATATTGCGCCTGAAAAAAATGGTGGCCGTCCTTTAATAGAGCTAATGGTAGAAAAAGGCAAACGTATGTATGTGCTGGATAAAATAATGCCTTATACAGCCGATACACTTAAAACCGGTTATACTACCAGTCAGTTAAAAGGCTGTTATAGTAATGAGGGACAACTCTGGAACCATTTCCTAAGCAATAACCTGTTGTACAGTATCGATCCGGGTACATTAAAAGCATATCTTGAAGAAGCACCTAATACTCCTGAACTGGGTGAAGGTTCACCGGGCGCTATTGGTTTATTCGTGGGCTGGCAGATCGTGAAAAAGTATATGGATAAGCATGCCGATCTTTCGCTGAACGAACTGCTGAATACCGATCCCAAAAAGATTTTTGAAGAAAGCAAATACCGGCCGGGGTAGCCAATTGGCAATTGGCAACGGGCAATTGACAATGGTTCCTATGATTTATTCTCTGTTGCCTATTGCTTATTGTCTATTGCCAATTATTTCTTGCCTATTTTCTCCCTTAACAATTTTCTCACTTCCTGTAAGTCGGTAATATCCTTAAATGAATCTTTAGGCACCAGAAAAAAGGAACGCGGGTCAAAGTACAGGTGAAAGAAATATGGACTTTCCACAAAATGACTGAACTGCTTCCATGGCCATCCTTTTGAGCCCCTGGCAGTTTCGAGCACTACATTTTCATTTTCAAAATGCATGATAAAGTGATCCTGGAAAGTGAGAGACTTGCGATAAATACTGGATGGCAGTATACGCCAGATCACCAGCATGAGCATAAACCACAGAAAAGAAAAGATCAGAAAGGATAAGGGCTGTATTTTTTTTAAAGCAAATAATACGGCTGAAGTAATGGCAAAAACGTTTATTAGTATGAGCAGAACTTTGATCTCGGGCCGCATTAAAAAGTGATAGCGAAGTGCCTGGATCACCTGCTTTTTATCATAGCCAAATTGGATGGTCATTCAGTTTCCCCCTGGTTAAAGCTGTTAAAGCCATAAAAATAAGGATCGTTTTCAATGTTCAGGCCACAAATTTTTTGTCCGCCTTCGGCAGATGAATACAGGTTTGCCACAGATTGCACAGATGAACACAGATATATGGTTTCCGGCACAAGACCCAGGGCAGGTTTAAATTTAAATTCCGGGTTTGCAAATGAATTTATCTGTGTCTATCTGTGTAATCTGTGGCAAAATGCTGAGCGAAGCGAAGAATCCCCTAAAAAAAACAGGGTTCAAATTAATGAACCCTGTTCAGCAGTGCACATGAAACAAGCTGTATTTACAGGTTTCATGTTTTAGGGCAAATTGTTTAACGATGACTATACTGTCGGCGCTGTTAAATATTCTGACACAATTATGGAAAAGTGAACCGTCGTTTTCTGATGCAAACGTACTATGCCGCCGGCCTTGAAACAATACTACTTTGTGGGACTACCTAATGTGGGCATCATAACAGGTACATTGATTATCAATGAAATGCGGAAGATCTCTACCTCATTTAAGGCACTGGGGTAAACGGGTATTTTTGACAAGTACAAGAAAATCTACTGAAAAACAACTCTTTAAGTGTGTTATAGGCGAGTTATAGGCATTTTAGAATCACTTTGTTGGGTATTCCCTGGGTATTTGTTGGGTCTTCATTGGGAAAACAGGCCTGTTTTCCCAACAAATACCTAACAAGACCCTAACAATGTATTCTGCTATTTGAAGTCTGTGACCCGGCACAGCCTACAGTTTGGGTTGCCTTTATTTATGTTTGCTTTATACTTAATTGATACTTTCCTTAGGTAACTACCCATATTTGGTAAACAAGGTATAAAGAAAGTATAACGTAAATATCTGTAATTACCCTTTACCGCACCATCCTGCCGCATTTGGCTTTACCGTTTGCAGCCTCATAGGGGGTAATATAGCGATTACAGGAAGCAAGGAAGGCAATACAGATTGCCAGTAATAAAAGCGTTTTTATCATACCGTCCGGGCTTTGTTGTTTATCTGAAAGAAAAACGGCATGCCAGGTTTAATTGTACATATGAAATGATAAAATAATGTAAAAACAGGGTATGTACTTAAAATAAAAAATCCGCCCATCGAAATGAGCGGATTGAAATTTATAGTAAACCGTCCAAAGAAATGTTCAGGATTACGGATGCTGTGATCGCGAGTTCATGCTTCGACTTTGCCCCAGACCGCGACACAGCCTGCGAAGGCCCTTAACTACAGCCCATGCTGTTACCACAATTCAGGCATTTGTAGCATGTGCCGCTGCGAATGGTAATATGTCCACATGTATTACAGGCCGGCGCATCACTTTGCATGCTTTTGGCTGCTGCATTAATAGCATCCATGCTAACTTCTGCTTTTTTCACCGATGCTTTTACCGGTTTCAATGGTTCTACATCCGATGATTTGGTTTTGCCGGGCACCACACGAACGTCACTTAATGGAGGCGTTTTTTTTTCATACTCCAGTGAGGTGGGGATTTCATCCCAATCGTCGGTACCGGTGTTCATTACTTCGGGTCTGTCGAGCACATGCACCAGATCGGTACGGCCCAGGTATTCATACGCCAGTGCCCGGAATATAAAGTCTACAATGGATGTAGTACTCTTAATGTTGGGGTGGTCAACCATGCCAGCCGGATCAAAACGGGTAAATACAAACTTCTCAACAAACTCTTCGAGCGGAACGCCGTATTGCAAACCAATTGAAATGGAAATAGCAAAACAGTTGAGCATACTACGCATGGTAGCGCCTTCTTTTGCCATATCAATAAAGATCTCCCCTACTGTACCATCGGCATATTCGCCGGTACGCAGGAAGATCGCCTGACCGTTGATCTTGGCTTTTTGTGTGAAGCCGCGACGTTTTGCCGGCAGGGTTCTGCGTTCAACAATGCGGGCCAGTTCGCGTTTGAGTTTGGTATCGGGCGAAGCCTGTACACGTTTTTGTACTTCACCCAGTAACTCTGTAATGGTGAGCTTGCTTAAATCAACAATGTTTGATTCAATTGATTCAGGAGCCGGAGCCTGTGCTTTATCGCCTTCTTCTTCTTTTTTCTTTTTGTCGCTTTTGTTGCTCAGTGGCTGACTCAGTTTTGATCCATCGCGATATAATGCGCAGGCTTTTAATCCAAGCGTCCAGCTCATCATATAGGCATCGGCAATTTCCTCAACGGTAGCTTCGTTTGGAAGGTTAATGGTTTTTGAAATAGCTCCACTCAGGAAAGGCTGGGCAGCCGCCATCATGCGAATATGTCCGTGGGCATGAATGTAACGCTGACCCTTTTTTCCACATTTGTTGGCACAGTCAAAAACGGGCAGGTGGTCGCTCTTTAGGTAAGGAGCGCCTTCGATGGTCATGGTACCGCATACGAAATCGTTGGCGGCTTCAATTTGTTCCTCTGTAAAGCCCAGGGCTTCCAGCAGGCTCCATTCGAAGTTAAAATATTGCTCGGGCTTGAATCCGAGGCGTTGAAGGCATTCTTCGCCAAGGGTGTAAACATTGAATACGAATCCAATTTCAAAGGCCGAAGCTACTGCTGAGTCAAGCTTTTTTATTTCTTCGGAAATAAATCCTTTTTCGCTTAAAGTTTGATGATTGATCTGGGGCGCACCCGCAAATGTTCCTGAACCTACGGCATATTTTACTATTGCCTCAATATCGCGGGCTGAATAACCGAGGTTCTTTAATGCGGTAGGTACACTTTGATTGATGATCTTGAAATATCCGCCGCCGCTGAGTTTTTTAAATTTCACCAGGGCAAAATCGGGTTCTACACCGGTAGTATCGCAATCCATTACCAGCCCAATGGTGCCGGTAGGTGCAATAACGGTTACCTGGGCATTGCGGTAGCCATATTTTTCACCTAACTGAACGGCTTCATCCCAGGCTTTGGTGGCGGCTTTCAATAAATAGTCGGGGCAATATTTTGCTTTGATGCCTACAGGTTTAATGCTCAGTTTTTCATACTCGTCTGCATCATAGGCAGCGAGGCGATGGTTGCGCATTACCCGAAGCATATCTTCCCTGTTTTCTTCAAACCGGGCAAAGGGTCCTAAAATGGAAGCCAGCTCGGCAGATGTTTTATACGCAACGCCGGTCATGATTGCGGTAATAGCGCCTGAAATACCACGGGCTTCTTCACTATCATAAGGAATACCCATTACCATAAGCATAGAGCCCAGGTTGGCATATCCCAAACCTAGTGTGCGGTAATCGTAACTCAGCTGTGCCACTTCTTTTGAAGGGAACTGGGCCATCAGTACAGAAACTTCCAGCACTACAGTCCACAGGCGGCACACATATTCGAAGCCTTCTACATCAAATGTGTTGGAGTTTTCATCATAAAAACGGCGCAGGTTGGCAGATGCCAGATTACAGGCCGTATTATCGAGGAACATGTATTCGCTACATGGGTTAGATGCATTGATGCGACCACCTTTGGGGCTGGTATGCCATTCATTGATGGTAGAATCATACTGAGTGCCGGGGTCTGCACAACGCCAGGCGGCATAAGAGATCTGGTTCCATACTTCGCGGGCAGGAATCTTTTTCATTACCCTGCCATCTGTTCTTGCCTTCAGTTCCCAATCTTCATTATTGTTGAGTTTTTCAAAAAACTCATTTGGTATGCGAATGGAGTTGTTAGAGTTTTGTCCGCTTACTGTTCTATAAGCTTCTCCCTCGTAATCGCTGGGATAACCGGCAGCAATGAGAGCGCCTACTTTCTTTTCTTCTTCAACCTTCCAGTTAATGAATTCCATTATTTCAGGATGGTCGAGGTCGAGACAAACCATTTTAGCTGCACGGCGGGTAGTGCCACCACTTTTGATAGCGCCGGCTGCCCGGTCGCCTATTTTCAAAAAGCTCATTAAACCGCTGGAAGTTCCGCCACCGCTTAATTTTTCACCTTCTCCTCTAATGTGTGAGAAGTTGGTTCCTACGCCACTGCCATATTTGAAAATGCGGGCTTCACGCATCCACAGATCCATGATACCGCCTTCGTTTACCAGGTCATCTTCAACACTTAATATAAAACAGGCATGAGGCTGAGGTCTTTCGTATGCTGAAGTAGATTTTTTCAGTTGTCCGTCAACAGCGTCAACATAATAGTGACCCTGTGGCTTTCCTTTGATACCATAGCTTTCAAATAAGCCGGTATTAAACCACTGCGGACTGTTGGGAGTGCAGGATTGGTTCAAAATACAATGCACCAGTTCTTCGTAAAAAATGGTAGCATCCTGCTCTGAAGCAAAATAGCCATATTTTTCTCCCCAAACCTTCCAGCAATTGGCTAACCTGTGGGCAACCTGTTTAACAGAGGTTTCCCTTCCCAATGAACCATCTTTTTGCGGAACACCGGCTTTGCGGAAATATTTCTGGGCCAGAATATCTGTAGCGATCTGACTCCAGTGTTTGGGCACCTCAACATTGTTCATTTCAAACACAACCTCACCACTGGGATTGCGAATTACAGATGTACGATAGTCATACTCGAACTGATCGAATACATTCACTCCTTCACGGGTGAAGCGACGACTAAACTGCAAGCCTTTCTGCTTTTTACCGGCCATAGGTTAACCTTTTAAAAATTAGTGTAAAATATTTGGGTGCGGAGAGAAACGAAAATATCTCCAACGACTCAATTTTCCACCCTCTAGATATACACAAGCTGTGGAAAAAGGACCGTGAAAATACCAGGTTGCAGACCCCGTGGGCTTTACCGGATTTTTGCACAGAATACGGTGTTAATGGTGGATTATTTTTTTTAGGATATGATAAAAAAATTCGGTATCTATATAGCTGCTGGACTACCCAGACACCCGAAGATCACCCATTTTCCCGGTTAAAAGACCTTAAAACACCCCTGCACTATACTATAACAAGTTACGTTGTGTTATAGTTGGAAACAAGCCTGTGAGATGGTCACTTTTGTGAGATTATAACGATTTGAGTAACAATAAATGGTAAAAGTGTCTGTACCTTTTCCCCCTTTGAAAAAGTTTTTGCATTTTTGTATATACCAATAGCCCAGCATGACGAATCGCATTTATCAATCATTACTGCAACACAAACAGAAAGGACAAAAGTCATTTGCAGTTTTGATTGACCCAGACAAGGTTACTGTTGAAAAAATTGACGAGTTAACTTCATTAGCTACCGAAGCGCGGGTTGATTACTTGCTGGTTGGTGGCAGCCTCGTTGTTACCAACCGGCTCGATGAAGTGGTACAGCAGATCAAGAAGAATTGCAGGATTCCGGTGATCCTTTTTCCCGGAAGCCCTTCGCAAATAACCCGTTATGCAGATGCCTTACTCTATCTCTCTTTAATTTCAGGCCGCAATCCTGAACTGCTTATTGGTCAGCATGTAATTTCTGCTCCTTTTGTAAAGCAAAGCGGACTTGAAATCATTTCTACCGGATATATGGTTATCGATGGCGGCGCTCCTACTACTGTTTCATATATCAGCAATGCAGCACCCATTCCTGCCGATAAAAATGAAATTGCCATGTGTACTGCCATGGCGGGCGAAATGCTGGGTATGAAACTGATCTATATGGATGCCGGCAGTGGCGCCAAACGCCCTATTACCGAAGGCATGATAGAAAAAGTAGCACATATCATTGAAGCCCCATTGGTGATCGGCGGCGGTATAACCGATCCCGAAAAAGCCTATCTCAACTGTAAAGCAGGCGCCGATGTGATCGTTATCGGTAATGCCATTGAAAAAGATGCCTCGCTGATCAAAGAAATGAGTGCGGCTATCCATTCAGTTCCGCTGAAAATTGCCTAGCGACCACACACCAAACAATACTCCCGTTTTTTTGTTTGTGTATCGATTGTGTATGTTCAGAAGCCTTGCCATTGTTTTTGCTACCCTAACGTTTGCCGGCTGTTTTAACCGTTTTAGTATGACGGATAAAGAGCTGAAAAAATATTATAAAGACAAGCCACAACCCAGTTATTTTACGCTTAGGAATGACTCGGTAAGTTTGTTTTGTGCTACTGCAGGTGCAGATACTTTACCTCCGCTTTTAATGATTCATGGAGCGCCCGGCGCCTGGTATGGAAGCAGAAATTTTTTGAGCGACACTTCTCTTCAGCAACGTTATCATATTATCGCTGTAGACCGCCCCGGCTATAATAAATCGTTGTATAAAAATCAACGCAAAGCCGTTACATCTATTACGACACAAGCCATCGCAATACACGAGGCCCTTCAATTGAACCATTCAGGAAAAACAGGAGTGGTTTTAGGCAGTTCGTATGGTGCTCCTATTGCGGCTAAAATGGCAGCACTGTATCCTGAAGCATTCCATCACCTGGTAATGCTGGCCCCGGCCATTGACCCGCAAAAAGAAAAATTCTGGTGGTTTCATCCTCTTGTTCGTCGTGGGCCGGTTCGCTGGTTTTTACCCCGGTTTATAAATCATGCTACAGACGAAAAATTTGCTCATAAAGCTGAACTGGATCATATGCTGCCCGACTGGGCAAAGATCAATATTCCTGTAACTGTTGTACAGGGAGCTTCTGACAATATTGTGAATCCCGCCAATCTCGACTTTGCGAAAAAGATGCTGCAGGGCAAACAGGCAGAGTTTATTTTATTACCCAATACGGGTCACCTCATTCGATTTGAAAAACCTGAAATAGTAAAGGCCATTTTGCTGAAACAGGCTACAGCAGCGAACATTCATTAGGTTTTATTGTTTAATAGCCTAATGGTCATTGCAGATGGCATTGCATGGAGCCGAAAACAGGCTACCAGCTTGAGTAACAGGGCATCCGGCTATCAGGCAATGGAACCATTGGGTAATTATTCCTGTTTAATTAGCGAAAATTTTACAATAAAAAGCCGCCATCATTTCAAAAAAGTGTTTTCTTTGCGGATACAAATTCATTTGAACCAAAAGCATACCTGATAAAAATGCAAAAAAATCTCACCATAATACTCGCTGATGTAGTTGCGCAAGGCGTTGCTACTATAGTGCGTGGGGTTTTTCCTGTACGTCTCTGTACAGTTTTTTTCTTCCAACCTATCCCCGTAAGGGTGCGACGTTGATACCGCAAGAACCATATTGTACACTATGTAGTTCTTGCGGTATCA
>Ga0207667_10005457_pt1 | contig 15501 bp, 11 predicted proteins | sample KBSCornC52_FD_184301 | JGI IMG/M metagenome (GOLD analysis project Ga0207667, IMG submission 184301) | Corn rhizosphere microbial communities from Kellogg Biological Station, Michigan, USA - KBS Corn C5-2 (SPAdes) (version 2) | ecosystem: Host-associated > Plants > Roots > Rhizosphere > Soil ... | reverse complement strand
TTTTGGCAGCATTGACCAGGGTCTGCGATGCCTGAAACTCGGCCTCTGCGTGGATGACCTTGGCGCGCCTGTCGCGTTCCGCCTCAGCCTGCTTGGCAATGGCCCGGACCATGTTGTCGGTCAGCTCCACTGTCCTGATCTCGACATTAGTGACCTTGATGCCCCAGGCTTCCGTCTGGGTGTCGAGAATGGATTGCACGTCGGCATTGAGCTTCTTGCGCTCCGACAACATCTCGTCGAGCTCATGCTGACCGAGCACGGCGCGCAACGTGGTCTGCGCCAGCATGTTGGTGGCTGGGAGATACGACTGCACCTGGATAATCGCGCGCTCGGGGTCGACGACGTTGAAGTAGAGCACGGCGTCGACCTTCATCGAGACGTTGTCGCGCGAAATGACGTCCTGGCTGGGGATCTCGATGACCCGGATGCGCAGATCCACTCGCACCATCTCCTGGAAGAAGGGGACCAGCAGCACCAGGCCCGGCCCCTGCACCCTCTGAAAGCGTCCAAGAGTGAAGACCACGGCTCTTTCGTACTCGCGCAGGATCTTGACGCTAGCCGCAATCAGCACCAGGACGACGATAATCACGACGGAGATAAGGTAAAGCGCGACGGGCATGGCGTCTTCTCCAGGGGCGCACGGCCGCCGATAGTCGCGGTAGTCTAGAGGAGAAGCCGGCGAGCGACGCAGGATCGGAAACTACTCAAACCGCTTCACCATGCCTGCCCTTGTCTCGTGCCGACGGCGGTGCGACATCACGTGACGTTGATGTGCGGCTCTGGCCAATCTCCGTGCGTGGTAAAGATGTGGCTCGATCGCGTCCGGGCGCAACCCACAGAGAGGGGCCACATGCCCACAAGAACTGCGAACAGGCGTGGGACGGCGGAGCCCCGACGGAAGCGACCCCGGCTGTCAACGGCGGCCGCCGGTGTGGCCACGCCGGAATTTCGCTGCGTGGCGATTGGCGCGTCGGCGGGCGGTCTCGACGCTTGTCGCAAGCTGGTCGCCGCATTGCCTCACGACGGCAGCCTGGCCTGCATCCTCGTCCAGCATCTCGAGCCCAACCACGAGAGCTTGATGGTCGACCTTCTCGCCGACCATACGGCGCTGAAGGTGCGGCAAGCTGCCGAAGGCATGCTGATCGAACCCGATCAGATTTACGTCATTCCCCCCGGGACCTATCTTTCGGTCCGCAATGGCGCGCTGCACGTCTTCGAACCGCAAGCGCCCCACGGCGCCCGGCTGCCCTTCGACTTCCTCCTTCATTCGCTCGCCGAAGAATATGCTGAGCGCGCCGTGTGCGTTGTACTTTCGGGAACCGGAACCGACGGCACCGAGGGGCTCAGGGCGGTCAAGGAGAAGTCAGGCCTGGTCGTCGCCCAGGATCCGAAAGAGGCCGAGTATGAAGGAATGCCGCAGAGCGCGGTATCGACGGGGCTGGTCGATCTCGTATTGCCGGCGGCTCTCATACCCGCTGCCATCGCTGCGCACGAACGAGGCCCAGCTGGCGCGGATGCTGTCGATGGGAGTTTGCCGGCCGGAGCCTCGCCGGATTGGCTGGCCGAGATTATCGATCTGTTGCGCAGCAGGACGCCCCACGACTTTTCGCTCTACAAGCCCGGCACGCTGCAGCGTCGGATCGAGCGTCGCATGGGGATAGTTGCGATCGGGATCGATCATCCGGATCGGTACATCGACATGCTGAAGCGCCAGCCCGAAGAGCTCGGGCTGCTGGCCAAGGATCTCCTCATCAACATCACGAGTTTCTTTCGCGATCCTCACGTCTTCAAGCTCCTCGAAGAAAAGATCGTCCCCGAGATGCTTAGCAAGCTCGCCGGGGATCACATCCTGCGCATCTGGATCGCGGGTTGCAGCTCGGGCGAGGAGACCTACTCGCTTGCGATGATCTTCCGCGAGCAGATCGAGGCGGCGAAACTGAACATGAAGCTCCAGGTCTTCGCCTCCGACGTTGATCCAGAAGCCGTCGCCAGCGCTCGCGAAGGTGTCTACCCTCAGGCAATCGAGGCCGACGTGTCAACGGAGCGCCTCGCTCGCTTCTTTGTCAAAGAGGAAAAGAGCTACCGAGTCACGTCGGAACTGCGCGCCCTGGTCGTCTTCACCGTGCAAGACGTGCTCGCCGATCCACCCTTCTCGCGGCTCGATCTGGTGTCGTGCCGGAATCTTCTGATTTACCTGCTGCCCGAGGCGCAAGCCAAGGTTGTATCGTTGTTCCACTTCGCTCTGCGCGAGGGTGGCATCCTATTGCTGGGAAGTTCCGAAACGGTCGGCAGCATCGAGGGCCGCTTCGAGGTGATCTCCAAATCGGCGCGGGTGTATCGGCACATCGGGCGCAGTCGCCCAGGAGAACTTGGCCAGCTCATGATCAAGGGAGGTATCACCAGGCTACCTTCACAGGCCGGCCAGATACCCAAGCGCTCGCGCCAGGGCGAACTCGCGGAGCTTTGCCGGCAAAAGGTAATAGAGGCCTTCGCTCCCGCGGCGGTGCTGATCAATACCAAGAACCAGTGCCTTTATTCGCTAGGCCCGATCGACCGATACCTGCGAGTTGCGCCGGGATACCCGACCGATGATCTGCTGGCCATGGTGCCCTCAGCCCTGGGTATCAAGTTGAGGTCCGCGATCCAATTGGCGACGGACGGGAACAAGCGCGTGGTGACCGGCGGCGGGCAGTCGGAGAGCGGCGGACGCGCTGGCCGATTCAATCTCGACGTACAGCCGGTCTCGAGCAATGGCGAAGAAATGCTGTTGATCTGCTTCGTCGACGCGCCCGGCCGAGAGGCAAGCAGCACCAGGGTCAACGTGCCGGAGTTGCCGCGCATCACCGAGTTGGAGCACGAACTCGACGCCACCAGGTCCGAGCTGCAGGGCGCCATCCGCAATCTTGAGGCCGTCGGCGAAGCGCAGCGCGCGATCAACGAAGAGGCGCTTTCGGTCAATGAGGAATACCAGTCCACTAACGAGGAGCTGCTGACCTCCAAAGAAGAACTGCAGTCGCTGAATGAGGAACTAACGGCGCTTAACGCTCAGTTGCAGGAGACTTTGGAGCGCCAGCGCACGACCTCAAACGACCTCCAGAACGTGCTCTACAGCACCAATGTCGCGACTATCTTTCTCGATCCCAATCTCAAGATTCGCTTCTTCACGCCGGCGACAAAGGCCTTGTTCAGCGTTATTCCGGGCGACGTGGGCCGTCCGCTCGCCGATCTCAATTCGCTGGCGCGCGACGCGACCCTGCTAACCGACGCGTCGCTTGTGCTGAACGCCCTAACGCCAATCGAGCGCGAGATCGAAGCCGACGACGGCGCATGGTACGTCCGACGCGTCACGCCCTACCGAACCGGCGACGGGGGGGTTGAAGGTGTGGTGGTCACCTTCGTCGACGTCACAATGCGCAAGCACACCGCTGAGGCCGTGGAGGTCGCCGAGCAACGAGCGGTCATGGCGAACGCCGCGAAGTCGCGATTCCTCGCGGCGGCCAGTCACGATCTGCGTCAGCCGCTACAGGCGCTCAGCCTGATGCGTGGGGTGCTCGAGCGCAAGATAAAATCCGGTAAGACCGACGAGGCGCTTTCGCTGGTGGCCAGGCTGAACGACACCGCCATCTCGATTACCGGCCTGCTGAACACCATGCTCGACATTAACCAGATCGAAGCGGGTGTGGTGAAGCCGGAGCTGTCGCGCTTTGCGATTGAAGGCCTGCTGAATCGTCTGCGTGAGGAATTCGCCTATCTTGCAGGGGCGAAGGGATTGGCGCTGCGGGTGCTCCCATGCCGCCTCGACATCGAAACCGATCCCCGCCTGCTCGAGCAGATGCTCCGCAATCTGCTGGGGAACGCCTTGAAGTACACCAAGAAGGGCAAGATTTTGCTTGGCTGCCGGCGTCACGGCGACAAGCTCAGCATCGAGGTGGGAGACACGGGCGCCGGTATTCCCGAGCTTGAGCTGGACTCCATCTTCGAGGAATATCGCCAGGTCGACAATGCCCAGCACGAACGCAATCGCGGACTGGGGCTGGGGTTATCCATCGTGAAGCGCCTGGCGAGCCTAATGGATCTCCGGATCAGCGTCCGCTCGCAACTAGGCAGGGGCTCGATCTTTGCTATCGACGTACCGCTGGCGCTCACCCCGGCCGCACCGGATTTTCCCAAGCCTGCGGGCGCAGCCAAGTCGGATGGCGTCGATCGCACCGGCAGCATCCTTGTCATCGACGATGACCCGGATGTACTCGAACTCCTGGCGCTGGCCCTGAAGGAAGATGGGCACCGCGTCATTACCGCTCCGGACGGGCCGGCGGCGCTGGAGCTTGCGCACGGCGAGCAGAGGCCTGACATCATCCTCACCGACTACAATCTTCCCTTCGAAATGAACGGTCTCGAACTCGGTCGGAAACTTCGCCTCAAGTTCCATCGCGATGTTCCGATCATCGTTCTAACTGGTGATATCACAACCGAGACGCTCAGAGAGATTGCGCGCTCCGACTGCGTGCAGCTCAACAAGCCGATCGATCTCGAAGAACTGGCGGCCACCATTACAACACTGCTCGCCCCGCGGAAGGCCACCGGCGCACCGGCGGTTGGCGAAGCTTCGGATCGCGAAAAGCCGGTGACCGTGTTCGTCGTCGACGATGACGCAGATGTCCTCAAGGCCACTCGCGCCATGCTCGAGGAGGACGGACGCATCGTCGAGACCTTTTCGTCGTGCGAGGCCTTCTTGTCGGTCTATCACCCGACCGCGGAGGCTTGCTTGCTGATCGACGCACATTTGCCCAGCATGAGCGGACTGGATCTGCTGCGCCATCTAGCCAAGTCCGGTCGGTTGCCACCAGCAATCATGATCACCGGGGTTGGAGACGTGCCGACCGCCGTCGAGGCGATGAAGGCTGGTGCCCTCGACTTCATCGAAAAGCCCGTCAGCGTGCAGACCCTGCTCGGCAGTGTCGGGCGAGCTATCGAACATGGGCGGGACGTTGGTAAGCGCATCGCGTGGCGCGAAGCCGCCGCCAAACTCCTTGCCGGCCTTACGCCGCGAGAGCGCCAGATCATGGACCTGGTTCTGGCTGGAGCTGCCAACAAGAATATCGCTGCTGACCTCCACATCAGCCAGCGCACCGTAGAAAATCACCGCGCCGCTGTCATGAAGAAGACGGGCTCGAAATCACTACCAGCACTGGCTCGACTCGCTATCGCTGCCTCGAGCGGTAGTTCCTGAGCGCCCCGGAACGTCCGCTCGTCAATTCCTGTTCGAAGCTCGACCGCCGATGAGCCATTTTTGCCCATGGGTTGGGTAGTTTCCGACCCTGACGGAAGCGCATGAGGAGACCTAGGTTGGTTTGAACGGTCGCACAGGAGTGGACGTCCTCCGTGGGATGGTCAGCTGAGAGCCGGCGTGATTTCGCCTGGCGACCCGTTCGAATTTACCACCCTCCGTCAGAGGAGCTAATTCAAGGAGCGTCCTGTGTTGATCCACGCATCAGCGATAAAGGGCTACGCCATCGCGGCCAGCGACGGCGAGATCGGAACGGTCAGCGACCTACTGTTCGACGACGTCAGCTGGCGAGTCAGGTGGCTGGTCGTCGAAACCGGAACCTGGCTAGCGGGTCGTAAGGTGCTACTGCCGGCCTCCACTTTGGGCCACGCCGACGCGATCCGGCGCGAGTTCACGGCCAAGCTGACCGTGCAGCAAGTCAAGGACAGCCCCAACGTCGACACCGAGCGGCCGGTTTCTCGGCAAGTGGAGAGCAGCATCTACGGCCACTATGGCTGGTACCCTTATTGGGGCTACGGGCTCTACACGGGCAGCTATGGCTACGGCAGTGTCATGGGCTCGCCCTTCTTCGGACCCAGCTCGCAACCGACCGAGGATGAGGCTCGCGAGACGCAACGCAACAGGGACGATCCGCACCTGCGCAGCATTGCCGCGGTCGAGGGTTATCACATCCATGCCACAGACGGCGAAATTGGCCATGTCGAGGACATGCTGGTCGAAGAGGCCGACTGGAGCATTCGCTACTTGGTCGTAGACACCAAGAATTGGTGGCCCGGCAAGAGGGTCCTGCTTTCCCCGCGCTCCGCGCATGAGGTCAGCTGGACGGATAGAATCATCGACATCAACGTGAACCGCGAAGCGGTCAGAAGCAGCCCTGGTTACGATGCCACGACGGAAGTCGACCGGGACTACGAGCAACGGTTCAATTCCTATTATGGAAATGCCGCGCCGGGTTCATCCGCCCGTGCCAGAGCGTCTGATCTATGACTGTCATGCTGTTTTTCGGCTGGTCAGATCGGTCAGGCGACTGTCCGAGGAGGCCGTAGAAGTCTCTCGATCGATGCGGGCCGATGACACGGGTGCCGGGATCGTGACCGAGGAGAGCGGTCGTTGGCAATAGAACCTTGTTCTTGCCTTCCCAGATGGCTATCTGGGCAGTTATGGAACACGAGACTTCATCTTATCGTCAACCGGATCATTGCTTCATTGCGGTCCGGGCCGCGGGCGCTCGAGCCTGGCGAAAGCGCACACCGCGCCCGCCGGTATCGCTTCGACCGTTTTCGCCGATGAGCTCGATACCGGCCGCGTTCAAAGCGTCGATGACCTTCGTCAGGGTGTCCACGATGCCCCGCACATTGCCTTCGCTCGCCTCCATGCGTTGGATGGTCGGCAGCGACACCCCCGCCATGGAGGCCAGCGTTCTTTGATCGATTCCAATCAGAGCGCGGGCGGCGCGCAATTGTGCTGCAGTGATCATGACGGTCCTCTCGCACAAGTGTCTGGTACCGTATAAGAGACATACGATGACGCATCAAGCATCATAATTTAGACATTTTCCATCCTCAAGCCCGCGGCGCATTTGCGGCTCCATGCCCGCCGTTTTCCGGCGGTCGGTGCTGTCGCTCCGAAGGCTTCTCGTTGACCCGGTCCATGAGCGCCAGCAGGCCCTTGAGGATTTCCGTCGGTGACGGCGGACAGCCCGGTATGTGGAGGTCGATCGGAACCACATGGTGAGCGCCGCCGAGCACCGCATAACTGCTCGCAAAGCATCCGCCGTCGCGGGCGCAGTCGCCGATGGCGACGACCCATTTTGGGTCGGGCATGGCAATGTAGGTTCGCTCGAGCGCGTCGGCCATGTTCCGGGTGACCGGGCCGGTCACCGTCAGCACATCGGCGTGGCGGGGCGACGCGACGAAGCGGATGCCGAACCGCTCGATGTCGTAGAAGACGTTGCTGATCGCATTGATCTCAAGTTCACAGCCGTTACAGGAGCCGGCGTCGACCGTCCTGATCGAGAGACTGCGCCCCAGCCGCCGATGCGCGGCGCGGTCCAGCGCCGTCGCAAGTTCGGCGATCGCGGCGTCCCCTGGGAGGGGAGGGCGTTCGGTGAGAGGGGCTCGCACGATGCCATCGAGTAGCAGTCTGCGCATGGCAATAGCCTCAGAGGTCGTGCCCGGAATACGAGCAGTTGAAGGATTTATTGCAGAGTGGAAAATCGGCCACGATGTTGCCTTCCGCCGCGGCTTCCACCAGAGGCCACTGAAACCACGACGGGTCTCGCAGGTGACAGCGTTCAACGCTGCCGCCGGCGCCGATGCGCAGCCAAACCAGCACGTCGCCGCGAAAGCCCTCGACGATGGCCATTCCCTCGCTGGCGCGATTAGGACTGCCGATCTCGGCCCGCAACGGCCCGTCCGGCATTTGGACAAGAATCTGGTCGATCAGGGAGAGGCTCTGCTCGACTTCCCGGATGCGAATCCACACACGTGCGTCGACGTCGCCTTCTGCCAGCACCGGCACCTCGAAGACCACGCGCTCATAGGGCGCGTATTCGAAGATCCGACGGGCATCGAAACTTCGGCCGGACGCGCGGCCGATATAGCCGCCGGCGCCGTACTGCTGGACCAGGGTCGGCAAGGCAACCCCAGTTCCCACGGTTCGATCCTGCAGCGACGCCGTGTTTTCGTACGTCTCGACCAGACGCGGCATCTGGCGCCGAATTTCGCCAACGACGGCGATGATCGCCGCTAGCCCCTCTGGACACAATTCGGTGGATACTCCGCCGGGGACCACACGGTCCCTCATCAGCCGATGACCGAAGGCGATGTCGCTGGCCCGGAGCACCCGTTCTCGCAGACCTCCAAAGTGTGCGTGCAGCAGAGTGAACGCCGCGTCGTTGCAGATGGCACCAATGTCGCCGAGATGGTTCGCAAGACGCTCCAGTTCCGCCATCAGGGCGCGCAGCCAGATCGCCCGCGTGGGAACTTGCAGCTGTATCGCCGACTCGACGGCCATGGCGAAGGCCCACGCATAGGCAACGGTGCTGTCGCCGGAGACTCGGCCGGCCAGTTTTGCTGCCTTGTCGAGAGTTGCGCCGGTCATCAGGGCTTCGATCCCTTTGTGGGTGTAGCCCAGGCGCTGCTCCAGGCGGACCACGGTTTCCCCGTTCGCCGTAATCCGAAAATGCCCTGGCTCGATGATGCCCGCGTGCACCGGACCGACAGCGATCTGATGCAGACTTTCGCCCTCCACCGGGAGAAATGCATACGGCAAGTGCTCCAGGGTTGCGGATCCGGCGCCTGGGGGAAAGCTTTTTTCCCAGTTGCCGTGATCGAGCCACGGTCGCGTGTCTGGCAGACCTTCGGGGACCAAGCCGTAAAGGTCGCGAATAGCGCGCTCCAGACGCAGCGCTGGTGGATGGGTGCGTCCAACGGACGGGTAGACGCCCTCCGGACAGGGCAGGCTGAGGATCGCCACGGCCGAACCCTGGGTCAGCGCCATGTGCACGGCAGCCACCTCGCCCCAAAGGCCGAGCATCGTCAAATCGCCTGCCACGAGGGCCGCGATGGCTTCCTTCCACGCTTCCACGTCGACGAGACTTCGCGGCCAGGGACTGTGGCGGGGGACCACAGTCCCCCTAGCGACGAGATCGACAAGCGCGGACATCTAATTTTCCTTCCGCATCATCCGAGTAGGGCTGCGACGTGCTGGAACCAGGCCACGAGCGCCGGCGGTAGATAGATGCCGGCCGCCAGCACCAGGCCGAGGTGTGCGAACATCGGGATGTAGGACGCTTTTGCCGGCCCCAGATTTCCCGTCGGTTCGCCGAACGCCACGCCGGTGACCCGGAGCGCCAACGCGCCGAAGGCAACGAGAAGGCCGAACACCAGCGGAATGGCGAGCAGCGGCTCACGCGCGAAGGTCGAGCTGACAATGAGGAATTCGCTCATGAACACGCCGAAAGGCGGGGCGCCTATGATGGCCACGACGCCGAATACCAAGGCCCACCCCAACACCGGATGGCTGGCGGTCAGCCCCTTGATCTCGGCGAGTTTCTGCGTGCCCTTGATCTGAGCGACGTGGCCGACGGAGAAGAAGATCGCCGACTTGGTCAGGCTGTGCATCACCATGTGCAGCAGTCCGGCAAAGTTGGCCAAGGGACCGCCGAGCCCGAAGGCAAAAACGATGATGCCCATGTGCTCGATCGAGGAGTAGGCGAAAAGCCTTTTGATGTCGCGCCGGCGGTAGAGCATGAAGGCTGCGAAGACGAGCGAGGAGAGGCCCAGGGTCATCATCAGCGCCCCTGGGGCAAACGCGCCGGGCGTCGCCGCGAGCAGGAGCTTGTAGCGCAGCACGGCGTAGAGCGCGACGTTGAGCAGCAAGCCTGAGAGCACCGCCGATATCGGTGTCGGGCCCTCGGCGTGCGCGTCGGGTAGCCAGGCGTGAAGAGGCACCAAGCCTACCTTGGTGCCGTAGCCGAGCAGCAGGAAGACGAAGGCGAGGTTGATCAGCGCTGGATCGAACTGCTTGGCGTGCTCGATCAGCATGGTCCAGACCATCGCGTTCTGGCCCTCGCCGATGATAGGTTGCGCCGCCATGTAGACCAGGATCGTGCCGAACAGCGCGAAGGCGATGCCGACGCTGCCAAGGATGAAATACTTCCATGCCGCCTCGAGCGCCTCGTGGGTGCGGTAGATGCCGACCATCAGTACCGTGGTGAGCGTGGCGACTTCGACCGCCACCCACATCAGGCCGATGTTGTTGGAGACGAAGGCCAGATTCATGCCCAGCATCATGATCTGGTACATGGCGTGGTAGAACCGGACGTTGGTGGGAGTGAGCCGCCCGGTCTCCAGTTCGTGGGAAATGTAACTGGCGCTGAAGACGCTCGTGGTGAACGCCACGAACGTGTTGAGGACGATAAAGACGACGTTCAGATCGTCGACCAAGAAATATGGTCCGGGAACTGGCCGGGCGGTGAAAAACAGCGATAGCGCCGACAGCAAGGTGAGCAGGCAGGCCAGCACGTTTAGGCGCGCTGTCGCCCGATAGTCGGGAAGCAGGGCCAGCACTGCCGCCGCGACGAGGGGTATGATCAGGACGGCGTAGACGGCATCGAACGGCAGAAACGTCACCGACGGTCCCCCCGGAAGTCGTCGAGCGCGCGCACGTCGACGGTGTCGAAGCGCTCCCGTATCCGAAACAGAAAGATGCCGATGACGATGAAGGCGATGATGATCGAGAACGTGACGCTGATCTCGACCACCAGTGGCATGCCTTTGGCACCCGTCGCCGCCAGCACCAACCCGTTCTCCAGCGACATGAAGCCGATGACCTGGCTGACCGCGTTGCGTCGGGTGACCATCATCAGCAGGCCCAGCAGCAGCACTGAAAGCGCGAATGCCAAGTCCTCGCGGGCCAGCGGGTTCGCGCCGGCGGTGAACTGCAGCATCACCGCCATCGATAGCGCGACTAGCCCGATGCCGGCGAGCATGGTCAAGCCGATGCCAACCGCCGTCTCCACCTCGCGGTGGATGCCCAGACGCAGAATGATGCGATGCAGCGCAACCGGAATGACAATGGCTTTGAAGACGAGCGCGATGGCGGCCGTCACGTAGAGATGTGGGGCGTCCTGGATGAAGGCTTGCCAGGCGACGGACAGCGCCAGGACCACCGCGTGCAGCGCATAGACGTTGATGAGGGCCTGGAGGCGATCCTGATAGAGCATCATGAAGCTCACGAGCACCAGACCGCCCGCGAGCAGATGCGCAATATCGAAGACGAAGCCGTCCATCAGATGCTCCTCGAAACGAACAACAGCAGCGTGCCGAGCAACCCGAGCATCAGCGCGGCCCCCATGAACTGCGGAACACGGAACACCCGCATCTTGGCGATCGCGGTTTCGAAGAGCGCCAGCAGGGCGGCACCCACCAGTAGCTTCAGCAGGTAAACCGCGATGCCCACTGCGTAGGTTGTCGGGCCGTCCTCGGCCGCTGCCAGCCCCCAAGGCACGAACAGGCAGGCGATGAGCGAGATGTAAAGGAGCAGCTTCAATGACGCGGCGAACTCGAGCATGGCCAGATGCCGGCCCGAATATTCAAGCACCATGGCTTCGTGCACCATGGTGAGCTCGAGGTGGGTCGCGGGATTGTCGACCGGAATGCGGGAATTCTCGGCGAGGGCAACCATGATGAGGCCGACGAGTGCCATGCCCACTGACACTCTGAGGCCGATGTGATCGGAGGCCATGAAGGCCGAAACCGTCGACAATTGAGTCGATCCAGCGGTCAGCGCAAGCGTGAAGACGATAAGCAACATCGCTGGTTCAGCCAGTGAGGCAATCATCACCTCGCGGCTGGATCCGATGCCGCCAAAGCTTGTCCCGACGTCCATACCGGCAAGCGCGAGAAAAAAGCGGGCACTGCCGACGAGGGCGATGATGGCGATCAGGTCGGCGCTCCAGGCGAACAGCAGGCCGGTGGCGAAGGTCGGAATCAGCGATGCCGCGACCCAGGTCGTGGCAAAGATCAGGTAGGGTGCGGCGCGGAAAAGCCAGGAGGCGTTGTCGGCCAACACCACGTCCTTGCGCATCAGGCGCAGCAGATCGCGATATGGCTGGAAGACTGAGGCGCCCCTGCGGCGCATCAGCCTCGACTTGATCTTGCGGACGAGACCGGTCAGCAGCGGTGCAAGCAGCAGCACCAAGGCCATCTGCAACCCCTGCACGGCGAGATCGGCGATCATCTCCATACCGCGACCACCAGCAGGAGGGTTACGAGCAAGACGAAGACGACGCTGAGATAGCGCCTGATGGTCAGGAACTGCAGAAAATTCAGCCGATCGGCGACGAGCATTACCGCCCCGCCGATAGGGGCGTAAATTGCTTCCCAGCTCAGATCGCTCATGCTCACTGTCAGACGCGCCGGACGGACATCGCCGGGCGCCGGCATGTCCACCTTCTCCTTCGCCCGGAACACCAAAGTTCCGAACACGCGACGTATCGGTTGTGAAAAACTACCGGCCGAATACTGCATCGCCGGGGTAAACTCCGGAAACGCACAGGCCCAAGCCGCCGCGCGGCGAATGATCCGGGAGGCGAACCGGTGAATGAAATATACGGCAAACCCTGACGAGGCGGCGATGAAGACCAATACGAGCAGGCCATTGTAAGAACTGCGGCTTTGCGCGATTGGCACGAGCGATAGCCACGGCGTATGCAGTTGTACCGGCATGCTGCTGCCCATGAGGGCCTGGGTCACCGGTGCGAGGGTGTCGACCACGCCGCCGGGCAATATGCCGGCCAACAGGCATAACGCGGCCAGTATCGCCATGGCGGCGACCGAGTAGCGATCGACCTCGACAGCGGTTTCCGCCGCGCTGCTACGCGGCCGGCCGAGAAACGAGATGCCGTAGGCCTTGACGAAACAGGCCGCGGCCAATGCCGCCGAAAGCGCCAGCATCCCACCGGCTGCCGGCACGGCTAGCCTGAGGGCCCATTGCGGCAGGTCGGGGCTAATGAGCACCGCCTGGAAGGCGAGCCATTCGGACGCGAAGCCGTTGAGTGGCGGCAGCGCGGAAATCGCAACGCAACCGATGAGGAACAGCACGCTGGTCGCTGGCATGCGGTGGATCAAACCACCGAGCTTGTCCATGTCGCGCTCTCCGGTGGCAGTCAGAACCGCGCCGGCACCGAAGAATAACAGGCTCTTGAACATCGAGTGGTTGAGGACGTGAAATAGCGCCGCCACCAGCGCCAAGGCCGCGGCCGCGGCCATGCCGTTGGCCTTGAAGGCGAGCGAGAGCCCAAGGCTGATGAAGACGATGCCGATATTCTCGATAGTGCTGTAGGCGAGGAGCCGCTTGATGTCCTTTTCCATTAAGGCCGAGAGGATGCCCAGGACGGCGGTGATACTGCCGATCGCGAGGACGAGCAGACCCGCCCACCACGCCGGCTCGCCCAGAAGGTCGAAGACGACCCGGATGAAGCCATAGACGGCGACCTTGGTCATCACTCCGCTCATCAGGGCCGAGACGTGGCTGGGTGCCGCCGGATGAGCCAGCGGCAGCCAAACATGCAAAGGCACGAGGCCGGCCTTCGAGCCGGCGCCCAGCAGCATCAGAATCAGGACCAGGGCGCTGACCATCGGCGTGCGGGCACTGCTCCGGATCGCGTCGAACGCATATCCGCCGTTCGGTCCGGCGAGCAGTCCGAATGCCAGCAATAGAGCGAACGTACCGAAGGTCGCCATCACCAGGTAGACATAGCCGGCGCGCGTGTTCTGGGCGTCGCGATGGTGGGCGAGCACCATGGCCCAGGATGTCAGCGACATGAATTCCCACGACAACAGGAAGCTGAATGCGTCGCTGGACAGCACCACCAGGTTCATCCCAGCAAGAAACGCGGGAAAGAAGGGCAGTACGCGGTGCGGCGCAGATTCATGGCGACCGTAACCCAATCCGTAAAGACTGGCCGCTGCCCCCCCGAGGTTGACGACGATGAGAAAGAACGCCGACAGCACGTCCAGCCGGAAATGAGCGCCGATCCAGGGCAAGCCCAACGGCAATATCAAGGTGGCGGTGTCGGACAACGGATTCAGCAGCCGCACCGCGGCCGAAAGCAGGGCCGCCACCGAAATAGCCGTGGCTACGCCGTAGACCAGCCGGGTCGCGGCGCCGGATCGGCTTAGAGCAACCCCGAGCACCGCGGTCGCCAGGAGCGCCGCGACGCACCAAAGGGACAATGCTACGGGGTCGGTCACGCCAGCCTCCTGGCTGCGATGGCGCGTTCGAGGTCCTCGCCAAGGCGGAACAAGTCCCCGGCTGCGGCCCTCAGGCGAACCCCGAGTCCGCCGGACCCGCTGCTGGCGCCGGCGACGATCATCTCGATACCGGCAAACTCCAGCGCCGCGATCAGTTTCATCAGCGAGTCGACATTGCCGCGAATCATGACCTCGCTCGCCTCCATGCGCTGGATTGTCGGGACCGAGAGCCCCGACAGGGTGGCGAGCCGGCGTTGGTCGATGCCGAGAAGCGCTCTAGCGGCCCTCAGTTGTGCGGCGGTGATCACGTCGGAACCTCTATTTATGCCCTACAAGACAACAGGTGTCCTGCTTACAACATACATTAGAGCATTAAACATCCAATAAGTGATGTATGAAACATCTATGTTAGGGACGTTTCGCGGCGTCGGTCAAGATGGCGCTCAAGGTTTTTTTAGGCTGTGACTGCTCCGTTGACCTCGACCGGGAGGACTGAGCTGCCGCCGTTCTTGAGGACACCGAGTCAGGGTGTTTCTTGGAACCGGCGATTTGGATGGAGAGGCGAGAGTTCAGCCGAGAGTTCAAGCTCGGAGGCTGTGAAGCTAGTGGTCGGGCGGGGCGTGGGGTTTTGCGCAGGCGGCCCGTGATCTCGACCTACATGTCAACGTGCTGCGCAAATGGGTGCGGGAGCAGGCTACCGACCCGCGGCGGGCGGATCGATAGCGTCTCCGCGCGGGCAAGTTCCAATCGCTCGTCTGCCATGGCGGGCTAATCGAGCTGAGGATAGAACACGTATGCGTAAACCTCGTTCAGTGCAAAGCGCGGAGACCTTTGGCCGTATCCGGCTATCCCGAACGTTCTTCATGCGGGATTTCCTGTATAGCGAGATCGGAAACGTTCACGGTCTCTACAACATGCCCGATGACCCGGATTTGGCGATTGAGGCAGGGCGGAAACTTTGCGTCACCCTTCTAGAGCCGCTCCAGGATACCTTCGGGCGCCTCGCCATCCGGTCAGCGTACAGATCTCCCGAGATCAACGATCTCGGTAACAAACGGTACAAGAGCTGCGCCCGCAACGAAACCGATCGAGCCAAACACATCTGGGACCAGAGAAGCGACGACGGAGGTATGGGCGCCATGACATCCGTCGTCGTACCGTGGCTCGTAGACTGGCTTTCCAATGGCCGCTCTTGGACATCCATGGCGTGGTGGATACACGATCATCTCCCCTACAGCGAATTGCAGTTCTTTCCGAAGCTGAATGCCTTCAATATAGGCTGGCATGAAGTGCCGAGACGTCGAATCTCAAGCTTTGCAAGCCCACGTGGACTCTTGACCAAGCCAGGGATGGCCAATCATTCGGGCGATCACTCGAGCGAGTACGTTGGATTTCCAACGCTGGTCGCTCGGAGCGAAATGCAGTCTTAGCCAGTAGCTGAAGGCAGCGAATTTC
>Ga0207667_10005456_pt1 | contig 15503 bp, 11 predicted proteins | sample KBSCornC52_FD_184301 | JGI IMG/M metagenome (GOLD analysis project Ga0207667, IMG submission 184301) | Corn rhizosphere microbial communities from Kellogg Biological Station, Michigan, USA - KBS Corn C5-2 (SPAdes) (version 2) | ecosystem: Host-associated > Plants > Roots > Rhizosphere > Soil ... | reverse complement strand
CCTTGCGATAGAACATGCCCCACGAGTAATAGACAGTCGGGGCAGCATATTGTTTGCCCTTATACGACGACGCTTCCTTGGTCGAAGCATACGTGCTGTCCCAGCCGTTCTTCGCCCAGTCGGCCGACAAGTCCTCGAACAAGTTGCGTTGTGCGTAGTACGCCATCCGTTCGCCATCGTGCCAATTCACGATGTCGGGCGGGGCCGTCGTCAGCCACGCGGGCAACTGCACCTTGTAGGCTTCTTCATCGATGAAGGCGACCTTCACATCGGTGCCGGGGTGGGTCTTCTTGAATTCGTCGATCACCTGCGTCCATACGGCGCGCTGGCTCGCGCCCTTGAATGCGATGTTCACTTCGAGCGTGCCGGCCTGTGCCGTCGTGGCGAAAGCGCCTGTCGCCAAGGCCGACGCCAGCGCGACGGTGGCGAGCACAGTGCGGGGTTTGTTCGTCATGCTTGTCTCCTGTATTTACGTCGTTGTCGGTGCTGCATTCAGATTCTTAGATTCGATAGCGAGCTGTATTCAGGGCGTCTCCTGCGTACGGTACGCCGCCACACCTTGCGGTTCGATCGCATGAGCGCCGATGACGAACGCGTCGTTCGGCACGTCGGCCGGCACGTGATGCGTCTCGGGTCCGTAATTGAAGACCCAAGTCAGCGCGCCGCGTCGGCTGATCCGTACTGCGTCGCCCAAATGCGTGGGCGCGAGGCCCGCCTCATGCGCGATGCGGGCGAACAGCGATTGCGTCGACGTATCGTCGAACAAGCTCGCGAGGTAATGCACCGCGCCGTGCTTGACATAAGCGGGGTGCCCATCGGCGAACGCCGCGCGGATCTGCACCGATTCGTGTCCGTCGCGGCTCATATCGACCTCGAGCAGGTCGCGCCAGTGTCGCGCATAGCCTTGCGGCACGCTACCGCTGAACGTGACACGCGAGGTCACGGTGGGCCGCATCGATTCGACGCGCCAGACGCGCACGGGCATCAGCGACGCCAGCGGTCCCGGCGGTAGGTTCGAGGGGATTTGCAGATCGGCCGTTTTCGATCCGGTGCGCGGCCCGAGGACGATATGCGCCCGCGAGGCTTCGAGCCGCTTCACGAGATCGTCGGATACCACCGGCAGCGGCGGCACGACGATGAGCTGATAGCCGTCGAGCGGCGCATGGGTCGAGACGATGTCGACATCGAATCCGAGCGCGCGCAACGCCGAGTAGTACTCGACGGCAAAGCGCGGATAGTGGAAATCGGCGCCCTGGGGTTGCACTTCGAAGAGCCATTTCGCTTCGTAGTCGAACACGAGTGCGACGCGTGTTTGGACCTTGCCGTCAGCATCGACGTCGGCCTGGGCCAGCGTGCGAATTTCATCCGCGACGCGCTCGGCTTCGCCGCCGCCGATATCGAGCCGATTGTCGGGGGTATTCAAGCCCGCGTGCATTTGCTCTTGCGCGAACGGTGCCTGGCGCCAGCGAAAGTACGACACGCAGCCGGCGCCGTGTGCGAACGCTTCCCAACTCCAGAGCCGCACCATGCCGGGTAGCGGTGCAGGATTCCACTTTGCCCAATTGACCGGGCCCGGCTGCTGCTCCATCACCCAGAACGGCAGTTTCGACATGCCGCGATAGAGGTCATGATTGAATGACGCAAAATCCGGATGGCCGGTGCGCAGGTACCGCCCCTTGACGGAGGCCTCGTACCATTGTTCCTCGAGCGCGCCGAGCGGATAGCTGTCCCATGATGCGACGTCGAGATCGTCCGCTACTTTGTAATGATCGAACTCGGTGAAAAGCTGCATGAAGTTGTGCGCGATCGGCCGGCCCGGCGAATGCCGGCGGATGATGTCGACTTGCATGCGGTTATAGCGTTGCAGTTCGTCGGATGCGAAACGCCGATAATCGAGCCGGTGCGACGGATGCGCCTCGGTGACGGTGCCGATCGGCGTGTCGATCTCGTCGAAGCTGCGGTACTCCATGCTCCAAAACACGGTACCCCACGCACGATTGAGTGCGTCGATGCTGCCATAGCGCGCCTGGAGCCACGCCCTAAAGCGCGTCAATGCGGCCGGCGAATAACTCACCACGGTTTGGTGACAACCGTATTCGTTGTCGGTTTGCCAATAAGCGACCGCGGGATGGCGGCCGTAGCGCGATGCGACGGCTTCGCAAATCACCTTTGAAGCTTCGAAATACGTAGGCGAGGAGAAGTCGTAATGCCGCCGCGACCCGAACGTGCGCACCTTTCCGTCCGCGCCGACGGGCAGGATGTCGGGATGACGATCGATGAGCCACTTCGGCGGCGTGGCCGTGGGCGTACACATGACGACATCGAGCCCTTCGGCTGCGAGCGTTTCGACGGCGCGATCGAGCCAGCCCCAATCGAATTCGCCCGGCGAAGGTTCGATGCGGCTCCATGCAAACTCGGCGATCCGTACTTGCTTGATGCCGAGCGCTTTCATCCGCGCGGCGTCGTCCTTCCACATGGCTTCTGGCCAGTGTTCGGGGTAATAGCAGACGCCTAGACGCATTCCGATGTCCTCTTGTCGTGTTCGCTTATGCATGTTGTTTGATCGTTTCGAGTGGCGCGACGGCGAAGCCGTCTTCGGCAAACAGATGGCAGGCCGAAGCGGGCGCGGAGAAATGCGCGCTGTCGCCTGGGTTAAAGCGTGCATCGCCCGGCGCTTTCGCGATCAGGACTGTGCCGCCCGGTTGCTCCAAATGGACGTAGCTGTGTTCGCCGAGTGCTTCCACGAGCGTGACGGCACGCGTGAGCACGACGGCGTTCTCGGTCCTGTCGGCGCGCGGTGCATCGCTTGGCGTCGGCTCCAAATGCTCGGGCCGTACGCCGAACGTGACGGGCGCGCCGACGCTCAACTGCGAGCCTTGACGCGGCAGCCACACCGACTCCCCGCTACCGTCGAGCGTGACGGCGACGCCGCTCGCATCGATCGACGCGACGGTTGCGGGCAGAAAGTTCATTCGCGGCGAGCCGATGAACCCCGCGACGAATTTACTTGTGGGCCGGTGATAGAGATCGAGCGGCGCACCGATTTGCGCGATGCTGCCGAATCGCTCGGTGTCTTTCCCCGCGTGGAGCAGCACGATTTTGTCGGCAAGTGTCATCGCCTCGATCTGGTCGTGCGTGACGTAGACGACACTCGCATCCGCAAATTGCCGGTGTAGTCGTGCGATTTCGATACGCGTCTGACCGCGCAACGTGGCATCGAGATTGGAGAGCGGTTCGTCGAACAGAAACACGCCGGGCTGGCGAACGATCGCGCGGCCGATCGCCACGCGTTGGCGCTGCCCGCCCGAGAGCGCTTTCGGATGCCGGTCCAGCAGCGCATCGAGCTGAAGAATGCGCGCGGCATCGCGGACTTTGCGGTCGATCTCGGTTTTCGGTGTCTTCGCAAGCTTCAGGCCGAAGGCCATATTCTCGTAGACGGTCATGTGCGGGAACAGCGCGTAGCTCTGGAACACCATCGCGACCCCGCGCTGCGCGGCCGGCGTGTCGTTCACGCGCTTGCCGCCGATCGAAACGTCGCCATCGGTTACGTCTTCGAGGCCCGCGATCATGCGCAGCAACGTCGATTTCCCGCAGCCCGAGGGGCCGAGGAACACGCAAAACTCGTTCTTGCCGATCTCTAGATCGACGTCGCGGATCACCGGCGGACCGTCGCCGTAAGCCTTTTGAACGCCGCGCAGGGAAATACTCGCCATCGTCCTGTCTCCATGTTCTAATCAGCGTCGACGGATGATTAAGCGCTTAATCACCGTACCTTAAAAAAGTGGTCGCGGTGCGACCGACGCTGCGTCCACGAACAATGTTCGTTTTATGTGCGGCTCATGTTGCCTGGCTCGCCGAGATCACGCAAATGTTGGATAACCATCCCATTTATTGAGAAGCTATGCCGACGCTCAGTGAAGTGGCCGCCCGGGCCGGTGTAACGCCCGCCACCGTTTCGAACGTCCTGCGCAATAAGGGGCGTGTGGGGGCAGCGACGCGCGAGCGTGTTCTTGAAGCGATTGCGGCGCTCGGTTATCGGCCGCATTTGCCCGCGCGCGCGTTAGCGGAGGGGCGCGCTCCGACGATTGCGTTGATGGTGTCCAGCATCGCGAACCCGTTCTACCCCGAGTTCGCGCTCGCGGTGGAGAACGCGCTGCGCCGCAAAGGGCAGTTTCTGATCATTTGCAACACGGACGGCGATCCGCAGACGGGCCGAGCGTACCTCGACCAAATCGCCGGGACCTTATCGGAAGGCGTGCTCGTGATGAACGCGAATTTGGACTTCGACGATCTGCGAATGACCCAAGTGCGCGGTGCGCCGGTGGTGCTTTGTATGTGGGAGCGCCCGCTCGATCCGCCGGGGTTGCCGTGTGTGTCGGTGGATTTTCGACTAGCGGGAGAATTGGCGGCGCAGCATCTTTTATCGCTCGGGCATCGGCGCATCGGGGCGATTGTCGGCAGCAAGGTGTACGGGATTCATGCGGCGCGTTATGAGGGGTTCGTCGATGCAATGCATGCGGCGGGGCTCATCGCGGGCGCGGCGCCGGTGCGGTATGCGCCCGATACGACACAGGGCGGCTATGGGGCCGCGCTCGATTTGATGAAGTCGCATCCGGATTTGACGGCGCTGTTCACGACGAACGACTTGCCGGCACTCGGCGCCATGCAGGCCGCCGCAGACCTTGGCCTCGATGTGCCGCGCGATCTGTCGGTGGTCGGCATCACCGACATTCAGCTTGCGCGCGAGTCGCGGCCCGCGTTGACGACGGTTGCGGTGCCGACGGTGGAAGCGGCGGAGCTGGCTGTGGATCTCCTGCTCGACTTGATCAAGTCGCCGCTAAAAGATGTCGTGGAGCCTCGCGTGGGCGAAGCTCGCGTTTGCGTGACTTCATTGCCGCGTCTCGTTGTGCGCGCATCGACGGGGCCCGCCGGACGCTAGCGGAACACGCCGCGGGGTGACGATTTGCGCGAGCGTGCCGGCATTGCACCGGCACCCACGTTCAGAGATAAAACATCCGATCTTCATCGGACTTCGCGGCGTGCGGCTCGGCTTCTCCGCGGTCTTCGTAGAACTTGAGCACGGCCTCGAGCACCTGGTCGGGATCGTCGATCACTTGCATGAGGTTGATGTCTTCGGGATTGATGAGGCCCATCGGCACCAAGGCCGTTTCGAACCAATGCAGCAGCCCCTTCCAGAATTCGCTGCCCACGAGGATGATCGGCACGTGCCGTGACTTCTTGGTCTGGATCAGCGTGAGTACTTCGGCCAACTCGTCGAGCGTGCCGAAGCCCCCCGGCATCACAATGACGGCATCCGAGTTCTTGACAAACGTGACCTTGCGCGTAAAGAAGTGGCGGAAACGCAGTGAAATGTCTTGCCACTGATTGCCCGATTGCTCGTGCGGCAACTCGATATTCAATCCGACCGACGGCGCTTTGCCTGCATGTGCGCCTTTGTTCGCGGCTTCCATGATGCCCGGGCCGCCGCCCGAAATCACGGCGAAGCCGGCATCCGACAATTTGCGCGCGATTTGCATCGCGAGCTTGTAATGGGGCGAGCTCGCCTTGAGGCGCGCCGAACCATAGATGCTGACGGCCGGGCGGATCTCCGAGAGGTACTCGGTTGCCTCGATGAACTCTGCCATAATCGTGAACATCTGCCACGATGCGCGGGCCTTCTTGGCCGTAGCGCGTTCTTGATCTGCGAGCGATCGCAGACTCGGAATCACTTTTCTTTTGTTCATAATGCCTGCAGAACGGAACCTGAAAGGTAAGACCCTCGTTTTGGTCGACGGATCAAGCTATCTGTATCGGGCTTACCATGCGATGCCTGACTTGCGCGGCCCGGACGGCGAGCCGACCGGTGCACTGTACGGATTCATCAATATGCTGCGGCGCATGCGCAAGGAAGTCACCGCAGAGTATAGCGCGTGCGTCTTTGATGCAAAGGGCAAGACGTTCCGTGACGATTGGTATCCCGAGTACAAGGCGCATCGTCCGTCGATGCCAGACGATTTAACCAAGCAAATCGAGCCGATTCATTTTGCTGTGCGGGCGCTGGGTTGGCCGCTTTTGATGGTCGACGGCGTCGAGGCCGACGATGTCATCGGCACGCTCGCCGCCGTGGCCGAGCGCGAAGGGATGAATGTGCTCGTTTCGACAGGCGACAAGGATTTGGCGCAACTCGTGAGCGATCACGTGACGCTCGTCAACACGATGACGAACGAAACCCTGGACCGAGCCGGCGTCATCGCGAAGTTCGGCGTGCCGCCCGAGCGAATCGTCGACTATCTCGCGTTGATCGGCGATACCGTCGACAACGTACCCGGCGTCGAAAAGTGCGGCCCGAAGACGGCCGTCAAATGGCTCGCGCAGTACGAAACGCTCGATGGCATCGTCGCGCATGCGGATGAAATCAAGGGGGTCGTCGGCGAGAACCTGCGCCGGGCGCTCGATTTTCTGCCGCTCGCGAAAAAGCTCGTGACGGTCGATCGCGCGTGCGACCTGGCCGAACATGTGGCCTCGATCGAAGATACGCTGCCGGCTCGGCCCGAATCGCCGCTCGAATTGCGCGATCTGTTCATGCGGCACGGCTTGAAGACATGGCTGCGCGAGGTCGAAACATTGATCGAGGCCGCCGAGCAGGCCCAGGCCGAAGCAGGCGAGGGCGCGCCAGCGGGCGTGCTCGCGACCGAACCGGCACCGACGATCGCCCCCGAGCGCTGCTATGAGACCGTGCAAACGTGGGAGCATTTCGATGCTTGGCTCGCGAAGATCGACGCGGCTGCGCTGACCTCGTTCGATACCGAAACGACCTCGCTCGACCCGATGCAGGCGGAAATCGTTGGCCTCTCGCTCTCGATCGGCAGCGATTGCGCGGCCTATATTCCGCTCGCGCACCGCGGGCCCGACGCGCCGGTGCAACTGCCGCGCGACGAGGTGCTCGGCAAGCTCAAACCCTGGCTCGAAAGTCAAGACAAGAAAAAGCTGGGCCAACACTTGAAATACGACGAGCAGGTGCTGGCCAATCACGGCATCGAGCTCAACGGCATCGAGCACGACACGCTGCTCCAATCGTATGTGCTCGAGTCGCATCGTCCGCACGACATGGACAGCCTTGCGTCGCGCCACCTCGGCGTGAAGACGATCAAGTACGAAGACGTGGCGGGCAAGGGCGCGCAGCAAATCGGCTTCGATGAAGTACCGCTCGATAAAGCGGCCGAATACGCGGCCGAGGACGCTGATATTACGCTCCAGTTGCATGAAGCGCTGTTCCCGCAAATCGAGCAGGAAGAAGGCTTGCTGTATGTCTACCGCGAGATCGAGCTGCCGACCGCGCGCGTGCTGCGCAAGATAGAGCGCAACGGCGTGCTGATCGACAGCGAGCGCTTGCGCCGGCAGAGCAGCGAGATCGCGGGGCGGCTCATCGAACTCGAGGCGCAGGCCTACGCGCTTGCGGGCGGCCCATTCAATCTGGGTTCGCCCAAGCAGATCGGGCAGATCTTTTTCGAGCAGTTGCAGTTGCCTGTCATCAAGAAGACGCCGAGCGGCGCGCCGTCGACCGATGAGGAAGTGCTGCAAAAGCTTGCCGAAGATTATCCGCTGCCCAAGCTGCTGCTCGAGCATCGCGGCTTGTCGAAGCTCAAATCGACCTATACCGACAAGCTGCCGCGGATGGTCAATCCGAAGACCGGCCGCGTTCATACGAACTATGCGCAAGCCGTCGCGGTGACGGGGCGGCTCGCATCGAACGAGCCTAATCTGCAAAACATTCCGGTGCGCACGACGGAAGGCCGCCGTATTCGCGAGGCGTTCATCGCGCCCGAGGGCAGCAAAATCGTGTCGGCCGATTACTCGCAAATCGAATTGCGCATCATGGCGCATATTTCGGGTGACGAATCGCTGCTGCGCGCCTTCGCGCAAGGCGAGGACATTCACCGTGCGACCGCGGCGGAAGTATTCGGCGTGACGCCGCTCGAAGTGTCGAACGATCAGCGGCGCATCGCGAAAGTGATCAACTTCGGGTTGATCTACGGCATGAGTTCGTTCGGGCTCGCCTCCAATCTCGGCATTACGCGCGATGCCGCCAAACTCTATATCGACCGCTACTTCGCGCGCTATCCGGGCGTCGCGCGTTATATGGAGGACACGCGTTCGAGCGCGAAAGTGAAGGGTTACGTCGAAACGGTTTTTGGGCGCCGCCTTTGGTTGCCCGAGATCAACGGCGGCAACGGCCCGCGCCGGCAAGGCGCCGAGCGTGCGGCTATCAATGCGCCGATGCAAGGCACGGCCGCCGATCTCATCAAAATGTCGATGATCGCCGTTCAGGCATGGCTCGAACGCGAGCATGCCAAGAGCTTGATGATCATGCAGGTCCATGACGAACTGGTGCTCGAAGTACCCGACGACGAACTGGCCGTCGTCCGCGAAAAGCTGCCCGAGTTGATGTGCGGCGTCGCGGCGCTAAAGGTCCCGCTCGTGGCGGAAGTCGGGGTGGGCGCGAACTGGGAGGAAGCGCATTGAGATATCGAAATCTTCCTCGTGCTCGCGCCTCTATGCTTCAATGACGTTGCTACGGCCTCTCATGCAGGCTCCTTCGCGGACAATGGCTGAACTCGCGCTTTAACCCAGCTTGTGCTTGCGCCGCCATCGGCAGCGCGCGACCGACCGAATCATCAACGGCATAGGGAGTATCGGCATGCATCGTTTTATCGTGGTGGGAGGAGGCGCGGGCGGGCTCGAATTGGCGACCCGACTCGGCGATCGCTATGGCGGGCACAAGAACGGCGGCGAGCCGCGCGCCATTGTCACGCTCGTCGATCGTTATCCGACGCACATTTGGAAGCCGTTGCTGCACGAAGTCGCGGCCGGTAGCCTCGATCCGTTTACGCAGGAACTCGAATATGCGGCGCAGGCTCGCTGGCACGGCTTCGAGTTTCAGCAAGGCGATCTCGTCGGCGTCGATCGCGCCGCCAAACGCGTTGCGATCGGGCCTGTCGTCGATTCCGACGGCGCCGAACTCTTGCCGCCGCGCGCGCTGGAATACGACACGCTTGTCATCGCGATCGGCAGTACCACGCATTTCTTCGGTGTGAACGGGGCAGCCGAGCATTCCATCGCGCTCGATACCGTGGCGCAGGCGGACCGCTTCCGTAAGCGTCTTATCGCTGCTTGTATGCGGGCCGAGCACCAGCCGCATACAGCAGTCGAATCGGGTCTTGGCGATTCGGCCGGAAGCGAGCCTCGCATTCAAGTGGCGATCGTGGGAGGTGGCGCAACGGGCGTCGAGTTGTCGGCCGAGCTTCGCAACACGGCACAGGTGCTGTCGGCCTATGGGCTGCACAAGCTCGATCCTCGGCACGACATCGGCATCGTCCTGATAGAAGCGGGGCCGCGCATCCTGCCGGCCCTGCAAGAGCGCGTCTCGAGCGCGACAGCCGGATTGCTCCACAAACTCGGCGTAAGGCTGATGACGGGCGAAACGGTGGCCGAGGTGGCGCCCGGCCTCGTGCGTACGGCGAGCGGGAAAGTCGTGCGCGCCGATCTGACCATATGGGCTGCGGGCATCAAGGCGCCGCCGGTGCTCGGCCAGCTCGATGGGCTTACCGTCAATCGCATGGGCCAACTGTGCGTTCGCCGCACGCTGCAAACAGAGCTCGACGACAACATCTTCGCGTTAGGCGATTGCGCCGCATGCCCGTGGCCCGGCACGGACCGTAACGTTCCCCCGCGGGCGCAGGCGGCGCACCAGCAAGCGAGCTTTTTGCTGAAGGCGATGTCCAATCGGCTCCAGGGTAAGCCGCTGCCGCAATTCACCTATCGCGATTTCGGCTCGCTCGTATCGCTGGGCCATTTCAGCGCGGTGGGCAACCTGATGGGCGGGGTTATCGGCGGGAGCTTGCTCGTCGAGGGCTTATTCGCGCGCTTCATGTACATGTCGCTGTATCGGCTGCATGTTGCGGCGTTGCACGGCTATCCGCGGATGATGCTCGATACGGTCGCGCATTGGCTGCGGCGCACGACGCTGCCGCGTGTGAAGCTGCATTAGCGCGAGGCTGCTGCGCGCAGTCGGGCGGGTCGCGGGTCACGAGGACGGGGCCATTCTTCTGGTCTGAATCGGCGTGCTGATGCGAATGCGGGGGCCCCGAATGGTTAGGCTTGTGCGCTTTAGCCCATATCGGGCGCCGGCCGACAGAGGGCGGCCGCCCCGTTCACCGATCCATGACCCATCCTCCGCTAGCAACCCATAGCGTTTCGTTTGCCGACGGCAAAACGGGCAATAATGCGCTCGGCTATTGCACGAGCTCGTCGCGCAACCCCGATGTTTCTATCACGCTGACGCCGATCGGCCGCGCGTGGTCAAGATGGGCGCTGACCGGAACGAAACTCGCCGTGAAATGGCTGCAACTCCCGGGGCAGCCCGAATTTCTGCATATCCTCGATGGCGAAACGTCGACTACGAGCCCATTGCCGCGGCGCTTGCGTCAGCGTTCATTAGGGGATCTGGTCGCTATCCATACGTTGCGCACGCCACTCTATCCCGCGGACATCGCGCTTCATTATGGAATTGCATCGGCGTTCGCCGGCAATATGATTACCGTCACGCCGTTAGGGCGCTGGCTCCGCGATTTGCCGGGGGGCGCCGCGGTCGAGGTCATCAATCTCAGCGCGCCAGGCAATCACGTGAAAAGCGGATCATTCGGCTCGCAGTCATCCATTGCGAAACATTCCACCGCCAGCGTCAAATTGCTAAAAGACTCGCCCGGCGGATAGCACAACAGGGGATGTGACCAGCCCAGCCGCGCGAAAATCGCCCATCGGCGCCGCGACCCCGTGCATCATCCGGCGCCGATGATCGATGCGATGCATGTGACGAGAGGCAGCCGCTTTGCGCGGCTCAACGGCGCATCGACGGCGCAGCCGTCACGGATTCGGACCCGTGGCGACCGGTCGGGACGGGTCTGCGCACCACTCGCTCCACGAGCCGGCGTACAAGGCGGCGCCGTGCAGCCCGGCCACTTCCATCGCAAGCGCATTATGGCAAGCGGTGACACCGGAGCCGCATTGCAGCACGACATGCTCGGGCGGTTTTTGCCCGATTACCGCGCCGAATTCGTCACGCAGCGTGTGGGCCGGCTTGAAGCGTCCGTCGGCCATTAGATTGTCTTTGAAAAAGCGATTGCGTGCGCCGGGGATATGGCCGGCAACGGGGTCGATCGTTTCGTTTTCGCCGCGATAGCGGTCCGGCGAGCGCGCATCGACAACCACTTGCTCGCCCGTCTTCAAGTTCGTGAGCAGATGTGCTGCATCGACGGTCACGGCGAGCGGGGCGGCTGCTTTGAAGTCGCCCCGTGCGGCGGCGGGCGGGGTGGTCGTTTCGACCGGGTGTCCCGCGGCTTGCCAAGCTTGAATGCCGCCGTCGACCACGGCCACCGAATCGTGACCGAGCCAACGCAGCAGCCACCAAAGCCGCGCCGCATAGGCGCCGCCTTGCGCATCGTAGACGGCGACTTGCTGGTGTTGCTTCAGGCCATGACGGGCCAAGGTCTCGACCAGCGAATCGCGTTCAGGCAGCGGATGACGCCCGTTCTTGCCTGTCTTCGCACCCGAGAGATCCCGCTCCAGATGCAGGTAATGGGCGCCGGGTAGGTGGCCCGCCGCGAAGGCCTGCTCGCCCGCGCCAGGGTTGGCGAGATCGAAGCTGCAATCGAAGACGAGCACGCTGCCGGGCGCGCCGGATAAGCGCTCGGCGAGATTGTCGGGCGAAATCAGCGTGGTGTAATGCGTGTGCGACATGGAGAGCTCCTCGTTGGCGAGCGAACGCGCGCGTGGACGTCGATCGATTGATTGCAGTCTAATCAAAAAGACGGGCAAGAGGCGTGTTCGCCGTCTTGCCCGTCGTTCGGTCGGCGGCCGAGGGGGAGGCCGCGTGCCGATTATCGAAGCCGTTAGATCTCGCCCAGTTCGCGCCGCAGGAACTCATGGAAGTGCTGCATCCCGTCTTCCATGGGGCTTTGATAGGGCCCGACCTGAGATTCGCCGCGCTCGAGCAGCGCTAGGCGGCCGGCATCCATGCGCTCGGCGATTTCGTCGTCTTCACGCGCCGTTTCCATATAGGCGGCACGCTCGGCTTCCACGAATTCGCGTTCGAACAGTGCGAATTCCTCAGGATAATAGAACTCGACGATGTTCGTCGTCTTGCGCGGACCGTGCGGAATCAGCCACGAGACGACGAGCACGTGCGGATACCACTCGATCATGAGCCCCGGGTAGTACACCATCCAGATCGCGCCGTACTCGGGCGGCTGGCCGTCGCGCACGCGCAGGACTTGGTCGTGCCACTTGCGGTAAGTCGGGCTGCCGGCCTTGGCCAGGCCGTTTTGCACGCCCACCGTCTGCACGCTGTACCACTCGCCGAATTCCCAGGTTAGATCGTCGCAATTGACGAAGCTGCCGAGACCCGGGTGAAACGGGGCGACATGGTAATCCTCGAGGTAGACCTCGATGAACGTCTTCCAGTTGTAGTTGCACTCGTGTACTTCGACATGATCGAACATGTAGTCCGTGAAGTCGAAGTGATGCTGCGTGCCGAGTTTGGCGAGATCCTTGGCGACATCCCGGCCCTGAGCTTCGAACAGCAGTCCGTGCCAATTTTGCAGCGCCGTGGCACCGAGATTCAGGCAGGGGTTGTCGGCGAAGTGCGGCGCGCCGAGCAACTCGCCATCCAGGTTATAGGTCCAGCGGTGCAACGGACACACGATATTCTCGGCGTGACCGCGCCCGTTGAGCATGATCGCCTGGCGATGGCGGCAGACGTTCGAGAGCAGCTCGACCTGCGAACCTTGGTTGCGCACGAGCACGCGCCCTTCTTTCTCGCTGGGCAGCGCGAAATAATTCCCCACTTCGGGCACCATTAAGTCATGCCCGACGTAGCGAGGACCCTTCTTGAAAAGCGTTTCGACTTCTCGCGCGAGCAGCGCTTCGTCGAAGTAAGCCGTGACCGGCAGCTGGCCCGAGATGGCCTTGAGCTGCAATGCATTGCTCAGATTGGACATTCCCACTCCCGATGAAAACGTGAAAGCAGCGAACAACCCAACCATCGAAGATTCGATTTAGGGAACCCGCGATTATACCCTCTCCCTCCGGCTTGGGGCGCTTAAGTGCATGACTCGGATCAAAGAAGCCCGCGCAAGAAGCGGTCCACCGGACCTTGCGGCACCACGCAGTGTTGTTTTTTTGTCTTCGGTCGCGGCATTGGGCTGACTGGGCGGATGAATCGGGGCGCGCTCTTTTGCCGTAGAATGTCGGACTTGTTTTTAATTCACCCCTACCCAATGGCGAAGACAGTACCAGAAGGCGCGGCCGCGCCTGCTCCCGGCGGCGAACAGGGGGATGCGGCGCTGCCCCGGAACTATGAAGCCGCCGTGGCCGAGTTGGAAGACCTGGTTTCCCGCATGGAGAGCGGCGCTTTGAGCCTAGAGGAGTCGCTGGCCGCGTACCGGCGTGGCGCGGCCTTGGTAGCCTATTGCCAGCAGCAGCTCGAAAAAGTGGAGCAGCAGGTGCGTGTGCTCGATGGCGAGACGCTCAAGCCGCTGCCCACCGGTGCGGCCCCCGCGGACAGCGGAGACGATCTATGACCTTTGAAGAATGGATGCGTGCGGTGCTCGTGCGCGTCGAAGCCGCACTCGAACGCTACCTGCCGGCGAGTGCCACGGAGCCGCTCCGCCTGCACGAGGCAATGCGCTATGCGGTGCTGGGCGGCGGCAAGCGCGTGCGTCCGCTGCTCGTGCACGCCGCGGGCGAGTTGACGGGCGCACGGCCGCAGGCCCTGGAGGCGGCATCCGCGGCGCTCGAGATGATTCATGTCTACTCGCTCGTGCACGACGACATGCCCTGCATGGACGACGATGCCTTACGCCGCGGCAAGCCGACGGTGCATGTCCAGTATGACGAAGCCACGGCACTGCTCGTTGGCGATGCGTTGCAGTCTCAGGCATTCACCGTGCTGACGGATGAAACAGCGCTCGACACGCGCGCGCAGGCTTCGCTCGTGCGCGAACTGGCCGTGGCGAGCGGCTCGCTCGGCATGGCGGGCGGGCAGGCGATCGATTTGGCGAGCGTCGGGCTCACATTGACGCGTCCGCAACTCGAAACGATGCATCGGATGAAAACCGGGGCGTTGCTGCGCGCGGCGGTCCGCATGGGCGCGCTGGCCGGTGCGGCGCCCGATGCACAGGCGCTGACGGCGCTAGACGCCTACGCGGCGGCCGTAGGCCTGGCCTTTCAGGTTGTCGACGACATCCTCGATGTCACGACCGATTCTGCAACACTCGGCAAGACGGCGGGCAAGGATGCAAAGGATGGCAAGCCCACCTACGTGTCGATTATCGGACTCGATGCCTCACGTGCTTTGGCGACACAATTGCGCCGCGACGCGCACGACGCGCTCGCGCCCTTCGGTGAGCATGCACGGCGCTTGGCCGAGCTTGCCGACCTGGTGGTAAACCGGGTGAGTTGAACGCGAAGCCCGCTAGCGCGCGCCGTTGTTGGCCTCGAGACGCGCGCAAAAGAAAAAGCGGGCGCGTAACTTTTCCTACAATGGAACGACGATGTACGACTTGTTGAAAACCATCGACGACCCGACGGACTTGCGCCGCCTCGACCGCCGTCAATTGGCGCCGCTTGCGGACGAGTTGCGCGCATTCGTGCTCGACAGCGTCTCGCAAACGGGCGGGCATTTGTCGTCGAATCTCGGCACCGTCGAGCTGACGATCGCCCTGCATTACGTATTCGATACGCCGCACGATCGTATCGTGTGGGACGTCGGCCACCAAACCTATCCTCATAAGATTCTGACGGGCCGTCGCGACCGCATGCAGACGCTGCGGCAACGCGGCGGCATCTCGGGCTTCCCGCGCCGTTCGGAATCGCAGTACGACACCTTCGGCACGGCCCATTCGAGCACCTCCATTTCGGCGGCGCTCGGCATGGCGATCGCGAGCAAGCTCGAGGGTATCGACCGTTTCTCGATCGCCGTTATCGGCGATGGCGCGATGACGGCCGGCATGGCGTTCGAAGCCATGAACAACGCGGGCGTCTGCGACGATCTGCCGCTGCTGGTCATTCTGAACGACAACGACATGTCGATCTCGCCGCCCGTCGGCGCGCTGAACCGCCATCTGGCTCGGTTGATGTCGGGGCGTTTTTACGCCGCCGCCCGTGCCGGCGTGGAACGCGTGCTGCGTGTCGCGCCGCCGATGCTCGAACTTGCCCGCAAGCTTGAAGAGCACGCGAAGGGCATGGTCGTGCCCGCCACGCTGTTCGAAGAATTCGGCTTCAACTACATCGGGCCGATCGACGGTCACGACCTGGACTCGCTGATCCCCACGTTGCAGAACATTCGCGAACTGCGCGGTCCGCAATTCCTGCATGTCGTAACAAAAAAAGGGCAAGGCTATAAGCTTGCCGAAGCCGATCCCGTGCTCTATCACGGCCCGGGCAAG
>Ga0207667_10005448_pt1 | contig 15513 bp, 11 predicted proteins | sample KBSCornC52_FD_184301 | JGI IMG/M metagenome (GOLD analysis project Ga0207667, IMG submission 184301) | Corn rhizosphere microbial communities from Kellogg Biological Station, Michigan, USA - KBS Corn C5-2 (SPAdes) (version 2) | ecosystem: Host-associated > Plants > Roots > Rhizosphere > Soil ... | reverse complement strand
TTGCCGGGTAAGCTGGCCGATTGCTCTGAACGGCAGCCTGACCGTTGCGAACTCTACCTCGTTGAGGGAGAGAGCGCAGGCGGCACGGCCAAGCAGGGGCGCGACCGTAAGTTTCAGGCGATCCTTCCGTTGAAGGGTAAGATCCTCAACGTCGAAAAGGCGCGTTACGACAAGATGTTGGGGCACGAAGAAATTCGCGCCATGATTACAGCGCTCGGCTGCGGCATCGGCAAGGACGACTTCGACGCCAGCAAGCTGCGCTACGGCAAGCTGATCCTGATGACCGATGCCGACGTCGACGGATCGCACATTCGTACGCTGCTACTGACCTTCTTCTTCCGCCATATGACGGAGCTGATCAAGCGCGGCCATGTCTACATCGCACAGCCACCGCTCTATCGCATCAAGAAGGGCAAGTTTGAACAGTACATCAAGGATGACCGCGAATATGTGAGCGTCATGGTGAAGCGTGCCTCGGATGGCATGGTGATTCGTTATGGCGACGGCGGGGCGAAGCTCGAAGGCGCCGCGCTGACCAAATTCATGACGCAGTTGAACGACTATCTCGGCTTCTTCGACAAGGTGCAGAAGCGGTTGCGCAACGAAGAGGTGACGCAGGCGTTTGCCGAGATCTTCGCTCAGGAAGGCAAGGATTCGGCGCGGCGCGTGGACTTTGAGTCTCCGGCGAAGCTGGAGGCGATGCATCAGCGGCTGCAGGCTGTGGCCAAGACCTACCAATTCAAGCACGTGGGCGACGTTGTGCTCGATGAAGAGCACCGGATGTATTCGGTCAACTTTACCGACGCTCAGGGCGCGGTGCGTTCGATTGACTGGACGCTGGCTTCTACGGCGGAGAGCCGCCAGATGCTGGGCAAACACGCGCAGATCCGCGAAGAGCTGAAGGGGCCATTCCTGATCGAATACTCGACGAAGACCAAGACGGAGGCCGCCGCCGAAGAGGCTGAGGAAGCCGCGTCGGAGGAGGGAGTGGCGGAGACTGCTGCCGCACCCGGCACTGCGCTTGAGGCCAAGCCAGGCAAGCGGGCTAGCAAGGCTTCGCATGATCCGGTCGAGAAAAAGACGGCGCGCGAGGTGTTCGAGTACGTCATCGAGCAGGGCCGGAAAGAGTACCAGGTCCAGCGGTATAAGGGACTGGGCGAGATGACGGCCCCGCAGCTTTGGGAGACGACGATGGACCCGGAACGGCGCACGCTGCTTCAGGTCAAGCTCGAAGATATCGCCGCCTGCGAGGAGATCTTTACCACGCTGATGGGCGAAGACGTCGAGAGCCGGCGCAAGTTCATTGAAGAAAATGCGCTGGATGTAAAGAACCTGGATATCTAGAGCCGTTTACCCGGTAGTGCTTGGGCACTTTGTAAAAAGCGGATCTCTTCGCTTCGTTGCTGGATGACAACAAAAGGTCTCTTGATCGATGCAGCGCATGAACGTTTGCGCTGCATCGATCGAGCAGGGAAGCTATCCATTGTTATCCCGCGAAGCGGTTGGAGCTTGCGGCCTCGACGCGGTGGGTCGTGCCTGCTGCGGGCGGGCCTGCTGCATCTGCGGTCTGTTCTGCGGCATTGGCCTTGGCTGCTGGACTGGCCTTTGCTGCTGCATAGGCCGTTGCATCTGTGCCGGTCGTTGCGTTTCAATGGGCCGCTGCGGTCGCACGGGTCTTGCCTGTGGTTGATAGCTCGGACGCATTTGAGATTGAGGGCGAATCTGCGGCTGGGTTGGCCTCTCCTGCGGGTTGGGCCTGTTTTGGATTGGCTCAGGCCGCTGTTGTGGTTGAGTGGGCCTGGTTTGGGGGTGGACTGGCTGCACCAGGGGCCGATTCGGCCTTACTTCTGGGCGGTTTTGCTGATTCGGTCGCACCTGAGGCTGATTTGGCCGCACTTCGGGACGGTTCGGCTGGTTTGGCTGAACTGGCCTTATCTGGGGCTGGTTGGGCCGTACCTGGGGACGATTTGGCTGATTCGGCTGAACTGGCCGTACCTGCGGACGGTTCGGCTGGTTGGGTTGACCGGGGCGCTGATTTGGCTGGCCCGGTCGTACCTGAGGCCGATTTGATTGGATGGGGCGGGCAATGGGACGCTGAATCCCCTTGTCGGCGACGAGCGGTCTGGCGACGGCGGCGAGAGCAGGACGCCCTTTATTCTGATTGAAGAACTGCTGCCGGTTTTGAGACGCCTGATGCTGGTTCTGCATCTGGGCCGACATGGGCCGAACCTTCGGTCCGCGCATGGCGACCAGCTCCGCAGGCCTTGGCCGGGCCTGGATGCCGCCTCGACCGCCGTTGTAGGAGATGTGCCTGTTGTTGTAGTTATTTACGACGACGGTGCGGTTGTACACATTTGTAATCCGGGTGATGTTGACCCGATTGACCGAGCGGTTGTAATAGAAGTTATTGCCGCGCCAGTAGCCACCGTGATAACCGTAGCCGGTATAGCCGCAGCCATAGGGCACACCGCCGTAGAAGCCGATGTGAAGGCCCCAGTAGCCGCGATAGAAACGATAACGGTTGCCGAAAAATCCCCAGTAGCCGGGAGTCCAGAGCGCCCCGGGAAAGGGAGCGGCGACCCAGGCGCCTGGTACCCAGTAGTATCCGATGGGCGCATAGCTCCAATATCCGGGAGTCCAGATGTAATTGGGCGCGGGAGCTTCGGGCTGCTCATAGGTGGGCAGGGGCGGCGGCGGCTCGTCGGCTTCTTCGATGGCCTGCTGGCCGGCATCGACCTGGTCGTCGTAGTTTTGGTCGTTGTAATTGTCTTGAGCGTCCTGATCGTCCACATAGGAGGGATCCTGTCCCTCCGCGGGCGGCTGCGCTCCGTTCTGCTGGTACTCCTCGGCCTGTTGCTGACTTTCGTTCTGCTGACGCTGCCCGAGAGCGCGGGCTGGCGCCTGGACTGGAGCGGCCATGGCGGACTGGGGCTGGCTCGTCTGGTCTACGGGCTGCGACGGATCGACTGGGGCCATGTTCGCGTCCGCCGGGTCCGCGCCGGAGTCATTCACCGACTGGCTTGCGGCGGCCTGCCGATGACAACCGGAGAGTAAGGAGATGCCTGTGATCGCGGCCAGGCTGAGTGTCATGCTTAACAAATATCTGCGGCGGCCGGGTTTACTGGATGATGCATTCATAGCGTGGGCCCTCTCAGGTTTTATTAACCCAGACTTCACGAATAAGATGCATCCTTCGGAGCTGGAACAATGCTCATTCGGATGCATCTTTATTCGCCCGATTGCATCGCGTTCAGGCTATCGGGCCGGATAATCCACCGTCTGGCTGGTGCGGGAGTTGGTGACGGAGAAGCTCGCATCGCGGTGTCCGGTAAGGAGAAGGTAGTGGTTGGCATCGGGACCGGGCAGATTGGCGATGTGGGACTCGCTGACGTTATGGGCGGCGTCGGTATGGATCGCCGTGTGGAGTTGCCATAGGTCCTTGAGGCCAGGTGAGTGATCGACGATAGTCCATGCGTCGGCCTCGGCCCCTTTGGTCGCCCCGTTGTCCATAATTGATACACGCGGATCGATGGCGTTCACTAGTGCCGGGCTCGAACTGCGGTTGAAACCATGATGCGAGACGATGTAGACGTCCACTTTTCCTAACTTGTTGTTCGGGCACATCAGCATCCGCTCTTTGTTCCAGGTGAGGTCGCCGAGGTCGGCGATGCGCAGCTTGCCGAAGGTGATGATCGTGCCAACAGACCGGTCGTTCTCCGTGTTCTCAGCAGGCTTAAGCGGAGAAGCGGCGCAGGCGGCGTTCGCGGCTCCGGCTCCGGCGAGCGGCTTGCGAATGACATTGCCGTCGGCGCTGACGACCTCGACATGCATCCCGGTGATAGGCAGCACCTGACCAGGCTTGACCGTGAGATGAGCGTAATGTCCCTTCGCCAGCAAACTCTGATAGGCCTGCCAGCCGGAGACGGTGGCCTTGTCATTATCTTCTCGATTGACGCCGTGGTCGATAAAGCGACCTACAGGAATACGTGCAGAGACGTCAGGAACGCCGCCGACGTGGTCGGTGTGGTAGTGGGTGATGAGCAGGTTATCGATCTTTTGGACTCCGGCAAGTTTGCAGAGGGCAATGATCTTGTCGGCATTTGCTGTGCCGGGCCATCCTGCATCGACCAGCATGTTTTCACCGCTGGGCGGAACGAAGAGCGTCGCCTGGCCACCTTCGACATCGGCAAAGTAGACCTTGAGGCCGCCGGATTTCTTCTGATTGCTTTGGGCGAAGGCGAGGGGGGTTGCCATCAAGAGGGCGGCGGCGAGGAATCGCTTCATGGAATTCTCCTAATTAGGAACTTGCGCCAGGGTCTCTGGCAGACACTGGAAATGATTGCACAATTGACGCAGCGGTGTGCTGGCAGCTCCATCATTAAATGACGGCGCGCGATGCCACCTACCGCCGCAATGGCGAATCGAAGTAAAATGGAGCCGATGGCTGGCTGTCTTCCATGCACGAAGCGCTTTCGCCACGGTCGTCCTGACCGCGGGCGCTGCTAGCTATATCCCCTCGCAGAATTTTGACACGCTTTTCACTGCATTGCCGTTCGCGCTCGACTCCGCGCCTTCGGCCCTTACTTCGCGCTCCTTAATTGACAGGAGTAGCGCTTCTCTGGAGAAGAGACCATGCCGACCCCATCGCATCCCGATTCCTTTAAAAGCCAGTCCACCCTTCGCTCCGGTTCCGCCAACTACCGCATCTTTCGCCTGCAGGCGCTGGCCGACGCGGGCACCAATCTGACACGGCTTCCTTTTTCGCTGCGCATCCTCCTCGAAAACCTGTTGCGTCATGAGGATGGCCGCACGGTCACCGCCGACGACATCAGGTTTCTCGCCAACTGGGACGCGAAGGCCGAGCCTTCGCGCGAGATCGCCTACATGCCTGCCCGCGTGCTGATGCAGGACTTTACCGGCGTCCCCGCCATCGTCGATCTGGCGGCGATGCGCGATGCGATGCGCACCCTCGGCGGCGACCCCGAGCGCATCAATCCGCTGCAGCCCGCTGAGCTGGTCATCGACCACTCGGTACAGGTGGATGAGTTCGGGACAACGCTGGCCTATGACCTGAATGCGGCCATGGAGTTTCAGCGAAACCGCGAGCGGTATGCATTTTTGAAGTGGGGACAGACAGCGTTCCGTAATTTTTCGGCTGTCCCGCCCGGGATGGGCATCTGTCATCAGGTGAACCTTGAATATCTGGCCCGCGTCGTGTTTACGACCGAGCCCAATGCCGATGGAACTGTCTCCGCGTATCCTGACACGCTGGTCGGTACCGACTCGCATACAACCATGATTAATGGTCTCGGCGTGCTGGGCTGGGGCGTCGGCGGTATCGAAGCAGAGGCGGCCATGCTGGGGCAGCCGGTCTCGATGCTGGTGCCGCAGGTGGTTGGCTTCAGGCTGACCGGCAAGCTGAAGGAAGGGACGACGGCCACCGACCTGGTGCTGACCGTGACCGAGCAGCTTCGCAAGCTGGGCGTCGTTGGTAAGTTCGTCGAGTTTTATGGCTCCGGCATCTCTGAACTGCCGCTGGCCAATCGCGCGACGATTGCGAATATGGCTCCTGAGTATGGTGCGACCTGCGGCATCTTCCCGGTCGACGCCGAGACGCTGAGCTATCTGCGCCTGACCGGGCGGAACGAGGAACAGATTGCCCTGGTCGAGGCGTATTACCGTGAACAGGGACTCTTCCACACTCCCGACGCGCCCGAGGCAGAGTATTCCGTGACGACCTCGCTCGATCTCGGCACGGTGCGGCCAAGCGTGGCAGGGCCAAAGCGTCCTCAGGACCGCGTGTTGTTGCCCGAGGTGGGAGCATCGTTCGAGCAGCAGCTTCCTTCGTTGCTGGGGCCGAATGCCAACGGCAGCGTCGCCCGCCAACTCGTTCGCTGGGAGGGTGAGGGTGGCCATCCCAGCGCCCGCGGTGACGTCAACAGTCAAGTCGGAGTTCCGGCGCCGGTGGTAGAAGCCGCTACGGTTCCGGTGGCCACGCTTCGTAAAGAAGACGGAGGGACGGCCGTGATGGATGCGCCCCAGGTCTCGATCCAGGGCCGGTTCGGCGTCGATCCCGAGAAGTATCTCGACCACGGCTCGATTGTGATTGCGGCGATTACATCCTGCACCAATACGTCGAATCCTTATGTGATGATCGCCGCCGGTCTGCTTGCGAAAAAAGCGGTGGAGAAGGGATTGTGCACGCCGCCGTGGGTGAAGACTTCGCTCGCGCCGGGATCGCGTGTAGTGACCGATTATTTTGTGAAGTCGGGATTGATGCCTTATCTCGATGCGCTGAGGTTCCAGGTAGTCGGCTATGGATGCACGACCTGCATCGGCAACTCGGGTCCGCTGCCGACCGACGTCTCGAAGGCCATTGAAGATCATGGGCTGGTTGCCGTCTCCGTATTGTCGGGGAACAGAAACTTTGAGGGGCGCATTTCGCCCGAGGTTCGGGCGAACTATCTGATGAGTCCTCCGCTGGTGGTCGCGTATGCGCTGGCCGGGCATATCAAGCACAACTTCGATACCGAGCCGCTGGGCAAGGACAAGGACAATCAGCCCGTGTATCTGCGGGACATCTGGCCGACACAGGCCGAGGTCGCGGCGACGGTTGCCTCATCCATCGATTCGGAGATGTTCCGGCACGAATATGGCACTGTCACCGATGGCGACCAGAACTGGCAGCACCTGAAGTTTCCCGAGGGAAACACCTATGGATGGGAGGGGGATTCGACCTACATCCGCAAGGCTCCGTACTTCGACGGCATGGGTGCCGAACCCGAGCCGGTGAAGGACATCCACGGAGCGCGGGCGCTGGCGCTTCTGGGCGACAGCGTGACCACCGACCACATCTCTCCGGCAGGGTCTATCAAGAAGGACGGTCCCGCTGGGAAGTACCTGAGCGATCACGGCGTGAAGCCGATCGACTTCAATAGCTACGGTTCGCGGCGCGGCAACCACGAGGTGATGGTGCGCGGCACCTTTGCCAATGTGCGGCTACGCAACAAGCTGGCTCCGGGGACGGAGGGCGGTGTCACTCGCCTGCTGCCCGATGACATCCCGATGTCGATCTATGACGCCTCGGTTAAATATGCGGAGCGCGGCACGCCGCTGGCGATCATCGCAGGCAAAGAGTATGGTTCCGGCTCCTCGCGCGACTGGGCGGCGAAGGGGCCGCTGCTGCTGGGCGTGCGCTTTGTCATCGCCGAGAGTTATGAGCGCATTCACCGCTCGAACCTTGTGGGTATGGGTATTCTTCCGCTGCAATTCCTGCCGGGGCAGAACGCAGAATCGCTGCACCTGACGGGCGAAGAGATCTATGCCATCGGCGACGCTGCGGGGCAACTGAAGACCATGCTCGACGGCAAGTTTGCCGATGGCAAGGAGATTACCGTCTTTGCGGAGTCGGACCTCGGCAAGACTATCGAGTTTACGGTGACCGTGCGCATCGATACGCCGCAGGAGATCCTCTACTACCAGAACGGCGGCATTCTGCAGTACGTTCTGCGGCAGTTGGCGGCCAAGAGTACGGCGTCGGCATAACTCGCGAGACCAGCTTCAGCCGCTAGCTTCGGCTGAAGCTGGTCTCCAGTTTTTCTTTATGCCGCTCCACCGCCAGCGTAATCAGGCGGTCGATGAGCTTCTTGTAGGGCAGTCCCGTTGCTCCCCACAGTTTGGGGTACATGCTGATGCTGGTGAAGCCGGGCATGGTGTTGATCTCGTTCAGATAGATGCGCGCCTTTTTTCCCTTGCGCGCGGGTTCCATTAAAAAGTCGACGCGGGCGAGACCTGCGCAGTCGCAGGCGCGAAAGGCGGCGACTGCCATGGCGCGAATCTGCTTCGACTCCGCCGCAGTCAGCTTCGCCGGGATGATCGGAATGCTGGCGTCGGAGACATACTTCGCTTCGTAGTCGTAGAACTCTTTGTCGGGAACGATCTCTCCCACCACCGAAGCCTCGGGAGAATCGTTGCCGAGCACAGCCACCTCGAGCTCTCGCGGTTTTACGCCCGGACCGCCCACTCCCTGCTCGATGACCAGTTTTCGGTCGAAGCCAGCGGCAAGGCCCATTGCAGAGGCTAGTTCAGAGCGGTCATGGACCTTCGAGATGCCGACGCTTGAGCCCAGATTTGCCGGTTTCACGAACACGGGATATTGCAGCTCCTTTTCGATCTGGCGCGTGCAGCGCTTCGGATCAGCCTTCCACTCGGCGCGGGTCAGGGCAAGATAGGGCGTCTGCGGCAGCCCGGCAACGGCAAAGAGCTTCTTCATCACGTCCTTGTCCATGCCCGCGGCGGAGCCGAGAACGCCGGAGCCGACGTAGGCAATGTCGGCCAGCTCGAAGAGTCCCTGAATGGTCCCGTCCTCTCCAAAAGTCCCATGCAGCACCGGAAAGATCACATCGACGGTCTGGGTGAGACGGTTGCTCTGGGTAACGAGGTCGGCGCCGGCGCTGAGCTCGAGCGGTTCGTGCTGGCTCGCGCTGCCCGTCAGCAGGGCCTGGGCTTCGTCGGAACCAAGCCAGTGGCCCTGTTTGGTGATTCCGATAGGGACGATGTCGTACTTCTTTTTGTCGATCGCTTTGAGGATGGAGGCTGCGGAGAGGAGAGAGACTTCGTGCTCGCCGGAGCGGCCACCGAAGAGGATGCCAATGCGTTGCTTTTTCTTCATGGTGTCGTCAGATTTCCTATCGTTAGTCTCTGACAGAATGGCTTCGCGTTGCTGTGGATCATCCGTCTCGAACCACGGCTGATACGGGCCTCTGCGTCGACGTCCTCGCCCCGAAGGCTACGGCGAAATCATCGGCGGCTCGCAGCGCGTCGACAGCTACGACCTATTGAAGTCCTGCATCAAAGAGCACAACCTGCCGCTGGCCGCCTACAATAAATAATAAAAGGCGGTCAAGACATAGGTCTTGACCGTCCTACGTTTGAAGATGCCGAGTACTAATGACAAACGACCCGGAAGAGCGTCTCATAGAGTTGGAGCCAGCATCACCTTTTCACCTAAAGACCGCTCCGGAGCGAAACGCATGGCAATGAACGACTACAACCTGAGCAACAACAGCTACTACAACACCATCGACGTCCCCCGCGAGGAGACCGCTTCCCTGCTGGCCAAGGTGCTGGCCATTACCTCCGTCGGCTTCTTCATTACCTCCATCGGAGTCGCCACCGCGCCCGCCTGGGGGACCTTCGTCGGCTTCATCATCGTCCTCGGACTCGTCTTTGCCATCAGCCTCTCCCGCAAGGCCAGCCCCGGCCTCGCGCTTGGCATGTTTCTCGTCCTGACGTATTTCATGGGCTGGGAGATCGGTCCGCTCATCCAGCGCTACATCCGCACCTTCGGTACAAGCATGGTCTTCAACGCCGCGGCCACCACCGGATGCGGCATGGCCGTGATGGGCTGCGTCGCCTACCTCTTCAACATCAACTACCGCCGCATCTCCGGCATCGCCTTTGCCGCTCTGCTGCTGCTCATCGTCGCCGGCATCGCCAGCATGTTCTTCCACTTCCTCTCGCCGGACACCTACTCCTGGCTGACGTTGGGCATCTTCGGCCTGCTCACCGTAGGCGACTTCGCCCGCATCCGCGCCGGTGGCAATGGCGCATCCGCGGTCGTGCTCTCGCTCTCCATCTATCTGGACGCGATCAATATCTTCCTCGCCGTTCTGCAACTGATGGGTGGCCGCCGCAGCAGAAGCTAAATCGAATAACAAGATCGCCTATTGATTCCCGATCTTTACGATCCATTGGTAGAATTGCGCGACCTTGTTTCGGACCTGGCCATGTTCCAGATCAATCCCTGTCGGAGATCGCCGATGAAGAAGACGCTGTTGTGGATGGTTGGGCTCACGCTGATCTTGTCCTGCTTCGTTGCCGCGCCACGCGCACATGCGCAAGCCAAAGAGATTGACGTCACCGGAAACTGGCAGGGAACCTTGCAGGCCGGGCAGGGCCTGCGCATCGTCATGAAGATCACCAAAGCCGATGGCAAGCTGAAGGGCGTCGCCTACAGCATCGACCAGGGCGGCCAGTCGATTCCGATCAACTCGATCACCGTGCAGGGAACGTCGTTCAACTATGCGATTTCAGGGCTCGATGTCGTCTATACCGGAACGCTGAGCGACGACGGCAAGACCATCATCGGCAACCAGACCCAGGGCGGCCATACGGCTGTCCTGAACTTTCAGCACGTCACACCCGAGGCCACCTGGGCGATTCCCGAGCCTCCCAAAGCGATGGCTGCCGACGCTGTGCCGAAGTTCGAGGTCGTGACGGTAAAGCCCAGCGACCCCAACCGTCCCGGCAAACTCTTCACCATTCGCGGACGCCAGATCATGACGATCAATACCACCATGAATGACATGATCACCTTTGCGTATGGGTTGAACGTCAAGCAGATTGTTGGAGCCCCGGACTGGTTCGCCAGCGAAAAATTCGATCTCAACGGCGTACCCGATACGGAGGGCCGGCCAAACTCCAAACAGTTTAAGGAACTAATCCAGTCTGCGCTCACGCAACGGTTCAACCTCACCTTCCACCACGATCAGAAGGAGCTCTCCGTCTACGCGCTGACGGTGGCCAAGGGCGGCCCCAAGATGACTGTAACCATCCAGCAGCCGAACGATTCCAGAAACTTTCTCTTCAGGGGGCTCGGTCAGTTGAGGGTGACGAACTCGACCATGAAGGACTTCTGCGACGGCATGCAGGGAGCGGTGATGGACAGGCCGGTCGTAGACCACACTGGGCTTACCGCAAGATACGACTTCGAGTTGAACTGGACGCCCGACGACTCGCAGTTTGCCGCATTTGGACCGAGACCTCCTACTCCGGCGAAAGACGATCCCAATGCGCCGCCGAGTCTCTACACGGCGATACAGGAGCAGCTTGGGCTAAAACTTGAGGCGACCAAGGCCAAAGCCGATGTTATCGTCATCGACCACGTCGAAAAGCCGTCGGCAAATTAGAGGGTTGTTTTCCTTTTGTTTGTCATCCCGCAGCAAAGCGGGAGAATATGCTGTTTGGGGTGTCCGTACACAAATTGGGACGGCTAAGGCCGATGAAACCGCCCCACCAAAATACCCTTCCCTAAAATGTGCCCGTCTACGGCTTTCAGCACATCCGCCTGCGTCGCATCCGGCCCAAGACTCAGCTTGGTATCGAGCGCGAACAGCTCAAACGTGTAGTGATGATAAGGCCCAGCCGCAGGCGCTCCCATTCCGTAATAGCCCACCTTCTTGCCCGTATTCACCGCCTGAATCGCCCCATCGCGCAACGTCGCCTCGGTCGGCACATTCTCCGGAAGCTCACGCGCCGTCCCCGGAATATTGAAGATCATCCAATGCAGCACCTCGTTGGTGGTCTTCTGGAGCGAGGTATCGGGATCGTGCAGAATCAGCGCGAAGCTCACCGTGCCGTCCGGCACATTCGTCCATACCAGCTTAGGAGAGACAGGAGCCTGCACCGCCCGCGTGTACTTGTCGGGAATAATCCCGCCATCTTCAAAGGCAGTAGAAGTCAGAGTTAATCCCGGTTTGCTGGCCGCGGGCGCAGCAGGAGTCTGAGTAGCGGAAGTCTGGGCAGCCATCACAAACGTCGACATCAACACGGCGCACATCAGTATCTTTTTCATCTGGGGCTCCTTCAATCATTGACTCGCGATTGAACTCGAAATCTCAACCGAATGCCAGCTTCGGCTAAATTTACACCATCGCATCACCGGCCCGTGTCACAGCGGAGGCCCCTCTCTGTCCGCGTCTGGGCACTTCCTGCCGGCCGCCCCAGCCTCAGTACCTTCCGCCCCAATTCAAGTACATCGATCTGGTGGAAGGACTTTTCCATCTTCAGCCTGCCTTCAGAGGGAGTACACAAGCCCCTTGTTCTCAGGGCGAGCGCAATCTCGTTCAAAGTAAAGCAGATCCCTATTCGTCATGGGCTTGGCATTCGACTTGCAACTATGCAAAACGAAACACATGGCCATATCAGGCCAGACAAGAGGGGAACAAAACAATGGCAGTGATCTCAATATTTACATGCGTCTGCGGGATTCAGAAGAAGACCAGCAATCACTGGGTTCTGGCGAAGGCTACGCCGTTTGGCCTGGGCTTCATGCCCTGGGACGAAAACATCGCACGTAATCACGATGTCGCTGTTCTTTGCGGCGAAGGTTGTGCCGCCGCACTACTCAGCCGCTCCCTTGGCGAATGGAAACACTCCGCTCCGGCCATCGCGGTCCCGCAGCAGCAGGAGCAGGAGAAGGAACTAGCAACGGCTTAAACTGCCATCACTCAACGGGCCGTTATGCAACCGTGCGCCCTGCCGCGTATTGTGGAAACCATGTCTATCCGAGTCCCGCTTCTCGCAGCAGTCGTTCTGGCAGTCACCGTTTCCGCCATCGCCCAGCCCGCACCGAACACGCTTTCAAAGAAAGAAGCAGTCCTGGGCTGGAAGCTGCTCTTCGATGGCAAGACCACCACAGGCTGGCACAGCACCCACGGCCCAGACTTCCCGTCCACCGGCTGGGAGGTTAAGGACGGCCTCCTCAATGTCACCGAGCATAGCGGAGAAGAGGGCGGCAACGCCGGTGACATCATCACCGACCGCAAGTACTCCAACTTCGAGCTCTCCGTCGACTTCCGCATCACCCGCGGAGCCAACAGCGGCATCAAGTACTTCGTCGATCCCGCACTCAACAAGGGCCAGGGTTCGGCCATCGGCCTCGAATACCAGATCCTCGACGACGCCATGCATCCCGACGCGAAGAAGGGCAAGAACGGGGACCGTACCCAGGCTTCCCTCTACGACATGATTCCGGCCGCCAAAGACAAACCCGTTCGGCCAACCGGCGAGTGGAACACCGCTCTCATTATTGTCCGTGGAGCCCACGTCGAACATTGGCTCGACGGCAAGAAGGTGCTGGAGTACGACCGCTTCACCCCGCAATTCCGTCAGCTCGTGACCGAGAGCAAATATCACATCTGGCCCAACTTCGGCGAGGCCCATAGCGGATATATCCTGCTGCAGGACCACGGCTTTCCCGTCTCCTTCCGCAACATCAAGATCCGCGAACTTTCCCCAACTCCAGCGAAGTAGAACGGGAGATGCTTCCGCTATGGCATTGCATAGCCAAGAAGCTCATCCGTCGTTTGACCTTCACATTTCGCGTCTCTGCTGACGAAATGATCGGTCGCGGTGCTGCACCGGTAGAGGGGGACCAGATTGCGTCCAGCCACTGGCTGCGCATAGCCATATCCATTCTTGCCGAGGATTCTCGCGCCCTCGCAGTTGTGATCGAGCGACACAAAGTAGTCCGTCGCTCCCCGCTTGCAGCCGTAAAGCGGCACCGTAGCCCCCTGTTGTGGGCTTTCATAGAGATGGCCCAGCGTCATCTCCATCTTGAAGCCGATGGCCGGATTGATCCAGCCTGTCGTCACCCAGCGGGTTGTGGAATTGGCATATCGATCGAGAGCTATCAACGGATGATCGGGCGCCCATTCCACCAGACCGAGCTGCCAGTTCCTCCCAGAGGCGGATTCTCCTGCCTCTTTCGGCGTCGCGTTCCAGTCAGGGGGCGGGTTCGATATTGAGACTTCCATCTGAATGGTGGGGTATTTCCCGACATTGACGGTGCCAAACGGGTCCCTCACGAATCCCGCAAGAAAGTTGTTTTCACTGCTGGTCAGATTGGTGTCAAACGTATGCAACTCCTGCCAGGGTGTAGCTCCTGTGAAAAGTGAGCTGCCGGGAATTCTGTAAAGCTCGACCCCAACCGACCCTTGTTCTACTATTCCTCCCGTTGTGCTTGGATCTCGAGCCCGTCGATTGAATACGGCATACCAATAACCATTCGTAGAGTCATAAGCCATGTCTCCCCAGCCTGAAACCGCAGTGTCCGGGTCTATTCCAGCAGTCGTCAGTATTCCTCGCGCGGCAAAGTGCAATCCGTCGCTGGAAGCTACAGCCACATGCGTGTCGGACAAACTATCTTCATAAAAGATCCAGATAGCAGCCTTGCCATTGCTGTTGTAAGCGGCAGGCTGTGCAACTCCATATCCGACCATGGTTGTAGGCGAAATGACCGGCTTCGGATACTTATTCCATCTAATTCCATCATTGGAAAATGCGACGCCAATACTGTTCTGATCCCCATTTTTATCTGCTGTCGCCACGTAGTACATCGCATAGTTATAAGTCTTGCCGTCTCCGAGCGGATTGACAAAAGTCCCTTTGATCACCTTCGGGTTACAGGTATATACGGAATCCCAGGCGCCGGGTGTTTCGGCAAGCACGGTCACGGGTGTCGTGGTCACGTTTGTCTTCAGGTTGATCGATTCATAGAGAATCGCGTCCGAATCCTGCGATTTATCTGCCGGATTGACTGCCTGTCCGCACCACCAGATTTGCCTCATATTTCCGGTTTGAATGACCGTAGGGGAATAGTTATACCGGTTCGTCCGCCCCGGATTATCTCCACAACCGGCCACATAGAGAACCAAGCTAAGCAAGGCCAGCACTACCTGGCTTCTAAAACGCATCATTCGAACACGATCTCCCGAACCATCAATTGCGAGTGGCCCAAGTCTAACTTAATCTTCAGGTCAAGCTGGTTCGCAGAGATTGCCCCCGTCGGCCCCTCCGCAAATGTGTAAATTTTGTAGGAGACGGAGGTGGCAGGACATTGGCATCCTCTCCGGATTCCGTGCTTCATATAGTCTGCCGTTTGAATCCGCAGTATAGTGAATACTCATGAATCGGTCTGCATCACTCCCCAGGAATTCCTCCACAGCAAAGAAAGATTTCCCCTCGTCGTCGGGAGAGATGTTTCAGAGTTATTTCGCGAGTCCGCGCGAGAGCAGCTATAAGAAACGCGACCTGATGGATGCGCGGGCGCGAAGGATATTCGAGAATACGGCGCTGGCCTGTTCGATCGACGCGTATCCGTTTCAAGCCCCTTTGAGTACGCGCTCCGGCCCGGTGGTGGAGATGGACGGCCACCGGATGCTGATGTTGTCGTCGTACGATTATCTTGGCCTGATCGGTGACCCGAGGGTCGATGAAGCGGCGATCGCCGCAGTCCGGCGATATGGAACGGGGACAGGCGGCGTTCGCCTGTTGACGGGTACGCTGGACCTTCATCGCGAACTGGAAGAAGCGCTGGCGAGGTTCAAGGGCACCGAAGCGGCGATTACGTTTACGTCGGGATATGCGGCGAACCTGGCTGTCATCAGCGCTCTGTTCGGACCTGCGGACCGGGTGGTCGCAGACGCCCTGTCGCATCGGAGCCTGATGGACGCCTGCCGTCTTGCAGGTGTCCAGATCCAGACGTTTGCGCACAACGATCCGGCATCGCTGCGGCAGCAACTGGAGAACGGATCGGAGGCCAACCGCACCCTCATCGTTGCGGATGGCGTGTTCTCGATGGACGGCGACATCGGTTGCCTTCCCGATTTGATTGCGCTGAAGAAGGAGTTCGATTGCTTTCTTCTGGTGGATGAGTCCCATGCGAGCGGA
>Ga0207667_10005445_pt1 | contig 15518 bp, 19 predicted proteins | sample KBSCornC52_FD_184301 | JGI IMG/M metagenome (GOLD analysis project Ga0207667, IMG submission 184301) | Corn rhizosphere microbial communities from Kellogg Biological Station, Michigan, USA - KBS Corn C5-2 (SPAdes) (version 2) | ecosystem: Host-associated > Plants > Roots > Rhizosphere > Soil ... | reverse complement strand
CGTGCTCGCCTTCGCAATCGTGTTCCTGGTCGTGTTCGTCGCCGGTAAATGGGTCGGCGCGTCGATCTCGGCGCGGGTGCGGCGCTCGGCGATCGGGCCGGTCGATCGCGTCCTCGGCGTCGGCTTCGGCGCGCTCAAGGGCCTGCTGATCGCGACGCTTATCTATTTGGTCATCAGCCTTGCCTACCAGGTCTACGCGGGTGACGCGAAGGCGCGCCCGATTTGGATCAAGGAGTCGCGCAGCTATGCACTGCTCGACGTCACTGGCCGGGCGATCGTCAACTATGTCGAGCAGCGCCGGCACGCCCAACCCGACGAGGCAAAATGATTCGGCTCCATGACACCATGGCGCGCGAGAAGCGCGATTTCGTTCCGGCTGAACCGCACCGGGTGACGATGTATGCCTGCGGCCCGACGGTCTACAGCCGCGCGCATATCGGCAACGCCCGGCCGGCGGTGGTGTTCGACCTGCTCGCCCGGCTGATCGAGCACGTTCATCCCGATCATGCGCTGTTCTACGCGCGTAATTTCACCGACGTCGACGACAAGATCATCGCTGCTGCCGAGGAGCGCGGCGTCGATCCCGCTGTCGTGACCGCGGAATTCGAGGCGCATTATCTCGCCGACATGGGCGCGCTCGGCGTGCGCCGGCTTGCGCTCATGCCGCGCGCGACCGAGCATATCGCGGCGATGATCGGCATGATCGAGCGGCTGATCGGCAGCGGTCACGCCTATGTCGCCGAAGAGCATGTTCTGTTCGAGGTCGCGACCGATCCCGAATACGGTGCATTGAGCAAGCGCACGCGCGAGGCGATGCAGGCCGGCGCCCGCGTCGAGGTCGCGCCCTACAAGCGCGATCCCGGCGATTTCGTGTTGTGGAAGCCGAGCCCGCCGCAGGTGATCGGCTGGGACTCGCCCTGGGGCCGCGGCCGGCCCGGCTGGCATATCGAATGCTCGGCGATGATCGAGGCGCATCTCGGCGAGACGATCGACATCCACGCCGGCGGGCTCGATCTGATCTTCCCGCATCACGAGAATGAGATCGCCCAGAGCCGCTGCGCCCATGGCGGCAAGCCGCTGGCGAATTACTGGCTGCACAACGGCTTTCTCTCGATGGCTGACGGCGAGAAGATGTCGAAGTCGCTCGGCAATGTCGTCACGCCGGCCGAGCTGCTCGCCGATGGCTGGCAGGGCGAGGTGCTGCGCCTGGCGCTGCTGTCGGCGCATTACCGCCAGCCGCTCGAATGGTCCGAGGCGCTGCTCGAGCAATCCAGGGCGCAGCTCGATCGCTGGTATCGCGCGGTCGAACGGATCGACGCGCTCGAAGCCGATGTCGCCGTCCCGCCCGATGCGGAGGTGGTCGCAGCGCTGAGCGACGATCTCAACACGGCGCTGGCGATCTCGCAGATCAGCCAGCTGATCGACCATGCCTTCACCCTGCCGGAGGATATGGCGCGGCTGCCGGTCGATAGCGCCGATGCCAATTTCCGCGCGATCGAGGCGAGCCTCTCGGGGATCGCCGCGGCGCGGCTGATGGGTTTGCTCGCCAGCGATGTCGCCACCTGGTTCCAGGGCACGGGCGACAGCGCGGCGATCGAGGCGCGCATCGCGGCGCGTGCGGAAGCCAAGAAGAGCCGCAACTTCGCCGAAGCCGATCGCATCCGCGACGAGCTGCGTGCCGAGGGGATCTTACTCGAGGACAGCTCCGACGGGACGACCTGGCGCCGCGCTTAGGGCCACTCGGGTTCATATTTGCAGATATGGCCCTCGGGTCTTGCGGCTGTCATCGGAAGGATGGCTAGTTGGGCCGGAACGATTCAGGAGAGGCCGACATGCGCGAGATTACAGGAGTTGAGAACGCCGAGGACATCGTCGCCATTCCCGGCTCGGAATGGGTCATCACCGGCGCCATGGCCAACGCGGCCTTCCCCAAGGCGCGGATGTTCTTCATCAATACCAAGACGCTCGAGTTCCGCACCGCCTGGCCCGACAATTGTACCGTTGACCTCGATCAGGCGCGCTTCGGTGATATTGCGCCGCCCAGCGCCTATGCCTTCCACGGCATCGAGGTGATCAAGCGCGGCGGGATCATCGAGCTCTATGTCGTCAACCATGCGCCAGAGCATGGCGAGGGCGGGCGCGAGTCGGTCGAGGTGTTCGAGATCGACCTGCCGGCGAGCGGGCCGGCGCTGCGCTGGCGCGGCGCGGTGCCGGGGCCTGCCTGGCTCGGTGGCAATGATCTTTGCTGCCTGCCCGAGGGCGGATTCGCCATCACCAACTTCTGCTATCCGGGCCCGGAGGCGATGCAGATGGGCTTTGCCGGCGCGATCACCGGCAATGTCCTCGAATGGCGCAATCGCGAGGAGGGCTGGCGGATCGTCCCCGGCACCGATTTCAGCTTCCCCAATGGCATCGCGGTGGCACCGGGCGGCGATGCCTATTTCATCGCCGTCTGGGGATCGAAGAAGGTGGTGCGCGTGCCGCGCGCCAATTCCAAGGTCGAGCGGGCGGAAATCCCGATGGCGGGGATGATCGACAATATCACCTGGACGCCCGATGGCGGGATGCTCGCCTGCGTCCAGATCGACGACCCGGCCGATTTGTTCCGCCGTGTCGGCGCGGGCGAGACGATGCAGGGGCCGTTCCAGGCGGTGCGGATCGATCCGGCCACGCTGGAGACCAAGGTCCTGCTGGCCGAGGAGGTTCCGGCCTTTTTTGCGACCACGGTTCTTCAGGTCGGCGAGCGCGAGATCTGGGCGAGCTCGGCGATGGGTGGCCGGTTGCTGGCTTTCGACATCTAGTCTCGGAACGGCCGCAACGGGGCCTTCGCGCGTCGCCATGGCGAAGCGCGGGGTGCCGCTCTATATCGGCCACGTGTCTGCACCGCTGTACAATTCGACGATCCTGCGCCTCGCCGCCTCGATTCCGCATCAGCAGCGCCTCCCCGCGCCGCAGGCGACGGTCGAGCGCCGCTCACCGGTCTGCGGCTCGCGGGTGACGGTCGACGTCGCGCTCGACGAAGAGGGCAAGGTCGCCGAGGTCGGCCAGGAGGTCCGCGCCTGCGCGCTCGGCCAGGCGTCCGCCTCGCTGATGGGCCAGGCGGTGCTCGGCAAGACGGTCGGCGAGCTCGAGCAGGCGCGCGACGCGCTGACCGCCTATCTCGCCGGCAAGCGCGCGGATCCGGGTGACTGGCCGGGCCTGGACATCTTCGCCCCCGCGCGCGCGCATAGCGCCCGCCATGCCTCGATTCGTCTCGCCTTCGAGGCGGCCGCCGAGGCTGCGCGCATCGCCCAGTCGCGCTGATGGACGTTACGTCCGGAGCGCATTACCTCCGTGATGCGGTCGTTATGCTGGGCGCGGCGCTGGTGTGCGTCCTGATCTTTCGTCGCTTCGGCCTTGGCGCGACCCTCGGCTATCTCGTCGCCGGTGCGACGATCGGTCCCTATGGTCTCGCCGTCGTCGGCGGCGCCGAGAGCAAGATGGGCATCGCCGAGATCGGCATCGTCCTGCTGCTGTTCATCGTCGGGCTGGAACTCAACCCCACACGGATCTGGCGGCTGCGACGCGAGATCTTCGGCTTTGGCATCGCCCAGGTCGTGCTGTGCGGCATTGCCCTGAGCGTGGCGATCATGGCCTTTGGCTTTTCCGGCGGGGCAGCGTTCGCCATCGGACTGCCGCTGGCCTTGTCCTCAACCGCGCAGGTGCTGCCGATGCTGCGTTCCGCCGGCCGGCTCAGAACGCCGTTCGGCGAGCGCGCCTTCTCGATCCTGCTGATGCAGGATCTGGCGATCGTCCCGTTGATCACGCTGATCGCCGCCCTGTCGCGCGCGCCGGCGCCGGCCAATGCGCCGCCGGGCTGGCTGCTCGCGGTCTACACCGTGTTGGCGGTGGCGGGGCTGGTGGTCGCCGGACGCCTCATCCTCAACCCGCTGTTCCGGCTGATCGGCGGCCTCGGCGAGCGCGAGATGTTCGTCGCGGCAGGATTGTTCACCGTGCTGGCGGCGGCGGCGATCATGGAATCGCTGCATCTCTCGACCGCGCTCGGCGCATTTGTCGCCGGCGTGATGCTCGCCGATTCGCCCTACCGCCATGAGCTCGAGGTCGACATCGAGCCGTTCCGCACGATCCTGCTCGGCCTGTTCTTCGTTACTGTCGGCATGCTGCTCGACCTGCCGGCGGTGATCGGCAGGCCGGTCTTCGTCGTCGGGCTGGCGGCGACGGTGATCGTGATCAAAACGGCGGTGATCTTCCTCATCGCGCGCATCGCGCGGATGCAGCCGCGTCAGGCCTTCGCGCTTGGTCTGCTGCTCAGCCAGGGCGGCGAGTTCGGCTTCGTCCTGTTCAACCAGGCGACAGCGGCGCGGTTGATTCACCCCGAAGTCTCGAGCCTGCTCGGCGCAGTCGTCACCCTGTCGATGGCGACGACGCCTTTCCTGATGGCGGTGGCGACGCGCTTCAACACCACCCCGGCGCCGCGCGACGATCTCGACGGCCCGGAGCTGGCGAGCGCCTCGCAGGCGATCATCATCGGCTATGGCCGCTTCGGCCAGACCGTCGCGCAGATGCTGATGGCCAGAGGCGTCTCGATCACCCTGATCGACTCCAAGGCAAGCCAGATCGACCTCAGTCGCGACTTCGGCATGAAGGTCTATTACGGCGATGGTCTCCGCGCGGACCTGCTGCGTCAGGCGGGCGCCGAAGAGGCGCAGCTGATCATCATCTGCGTCGAGGATCGGATCCTGACTGCGCCCAAGCTCACCGAGATCACCGACGCCTTTCCCCAGGCGGCGGTGCTCGCCCGGGTCTACGATCGCCGCCACCTGCTGCAGTTCGACGGCATCGATCTCTACGCCAGCGTCCGCGAGCTGTTCGAATCTGCCGTGCTGCTCGGCCGCGAGGCGCTGCGAGCGCTTGGCGTCGACGAGCGCGAGGCGGAGCGCATCGAGCGCGAATATCGCCGCCGCGACGCCCGCCGGCTGGAGCTGCAGAGCCGCGCGGGCGACATCCGCGTTGCCCGCGAATTGATGTTCAAGCCGGATCGGCCGCTCGAGGCGGATGATCAGGCGGCGGGGGAGGAAGGCGCATGATCAAATGGCTGCCCTTGCTGGCCGCGTTGTCGGGCGCGATGGCGGTTGCCGCCGGCGCTTTTGGCGCGCATGGCGCCACGGGCAGAGCGGCCGAATGGCTGCGCACCGGCGCGGAATATCAGATGGTCCATGCCGCCGCGGCCCTTGCCGTGCTGGCGCTGGCCGATGCGCGGCTGCCGGCCTGGCTGTTCGTCGCCGGCGGCTTCGTCTTCGCCGGCACGCTCTACGCAATGGCGCTCGGCGCGCCGAAGATCCTCGGGGCGGTGACGCCGCTCGGCGGGGCCGCGTTGATCGCCGGCTGGCTCGTCCTCGCGATCGGCTTCGTGCGAGGCTAGCGGCCTAGCGCTCGCTATCGAGGAAAGCGGCGACGGCGGCCAGCGCGACGTCCTTGTCGAGGTAGGTCTGGCCGATGCCATGGGTCAGCAGGAAGGGCAGCTTGCCGCCGCTCATCTTCTTGTCATGCGCCATATGCGCGACCAGCCGCTCGCCCGGGGCCGTGACGCCCGCAGCCTTGAGACCGTCCGGCAGGCCGACCGCGCGGAGATGCTTCGCCACCCGCCGGGCATCCGCGTCGTCGCACAGCCCCTGGCTGGCCGAGAAGCGAAAGGCGAGCGCCATGCCGGCGGCGATCGCCTCGCCGTGCAGCAGCTTGTCGGAGAAGCCGGTTTCGGCCTCCAACGCATGGCCGAAGGTATGGCCGAGATTGAGCAGCGCCCGCTTGCCACTGGTCTCGCGCTCGTCGGCAGCGACGATGCGCGCCTTGGCGGCGACGCTGGTCGTGATCGCCTCGAGACGCAGGTCGACATCGCCGGCGAGCAGCGCAGGGCCATTCGCCTCGCACCAGGCGAAGAAGCCGGCGTCATCGATCAGGCCGTATTTGACCACCTCGGCATAGCCCGCGCGCAGCTCGCGCGGCGGCAAGGTGTCGAGCAGCGCCGGGTCGATCAGGACATGGGACGGCTGGTGGAAGGCGCCGACCAGATTCTTGCCGGCCGGGCTGTTGATCGCGGTCTTGCCGCCGACCGAGCTGTCGACCTGGGCGAGCAGCGTGGTCGGGATCTGGATGAAACCGCAGCCGCGCTTGACGATCGCCGCGGCAAAGCCGGTCAGATCGCCGATCACGCCGCCGCCAAAGGCGATGATGTGATCGTTGCGCTCGACGCCTCGCTCGAGCAGCCCGTCAGTGAGGGCGGCGAGCTGGGTCCAGCTCTTGGTTGACTCGCCGGGCGGCAGGATGATCGCCTCGACCGCGATATTGCCGAGTGCGGAGGTCAGCCGCGGCAGATGCAGGCCAGCGACGGTCTCGTCGGTCACAACGACCAGCCGGCCGGCGCGGGCGTAGCCGGACAGGATCGCGCCGGCTCTGTCGATCAGCCCGGCGTCGAGCTCGATCGGATAGCTTCTGTCGCCGAGCGCAACCTGGATCCGCTCGCTCATCGCGCCAGCGCCTCGATGATCGCCTCGACCGTCGCCTCATGCGGCAACGGCTCGCTGCGGACGTGGATCGGCGCAAGCGCGTAGACCGGGTTGCGCACCGCCGCCAGCTCGGTCAGCACGTCGAGCGGATTGCGCCCGGTCAGCAACGGCCGGGCCTTGCTGGACCGGCCGACACGCTCGGCCAGCACCCTGACATCGGCGTCAAGCCAAACGGCGGTGGCGCGTTCGAGGATCAGCGCGCGGGTGTCGGGGTTCATGAAGGCGCCGCCGCCCGTGGCGATAACCCGCGGGTCGCCATTGATCAGCCGGGCGATCACTCGTCGCTCGCCGTCGCGGAAATGCGGCTCGCCGAACTTCTCGAAGATTTCGCTGATCGTCATCCCGGCGGCGGTCTCGATTTCATGATCGGCATCGACGAAGGGCAAGCCGAGCCGCGCCGCCAGCCGTCGCCCGACCGTGGTCTTGCCTACGCCCATGGTACCGACCAGCACGATCGAGCGGTCGGTCCGGACGTCAGAGGAAGGTCGCGGCCGAGCCATCGCGCCGGGGCTATACACGGCGTCCCTGCCTGGGGCAAAAGGCGCGCGGCCGAAGCAAGCGGGAGGTAGACATGTCGCGCACGAGGATGATCCTGATTGCCGCCTTGGTGATCCTCATCCTGGTGCTGATCGCGCTGTCGAGCATCAACACCGAAGTGCCGGTGACGCATATCGAGGAGCCGGTGACGAATGCGGCGCTGGGCCAGTAACGCGCTCTTCCTTGCGGGCGCGGCGGGCGCGCTGGCGCTGACGCTGCCGGCCTTCGGCCAGGGCGCGCCGCAATCGCTGCTGCCGCCGGGCTTCGGCGACGAGCCGTCGTCGGCGCCCGCGCCGACGACCGGACCCGCCCAGCCGACGCCATCCGGCGTGCCGGTTGGCGATTATGTTCCCGGTGTCGGCAACACCAATCTGCCGTCGGTCGCCGCGGCGCCGGAGGCGCCGCCGGAAACAGCCGCCGCAGCACCGGCGAGCGACGAGCTGCCGCCGGTGGCGCGGCGATCGCCGGATGTCGTCGGCCCGCTCGGGCCGAGCGACACCGGGCTTGGCCTGGACAGCTTCGGCAGCGCCAATGGCCGCTTCCTGATGACATTGATGCGCCGGGTCGATGCCCCGGTGGCGTCGCGCTGGGTTTCGATCATGCTGCGTCGCGCGCTGCTGTCGCGGGTGCCGACACCGTCCTCGGTTCGCGCGGTCGACTGGGTCGCCGAGCGCGCCCTGCTGCTCCTCAGGATGGGCGAGGCGGACGGCGCGCGCATGCTCGTCCAGGCGGTCGACGTCGACCGCTATACGCCGCGGATGTATGCCGTGGCGGCGCAGACCGCGCTCGCCACGGCCGATCCGGCCGCGCTCTGTCCTCTTGCCGATGTCGGGGCGGGGCTGACCGACGAGCCGATCTGGCCGGTCGCCCAGGCGATCTGCGCCGGGCTGGCAGGGGATTCGGCAACCGCCGGTGTCATGCTCGATCAGGCGCGCGCGCGGCGGCTGGGCGACCGGATCGACCTCCAGCTCGCCGAAAAGGTGCTCGGCACCGGAGTCGGCGGGCGGCGCGTCGTCGCGCTCGATTGGGGCGGCGTCTACCAGTTGACCAACTATCGCTTCGGCATGGCAAGCGCGGTCGCGGCGCCGATTCCGGACGAGCTCTGGTCGACCGTCGGCCCCCAGGTCCAGGCGTGGCGCGCGCGGACCGCGACAGTCATGCCGGCGGACCGGATCGCCGTGGCACGAACCGCGGCGGCGCTGGGCGTGCTGTCCTCGGCAGCGCTGGTCGATCTCTACAGCGCGGTCGCCGACACGACCGATGCGCAGGCGATCGAGGCGAGCCCGGCCGGCCAGCTCGGCGAGGCCTATGCCGCGGATGATGCGGCGGCGAAGCTGGACGCCCTGCGCAAGCTGTGGTCGGCCAGCTCGAACGCCCGGGACAATTATGCCGGCGATATTTTGACCGCCCGCGCCGCCGCCCGGATCGACCCCGACGACGCCTTTGACAGCGATGCCGCCAAGCTGATCGCGGCGATGCTTTCGGCCGGGCTCGATCGCCAGGCGGCGCGCTGGAGCCGCGTGGTCGAGACCATGTCGGACGGCAAGGCCGATGCCGCCTGGGCGCTGCTGGCGGTCGGCGCGCCGCGGCCGGTGGTCGACACCAGTGAGTCCCGCGTCGCCGGCTATATCAAGCGGGCCGGCGATGGCGGTCTCGCCCGCGCGCAGATGCTGGTCGCGGCGCTGGCCGGGCTGGGCCGGCTCAGCCAGAGCGATGCCGAGGCGCTGGCTGGCGGGATCGGTCTGTCGCTCGGCGACAATCGCTGGAGCCGGGCGCTGTCGCTGGCGGCGCAGCAACACCAGCCGGGCACGGTCGCGCTGCTCGCCGCGGTCGGCATGCAGACGAACAACTGGCGGGCGGTGCCGCCAGCCTATCTCTATCACATCCTCGCCGCGCTGCGCGCGGTTGGCCGCGACCCGGAGGCGCGGATGATCGCCGCCGAGGCGCTCACCCGAACATGACCGAGGCCGGCGAAGATCTGCTGGCGATCCAGCGCTTTGTCGAAATGATGATGGTCGAGGCCGGCGCCGCGGCGAACACCATCGCCGCCTATGCGTCCGACCTGCGCGCCGCTTCCGAGCTGCTCGACGGCGGTCTCGCCGACGCCGGCGCGGAGGACTTGAAACGGCTCGGCGAGGCCTGGATGTCGATGTCGCGGGCGACGGTCGCGCGCAAGAGCGCGGCCTTGCGCCGCTTCTACGGCTTCCTCGTCGACGAGGGCGCCCGCGGCGACGATCCATCGCCGGCGCTGCCGCGTCCCGGTGGCGCCCGGCCTCTGCCGAAAACACTCAGCCATGACGACATCGAGGCAATTTTCGTCACTATAGCCGCCGCGCAAAAGGAGAACCCGGGGCCGCAGCCGGATCGGCTGTCGGCGCTGATCGAGCTGCTTTACGGTTCCGGGCTGAGGGCGACCGAGCTGGTGTCGTTGCCGGCCAATGCGATCCGCGAGGACCAGCCCTACATCATCCTCAAGGGCAAGGGCGGCAAGGAGCGGCTGGTGCCGGTCTCCGAGCGCGCGCTCGAGGCGGTTGCCCAATGGCGCAACCATCTCCCGGAGAACGGAAAATACCTGTTTCCCTCGGGTCGCGGCCATCTCAGCCGGATCCGCCTCTATCAGATGGTGCGCGAGCTTGCCGCCGCCGCCGGCATCGCGCCGGAACGGATCAGCCCGCACGTCCTGCGGCACGCCTTCGCGACCCATTTGCTCGAGGGTGGGGCGGATCTGAGGGCGCTGCAGACCATGCTCGGCCATGCCGATATCGCGACGACCCAGATCTACACCCATGTCGACAGCAAGCGTCTGGTCGAGCTGGTCAATGCGCGCCATCCGCTCGTTGACGCGCCGGGCGACGAAGCCTAGCCGAGGCGCCGATGGTCACCTTTCTCGATTTCGAAAAGCCGATTGCCGAGCTGCAATCGCGGATCGTCGATCTGCGCGAGACCGCCGACACCGGCGCGATCGACATCAATGCCGAGGTCGCCAAGCTCGAGGCCAAGTCGCAAAAGCTGCTGCGCGACACCTATCGCCGTCTGACGCCCTGGCAGAAGACGCAGGTGGCGCGTCACCCGGACCGGCCCCATTTCCGCGACTATATCGCTGGAATGGTTGAAGGCTTCACCCCGCTGGCGGGAGATCGCGCCTTCGCCGACGATCCTGCGATCATCGGCGGCCTCGGCCAGATCGGCGGCCGCAAGGTGATGGTGATCGGCCATGAGAAGGGCGAGGATACCGCCAGCCGGCTGCGCCATAATTTCGGCATGGCCAAGCCCGAAGGCTATCGCAAGGCGATCCGCCTGATGCAGCTCGCCGATCGTTTCGGTCTGCCGGTGGTGACGCTGGTCGACACCCCCGGCGCCTTTCCCGGCGTGCAGGCGGAGGAGCGCGGCCAGGCCGAGGCAATCGCGCGGGCGACCGAGCAATGCCTGGCGATGGGCGTGCCGCTGGTCGCGGCGATCGTCGGCGAAGGTGGATCGGGCGGCGCCATCGCGCTCGCCGCGGCCAACCGCGTCGTCATGTTCGAGCATGCGGTCTATTCGGTGATCTCACCCGAGGGCTGCGCCTCGATCCTGTGGCGCACGGCTGAGAAGATGTCGGAAGCGGCCGATGCGATGAAGATCACCGCCGCCGATCTGCTCCGACTGGGCGTGGTCGACCGCGTCGTCGAGGAGCCGGTCGGCGGGGCGCATCGCGATCCCGCCGCGGCGGTGGTGGCGCTAGGCCGGGTGATCGGCGAGGAACTCGACGGCCTGACCAAGCAGAGCCAGGACGTGCTGCGCCGTGGCCGGCGCGAGAAATTTCTCGCCGTGGGCGCGCTCGCCGCATAGGGCCCGGACAGCAGGCAAAAAGAACGGGCGGCAGAATTTCTTCTGCCGCCCGCCCTTTTTCGTCTTGAACTACAAGGGGGTCTTACGACGCCTTCATGTTGTTCGAAACGTTATTGAAGGTGTTCTTCAGGCCATTGCCCAGGCCCTGCATCGCGGTGATGGCCGCGACGGCGATGAGAGCGGCGATCAGGCCGTACTCGATCGCGGTGGCACCCTTGGAGTTCTTGCTGATCTTGCGAAGGAAAGTCATGAAAATGCTCCTTGAATCTAGTCACTAGATTTCGACTTCTACCCGGCTGTGCCCCCTCAAACCGGGCCAGCTAAGTCCCGTTTATCGGTCTCTCGTTTCTAAATGTTTAACGCGCCGCCTCTGTTTTTTTTCTTTGGTTTACGCGGTGGGAACCACGGCGCCGGTCTTCGACGACACGTTGCCCCACATCGAGATCGTCGTGCCGGCGAGCGAATACAGCCCGGTCAGCATGATCAGGACGATCAACGCGCAGAGCAGGCCGTACTCGACGGCCGTTGCACCTTGCTGATCGGCCACCAATGCCCCACGCCGCTTCATATTCTCTCCGGTCGACGTTGATCACGGTTGTGGTACCGACCATGGATTAACAAAATGCAACCAATCCAAAGCGCAACCAACGGAGGACGGTTAAGATGACCGGCGTGGTCACGGTGGCGGCGGTTGCGCTGGTCGACGACGAAGGGCGGGTGCTGGTTCAGCAGCGGCCGCCAGGCAAGCCGATGGCGGATCTATGGGAGTTTCCCGGCGGCAAGGTCGAGGCCGGCGAAACCCCCGAATCCGCCCTAATTCGCGAGCTGCGCGAGGAGCTTGCGATCGAGGTGACGGGCGCCTGCCTGGCGCCTGCGACCTTCGCCAGCCACCCGTTGGGGGACAAGCATCTCGTCCTCCTGCTCTATGTCTGCCGCAAATGGCGCGGAACGCCGCAGCCGCTGGCGGCGAGCGCCCTGCGCTGGGTCAGGCCGATCGGGCTCCATGCGCTGGAGATGCCGCCGGCCGACAAGCCTCTGCCGGCGCTGCTCGAGGCCCTGATCTAGCGTTTTAGCTTGAGCGCCTCGGCGAGCGAGTGGGTAGCGCTGCCGCGCCTCGCTGGCTTGGGCTGATCGGCCGAGGGTGACCAGCCGGTGAGATAGATCAGCTCGAACTGCTCGCTGATCCGGCCATCCGGGTCGGCCTGGGCGGCGAAGGCCTCGGCGGCGGCGTCAAGCCATGCCTTGGTCAGAGGCGCGCGCGCGCGTGTGCGCAGAATATTGCTCGCGCCCGCGCCGCGCAGATCGTCGAGCAGGCCGCCGAGCGAGCCGTAGCGCAGGGTCAGCCGCGCACCGTCGGTCACGGTCAGGTTCAACCCGGCCCGCACCAGCAGATCGGCGGCGGCGCGCAAGTCGACCATCGGATGGACATGCGGCGAGGCACCGGCGCCGACCGCCATGTCTGCCGCCAGCACCGCGCTGCGCAGCCGCGGCAGACTGCCGCCGCCGACGAAGCCGGCGAGGAACAGCCCATCAGGTCGCAGCAGGCGACGCGCCAGGGTGAGCGTGCCGGGCAGGTCGTTGACCGCGTCGAGCACCCCAGCAGAGACGATCAGGTCGAAGCTGGCATCGGCGAAGGGCAGGCGATCCTCGTCGCATTGCACCCCGCCGGCAGCGCGCGCGAAGCCGTAGCCGGCATCGGCCGAGACGAGCCTTGCGGGCGCAAGCCGTCGCCCCAGCGCGCCGTCGGCGCAGCCGAGGTCGAGGACATCATCGAACGTCCGGCTGACGTCGGCGAGCCGGTCGACCAGCTCCTCGACGATATGATCGCGCAGCACGGCATGGGCGGCAAAGCCCGGCGCGGCGCGATCGCGCCGGCGGCGGCGCAGACTGCGGTCGAAGGGCTCGCGATCGCTCACCGGGGCGATGTGGCGGGTGGGGGCGGCAGCGGCAAGAGCTTGTCGTGCCAACCGCGTGCTCTTCCGGGCGATCCCGACCATTGCCGATTATGGGTCCGGGCCCTAGCCTCCCCCGGTGACGAGCCTTTCCGCCCTGCTGCGCCAGGCAGTCGCCGTGCCGCTCGATTTCGCCTTGCCGTCGCGCTGTCCGGGCTGCGGCGTGATCGTCGCCGCGTCGCATCTGTTCTGCCTCGGCTGCTGGTCGTCGCTCGACTTTCTCGGCGGGCCGGCCTGCGCCGGCTGCGGCGCGCCCTTCGCCTTCGACCGCGGCGCGGATGCGCGATGCGGCCGCTGCCTGGCCGATCCGCCCGCCTATGACGGTGTCGCTGGCGCCGTCAGCTATGGGCCGGCGGCATCGCGGGTTGCCCTGAAGCTGAAATATGGCGGACAGACCGGCCTTGCTGAAACCATGGCGCGGGCGATGGCGCGGCTGTTGCCCGCTGACGGCGATGGCTGGCTGATCGTACCGGTGCCGCTGCATCGCTGGCGGCTGTGGCGGCGGGGCTACAACCAGGCGGCGCTGCTTGCCGCCGGGCTGGCGCGCAGCTCCGGGCTGACCCTCGTGCGCGATCTCGTCCGAAGGCGTCGGGCGACGCCCTTGCTGCGCGGGCTTGGGCCAGGCGCGCGTGCGACGGCGGTGCGCGGCGCATTCGTCGCCGACCGGACGCGGGCGGCCGGCCACCGCATCCTGCTGATCGACGATGTCTATACGACCGGCGCCACCGCCGATGCCTGCGCGCGGGCGCTCAAGCGCGCCGGCGCCAAGGAGGTTCGGCTGATTGTTTGGGCACGGGTCGTCCGCGACGCCGATACAGCCGGTTGACAAGCGACGTCGGCGTTAACACCTCGTTGGCAATGGGGTATGAAGGGATGTGATGGCCAAGGTCGAGATCTACACCAAATTTTTCTGCCCCTATTGCACCCGGGCCAAGCGGCTGCTCGATGAGCGCGGGGCACAATATGAGGAATATGACATCACCATGGGCGGACCGCGGCGCGAGGAGATGATGCACCGCGCGCCGGGCCATTTCACCGTGCCGCAGATCTTCATCGACGATCGCCATGTCGGCGGCTCCGACGAGCTCGCCGCGCTCGATCGCCGTGGCGAGCTGGTGCCCCTGCTCGCCGGAAAGTGACGATGCGCGTCGCCCTTGCCCAGATGACCACCGGGATCGACCCGGCAACCAATGCGCATGCGCTCGTCCAGGCGATCGCCGAGGCCGGGCTCGCCGGCGCCGACATGATCTTCACGCCCGAGATGAGCGGCCTGCTCGATCGCGACCGCGCCCGGGCTACGCCCAAGCTGCGCAATGAAAGCGATGATCCGGTGCTCGCCGCGGTGCGGGAAGCGGCGGCGAAGGCGGGCATCTGGGTTCAGCTCGGCTCGCTGGCGCTGGCCGGCGAGCGCTCGGACGGGCGGTTGGTCAATCGCGGCTTTCTGATCGACGATCGGGGAGATGTCCGTGCGCGCTATGACAAGATCCATCTGTTCGACGTCGATCTCGCCAATGGCGAGAGCTGGCGCGAGTCCGCGGTCTATGCGCCGGGCAGCGCGCCGATGCTGGTCGCGACGCCCTGGGGCGCGCTCGGCATGTCGATCTGCTACGACATCCGCTTCCCCGATCTCTATCGCGCGCTGACCGACGCCGGTGCGGTGATCCTGACCGTGCCCGCAGCGTTCACCGTGCCGACCGGCCAGGCGCATTGGCATCTGCTGCTGCGCGCGCGCGCGGTCGAGGCCGGGGTGTTCGTCATCGCCGCGGCGCAGAGCGGCAGCCATGAGGATGGCCGCGCGACCTACGGCCATTCGCTGGTGGTCGATCCCTGGGGCGAGGTCCTGCTCGACATGGGTGAGGGCGCCGGCCTGGCGACGGTCGATATCGATCTCGCCCGAGTTGCCGAGGTGCGCGGCCGGGTCCCGGCGATCAGCCATCGCCGTCCGCTGCCGCCGCCGATGGTGGCGGCATGATCGTCTTCGACCTCGCCTGCGACAACGGCCATGTCTTCGAGGCATGGTTCGGCTCGAGCGACGATTATGCCAAGCAGAAGGCCGGCGGGCTGGTGTCCTGCCCGATCTGCAACTCGGCATCGATCGACAAGGCGGTGATGGCGCCGCGGCTGGCCGCCAAGGGCAATCGCGACATCGCCCCGGCGCGCTCGCCCGAGGCGACCAAGGAGATGATGGCGATGCTCGCCAAGGCGCAGGCCGAGGCGCTGGCGCAATCCGATTATGTCGGCAAGCGTTTCGCCGACGAGGCGCGGGCGATCCATCTCGGCGAGGCGAGCGAGCGCTCGATCTACGGCGAGGCCAGCCGCGAAGAGACCCGTGCGCTGCTCGACGAGGGCATCGCCGTGGCGCCGCTGATCTTCCCCGTCGCCCCGCCGGGCGAGGCGAATTAGCGGGCGACGGGTTGGCTGACGGCCTGGTCAGCCGTTTCTCCCACCCCCCTGGCTCTCCATCACCGCGCTGACGAAGGCTTGGGCAGCGACCGTCGGCCGCGTCCGTTGTAGCAGCCACATCCGGCTGATCGCATCCGGCTCGGCGAGCGTGCGATAGACGATATTGTCGGTGTGCAGTGCGCCGAGCGAGGACGAAATCACGGTGATGCCGAAGCCGGCCGCAACAAGCCCGAGC
>Ga0207667_10005440_pt1 | contig 15522 bp, 12 predicted proteins | sample KBSCornC52_FD_184301 | JGI IMG/M metagenome (GOLD analysis project Ga0207667, IMG submission 184301) | Corn rhizosphere microbial communities from Kellogg Biological Station, Michigan, USA - KBS Corn C5-2 (SPAdes) (version 2) | ecosystem: Host-associated > Plants > Roots > Rhizosphere > Soil ... | reverse complement strand
AGCCGTCATCGTCGAAGTCGCCGGCGATGGCGCTGAGCCCATAGCTATTCCGGGCGGCGGAAATTCCGGACTCCACGCTCACGTCGGTAAATGTTCCATCTCCTTTATTACGGTAGAGACTATGCCGGCCATAGGGAAAGCCGCGCGGGCCACAGGTTACGGGGGTATCGAGCCAGCGGCAGTTCGCATTCTGGCCGGGCCTGGGAGCTTTCTGCAAATCAAACTCAAGATAGTTGGAGACGAACAGATCAAGGTGCCCGTCGCGGTTGTAGTCGAGGAAGGTGCATCCCGTGCCCCAGCGCCGGGCCGAGTCGGCCAGTCCGGCGGCGCGGGTCACATCCGTGAAGGTGCCGTCGCCGTTGTTGCGGTAGAGGACGGTCTCTCCCCAGCAAGTGACGAAGAGGTCCTCGAAGCCATCATTGTTATAGTCCCCGACGCAAACACCGCAGGCCCAGCCTGTTTTCCGCAGCCCCGCACGCTCGGTTACGTCGGTGAAAGTGCCGTCGCGGTTGTTCTTGAAGAGCCGGTTGCTGGCGCCCGCGGGGGCGTTCTCCAGGCGAGTGCCGGAGAGCAGAAAAATATCCAGCCAGCCGTCATTATCGAAGTCGAAGAATGCGCAGCCGCAGCCGAGAGTTTCGACAATGTATTCCTTGCGATCACTTTCGCCATAAACCGTGATAGCTCGCAGGCCAGCCTTGGCGGCCACATCTGTGAAGGTCGAAGTGAAGGGAAGGCCGGAAGGTTTGCCCCGGGGCTGCGCCGCGGCCTTGTGGGGCGCAACGCCTTGGCCCAGGCACGCGGTCGCGGTCGCGCTGAACAGTCCGGTGAGAAAGATCCGTCGAGAGGTCGCCATTGAAAGAGGAGGCCGCTACTCCATATAGAAGACTTCTTTCATCATAGCGAAGCGCTCGCCGGGCTGAAGGCCGGGCACGGGTTCAAAATACTTGGCCATTTCCGCCTGCCAGCGCAGGTTTACCGGGTCGGTGGCCAACGCGTCCCAGGCCGCATCGAAGTCCTTCACGCGCATGACCAGAATGAGGTCCTGGTCGCGGCGAAAGATCGAATAATCCGAAATGCCGACTTCCTTCAGCTTGGCCAGCAATTCCGGCCACACATTGGCATGATCTCTTTCGTATCCTGCGATGGCATCGGCCTTGATTCGCAGGCGGAAGGCTACTCGCGGCATATGGGATCTCCTCAAGTCAGGTTCTCGTAGCGCCGCCGTCCCGGCGGCTGTCCCCTCGACAAGCTCGGGGCAGGCTCCGGGGGCGTCCCGCCCCCACTCCCGAGGGCAAGATGCCCTCGAGACAGCCGGCGAGACGCCGGCGCTACAAGTTCAGGGAAGTGTCACTACGGCCACCGCGAGGCCGTTCAGTGTGAGCTTCTCGCCGGTCAGCTTGGCCGAGCCCGGAGGATCGAAGGCCGTGGTCTGGTCCACGTAGTCTTCCTGGCCGCCGGTGGCGCCGGGCACCGTGATGTCAAATGGGCGGTCCCGCTTGTTGATCAGGAGAATACGCCGCTTGCCGTCCGGTTTCACCACCGCCAAAGAATAAAGATACGAATTTACCGACCGGTCGAAGGGCTCGGTTTCCACAATCTTGTCGCCGGGTCCGAAGTTTTCGCGGAGCAGGCTCAACACCCGAATGCGCGAGTTGGGCTTGCCGGTGTTCCAGTCCACCATGGAAACCGAAGGAAATTGCGTGGGATAGCCTACCAGTTGCGACTCGCCCGCGACATCCACACCCATGCGGGTTAGTTCGCCGAAGATGTAGGCATACAAGGCGCAGGTCAGGTTCCAGTAGGAATTCGGAATCGGTTTGGTGACATGGCCGGGCTGGTCCTGCATCACGTCATCGGCGGAAATGGCGCCGATTTCGTCGATGGTGGTTTTCGTTTCCGGTGAGAGCCTTTTCCGGATCGTCTCCACGTAGCGCACTGTACTAAGGAATCCGTCGGCATAGGCGAAGAAGGTGTAGGGCTGCACAGCGGGGTCCTGATCGCCGGTTGGAACCGCATAGAAATGATAAGAGATGAAATCGAGGGGAATGCCGGGCTTGTGGTTCTTGGGATTGAGGAAATATTCGAACTGCTCTGGATGCGTCGAGGGCTGGGCCAGAGCCAGGCCCACGAATTTGGTTTGAGGCGCGACGCGCCGGATGGATTCGACCACCGAGTCATAGACTTTGGTATAGGTCTCCGGGGTCATCTGATGCTCGAACTCAATTTCGTTCAGCACCTCCCAGTAGGGAATGGAGTAGTGATATCCGGACTCATGCCGCTTGCCGAACTCATCGGTAAATCCGCCTTGTGTGTACCAGGAGAAAAGGCGACCATAGTAGTCGCCGACTTCCTTCATTGTAGGATCGCGGAACTCGGTGCCCTGGGTGTAATCCCACACTGGCTGGTCGGGGTCAGCCGGGTAAGTCACCGGCTTGTCGGTCTTGAACATCCAGGCCGGAATGGTGCTGAAATTCAGAATGACGGAATGATCCTTGGTAGCCTCGAGAAAGTCGATGGTCATGGGATCGATGAGGGAGAAATCCCATGAAGTCTTTCCATTCGTCGGGGGCTCGAGTTCGGCCACGGCCAGCTTCGGATAAGGCAGCCAGGGGACGTAGCGCACGTAATCGGCCTGGATGTCGTGCAGAGATTTGAAGGCGTTATCATGAATGGCCGACCCGCGGCGCAGGGGCGGATTTACCACCACCTGCAGAGTCGCGGTGGTCTTGGAGACTCCGGTAACTTTGTCCCAATGAGCGGTCAGTGTTGCCGGCGCCTGGGCCAGAGAAGGAGATACTGCGATCACACAAAAAAACACAGCCAGCAACAGGGGTGGCCGATATCGATTCATCCGAGTCCTCCGGGGGAGCACGCAGCATTGTGCGGGGACCTAAAGCAAAATTCAATAGGAAAATAAACTTGCTATTGACAACGACGGACGCAGAATACTACAGTTCAGCGGTTTGCAGCGAGTAGGATTGTGCCGGCACAGATTCGCCAATGGACAAGGCCAGAGCATACGCCGAGCCGAAGATCGGGCTCTTCGGGATTGGCTTGGACGCCTATTGGCCGCAGTTTCCGGGCCTGGAAGAGCGCTTAAAGGGATACGCCGGTCAAGTTGCTCAGAAGCTCGAACGGGCGGGGGCCCAGGTGGTGAATCTGGGATTGATTGACACGCCCGAGAAAGCGCTCGCGGCGGGCCATGAGTTCAGGCGCGCCGATGTTGATCTCATCTTTCTCCACGTCACAACCTACGCGCTCTCTTCGACTGTGCTCCCGGTGGTTCGGCGAGCCAGGGTCCCTGTCATCATTTTGAATCTGAGCCCTGCCGCAGCCATTGACTATGACTGGTTCAATGGCCTGGGTGATCGCACCAAGATGACCGGAGAATGGCTGGCCTACTGCCAGGCTTGTCCGTTGCCGGAAATCGCCAACGTCTTCAACCGCTGCAAAATTCCTTTTTTCCAGGTTACCGGCACCCTGGAAAACGATCCGGTGGCCGCAACCGAAATTCAGCAGTGGGTTGAAGCCGCCCGCGTCGCCCACACCATGGAACACAACCGCCTGGGCGTCATGGGACATTACTACGGCGGAATGCTCGACATCTACTCTGACTTCACCCAGCAGTGCGCGCATTTCGGCGGGCATATTGAAGTGATCGAGGTGGATGAACTGTCGGCGTTGCGGCGCCAGGTTTCGCAGGCTGAGATAGAGGCGCGGGTGGCGGACTTTCGCGACAGGTTCGACGTCCAACCCGATTGCCCGCAGGAAGAGTTGGAGCGCGCGGCGCGCACCTCGGTGGCCCTCGATCGGCTGGTCGAGATCCACAAGCTGGGCTCTCTCGCTTACTACTACCAGGGGACAGGCAATGCCGAGAACGAGGATGTCATCAGTTCGATCATTCTTGGCACCAGCCTGCTGACGGCGCGGGGAATTCCGGTGGCCGGGGAATACGAAATCAAGAACGCGCAAGCCATGAAGATCATGGACAGCTTCGGCGCGGGCGGGTCTTTCACTGAATACTACGCAGCGGATTTTGCAGACGACATTCTGCTCATGGGACACGACGGCCCGGGACACATCGCCATCGCCCAAGGCAAGACCAAAGTTCGCCCGCTGCAGGTCTATCACGGCAAAGTGGGCCGCGGACTGTCGGTCGAAATGTCGGTGAAGCGCGGGCCGGTAACCCTACTGTCGGTGATTCAGACCGTCGATGGCAAGTTGAAGCTGCTGATGGCCGAGGGCGAATCCGTCGCCGGCCCGATTCTGGAGATCGGAAACACCAACAGCCGCTACCGCTTCTCCATCGGTGCCAGAAATTTCATGAATGAGTGGAACGTGCACGGCCCGGCGCATCACTGCGCGGTAGGAGTGGGGCACATTGCAAGCAAGCTCAAGAAGTTCGGAGCTCTGACTGGAATCGAATGCGTTCAAGTGTGCTGAGCGAAGATGGAGCAGGTGAGGTCCAGGTCCCGAGGATGATATGAATCCAAATCCTGTAATTGGCGTGTTGTACCACTGGCTGGGCGGTCTGGCCTCCGGCAGCTTTTATGTGCCATATCGCGGAGTAAAACGATGGGCGTGGGAAACATTCTGGCTGGCCGGCGGCTTTTTTAGTTGGATCATCGCGCCGTGGTTCTTTGCCCTGCTCATGACTCGAGACCTGTTGCCGGTGCTCCACGAAACTCCAGGCACGGTCATTTTCTGGACATTCTTCTTCGGCCTGTTGTGGGGAATCGGCGGCCTCACCTTCGGGCTGACCATGCGCTATCTGGGTCTGTCGCTCGGGATGGCCGTCGTGTTGGGCCTCTGCGCTGCCTTCGGGACGCTGATTCCACCCATTTTCCGCGGTGAGTTCATGACTCAGGTAGTCGGGACGTCTTCCGGGAGAATCATCCTGCTGGGTATTTTTGTTTGCCTGCTCGGTATTGCGGCGGCGGGGCTGGCGGGCATCTACAAAGAGCGGGCCATGTCGCCGGAGCAGCAAAAGGAGACGATCAAGGAATTCGATTTGAAGAAGGGTGTCGGCGTAGCGATCCTCTCGGGCGTGATGAGCGCCTGCTTCGCCTATGGTCTGGCGGCGGGAGATCCCATCAAGGCGCTCACCATCAAGCACGGGACGCCCGATTTGTGGCAAGGGTTGCCGGTGCTGGTCGTAGTCTTGTTGGGAGGCTTCACCACGAATTTTATCTGGTGCGTCATTCTGAATGTACGCAACAAGACCGGCTATCAGTACTTCACTTCGACCTCGCGCGAGCCCAATGATCAAGGCCACGACGAGACCATCATCGAGACTGCGCTCGATGCTCCCAGCCGGGAAGTGGTTGAGCATATGCCGTCCGGCAAGCTGCGGGCGCAGTCGTCCGTGGCCGTGCAAGAGGCTCCCCCGGCGCGAAAGACAGGGGGGGCGCGAGTTCCAATGCTGGCGAACTACTTGTTCTGCGCTCTGGCCGGCACCACCTGGTATTTCCAGTTTTTCTTTTACTCCATGGGCGAAACCCAGATGGGGAAGTACAAGTTTTCCAGCTGGACGCTGCACATGGCCAGTATCATCATCTTCAGCAGCCTGTGGGGCATCGGCTTGAAGGAATGGAAAGGCGCGGGCGTACAGGCAGGACGGTTGCTGGCATTGGCCCTGTTGCTGCTGGTGGGATCCACAGTGATCGTCGGCTATGGAAATTATGTAGGCCTGTCACACTAGAATTCCGATGATAAGACGAACCAGCGCCATCGTTATCCTTTGCATTGCTTCCGCGACCTTTGCTCTGGGCCAGGTGGCCCACGATCTTACCGCTGAGCCGCAGACCATTCTGTTGTGGCAGAACGGTGCTCCCGGAGCGTTAGGACAAGGCGAAGACGACCAGCCCACGATCACTGTCTATCGGCCCTGGGGGCATAACCTCTCCGGCACCGCAGTCGTTGTTGCTCCCGGCGGCAGCTACGGATTTCTTGCTTCCAACCATGAAGGCCGGCAAGTCGCCAACTGGTTCAATGCGATGGGAATTACCGCGTTCGTTCTCAAGTACCGGCTGGGACCGCGGTATCACCACCCGATCGAGTTGGGAGATGCGCAGCGGGCGATCCGGCTGGTGCGCAGCCGGGCCACGGAATTCGAGATCGTGCCTGACCGCATAGGAATGATGGGCTTCTCGGCGGGCGGACATCTGGCTTCGACCACCGCAACCCACTTCGACGGCGGCAATCCTGCTGCGGCCGACCCCATCGATCGCGCCGGCAGCCGTCCTGATTTCGTCATCCTGGGTTATCCGGTGATCACTCTCGAAGCGCCGTACGCGCATCAGGGGTCGGTCAAAAACCTCCTGGGCGACCATCCCGACCCAAAATTGGTCGAGGAACTCTCCAACGAACTTCACGTCACCGCTCAAACTCCGCCCACCTTCCTTTTCGCCACCAGCAATGATGACGTTGTGCCAGTGGAGAATAGCGTCAACTTCTACGTGGCGCTGCACAAGGCCGGTGTTCCCGCGGAGTTGCATGTCTTCGAGAAGGGGCCGCATGGGGTTGGCCTTGCCCTGGGTAATCCAGCCTTGGGCGAGTGGCCGGCCTTGCTGGCGAACTGGCTGCGCCAGCGTGGATTGTTGACCAAGCCAAACGATGGAATGGCGAAGTAGCTGGCGTCTTTCCCTATTATTCGACACTGTGTGTCAACTCACACGCGCGAACTCAGCGCACCTTGCATCATAAAGGGCTGTGGTAATGTGATCGCGGTCAAGTCCCGTAAATAGCAGGCTGATTCTTGGATCCCGTCAAACCCCGGCAACTGCTCGGAGTATTCGACGCCACCATGATCGTCATGGGCGGCATTGTCGGCTCCGGCATTTTCATCAATCCCTACGTCGTCGCCCTGCGCGTCCACACACCGTTTTTGATTCTCGGCGTCTGGCTCCTGGGCGGAGGACTTGCCTTGCTCGGTGCCTTCATCTGGGCCGAGTTGGCGTCACGCCTGCCGGGCGCGGGCGGACAATATCTTTACTTGCGTGAGGCTTACCATCCCTCGGTGGCGTTTATTTATGGATGGGTGCTTCTCCTGGTGACGCAGACTGGCGGGATGGCGGCGGTCGCGGTTACATTCAGCCGGTATTATCGCGAGATCACCGGACTCTCCGCCGGCGATGGGCCGATCGCAGCCGCAACCCTGCTGGGTTTGACGGCGATCAATTGCTTTGGAGTGCGCGCCGGCAGCAATGTGCAAAGCGTGCTCATGCTGCTGAAGGCCGCGGCCATCGCTGCCATGGTGGTGGTGGGAATGTTTTGGGGTGGCGGCGGCATGCACGCCTTGCCCTTGCTCGACCGCCCGCTTTCGCTGGGACTTGGAAGCGCGATCGGTGCGGCCATGATTCCTGTGGCCTTCGCCTACGGCGGTTGGCAGACCGCAAGCTTCGTGGCCGGCGAGATGCGCGATCCCCGCCGCGATCTCTCGCGCGGGTTGATTATCGGCGTGATCGGAGTGGTGGTGCTCTATCTGTCAGTCAACTTCGTTTGCCTGCGCGTGCTGGGCCCGGACGGCCTCGCTGCCACTCGCATTCCCGCGTCGGCCGTGATGCGCGCCGCGCTGGGGGAGCGTGGCGCGCAGTGGATTGCATTTGGCATCGCGGTTTCCACGTTAGGCTTTCTGAGCCAGGGAATTCTGACCGCGCCGCGGGTGTACTACGCCATGGCGCGCGATGGCCTTTTCTTCAAGAGCGTAGGCTGGCTTTCTCCCCGCACCGGCGTTCCGGTTGTGGCTATCGTCCTGCAAGGCGTGACCGCCACTGTGATCGCGCTTTCAGGACGCTACGAGCAGATCCTGAATTACGTCATTTCCGTGGATTTCATTTCCTTTGGCCTGACGGCGGCGTCGCTGTTTGTGTTCAGGCGAAAGGTAGCGGATTCAACTGAGAAGCTGTATCTGGCTCCGGGACATCCTTACACTACAGGGCTTTTCGTGCTGGCCTGCGCCGCCATTGTGATCACCACCGTCGCAACCTTCCCCGCGAATTCTGCCATCGGCCTCGTCATTCTGCTGGCCGGCTTCCCGGTATATTTGTACTGGAGCCGCAGTGCGCGGAAAAACCCTCCGGCACCCAACCTATGAGACATCGACATTCCGACTACATGCTGTGGGCCAAGACCCAGGGCCGCGCCAAGTACAATCTCGCGACCAGCGGCGTGGCTTCGTTTCCTCTGCGTGAGCTTCCGGTAACCATCGATCAGCTGGAGATCAACGGCGACAGCACTTATGGCTACGCTCCCCTACAGCACGCCATCGCGAAGAAATGCGCCGTCGATCCCGATTGCGTGGTGGCCGCAGCCGGGACATCTATGGCCAATCATCTTGCCATGGCCGCGCTGCTTGATCCCGGCGATGAAGTTCTCATCGAGCAGCCAACCTATGAGTTACTAACCTCCACGCTTTTGTATCTGGGTGCGGCGGTAAAGACTTTTGTCCGCGACGAAGACAACGGGTATGCACTCGATCCCGCAGAAGTTCGTCGTGCCATCACGCCGAAGACCAAATTGATCGTCCTCACCAACCTGCATAATCCCAGCAGCGTTCTGGCTTCCGACTCCGTGCTGCGTGAGATTGGCGAACTGGCGCGCAGCGTGGGAGCACGCGTGCTGGTCGATGAAGTTTATCTCGACGCGGTTTACACGAACACACCGACGACGGCGTATCTTCTGGGACCAGAGTTCGTCGTCACCAGCAGTCTGACCAAGGTTTACGGTCTGAGCGGCCTGCGCTGCGGATGGATCCTGGCAGAGCCCGATCTGGCGCGCGCCATGTGGCGGCTGAACGACCTGTTTGCCTCCATCCCGGCGCATCCCGCCGAATTGTTGAGTGTCGTCGCCCTGGAACATCTGGAGCAGATCCGCCAACGTGCGCGCAAAATTGTAGAAGCCGACCGCGTGCTCCTTGAAGACTTCATGGCAAGACAGCAAGGCATCTCCTCTCCCCGCACCGAATTTGGGACGACAGCCGTTCTGCGACTGGCGAAAGGCAACGTGGATGACTTCCTGGCCCGTCTGCACACCGATTATGAGACCTCAGCCGTGCCCGGACATTTTTTCGGACTGCCCAACCATTTCCGCATCGGCATGGGAGTGGACACAGAAATGTTTCGCGAAGGATTGCAAAGAATAAACCGAGCGCTAGGTTCCCCGTAGCGCCGGCGTCTCGCCGGCTGTCCGGCGGGCGTCCCGCCCGCCGCCCTGAATCAGCCTTCGTGAGTGAAAGCGAATTCGTCCGCCGTGTCATCATGAGGCGGCGGGACGCCGCCTCGACAGCCGGCGGGACGCCGGCGCTACAAGGTCAATCACGTTCAACCGGAGGCAGGGAACGCCGCGCTACCTCCGGCGCATCCGGCGGGGCCTTGACCGGCAGCGGAATTTCGAGTGTGCCAATATGGCTGTCAGCCACGTCTTCTACTCCCAGTCGCAAGGCGACGCTCTTGACTGGAACATCGATTTCCTGATGCACGCGAACTCCGCCCAACTGGATGTCGCGAAATGTCTCCGGCTTGAGGTCGGCGGCTACCTGGCTGATCTGGCTCGCCACCAGGGTTCCCTCTTCGTCGAAAGCTGTCGCCATGAAATTGATAACATCGTGATAGGTCCCATCCGGCATAGGGTTGAAGCGCAAATCTGCGGGAGTGACTGCATAGTCGATGGAATAAAGTTGCATCGCGACCGGCGCCGTTTCCCCCTTCCGCTTCTTTTTGGCGGCCTTGGCACTCAGGGCGGGCGCATCCTTCACCATCCTGGGCTGGCCCAGCGGAACTACCTTAGCTCCAAACACGATCTGTCTTGACTGGGGCGACCCCTGCTGCATGGCGGCCATGGCCAGGCTCGAAGCCAGATCTTTTTCCGGCCTGGCCATGACATGGGGATCGACTGCGTAGTAGCCGCTGCGATATGCCAGATGATACTTCTTCCCCGCGAGCGAAACTTTCACTTTGCGAAACGATCCGTCGTAGTTTTTGTTAGCGGGGGTATAAGAGAGCGCATAATAATTCGCGCCTTCCTCATTTGCCGCGTCGATCGCCTTGGCGATGCCGTTGGTGTTGTAGAAGGCGCGCCCGCCCGTTTCCGCGGCCAGCTTGTCCATGGTGGCGTGTTCCCCCATCTGGGCCAGGCCGAACTGGTCAGCCGAGGCTTGCATCGCGGCGATTGGCACGGCGTTGCTGGCATTTCGTTTGGCCCCGGGGAAATCTCCGCGTCCGCCTCCGCCTGCGGGTCCGGTCGGGGTTGACCCCTGCATGGACACGGGCGCGAGCGTGTCGTTGCTGGTGGCGCTGAACAGCGGGTCCGTCACCAGTCCCCGGACGTCCACCGGATACACCGCCACGTGGGCCTCGGCAAAAAGATTTGAGACCCGTTTAACATTCTCGCTGTAATTCCGTGCCTGAATGAAGGGGTCCTGCCCGCTGGTATCGGGAGAAATCCCCAGGGTGAAAGAACCCGATAACCAAACGAGGTTCTTGCGTCCCGGAATGCCGGACAGATAGCGCGCCAACTGGGCAAAGGCGTCCACGGTCACCATCATGCGCCGGTCTGCGTCCACGACCCGGGCCTCCGACTGCTGCAACTCAATCGCCTGCACGAAAAAATCCAGGTTGGGAAGAAATTTCGCCGTGGCCCGTCCTGCTTCCATCGAGATCGGTGCCGCATCGGAGTCGAGCACGGACTTATTCCGGAACGACGCTTTTTTGCCGTGGGCTGAGGCCAGCAGGATATGTTCGTCCCGAGTGAAACCCTGGATCATCTGGAGTTTGTTGCTCAGCGTGCAGAGAGCAAATTGCGCATCCTGCGGCTTGGTCTTCAAGAACTTTATGAGTTGGGCCTGGGCATAGGATTGGTCTGCCATCGGGGTGTTGAGCAGATCGAGCAGGACCACGGTCACCGACCCAGGTTCCGACGGTTGCTTGTAATTGGAAAAGATATTCGGGGGAAGCTTTGGCGCGTCCTCTTCGGCCTGCTCCGAGGCCGGGGGCGGCGTCGGAGCCTTCTCCGGCGAATACTCACGGAACTGGCGCAACACCTGCGGCTTGCCATCTTCGCCGATGCTGAAATCACTCTGCCGCAGACCTTTCACTACGTGGCCCCTGGAGTCAGTCACGACCACGTCCAGCGCCACCACCTGGGTGCCGCTCCGAAAAGTCAACGTGGGCGGATCAGACTTTGCGCCGCTTTCGGTCCGCGACACCGCGCTCGCGGGCGCCGCAGAAACCGAAGGTGTTCCATTTGATCCAGGGGACGCTGCAGCTTTCGCCAAACTGTTGGCCGCGGGTGGAGGGGAAGCAGCGGTGGCGGGGTCCGGCACACCCGAATCGCCGGCGGCCGAAATCTCAATCGTTTCCGGAGCGGAATCCCCTTTGACCCGGTGCGGAGGCACATACAATCCGGGAGTATCGTCTTTGATCGCGAGATATTTCGTGCGCTCGTCAGCGGACATCTCCCGCAAGGAATAAATGTTCAGAGTAGTTGCTTGCAGGACTGCCAGTTGCCCTCCGTCCGGAGAGAGTGCGTAGTTCACTCCGTCCAGGACCGGCGGCGCCACTCGAACCGAAAGCACGGAACTGCCGCCCGCGGTATCGAAGACCTGCACGGTTTGTTCAAGGCCGTCCTGCTCAGCGCCATTTCCGCCCGCAGGCGCGGCGTCTGACAGGACCGTGAGGGAACTGGCGGCGAAGCGGCTGCCGTCTTCACTGACGGCTACCGCCGGAGTGTAACGGCACTCGCTCCAGCGCTGCTTCCACAAGTGAGTTCCGGTCACCGTGAAGGCGCTGACGATATAGTCATTTCCTGAGAGCGAGCAGCGGCCAACCAGCATGGTGTTTGCGCTGCTGTAAAGAATGTTGGGCGGACGCCGCGCTTTCACCCTCGTGATATTGACGCGATCGCGCACCGCTGGGCCAAAGCGCACCAGCCACACTCCCCCGTAATTCCTGACATCGGAAAAACCTGAATCGGTGGCCTGCAGATTGATCGTGCCCTGCGACTCCATGACGCGTTGCACGGCGATGGATCTGGAATCGAGGAAGGTAATTCTCGCCCGGACTTTGTCCCTTGCCTGTTTGTCGTTTGCCGGCACTTTCGTTTCCGTGATGATCTGCTTTCCACCCGGTGTGACCGACACCCAAAGCAGTTCCTGGGGAGAATCGAGAACCAGCTTTTCTTCAAGGTCGGCGTTGACCTCGTAAAGCCGGTTGAGGCGTCGCAACAGGATTCTTCCCGGCCCCAACTCCCAGAGGTAGCGTCGCGCGTCGTGGAGGTACCACTCCGCCTGCTTAACCACTCTTCCACTGGGAACCTCCAGGACCGCGACGTGCATCAGCCGGTCATCGTGACTCGGCGGACAGTCGGGCTGGCGCGTGAACAACTTCTTCGGATTGAAAGTCAGCAGCACATGGCCGGCGTCCAGAAAATTCAGCGAAACGTTAGCCGCGCCCGACAGCCGGGCCCCGCGGGAGAGCCCCATGTACTCCGCAGGGGCCAGATCAACCTGAAGGCTGGGTTTTGTCGGGATAGACGCACTCTCGTTCTGCTGGCCAACCCCGGGCAGCGAGCAGGCAAGCACCCAAAATAGAATGACCACGGAACGGAGCCGCCCCGGACAAGCGCCGGCCACCCCTTCCCGCAGGACCTTTACCCCGCCTTTCCACCTGTTTGCGAAACCTGCAGACATCTCCCGGTCCTCGCGGCTTGAGCGCTGTGGCGGTCGGTAGTTTAGCCTATTTTCCCCCGTTTTATGTCAGGTACCGGACGAGCGATCGCGAGAAGGTTCTGGGACTATGGAGCTGCTTGCGAGTTTGGTTTTTGCGCTTGCGCAGGCAGATTGGAAACGACGGCGAGGTATTCGATGAAGCGCTGCCAGGGCAGAACGAGCTCAGGAATAGGTCTGCCCCGGGGCATCGACGAGGATGAAACCTCCGGCGTCGTTGAGGTGGCCAGGGATTGCGAGAGCCGCGATTAGGTATGCCTGCGTCGGGCTCTGTGCGTAAACATGATTCCGAGGGCTACCCCCGCGGCCGCTCCGGTAATTAAACCCAGGATAGTAACGCCGGTGATGGATGGCGTGCTTCCGACCAACAGGAAACCGGCGCCGGCCATACACAAGGTCCAGAGAGCTATGCGAATGTTCATGATGTCTCCTACCGCGCGCTGCCCTTTAGCGCCCTAGCTGATAGGTGTACAGCACCGCAGGGTAACCTTTCAATCCGGTAAACAAAGTATTACTACCCAGCAGGCCAACCGCGGAGCGCCTCGCAGAACCGTTGCTTGGTGGCGTCGGAAAGTCCTGGAATGCCGAGCCCTTCGGACAGGAGTTCCGCGTGATGATGGAGCGGCTGAAAGCCGGGTGGAGGGCCACTGCAGCTCGGGACCTGTGCCCCACGCAAAGCACCCCTGAATTACGCATGCTCGCTTAAATCCCCAGCGCTACATGTGTGGCTGGATCGCTCAGGACGGGCGAGCCATCCCCCCAACTCCATTTAATGACCGGTTTCCTGATGAGCCGACTCCTCGGCTTCCGGGATCGCACGAAGTCCGCTGATGGCCTTAATGTCGATGCGAAAGAACACAGTCTCCATCGAAGAAATCAGCGATCTGTCGCGTGCTTCCGACAGAGGGATTCGCCACCATTCAGAGCACTGCGCCGCCAGTCGTTCCCGCGCATGTTCCCGCTGCGCGGTATGGTATTGCGGCACATTCAATTCCAGGTAGGTTCCAGTCACTATTACGCTAGTCCAGTTCCATCGATCTCCGATTTCGTCGGCTTGCAGGCAAACCTTTGGATTCTTCCGCATCCACTCAATCTTCTTGCCGAAGGTGGAAAAGATGTAGAGGCAATCGGGCTCGTACGAAAATGCAACTGGCACCACATACGGTTGATCGTCAAACGAACAAGCCAGCCTGCCGATCGATACCCGCTGCAAGAGCGCGCTGCATTCCGGTTTGGACATGGAAACGATTCGCATGACAGCTACTCTCCATACGCCGCTGCCAGTTTACGCTCCTCCGCCAGCCGCGGCGGCATGCAGTAAGTCTGGGGTTTATATGGTGCCCGGGATCGGAATCGAACCGATACGACTCTTTCGAGTCTCGGGATTTTAAGTCCCGTGCGTCTGCCAGTTTCGCCACCCGGGCAAGAATGGAATCAACTAGTTAGCGGTTGAGGTTGGGTTCACTATAGCAAACTGTGTACTCAACTGTGTACCGATGTGCTCCTCCTGTGCCTTGGCGGAGGCGATCTCTGCCTTCTGAACCTCACGCGCCAATTCCAGTTTCCGTGCAGCGTCCTTCAAGTCGGCATCGCTAACGATGTCGTACCGATCAAACGTACTACGCGTCTTGTGGCCGCTGATTTTCATTGCGACATGTTCTGAAACGCCTGACCGCACCAGACCCCGTACAGCGGTTCTGCGTAGGTCGTTAAAAAGAAGGTCAGGGAACGCCAGCCTCGTCACACGCCCCTTCCCTGGCTAACTGACGCCAGAAAAATCCCAACGTGGACTTGCAAAACATTCACCGTGAATTTGTGTGGAGCGTGCGAGTATTGGCGCCCTCGGATAGGGGACGCAGCAAACTTCAACAAGGTATACCCTGCGTCTAAGGCAGTGCTGGATAAACTGATGCGGTTGGCTGCACGCCCAGGCACCCACTTCTAACACCGCCAATGGAGATCGACAAAAACCCTCGTCCAGTAGACGGTTTTTTCAAGGCCCAATTGAGGGCCTAGAGGTGGTAGACCGAGCTGATTTGCCTCTACTTACGCTCGCTTCGGGGGGCGAACCATCTAGCTGGGCGGACCTTGCCGATTTGCCCGCCTGAGCCGATCCGGACCGATCTTCATGGCGAATCAACGAATACCCCGTACAGATCCCAATTGCCCAGCGAATTTACCTGGCTGAGGCTGTACGGTGCGCCAAAGCCAATTATCGTTTTCGAGGCAGCAGGAATCAGATGACCGGTTTCATCTGAGCCTTCACCGGCATTGTGGGTATAGGGTGGAAACCGGCCTGCGGGATTTAGAGTTTGAGTTGTCCCCCAGGTGAGGCCGTCAGAAGAATAAGCCCTGGTTAGGCTGGCATTGTTGGTGAACATGTTAGAGACCCAAGTCACTACGAAGCGATTGCCCGTTGCGTCGTACTTTACGTCTGGAGAATCCTGGCCGCGAATGCTCGTCTGTCGGATTGGATCGGGAGTCCAGATTACAGGGTCGGACGACTCCAGCATATACAGACGAAAGATCGTAAAGTCGCCATCCGCCGCGGCTTCCTGCTCTGAATCGTCGGTGTACCACATGAGCAGCTTTCCATTCAGGACCACAACCGATGGCTGGCCGGCTCCATATCCCGTGGGTGCATGGCTCCTGGTGACCAGGGGCTTGATTATGACTTGCGGGTCATCGGGCAAATCTTCCCAGGTGCCGCGCTGAGTGTAGGTCAGGTAAGGACCATCGATGGCTGTTGAACGCGCCACCTGTACCACGGTCTGGAACGAATTCGGTCCCGTCGTGTTTGC
>Ga0207667_10005435_pt1 | contig 15530 bp, 16 predicted proteins | sample KBSCornC52_FD_184301 | JGI IMG/M metagenome (GOLD analysis project Ga0207667, IMG submission 184301) | Corn rhizosphere microbial communities from Kellogg Biological Station, Michigan, USA - KBS Corn C5-2 (SPAdes) (version 2) | ecosystem: Host-associated > Plants > Roots > Rhizosphere > Soil ... | reverse complement strand
ACCCCGATCGGCAAGAGCAAGGATGGCGCCGACGTCTACCTCAAGGACATCTGGCCGACCAACGCCGAGGTTTTCGCGACCATGTCGGCCTGCGTCGATCGCGAGATGTTCAAGGCCCGCTATGCCGACGTCTACAAGGGCGACAAGCACTGGCAGGCGATCAACGTGACGGGCTCGGAAACCTACCAGTGGCGTGCCGGCAGCACCTACATCGCCAACCCGCCCTACTTCGAGGGCATGGAGATGCAGCCGGCGCCGGTCAGCGACATCGTCGAGGCCAGGCCGCTGCTGATCCTGGGCGATTCGATCACCACCGATCACATCAGCCCGGCCGGCTCGATCAAGGCCGACAGCCCGGCGGGCAAGTGGCTGATGGAGCACCAGGTCTCCAAGGCCGACTTCAACTCCTACGGCGCGCGGCGCGGCCACCACGAAGTAATGATGCGCGGCACCTTCGCCAACATCCGCATCAAGAACGAGATGGTCCCCGGCATCGAGGGCGGCATGAGCCGTTACGGCGAGCAGGTGCTGCCGGTCTATGACGTGGCCGAGAAGCACAAGGCTGACGGCACCGCCATGGTCGTCATCGCCGGCAAGGAATACGGCACCGGCTCCAGCCGCGACTGGGCGGCCAAGGGAACCAACCTGCTCGGCGTGCGCGCGGTGATCGTGGAGAGCTTCGAGCGCATCCACCGTTCGAACCTCGTCGGCATGGGCGTGCTGCCGTTGCAGTTCAAGGAGGGCGAGAGCCGCCACACCCTGGGCCTGTGCGGCGACGATGCCTTCACCATCCATGGCGTCGCCAACCTCCAGCCGCGTCAGGACGTGGAAGTGGAAGTGACCCGCAAGGACGGCTCGAAGTTCACCTTCACCGCGCTGTGCCGGATCGATACGGCCAACGAGGTCGAATACTTCATGAACGGCGGTATCCTGCAATACGTGCTGCGCAAGCTCGCCGCCTGACCGGCGCGGCTGTAGCCAAAACGCGGAAAAGCCCGCCGGTAACGGCGGGCTTTTTCGTGTGGGAGGGGGCCCCAACCGTTTGGTTGGGAATTGATGAGAAGAACACATGCGGAACTTGATCTGACGACTCGATGGTTGTAGCCAGTGAAAACTAGGGGGGCGGCGGCCTCAGCCGAAGGCGGATAATGCGCGGGTTTATCTCCATATTCTCCGGTGCGGGTGGCCTTGATCTCGGATTGGAGCAGGCTGGGTGGGAGTGTCTGTTCGCGACGGACCACGATCCGGCGGCGGTCGCCACACTTGAACGCAACCGTGGATATGCCTTGGGACAGGGCCGTAGCGCGCTGGCCAACGCCATCGTTCGGCAGGACGACGTACGGAACCTCCGGGGGGCTGAGATCCTTGCGGAACTAGGCCTGCGCCGGTGCGAGGTGCCGTTGCTGGCTGGTGGGCCGCCGTGCCAATCGTGGAGCAGCGGTGGGCTGCAAAAGGGATTTGCCGATCCGCGTGGCAGGCTGGTCGATGACTATCTGAGATTGGCCAAAGAGATCGATGCACGCTGGCTTCTGTTCGAGAACGTGCGGGGGTTGTTGACCGCCCGGGGACAGGATGGAACGCCGGGCAGTGCGTTGGGCTATGTTCGTGCCCGGTTGTTCGAGCGCGGGTGGCTGTCGAAGGTCGCACTTCTCAATGCTGCCGATTACGGCATCCCGCAACGACGAGTCCGGCTGATCCTGATCGGACATAGGGCAGGTGACGAGCCGATCTTCCCAGCCGCGACGCACGCATCCGTGCCGGAAGGTGAGTTGATGTCGTGGGTTACCCTTGGCCAGTGCCTTGCGCAGGTGCCCCCACCGGAAGACCATGAAATCATCAGGCCCACCGGAAAGATGGCTGCCGAGCTGGCCGATTTGCCCCCGGGGACGGGTGCCAAGAGCCAGGGCAAGAAGGAGGCCACCCGGCCGGGTGGGCACTGGGGGTACAAGCAGGGGGCATTCATCGCCGATACGCTCAAGCCGGCAAGAACGGTCACTGCCAGTTCGCAACAGGACTGGATTCGCGACCCTGTTCTGGGCCTGCGCAGGCTTTGCCCGCGGGAATGTGCTGCGATCCAGTCATTCCCGGCCGAGTGGGCGATGGTCGGCAACCGTCAGGCGCAATATCGCCTGATCGGCAATGCCGTTCCTCCCGCACTTGGTCAGGCACTTGGATATGCCTTGGCGCAAGCCTGCGCCCAGCAGCCGGAACGCCGAAATCTTGTCCCAAATGCAGGCCTCGCCCCGTTGCCGCGGGAGCTACAGAGCGCGATCGCCTACACCATCCGCGAGGAACGCCGTAATGGGCCTTCGCGGCGAGCGACTGGCAAGCGCCCTGCCCTGACTGTGCCCGCCGAGTGATGAATGTCGTGATGCTGCGCGAATATCACCGCGATCAAGCAGCCATTGCCAAGCAAATCTACGTCAGGAGCCTTATCTCCGCGCAAGCCGGGCAGGACTGGCGCAACGCGCACACTACTGCCCGGCGGCAAGTTGCGTCAGCATTGCGCGCGACGCACTATCTGCGGGACATCCCCCGTGGCCTGGAAGCCAGCGGAACCCATCTTACGGTGCTCCGCCATTTGATGGCACCGCCGATCAGCCAGGACCAGTTTGCCCTCCTCTGCCCGGATTACCCCAAACGGGCGGAATTAACGGGCAGGAGGGTCAGTGCCCCCGCTGCCGCCGGGATCGCCGCAGCATTCCATGTCGGTAGGGATCGCGTCTTGACGCGGTGGCTGGACGGCAGCCGTCAACCAAGCACGGCTGAAGTCCGCAATCTGATGCGCGGCGTGGTCCCGCTGCTCAGCGTGCAGAATACGGCCACGGTTCGGCGCGGCCTCATGTCGGTTGAACAGGAAGGCGTGGTAGTCGCCTTGCTCACCAACCGGGGCTGGACCCGTCAGACGAGCGGGCTCATCTCCAACCTCACGGACGTTTCCGCCCGGCATTTTCTGCATAAGACGCGGTTCGCCACCAAAACGCGCCCGCAGGAGGTGGACATAGCATGTGGATTGCCGGGCACTGTCGTGCTCGCGATGGAATGCAAGGTTACGAATGACGAGACCAACTCGGTCAAGCGGATCAACGACGTTCTGAAAAAGGCCGCGGCCTGGCAGGACCATTGGGGATCGTTTGTGCGGACGGCTGCGCTCCTGCAAGGGGTGATTGCCTACAAAGACGTTGAGCGACTCCTGGATGGGCGGGTGGAGGTATTCTGGTCACACGACCTGGCCCATTTCGAGGCTTGGCTTACCCACCAAGGCTGCTGACAAGGGCCGATCCGCCCCCGTCTCCGGCCCGTCAGCCTTCCACCAGCACCCACAGCTCGTCGCGCTGGGTGACCGTGCCGCGTTGTTCGAGTTGGACGAGGTGGGCGAGGACCGACATGCCGGCGGCGCCGTGGAGCGAGGGATCGACGCCCTTGTACATCTGCGGGACCATCTCGGCGATGCGCGCTTCGCCCTGGCCGAGGAGCTTGAGGATCTGGCGCTCGCGCTGGCGGCGGTGGCCGATCATGCCGCGCACCAGCTGCTGGGGCTTGTCCACCTGGGGGCCGTGGGCCGGGTAATAGACCCGGTCGGCGCGGGCATGGAGCTTTTCGAGGCTGGCCATGTAGGCAGCCATGTCGCCATCGGGCGGGATCACCACGCTCGTCGACCAGCCCATGACGTGATCGCCGGTGAACAGGGCGCCGCTTTCGGCCAGCGCGAAGCACAGGTGGTTCGAAGTGTGGCCGGGCGTGGCGATGGCGGTGAGGGTCCAGTCCGGGCCAGACAGGCTTTCGCCATCGGCGAGGACGCGGGTTGGCGCGTAGGTGGGGTCGAACGGCGCGTCGCTGCGCGGGCCGGTGGCTTCGAGCACCAGCGGGGCGCAGCCGACGACGGGCGCGCCGGTGGCGGCGGCCAGCGGGGCCGCAGCGGGGGAATGGTCGCGGTGGGTGTGGGTGCAGCAGATCGCGGCGACCGGACGGTCGCCGATCAGCGCCAGCAGGGCGGCGACGTGGGCCCGATCGTTCGGGCCGGGATCGATGACGGCAAGCGCGCCCGCCGCGCCGACGAGGTAGGTTTCGGTGCCGGTGAAGGTGAACGGGCCGGGATTGGGCGCCAGCACGCGGCGGACCAGCGGTTCGAGCTGTTCGGCGCGGCCGACGGGCCAGGGCTTGGCGGGAAATTCCATGGGGCGGATATGGGGCCTGCCGGGCCCGGTGTCGAGATTGCCGCGATCACGCGGCGGGCGCCGCCCGGGTGGCGAGGCGCTGGCGCAGGCGCTGGAGCGCGGGGGCCCCGGGTTGCGGCGCGGTGCGTTCGCGCCAGCCGCTGTCGAGGCGGACGAGGCGGGCGTAGAACCGCTCGGTCGCGCGGATCAGGTCCTGCATGGCGGAGGGCAGCAGCGACAGCCGCTGCGGCTCGGCCGCGGGGAGGGCGGCGGCGATGCGGCCGTGGCGGCGCAGCTGGAATTCGCTGATCTCGCCGCGCAGGTAGGCCCGGTGGTTGAGCAGCCAGGCGACCGCGTGCATCATCCTGGTGGTGGTGCGCAGCGCTTCGCACGAGAGGGCGATGGCGGCGGCGGAATCGGGATCGGCGAGCATCCGGCGCGTGGGATCGAAAGCTGCCCGCACCTCGTCGGAGAGCATCAGCCCTTCGACATAGAGGGATTCGACGATCCGCGGGTTGAGGTTGACCGGCTGTGCCATGGCTCCTTGCCGATAACGCGCCCTGAATCGGATATTCAATGGGGCGTGTCGCGTGTTCACCAGCCATTTCGGGACTGTGCCGGTTTGGAACGCGCGACGGCGTGATCGGCTCCCGCCGGTTGGCAGAAACCGGGGGGCAGGAATTGGCGCGCCGGCCGGTTTCAGATCAGCCGGCGGGCGGCCGCGCGGAATCGGCTGGCGACTTCCTCCAGCCCCACGCCTTCGAGCGCGGTGTGCGGGCACTCGGCCCCCAGAACCTTGGCCAGCGCGCGCTGCTTCTGGGCGATCAGGTCGATCGCCTGGAGTTCGTGGACGAACCGCGAGACGAATTCCGGATCGTGGCAGAGCACTTCGCCCAGGGCTTCGAGCTGGGTACTGATCTCGGCCAGCATCACCGAAATCTCGCGCAGGTGCGGATCGACGCCGCCGCCCTCGCCCGGACTATCGCCGGGGAGGAACACCGCGCCGGCAACGGAGGCGCGCACGGTCATCAGGCGGCTTCCAGTGCGGCTTCGTCCGCATTGAGGGTCTTGAGGTCGAGAACCATGATCATCCGCTCGTCGTGGGTGACGAGCCCTTCGAGGAAAGCCACCATGTTATCGCCCGAGGGCGCGGGCGGCGGCTGGAGGGCATCGTCGGCTATGGCCACGATATCGCTGACCGAATCGACGATGAGCCCGCGCACCTGGCCGCCCGACTGGGTGACGATGATCGCATGGCGCGCGGTCGCTTCGGTGGCCGGCCAGCCGAGCCGGGCGGCAAGGTCGATCACCGGCAGGACCGAGCCGCGCAGGTTGACCACGCCGGCGACATAGTGGGGCACGCCGGGCAGGCGCGTCACCGGGGTCCAGGCGCGGATCTCGCGGATGGCCATGACGTCGAGCCCGAACAGCTGGTCTTCGACTTCGAACGTGATCAATTCGCGGGGCATCGGGGGCACCTCTGGCTTGCGGACGGGAAATCAGTGGGCGACGCGGCGAACGGCGGCGACGAGCTTGTCGGGGTCGAACGGCTTGACGATCCAGCCGGTGGCCCCGGCCGCGCGGGCGCGCAGCTTCTTGTCGTCGGAGCTTTCGGTGGTGAGCACCAGGATCGGCCGGTCGCGGTGGCGGCTGCCGCAGCGCAGCTGCTCGATCAGGCCGAAGCCGTCGAGCCGGGGCATGTTGATGTCGGTGATGACCACATCGACCTCGTTGCCGGCAAGCCATTCCAGCGCCGCCACGCCGTCCTCGGCCTGGACGACATCGAAGCCGTGGCTCGACAGGGCATGGCGCAGCAGCGCGCGCATGGAGGCGCTGTCATCGACCGTGAGGATGCGGATGGGCTGGAGCATGGATCTGGTCTCGCTTCTTTCAGAACAGTTCGACATCGCCGGTGGTGGCGGCCGGGCGGGGGGCGGGCGGGGCTTCGGTGGCCAGGCGGTTCTCGACCGCGCGGCAGCGGACCTGGCCGGTGACCGGCCGGAACTCGATCCGGCGGGCGTGGCTGCCGCCCAGATCCTCGCGCAGCAGCGGGATGTGCTCGCGCTCGAGGAAGGAGCGGGCGAACTCGGCATTGGCCGTGCCGATCGGCGCCATGCCGGCGCGCAGGTTGGCCCCGCCATAGAGATGGGCGCGCATCTGCGCCTTGCTGGCTCCGTGGCGGAGCATGTCGTTGATGAGGATTTCCATCAGGTAGACCCCGTAGTGCACATCGACCTGGGCCCGGTCGTGGCTGTCGGGCGGCTCGGGCAGGAGGAAATGGTTGAGCCCGCCGACCTTGGCTACGGGATCGAACAGGCAGGTGGCGACGCAGGACCCGAGGATCGTGGTCATCTCGTCGTTCGGCCGGTCGCTCACCCGCGCCTGGCCTTGCAGGACGGTGATCCGCTGGATCGGAACGCCGGTTGCGGGGTCGGTGCGGACGGAGAGCATCAGGCCGCCTGCCGCAGGACGTGCAGGGCGATCCGGTCGATCGGGGCGACGATGGCCGCGGCGCCCAGCGAGATGGCCGCGCGGGGCATGCCGAAGACAGTGCAGGTGGCCTCGTCCTGGGCGATCGTGTGGGCGCCGGATTCGGCCATGGCGAGCAGGCCCTTGGCTCCGTCGGCCCCCATGCCGGTCAGCAGGACGCCCACCGCGCGGCGTCCGACCACTTCCGCCACCGAGTGGAACAGGGCATCGACGCTGGGCATGTGGCCGGACATCGGCTCGCCGGCGCGCAGGCGTGCATAAAAAGCGGTGGTCCCGCCGACGGTGAGGTGGCGGTCGCCACCGGGGGCGAGATAGATGTTACCCTCGCGCAGGGGCATGTCCGGCTCGGCGAGCTGGACCTTGGCCGGCCCGACGAGATCGAGCGTGCGCGCGATCGCCGGGGCGAACCGCGGGTTGACGTGCTGGACGATCAGCGTGGGCGGGCAGTCCTCGGGGAAATTCTTGAGCAGGACCTGCAAGGCCTCGACTCCGCCGGTGGACGAGCCGATCGCGATGAGCCGGCTCTGGCCGGGGCTGTTGGCCGAGCGGCGCGTCTCGGCGACGACCTTGGGCGAAACCGGCCAGCGGTTGTTGAAGCGCACCTGCGCGGCCTCGCGGATGAGGTTGGCAAGGCGGCCGTGATCGTCGAGCTGGAGCGTGCCGGAGCGGTCCGACTTGGCGTAGCAATCGACCGCGCCCAGGGCGAGCGCCCGGGCGGCGACCTCGTTGCCTTCCTGGGTCGAGCCGGAGACGACGATCACCGGCGTGGGCCGCAGGGTCATGATCTTCTCGAGGAAATCGAGCCCGTTCATGCCGGGCATCTCGATGTCGAGCGTGACCACATCGGGGTTGAAGCGCTTGATCAGCTCGCGCCCTTCGGCCGCATCGGCCGCCGTTCCGATCACAGAGATATCGGGTTCGGCCGAGAGACGGGACATCAGGATCGCCCGCATGGTGGCCGAATCGTCGATAATCAGAACGCGGATCATGCGTGGGTCCTCCGGTAGATCGTGGGGCCGACGGGGGCGAGCAGGGCGGCGGCCCGGCCGGTCACCCGCTCGGAATGGCCGATGTAGAGGTGGCCGCCCGGTTCAAGCGCCTGGGCGAAGCGTTCGACCAGGCGCTCCTTGGTTGGATTGTCGAAGTATATCATGACGTTGCGGCAGAAGATCGTCTGGAACCGGCCCTGCATCGGCCACTCGCCCTGAAGGTTGAGGTAGCGGAAGCGGACAAGCGCGCGGGCCTCGTCGGCGAGGACGAGGTTGTCGCCGGCGGGTCGGGTCCACGCGGTGCGCAGCGGGGCGGGCACCGCGGCCATGTCGCGCGCCGGGTAGGTCGCGGCCTCGGCTCGCGCCAGGGCATGGTCGGCGATGTCGCTGGCGAGCACGCGCAGGTCGCCCCGGGCCAGTTTCAGGCCTTCCGGCCGGTTCGCCCCGAGCAGGGTGGTAACCAGCGACCAGGTCTCCTCGCCGCTGGAGCAGCCGGCCGACCAGATCCGCACCGGCTGCCGGACGGCGAGGCGGTCGATCAGGGCCGGGCGGACCTCCTCGGCGAAGTGCTCGAAATGGTGGGCCTCGCGGTAGAAGAAGGTGTGGTTGGTGGTGAGCGCGGCGACCATCCGGGACCGCTCGGCCTCGTCCTCGCGGACCCGGGCGATGAAGTTGGCGAAGGTGCCGCAGCCGGCGCGCCGCACCAGCGGAGCGAGGCGCGAATAGACCAGCATGGCCTTGCCCTCGGCAAGGACGATGCCGGCCTCGCCGTAGATGATCTCGGCGACGGCGCGGAAATCCCTGGCGCCGTAGACGCCGGGGCTGATCCCGGGCAGGCCGTCGGCCAGGTCGAGGCCCTCGGCGATGCTCACGCCGCGATCCTTTCGGGGGCCGTTCTTTCTGGGGTCGGTCGTTCCGGCGCGCGCAGGGCGGCGCCGACGAGGCCGTCCACGTCGAGGATCAGGGCCACGCGCCCGTCGCCCAGGATCGTCGCCCCGGCCACCCCGGTGACCGTGCGGTAATTGGCATCGAGGCTCTTGATCACGAACTGGCGCTGGTCGGAGATGTCATCGACCAGCAGGGCGGCCTGTCCGGCCACTTCGCTGTCGACCACGATCAGTACGCCGCGTTCCGGATCGGCGCAGCAGCCGGCGGCGCCGATCGCCTTGCCCACCGGGATGACCGGGATGAACCGTCCGCGCACGTTGAGCATCCGGCGCTCGGCACCCATGCCCTGCACATGGGTGGCATCGGGACGCAGGCTTTCGACCACGTGGGCGAGCGGGACGACCAGGGTCTGGTCGCCTACCGCGATGATCATGCCGTCGGAAATGGCCAGGGTCAGCGGCAGGGTCAGGATGAAGGCGGTGCCCCTGCCCGGTTCGGTTTCGATGGTGATCCGCCCGCCCAGTTCCTTCACGTTCTGGCGGACCACGTCCATGCCGACGCCCCGACCCGAGACGTTCGAGACGGTGGCCGCGGTAGAGAAGCCGGGGGCGAAGATCAGGTTCTCGATCTCTTCGCGCGAGAGCTGGGCGTCGGGCGCGACAAGGCCTTTCTCGACCGCCTTGGCGAAGACCTTCTCGCAATCGATGCCCTTGCCGTCATCGGCGATGCGGATGCGGATCCGGCCCGAACGTTGCTCGGCCGAGAGGGTGAGGGTTCCTTCCGGGTTCTTGCCCGCCGCGATGCGTTCCTCGGCCGATTCGATGCCGTGATCGACGGCATTGCGGATCAGGTGGGTCAGCGGCTCACCGAGGCGCTCGATCACGGTCTTGTCGAGCTCGGTCGCCTCGCCGAGCACTTCGAGGCGGACGTGCTTGCCGGTCGAGCCGGCAAGCTCGCGCAGGATCCGGGGCACGCGGCTGAACACCGAGCCGATCGGCTGGGCGCGGATCGACATTGCGTTTTCCTGGATGTCGCGGGTGAGCGATTCGAGCAGGCCAAGTTCCTCGCCGGCGGCCAGCCCGTCGCCGCCAAGGCGCTGGGCGAGCATGGCCTGGGCAATGACGAGTTCGCCGACCGAATCGATCAGGCGATCGAGCTTGGCCAGGTCGATCCGGATCGACTGGCCGGCCGCGGCGGGAGCGGTTGCCGGCGCCGGGGCGGCGGGTTCGGTCGGGGCCGGCGCGGTCGGGGCGGGGCTGATCCCGATGGTTGGCGCCGCAGCGGGCGATACGACGGGCGCGGCGGCGGGTTCGGCGGACGGGGGGAGCAGGTTGTCGCCGGTGGCGAGGTCGTACTCGTGGGCATTGAACTCGAACAGTTCGAGCGCGCCGGCCTCGGTGATGGCGGTGGGCATCGCGAAGGTCCACTCAAGGTAGCCGCAGGCCGGATCGAACAGTTCCAGCGCCGGCACCCGGCCGGTATCGCAGGCGGTGCATTCGCCGCCCAGGCGCGCCAGTTCGCGCAGGCACAGCAGCGGCTCGCTACCATTGGCCATGGCCCGCCCGTGGGGGCGGACCTGGAGGCGCCAGGTGGCCAGGGCCGGCGCCGCGACCGGTTCGGCAGTCGTTTCCGGGGCAGCGGCCCCCGGCGCGCCGAGCAGGTCGTTGAGCATGTCGTCGAGGTCGAGGCCAAGCTCGTCGCCGTCCGGTGCGCGTGCGGCGGGTTCGGGGGCGGGCGTTTCGCCGGCGGGGGCGGCCGCCCCGACGCGGGCCGCTTCGAGCTGTCGGAGCAGGACGGCATCGTCCGGCGCCGAGCTGCCTTCACGCGCCGCCGTGACATGATCGCTCAGCGTGTCGAGCGCGCACAGCAGGAGATCGACCAGCGGCTCGCCGATCCCCACCGTCCCGTCGCGCACGTCGGACAGGAGGGTTTCGAAGGTGTGGGTATAGGCTTGCAGCGCGCCCAGGCCGAAGGCCCCGGCGCCGCCCTTGATCGAGTGGATCGCCCGGAACACGGCATTGATCGTCTCGCTGTCGCGCGCGCCGTCGCGCAGGGCGGCCAGGCCCGCTTCGGCGGCAGTGAGCGATTCCTCGCATTCGACGAAGAAGATCTGCTGGATTTCCTCGTGAGTCATGCCGCGGCCTCCGCGCAGGGTTCGTCTTCGAACAGTTCGCCGGCCAGCCCGGCCAGCATGGCGGCATCGAGCAGCGCCGCCGACGGCGTGATGACCGCCCCCGCGCCGCTGCGCCGCGCGCTGACGAGCAACTGGAGCATGGCCTGGCCGATCTGGCTGACCGCGCTGCCGTCGATGGCGATGGGCTGGCTGCCGATCGCTGCGACAAGCTCCGGCAGGAGCGCCTCGGCGGCGGTGCGGTTGCAGCTGGCGGGGAGCGTGACAGGATTCATCGACGGCCTTTCCGGGAACGGCGCACTGGGATCAGAATTCGGCCCAGTCGGCCTCGTCGGCCGCCGGCTTGAGCGCGAGGTTGCCGTGGACGGTGGGCGCACGGCGGGCCGGCACGGCGGCGGCGCGGCGCGGAGCCAGCGCGACGTCGGCGCGACCGGGGGCCGCCAGCCGCCCATCGTCGGTGCGGAACCGGCCGACCTGTCCGGCGAGCGAGTGCGCCTCGTCGGCCAGCGAGCGGGCGGCGGCGGTCGATTGCTCGACCATGGCCGCGTTCTGCTGGGTCATGCGGTCCATGTCGCCGATGGCCGAATTGACCTGTTCGAGGCTGACCGACTGGCTTTCGGTGGCGCTGGCGATCTCGGCCACGGCCGTGCTGATCTCGCCCACGCTGGTGACGATCTTTTCTAGCATGGCCCCGGTTTCGTTGACCAGGCGCACCCCGCCCTCGACCTGTTCGGTCGAGCCGCCGATCAGGGCCTTGATGTCGCGCGCGGCATCCGCCGAGCGCTGGGCCAGCGCGCGGACCTCGTTCGCGACCACGGCAAAGCCCTTGCCGGCATCGCCGGCGCGGGCGGCCTCGACCCCGGCGTTGAGGGCCAGCAGGTTGGTCTGGAAGGCGATGGCATCGATCACGTTGATGATCTGCGTGATCTCGCGGGCGCCGTGCTCGATCGCGGTCATCGCGCCGATCGCGCGACGGACCGTCTCGCCGCCGTCGGTGGCTTCGCGGTGGGCCTGGCTGATCGCCACCTGGACCTGCGCGGCACCGAGCGCGGTCTGGCGCACGATCCCGGTGACCTGGTTCATCGCCGCGGCCGTTTCCTCGAGGCTGGCCGCCTGTTGTTCGTTGCGCAGGGCCAGGTCGTCGGAGGCGGCGCGGATCTCGCTGGAGCCGGTGGCGACCCCCGTGGCCGAGCCGGAAACCTGCCGCATCAGCTGGCGCAACTGGCTGATGGTGGCATTGTAACCCAGGCGCAGGGCTTCGTATTCCTGGGCCAGCGGGGTCTCGATGGCGTGGCACAGATCGCCTTCGGCCAGGTGGTCGAGCGCGCCGGACAGGGCCTCGACCACGTCGCGCTGCGCCTGCTCCGCGCCGCGCCGGTCGATGGCCGACTGGCGGAACACGGCCAGGGCGCTCAGCAGGGCGCCGATCTCGTCATCGCGCTGCGGCAGGTCGGCTCCGGCATCGAGATTGCCCGCAGCGATGCGGCTCATGGCGGTGGCGGTCACGGCCAGCGGATCGATCACGCCGCGCTGGAGGTAGCGGCGGCTGTAGAGCACCAGGGCGACGATGCCGCCCGCCACCAGCGTGAGCACGACCAGGGTGATTCCCAGCACGCGCGCCGCGGTGGTCTCGGTCTGGGCCTGCTCCTGCTGGGCGCGGGCAAGCGTCGTATCGACCAGCTGGCGGTGCTTCTCGAACAGGTCGGCAAGGCGGCCGTGGGCGGCGTCGATGCGCGCCGGGTCGCGGGATCGCAGGGCCGGGATGAAATCGTCGTCCATGGCCTGCCAGAAGGGTTCGGCCGCATCGGTCATCCGTTGCAGGTCGGCTCGGGTCTCAGGGCTGATGTCGGCCTGGCGCCAGTATTCCTTGCGCTGCTCGAACACCTTGCGCAGGCGCCCGACGTTGGCGAGATGGCGCTCGTAATGCGCCGCGTCATGGGCGGCGAGCGTCGCCTCGAGCCACGGTTCGAGGGCGAACAGCGGCGGCGCCACGATGTCGGCCTGCAACTGGTCCATCCGCTGCGCAGCGCGGTGCTGCGGTCCACCGAAGCGGATTTCCTGAATGCCAAGCGCTGCAACAATCAGCGCCACAGCCATGGCGGCAAGGATGGCCCGCCCCCCCAGCTGAATCTTGCGTTGCAGGTTCATGTCGGCTCCTTCGCGTTCTCTTCGCACTTCGTTGGCGGTGCGGCCCGGTTGTTCGCCGTGGGCTTACCGCGCCGCGCGCCAACACAGGCTTTTCCGCGGCCTCGGGTATTCTCCGTAGGGCGCCTTGACCCTTCGTCATCGCTTCGCCGGCTAGGACTGCGGCCCTAAATCATTGAGGAAAATGGGTGTCGCCATGCATGAAGCACGGGTTCTGGTCGTCGATGATTCCGCGGCGATGCGCGCGCTGTTCAGCGATGTGCTCGATCAGGCGAAGAACGTCACGGTGGTGGGCGCCGCGGCCAATGCCGACCACGCCCGCCAGCAGATCGCCGAACTGAAGCCCAACGTGCTCACGCTCGACGTCGAGATGCCCGGGATGAGCGGGATCGAGTTCCTGGCCGAGATCATGGGATCGGCGCCGATGCCGGTGGTGATGCTCTCCAGCCTGACCCAGGCGGGCACCGAAACCACGCTCAAGGCCTACGATCTGGGCGCGGTCGAATGCTTCCCCAAGCCGCTCAAGGCGACTCCCGAGCAATTCGCCAAGACCGTCGGCAAGCTGGGCAAGATCGTGCTGGCCGCCGCCAACAGCAACATGCGCGACCGTTCGGCCCAGCCGCACCGGCGGAGCGAGGCGGCCGCGCCAAGCTTCGCCTGGAGCGGGCACATCGTTGCGATGAGCGCCTCGCTTGGCGGGATCGACGCGCTGACCCACGTGCTGGCGGGCTACCCGGACAACTGCCCGCCGACGGTGATCGTGCTCAATGCCGAGCCGGTCGTGGTCGATGCCTTCGTCGCGCGCCTCGCCACCGAGGCCGCCTGCCAGGTGCGGCTGGCCAAGGACGGTGCCCAGTTGACGCAGGGCGTGGTGCACATCGCCTCGGACCCGGGCTGCCACGTGCTGGTCGAGGCCGGACAGCCGCCGCGCCTCAGGGTGATCGAGCGCGAGCCGGTGGAGGGCGCGCGGCCTTCGGCCAACCTGCTGTACGGCTCGATCGCCCGGGCCGGGATGCCGGCGCTGGGCGTGATCATGACCGGCATGGGCGAAGACGGCGCCAAGGGCCTGAAGCTGCTGCGCGATTCGGGCAGCGCGACCATGGCCCAGGACCCGGCCACGGCCACCTTCCCCGAAGCGCCCGCTGCGGCGATCGCCGCCGCCGCCGCCGGGCAGACCGTTGGCCTCGACGGGCTTGCCGCGGCCATTCTTGCCGCCTGTTCGATGGCTTGACCGCCCGATCCGAAACGCCGTCCCGATAATACGGCGCCGGAGGCTCCTCAGCCGAGCGGGATCGCCGTGACGCCGAGCCGGTCAAGCTCGGCGCGTTCGTGGCTGACGTAGAGAATCGGCAAGTTCAGCTCGTCGCGGATGCGTTCGACCACGCGCAGGATCTCGTCGCGGCGGGCATGGTCGAGCGAGGACAGCGGTTCGTCCATGGCGAGAAAGCGCGGGCCGGAGAGGAGCGCGCGGCCGATGGCAACGCGCTGGGCCTCGCCGCCCGAGAGGCTGGCGGGCAGGCGTTCGAGGAGGTGGGCGATGCCGAGGAAGGCGGTCGCCTCGTCGAGCGCGAGCCAGCGCGCGGCGGGCGGTGCGCGGCGCCAGCCGAACAGCAGGTTGTCGCGCACCTTGCGGTGGGGGAACAGGCGCAGGTCCTGGAACACGTAGCCGCAGCGGCGCCGTTCGGGGGGCAGGTCGATCCCGGCCGCGCTGTCGAACAGCACTTCGCCGCCAACCGCGATCCGGCCCGCATCGGGGCGGAGCAGCCCGGCGACCATGTCGAGCACGCTGGTCTTGCCCGCGCCCGACGGGCCGAACAGGGCGGTGATCCCGCCCGTCGTGGCAAAGCGCGCGGCGATGGTGCGGGGGCCGCGCCGCACGGTGAGGTCGATGTCAAAGGACATGGTGCTCCCCCCGGCCGCCGCGACGCACCAGCCATTCCGAGGCGACCAGGGCCCCGAGCGAGAGCAGGACCGAAAGGCCGGCGAGCCGCGCCACGGCCGCGTCGCTGCCGGGCATTTGCAGGGCGGCATAGATCGCCAGCGGCAGGGTCCGGGTTTCGCCGGGAATGTTCGAGACGAAGGTGATGGTCGCCCCGAACTCGCCCAGCGAGCGGGCGAAGCCGAGCACGGCGCCGGCAAGGACGCCGGGGAGCGAGAGCGGCAGGGTGATCGCGAGGAAGGTCTGCCACGGGCCTGCGCCCAGCGTGCGCGCGGCGCTTTCGAGCCGCCGGTCCACCGCTTCGAGCGAAAGCCTGATCGCTCGGACCATCAACGGCAGGGCCATGATCGCGCTGGCCAGCGCCGCCCCGGTCCAGCGGAACATGAAGGTAAGTCCGAACAGGTTTTCGCACAGTCGCCCGATCGGGCCGTTGCCGCCGAAGCCGAGCAGGAGCAGCCAGCCGGTGATGACCGGGGGGACGACCAGCGGCAGGTGGACCAGCGCGTCGAGCAGGATCTTGCCGGGAAAGCGCCCCCGCGCCAGCAGCCAGGCGAGGGCGAAGGCGAACGGCAGGGTAAGAACGATCGCCGCGCCGCTTACCTTGAGCGAGAGCGCGACGATGGCCCATTCCTCTGCCGTCAGCATGGGCGCTCAGCGCGTGCCGAAGCCGAAGCGGCGGAAGGTCGCCCGCGCCTCGGCGCCCAGCAGGAACCGGCGGAACGCCTCGCTTTCGGGGTTGGCGGAGCGGGCGAGGGCGGCGAGAGGATAGGAGATCGGCGCGTGGCTGGCCG
>Ga0207667_10005434_pt1 | contig 15531 bp, 18 predicted proteins | sample KBSCornC52_FD_184301 | JGI IMG/M metagenome (GOLD analysis project Ga0207667, IMG submission 184301) | Corn rhizosphere microbial communities from Kellogg Biological Station, Michigan, USA - KBS Corn C5-2 (SPAdes) (version 2) | ecosystem: Host-associated > Plants > Roots > Rhizosphere > Soil ... | reverse complement strand
GTGCCGGCTCCGGCCTTCGCGCAAGAGGAAGGCACGTCCATCGCACAGTCATAGTTTCCGCGGGGCTGCCGGGGACATGGGGCAAATTGCGTAGGCGTCGACAGACTTCCGGAAACCCACCCGTTCCTCCCGAGCTTGTCGAGGGACTATTTCGAGCGAAGCGAGAACCTGCAGCGCCGCTGCCTCGCTGACGCTCGGCATAGTCCCTCGACTTCGCTCGGGAGGAACGGAGTAAGAGGGGCGCTTCAGGGATCGAGCGGGCACTTCATGGAGCTGGGTAGGCGATCTCCAGCACTTCCCATTCCTTCTCGCCGCCGGGCAGGACGACGCGCCTGAGGTCGCCGACCGCCGCGCCGCGCAGGGCGCGGGCGAGGGGGGCGCTCCAGCCGATGCGGCCGGAGGAGGCATCCTGCTCGTCGTCGCCGACGAGGGTGAGGGTCCGCTGGTTGTCGTCCTCGTCGGCGATGGTCACCGTGGCGCCGAACCAGACGCGGGCGCGGTCTTCCTGGCGGGCCGGATCGACCACGCGCAGGGCCTTCATCCGGCGGGCGAGGAAGGCCAGCTCGCGGTCGATCTCGCGCATCCGCTTGCGGCCGTAGAGATAGTCGCCGTTCTCCGAGCGGTCGCCATTGCCCGCGGCCCAGGAGACGACCTCGACGATCGCCGGGCGCTCGGTGCCGAGGAGATGGTCGTAGCGGGCCCGCAGCGCGGCCATTCCGGCGGGGGTGATCGGGGGACCGGCGGGTTTCATCGGCGGGGGTTTAGTGCGGTGTCAGCCAAGGGGAAAGGGACTGGGCGAGGCATTTTTCGCGCAAGCGTGACTGATCCAGGTTGGCCGCGGGAACCATTGCGCAGGTCAGTCGTTTAGAGGCGCCCGGCGGAATATGCTATTTCGCTACGACCCGACCGGGCCTCCGACATGCCGAATACCTCCACCCTGGACGGCTTCGTGCAGCGCATGCGCCTGCATTCGCACGTCAGCGACAGCGACGAGGCGGCGATCCTGGCCTTACCGTTCCTAGTCATCGCCCGCGACCAGTTCGCCGCGATCATGCGCGAGGGCGACGAGACCGAGTTCTGCTTCGTCGTGCTCTCGGGCATGGCCGAGCGGCACCGGCTCGACCAGAACGGCGGCAAGCAGATCCTCGCCTTCTACATCGCCGGCGACCCGCTCAACCTCGATCATCTGTTCCTCGACCTCGCCGACGACGACCTGCGCAGCGTGCGGGCGACGCGGCTGGCGGCGATCCGGCGCGGCGACCTCATTGCCCTGATGGCGGCGCGGCGCGGGGTAAGCGAGGCGGCCTTGCGGATCTTTGCGGTCGACTCCTCGGTCTCGCGCGAGTGGACGGTCAACGTCGGCCAGCGCGACGCAGAGACCCGGATCGCGCACCTGCTGTGCGAGCTGCAGGTGCGCGGCGGAAATGCCCGGGGCAGCGAGCGGCCGTGGGTCGTCAGCCAGTACAATATCGCCGAGGCGACCGGGCTGACCCCGGTCCACGTGAACCGCACGCTCAAGGCCATGCAGCGCCGGGGCCTGCTCGCATCGGGCCGCAGCGGGATCAGTGTCGGCGACTGGGGCCGGCTGGAGGAAGTGGGCGGCTTCGACCGGCGATACCTGCACCTCAGGGCAAACGCCGATTAGTCCAGTCAGTTCGGCGCGAGACGGTGGCGCTTCGTCGCACGGGACAGGTCCCTGTCGCGAGGCTGCAACGCATGAACGCCATGTTTTCTAGTCTGGATCAATTACTTGGCCTGACCGACTCAACATAGTGATTCGCTGATCCGGCTGCCGCCCATCGGGTCGCAACCAGGTGGAGGTGGTCGGATCGCCCATAGAGGAAATGGTACAGGCGCAAACGGCTGGGGTGCAGTCATGTATTCCGAAAAAGACAGGGACTATTACCAGAGGCGCTACGAAGAAGAGATGAGGCGCGCGGCGGGCGTCAACGACGATGCCTTGCGATCGCTTCATGCCCGCTGGGCCGAACTTTACCAGCGGCGGCTCTCCGAGATCTGGGCGCAGCGGTAAGCAGAGGTGCCGAGGCGAGCCGGAGGCGGCATTGACATTTGGCGCATCCGCGCACATATTGGCGGTTGCTTACGTCGCCTGCGACGGAATTTGACACCTCCGGCCCCCGCCATGCAGCGAACCAGGGCCGAGCGGGTCGATCCTTCCCTTTCACGCTTCCAGCTCCGCCTGCACCTCTGCAGGCGGATCATCTGTGCTTCGCGAAAGGAAGACACCCAATGCCCATCGGCACCGTCAAGTTCTTCAGCCCCGACAAGGGCTATGGTTTCATTGCTCCCGACGGGGGCGCCGCCGACAACTTCGTGCACATCAGCGCGGTCGAGAGCTCGGGTCTGTCGACCCTCAGCAAGGACCAGCGGGTCAAATACGAGATGGAGACGGACAGGCGCGGCAAGCAGTCCGCGGTCAACCTCGAACTGGTTTGACCCCAATACGCCGATCGGCGCCCTCGCGGCGCCGAGGCATACCAGAAGACGGCGCCAGAAGGCGCCGAGGAATACGATGAAGAATACCAAGCACACCATGCCCCGCCTGCGCAACCGGCACGATGCCACGGCGCAGCCGGGAACCCATCGGCGCACCCCCACGGTGCGCCTGCCGGGGGTGATGACCCCGCGGCAACTGCGTGCGGAGGTTCTGGCCCTGATCGGCTGAAACCGCGCGGACGGCGGGGGGACATCCCCCCGCCACACCAGCAAAGGAGACCGTCCGATGGCCGTCGCAAAGAGTTTCTACACTGACCAGGCGAATGCCTGTTCACAGGCGGCGAGCGAAACGGACCTGCCGATGCTGCGCGAGAAATACGAGCGTGCCGGCGCGGCCTGGATGACCCTGGCCAATCGCGAAAACGAGATCGCCGCCGCCCGCGAGCGGCGCATCGCCGACAACGCTGCGAAGGCGGATACGCTTTCCAACTGAAACCACATCGACAGGAGACCTGCGATGGACCTCAACGAACTGCTCTATCAGCACCAGCGCGCGTCCTGCACGCCGGTCGCGCCGTCCCCGGTCCGGGGCCGAGCTCATTCGACCTCGTCGGGCACTACGCCGGGCGCATCCGCCAGCTGCGCGAGCGGCTGGGCGTGGTGGGCTATCCGGAATGGATGGCCGCGCATTCGGGGTGATGTGAGGCGGCGATCTAGCGCCGCTTCACCCCCGTCCAACCTTCGCTAGGCGGCTGCGCCGACAAGCTACGGTATCCCTCCCCCATCAAGAGGGAGGGCTTTTTCGTGCCTCCCCTCCCGCAGGCGGGAGGGGCAGCGAGACTTGCCGAGCCGTAGGCGAGGTTAGTCGCAGCGGGGTGGGCCTGCCGGCCCAGCGCTGCGCGCGCCCACCCCCAACCCCTCCCGCTTGCGGAGGGGAGTGAGGTCAGTCCGCTTTCAACCCGGCCCGTTCTTCCCCAGAAAATGGCTCAGCGCATTCGGCCCATGGTAATGCGCCTTCTCCGGGTTCATCGCCTCGTAGACCACGGCGTTTTCCATCACCCGCTGCACGTAGTTGCGCGTCTCCTGGATCGGGATGCGCTCGATCCAGTCGATCCAGTCGACAGAGCCGGTGCGCGGGTCGCCATTGGCGCGCAGCCACTTGTTCACGTTGCCGGGGCCGGCGTTGTAGGCGGCGACGGCCAGCGGGTAGGACCCGTTGTAGTAATTCAGCATGCGGGTGAAGAAGGTGTCGCCGATCTTCAGGTTGTAGCCCGGCTGGTTCATCAGCGCCGAGGCGTCGAAGGCGAGGCCGATGCGGCCGGCTTCCTGGGCGGCGGTGCGCGGCATCAGCTGCATCAGGCCGCGCGCCCCGGCGTGGCTGATCGCGTTCTGGGCGAACTGGCTCTCCTGCCGGCTGATCGCATGGACCATGGTCCAGTCGGTCCCCTCGGGCGTGGGGATCAGCGGGAAGGCGACGTGCTGGAAGTCCTGGATGCCGTCGGCCCCGGCGGCTTGCCCGAGGATCACGCCAAGATCGCGGCGGCCGAGCTCGCGGGCCATGTCGGCGACGATCTGGTGTTCGGCCGGGGTTTCCGCCTGATTGGCGATTTCCTTGAAGAAGCGCACGGCGGTCGGCCAGTCGCTGTCGCGCGCGACTTCGCGGACGGCGGCGGCGATCGGCCGGGAGAGGAAGGCCTGGCGTTCGGCGAGCGTCGGCGTGACCGAGGGCGCCTTGGCGAAATCGGGGATCGGCTTGCCGAGCCGTTCGAGCGCGAGCTGGCCGTAGAACTGGTCGGCATAGGTCGCCGCTTGCGTGAAATAGGGCTTGGCGGCAGCCTGGTCGCCGGCAATGGCGAGGGCGCGGCCCGCCCAGTAGAGGCCCTTGGCGCGGGTCTGCGGCGTCTTGGCGGCCATGCCGTAGCGGTAGAACAGCGGGGCCGCGCTGCGCGGCGCGCCGAGGCTCCACACCGCGCGGGTGCCGGCGAGCCACATCAGCGAGGTGTAGTCGTCGCGCAGGCGGAAGGAGAGGCGGCTGATTTCGGTGCCGGGGGCAAAGGCCTCGTCGGCCCCGGCGGCGAGCTTCACGGCCGTCGCCGCATCGGCATTGCGCGCGGCGGCGAGGAGGAGCGAGACCCACTTCTCGTTGTCGAGCGGCAGGGCTGACAGGCGTCCGCGGTTGGCGAGCAGGCTCGCGGCCTCGCTCGAGCGGCCCGAGGAAAGCAGCTGGCGGGCGCGGTTGTAGAGATAGCCCGGATCGCTGCTGGCCTCGAGCGGAACCGGCACGGCGAGCGTCGCCGGATCCTGCCCCTGCAGCGCCGCGAGGCGCGCGGCGAACAGCGGCTGGCGGGCGGGGCTGACCAGCGCGAGCTGGCGCTGGGCCTGGGTGGTCGCGCCGGCCCAGAGCAGGGCGTCCATTCGCGCGTCCTGGTCGGCCGGGGTGGCGCGGCTGGTGACGAGGGGGAGCAGCGCGCTTTCGGCCGCATCGCTCATCGCCCCGCCGCGCCAGGCGGCCATGGCTTGGGCCGGCGCATCGCCGCGGTTCATCGCCCAGAGCGCCAGGGCGTATTGCGCGCGGGCCGGGTTGGTGAGCGGGGCGACCTTGTCGAAATAGGCGGCGACCTGCGAGGGGCTCGCGCCCCCCCCAAAACTGTTGGCGCGATCGAGCGCCTTTTCGGCGGCGCGGCGCAGGCGGTCTTCCTCGGGGAAGCCGGGGTAGGCGACGAGGAAGCCCGAATAGTCGGAGAAGGCGAGGCTGTCGGTGGTGGAGAGCAGGCGCCACCGGCTGACCGCCTGGGCCATCGGCGTGGCCGCGCTGAGCCGCAGCTCGGCGCGGGCGCGGTCCCACTCGCTGCCTTCGCCGCTGGTGGGGACATAGGTCTGGCCGGGGACGACGGCACTCGCGCTCGCGCTCGGCAGCGGCTGGACGACCGGCACGGAGACCACGGACTGGGATGAGGCCGGCCCCTCGGTCGCCAAAAAGACCAGGAAGGCGCCGGCAAGGGACTTGCGGACCATACTGGACATTCGCCTATCGCTCCTTATCAGGCGCTGAATGGTTCACGAGGTTCCGCTGTGGAGGCTCCCGTCCCACACGGGTTAGCGCCACATTGGGGCAAAATCAGGGAAGATGTCCATGTTTTCCGGTTCGATTCCGGCACTGGTAACGCCGTTTCGCGACGGATCGTTTGACGAGGAGGGCTTTCGCAAGCTGGTCGACTGGCAGATCGAGAGCGGCTCCTCGGCGCTGGTGCCCTGCGGAACCACCGGCGAGGCCTCGACCCTGTCGAACGACGAGCATCACCGCGTGATCGAGGTCTGCATCGAGCAGGCGGCGGGCCGGGTGCCGGTGATCGCCGGCTGCGGCAGCAACGATACGATGAACGCCCTGCTGCACATGGAGACCTCCAAGGCGCTGGGGGCGACCGCGGCGCTGGTCGTCGCGCCCTATTACAACCGGCCGAACCAGGAGGGGATGCTGGCGCATTTCTCCTACCTCGCCGAGCATTGCGACCTGCCGATCGTGCTCTACAACGTGCCCGGCCGCACGGTGACCGACATCAAGCCGGCGACCGTGATCGAACTGGCCCGCCGCTACCCCGACCGGATCATCGGCATGAAGGACGCCAGCGGCGATCCCGGCCGGGTGACCGAGCACCGGATCGGCCTTGGCGGCGCGGACTTCTGCCAGATGTCCGGCGACGACGGCCTCGCCCTGCCGTTCCTCGCCGCGGGGGCGACGGGGTGCATTTCGGTCACCGCCAATGTCGCGCCGGCGCTGTGTGCCGAGTTCCAGGCGGCCTGGGCCGCGGGGGACATCGCCAAGGCCCGCGCGCTCAACGACCTGCTCTATCCGCTCCACAGCGCCATGTTCTGCGACGCCTCGCCGGGGCCGGCCAAGTATGCGCTGAGACGGGTGGTCGACTTCGTGGCCGAGGAGCTGCGGCTGCCGATGGTCCCCTGCAGCGAGGCTGCCCGCAAGACGGTGGACGCGGCGCTGGCGGTGGCCGGGCTGGCCTGAGCTTACCGCAGCAGTTGCTTGCAGCGGGGAGGCGGTTTGCCTGCGCGATGAACCGAGTTTCCGATTTCGGTTACCGATGGAACCGGGCTCGCAAGGCAAAGTTAACCTTCCATCATGGCTTCCAACCCGCAGATCCCCGACGATCGCCGCGTCTACGACGCGCCCCTTCACATGGTCCGCTCGGGGGATGGGACGGTTTCCATCTTCTTCCCCGACGGGCACCGCATGGTCCTGACCGCCGAGGCCGCCGAGCGATCCGGCGCGATGCTGTGGCGCAGCGGCGTGGCCCAGCGCGAACGGCCGGTGCGCGGGCGCGCAGGGCGTTCGGGCCAGGTGATCGCGGTCGACTTCAGCGGACGCCGGCGGCACGCCTGAATCCTCCGCCTGAGTCTTTGACGAAGCGGGCCTTCCCTTGGGGGCGGCAGCGCCCTACATGCGCCCCACCATGGCCCGCCCGACTCCCGCCCAGTTCGACAAGAAGAAGATCGTCGCGGAGAACCGGCGCGCGCGGTTCGATTACCACATCGAGGAAGTGTTCGAGGCGGGCATCGCGCTCACCGGCACCGAGGTGAAGTCCTTGCGCTTCGGCGAGGGCTCGATCGCCGAATCCTATGCCGAGGTGAAGAACGGCGAGGTCTGGCTGGTCAATTCCAACGTGCCCGAGTTCAGCCACGGCAACCGCTTCAACCATGAGCCCAAGCGCCTGCGCAAGCTCCTGCTGAAAGAGCGCGAGATCAACAAGTTCGTCGGCGCGACCGAGCGCAAGGGGATGACCCTCGTGCCGCTCTCGATCTATTTCAACAGCCGCGGCCGGGCCAAGGTCGAGCTCGCCCTCGCCAAGGGCAAGAACGCCGCCGACAAGCGGGCGACGGTCAAGGAGCGCGACTGGAAGCGGGAGCAGGGCCGCCTGATGCGCGAGCATGGGTGAGGGGCCCGATGACCGCTGGGCGGACAGGTCGTCGCACGGTGCAATCCTTTCACCGCAACGAAACATTCTCTTTGCTATGCCGCGATTTCGCAACGCCGGCAGCCGGTCTAGGCTGATCCGGACGGACGGATAGGCGGATGGTCACGAAACTCACTTCCTGGGCGCAGCGCAACATGCCCACGCGCGAGCAGATGGAGCGCAACCGGCTCATCCGCCCCTTCGCGCACCGCGTGCTGGCGAGCGAGGTCTGGCGCTTCACCCGCCGCTCGGTGCCGCGCGGCGTCGCCTTGGGCATGCTGGTGGGGATCATCATTCCCTTCGCCCAGGTGCTGTTCGCGGCCTTTTTCTCGTTCACCGTGCGAGCCAACGTGCCGGTGGCGGCGCTGACCACCTTCATCACCAACCCCTTCACCACCCCGCTGATCTGGGCGGCGAGCTACAAGGTGGGCGAGCGGCTGCTCTATTTCGACGGCATGTTCCACGCGAGCCCGATCGACAGCCTGATGCGGGTGACCGACGGCTGGCAGCTGATCGAGTGGATGACCGCCGAGGGCAAGGTCCTTGCGCTCGGGCTGGTCGTGGTGGCCTCGGTCGCCGCGGCGGTCTCCTACCTTGCGGCGAGCTTCGGCTGGAGCGCCTGGGTGCGCGCGAAGCGCCGCCGCCGGCAGGCGCGCCGGGCATGACCCATGGGACAAAAGGGCGGCTGATCGGCTGGCTCAGGTCGCACGTCCCCACGCGCGAAACGCTCGAGCGCAACCGCTTCGTGCGCCCCTTCGCCCACCTGATCCTGCGCAGCGAGCTGTGGCGGATGACCCGGCGCTCGGTCCCGCGCGGGGTGGCGCTGGGCCTGTTCGTGGGGGTGATGATCCCGCTGGCGCATTTCGTGGTCGCCGCCTTCCTCGCGGTGTTCCTGCGCGCCAATATCCCCGCCGCCATGCTCGCGACCTTCATCGGTTTTCCCGTGATCTACGTCGGACTTGTGGCAATCGCCTACAAGATCGGCGAGTGGCTGTTGCACCTTGATGCGATGACGGGCATCCAGCCGCTGGGGGAAACGATCCAGACCACCCAGACCGACCACCTCTTGCAGCGGATAACCGGCGCCGGGCTCGATACGGCGCTGGGCCTGTTCGTGCTCGCCTGCCTGTTTTCGTCGATCGGCTATGCGCTCAGCGCGGTGTTCTGGCGCTGGTGGGTGGCGCGCAAGCGGCGGCACCGCCTCGCCGGCATGATGACCGACCCCTACAGCGGATGAGCGCGGGCGAAGCCAGCGCCCCGGCCCCGGCGCGGGCTGACTGGCTGGCGGTCGCCGGGGGCCTCGTCGCCAGCCTGGCGCTGCTGTGGTTCGCCACGCGCGAGCCGTTGGTCGTGGCGGGCTTCGGCGGCGGCACCCTGGCCCTGGGCGCGCTCGGCTGGGTCCTGGCGCGGCGCCGGCCCGCCGCGCGCCAGCCGGACTGGGCCCTGCCGGACTGGTCGGTGACCTTCGCGGCGATCGATGGCGAGCAGGCGGCGGTCGCGATCATCGACCGGGCCGGGCGGCTGGTCTGCGCCAATGCCGCCTATGAAGCGGCCTTCGGCGTCGCCGCCGCGCCGCCGCGGCTGCCGGTCGACGGCGAATTCGGCGAAGCGCTCGCCCGTGCCGCGCGCGATGCCTGGCGCGAGGGGCTGGCGGGCGTGGAGCAGGTCAGGGCGGCTGAGCGGATCTGGTTGGTCGAGGTCCGGCGAGCCGGGCGCGGCGAGGATTTCCTGATCTGGCGGCTTTCGGAGCTGACCGCAGCCGATCCGGTGGCGGAACTGGCCCGGCATCTTGAAGGCAAGCTCGGCCGGGCGCTCGCCGCCGCGGGCATTGCCGCGGCCATGGTCGATGCCGACGGCAAGATCATGGCGGTGAGCAGCGGCTTCGCCCAGCGGGCCACCGGCGATCCGGCGGCGGCGCTGATCGGCGCGGAATTCGTCGCCCTGCTGCGCCAGGACGAGCATGACCGCATCTCGTGGGAGCGCGACGGCGTGCGCGGCGGGCCGCTGACCATGTACTACGTGCCGGTGGTCGATCCCGACGCGGCCCACGCGCCCGATCCGGACAGCACGGCGGCGCTGATGCTGCTGGTCGATTCGGGCATGGGCTTGGGCTCGGGCGCTTCGAGCGCCGAGGGCCATGCCGCCGTGCCGCATCTCGAGGCCCTGCTCTCGCAACTGCCGCTGGGCCTCGCCATGGCCGACCGCGACGGGCGGCTGCTGTTCGCCAATGCCGCCTTCATGCGCGCCGCGGGGCGCGAGAACGAGCTGCCCCCGCCGTTCCCCTCCGACCTCGTCGTGCGCGAGGACAAGGCCGCCCTGTCCGACGCCGTGCGCCGTCATGCGCAGGGGCCGGCCGGCGCAGGCGACATTGCCGTGCGGCTCAAGGGCCAGCCGGAGGATCCGGTCTCGCTCAGCCTCGCCGCCGTGCGCGGGCTTGGCGAGGCGGCGGTGCTGCTGGGGCTGACCGATACGACCGAGGAGACCCGGCTCAAGCGCCAGGTCGCGCAAGCCACCAAGATGCAGGCCGTGGGCCAGCTCGCCGGCGGCGTGGCGCACGATTTCAACAATGTGCTGACCGCGATCCTCGGTACCTGCGACCTCATGCTGTTGCGCCATACGCCGGGCGACAGCGACTATGACGACATCCAGCAGATTCGCGCCAACTCCAACCGCGCCGCCAGCCTGACCCGGCAATTGCTCGCCTTCTCGCGCCAGCAGACCCTGCGCCCGCAGGTGCTCCAGCTGCCGGATGTGGTCTCCGACGTGAGCCAGATGCTGAAGCGCCTGATCGGCGAGAAGATCCGCTTCGACGTGCGCCACGACCGCGACCTTGGTCCGGTCCGTGCCGACCCGACCCAGCTCGAGCAGGTGATCGTCAACCTCGTCGTTAATGCCCGCGACGCCATGGCGGGCAAGGCCGACGGCAATGCGCGGCTCACCATCACCACCCGGCGGGTCACCGCGGCCGATGTGCGGGCGATGCGCTCCGAAATCCTGCCCCAGGGCGATTACACGGCGCTGCTCATCGAGGACACCGGCAGCGGCATTCCGCCCGAGCACCTCGCCAAGATCTTCGAGCCGTTCTTCACCACCAAGGAGCAGGGCCGCGGCACGGGGCTGGGCCTTTCCACCGTCTACGGCATCGTCAAGCAATCGGGCGGGTTCATCTTCGCCGACAGCGAGGTGGGCAAGGGGACCAAGTTCTCGATCTACTTCCCCGTCCACCACGGCCCCGCGCCCAGTGCCGCCCCGGCCAAGCCCGAGGAGCCGAGCAAGTGGTCGGGCGGCGGCAAGATCCTGCTGGTGGAGGACGAGGAATCGGTCCGCGCCGTGGCCGAGCGGGCGCTCACCCGCCAAGGCTACGAAGTGACCAGCGCCGGCGACGGCGAGGAGGGGCTGGAATTCGTCAAGCTCGGCCGGAAGTTCGACCTGGTGGTCTCCGACGTGGTGATGCCGGTGATGGACGGCCCCGCCATGGCCCGCGAAATCCGCCAGCTCGCCCCCGACCTGCCGGTGTTGTTCATGTCCGGCTATGCCGAGGAGCAGCTGCGCAACGAGATCGACCTCGCCAACATGCACTTCCTGCCCAAGCCTTTTTCGGTCCAGCAGATCACCGACAAGGTGCGCGAGGTTATGGGGGCGGTGCGGGGGTAGGTTGGGGTCGTGGCCGGAGCTATACGGGCTTCAGGCGAACGTGCGAGCCCTCAGCACCCACTGTCCTGAAGAGAGAGAATCGCCCCTCCCCGGCGGGGAGGGGTTGGGGTGGGGGTTCCCACGTCGGGGGCGTCGAACCCCCCTCCCAACCCTCCCCCACAGGGGGGGGCTATTGCGTCGGCGCGCAAATTCGTGGTGTCAGCCGACCCTGCCGCTGCGGCCCGAGACCGGAGCCTCCGCCAGCCCCCGCCTCAATTCACCAGCGAGGCTTCGATCGCGATGCGGATCGCTTCGGAGGTGTGGCTCGCGCCCATCTTGTTGAGCATGTTGGCGCGGTGAATTTCCACGGTGCGCGGGGAGATCGCGAGCTTTTCGCCGATCAGGCGGTTCGACAGGCCCCCGGCGACGCCGGCCAGCACTTCGCGCTCCCGCCGGGTCAGCCGTTCGACCCGGCTGCGGGCCACGGCCTCGCGCAGCTTGGCGCCGGCGACCGAGCGGGCGCGGTCTTCCGCGAGGGCCATGCTTTCGACCAGCAGGTTATCGGCGAAGGGCCAGACCAGGTAATCGACCGCGCCCTGCAGCACAGCCTCGACGATGCGGCGGGTGGCCGGCTGCTCGGCAAAGGCGATGACCGGGAGCCAATCCCCCGACTGGCTCATGTGCGCGATCAGCCCGCCGATCGCATCGCCGCTATCATGCACGAGGAGGACCCCGTCGCTCGGCCAGCGGGAGTAAAGCTCCCGCGTATCCTCGAACGGCTCCACGTGGAGGCCGCTGCCGGAAAGGCAGTGGGAAATGGCGGCCCGGCGGCGAACATCGCCATCGACGAGGAGGAGGTTGGAGCGTCGCATAATGCAATCGCTTCTACCGGATCACGCCTAGGGGAAAAGACGGAGACGAATCCGTTTCGGTTGCTTTTCAAACCGTTCCGAATTGTAAAAGGGAGCGGCCGTCAGTGGTCGGCGCGGGCTCCGCTCAGGGCTCCGGCGATCTCGAGGATGTCGGCCCGCACTGCGCCGATCCGCGCCGGGTCGAAGGCCAGCACGCTGTCGAGCACGGCGTTCTTCGCCGCCTGGTAGAACTGGAGCAGCGCCGCGGCCACGCCCTCGGTGCCCTTGACCCCCAGCTGCAAGGCGGTGAGCGCCGAGACTGCGCGGGTCAGCGCCGCGCTCTTGGCGGCATTGTCCTTGCGCTCGTGGGCGAACAGCGCCGAGCCGAGCGCGGCGATCAGGTGCTCGTAGCACAGGCCGACCAGCTCCATCGGATCCGCACCGCCGACGCGGGCGTCGAAATCGACGCGGCGATAGACGGCGTCCGGGGTGCGGCGGGCGAGCATGGTCATGGCGGGTCAGGGCTCCAGGGGCGTTGCGGGGCGGCGGGACGGGGAACGGGGGACGGGGGACGGGCTCAGTTGCCCTTGGAATTCCACGCGTCGATCTGGTTCTTGAGGAAGGCCAGGGTCGAGGTGGAGGCGGAAACGGCGGTCTGGGTCGTGGCGAAGCGGGCGACCATCTGCTGGCGGAAGGCCTCCTGCTTGTCGGCCAGCTTGGCGAGGTCGGCGGCGGCCTGGGTCTTCAGCTTGGTGAAGCGCGCGATCGACGAGGCGAGCGAGGTGGCGCTGCCGGTCGCGGCCATGGTCCGGTTGAGGCCGTCGATCGTGCCGTAGATGCCGTAGAGCCCGTTGGTGAACATGGCGGCGACCCCGGTGGGATCGGCGGCCAGGGTCTTCGCCAGGCGCTGCCCGTCGAGGGCGAAGGTCCCGTCACGCTGTATCGACAGGCCCAGGTCCGCCAGGGTGCGCGGCGCGCCGGTCGGCGCATTGGGCATGATCACCTGGCCCGAAAGCTGCGACAGCGCCCGCTTCAGGGCCCTCGTGCCCGGATCGGACGAAAGGTCGCCGGTCTGCGGATCGGTCGCGGTCTTGACCAGCCCTGCAACCTCGTTGAGCGCGCTGGTGAGGTCCTGCATCGCCGTGGAGATGGCGCTGGTGTTGTCGCTGAAGGTCAGCGTCGCCGGATTGCCGATGTTGGTCGCCGAGAAGGTCGCATCGAGACCGGCGACGAGGCCGGAAACGGTGTTCGACGGCGAGGTCATCGGCAGGCCGTCGAGCTTGTAGGCGGCGTCCTGCGCGCCGTTCAGCAATTGCGAGGCCGCGCCGGTGGATGGGTTCCAGGCGAGCTGGCTGAGGCCCGGGGTGGTGGTGTCGGCCGGATCGGGGGTGGCTTCCAGCACGAAGCCGTTGGCCGAGCCCTGCTGGCCCTTGACCACCAGCCGCGGGCCGTCGGTCGTATTCGCGACATAGGCGGAGAGCCCGGCATTGGCGGCGGTGATCTGCGCCGCCACGTCGGCGAGGGTCGCGCCATGCGGGATCGTCAGGTTGACTGCGGCATGGGCGGTGTCTTCGGTGAAGCCCGTTCCCGCGATGGTGCCGAAGCGGATCGTCAGGGTGCCGGCGCCGACCGGGGTCGTGGCCGAGGCGAGGGCGGGACCGGCGAAGGTCTGCGCCTTGGCGAGCTGCGTCACCTCGAGCGAATAGGTGCCCTTGGGCGTGGCGGCGCCATTGAGCTTGAGCGCGGCGACCGAGCCGTTGCTCAGGCTCGGCTGCGGGGAAAGATCGCCCGCGCGGACCCGGTCGCCCAGCGAGGTGGCCAGGGTGAGCAGGGCCGACTTGATGTTGCCGGCATCGGTGATCTGCTTGTCGAGCGTGCTGGACTTGGTGTTCAGCCGATCGGTCTGCCCGGCAAATTGCGCGACCGAGAGATTGGTCGCCAGCGTTTTCCAGTCGACCTGGTTGCTGCCGCCCAGCGCCGTCAGGATCGAACTCGCGGTGGAGCTCTGTGTCGCCGTGGTGCCGGAAGTTGCCATGGCGGGAAGGACGGCCCCCGCGCGGGGGAATTAAGGGTGGCGCTAGGGAAATCTGCGGGGGAGGCGGGGGCCTAGCGGCAGAACGCGCGCCCGTTGCCCAGCTCGACGTGCAGGTGATCGCGGTGCGCCGGGTTGTAGGCCGGGCCGAGCACGGTTCCGAAGCGCTTGCAGGCGCTTTGCTGGATCGTTGCAAAGAAGGCGCGGACCTGCGGATCGGGCGAGTTCCAATCGCGCAGCACGGTATAGCGCCGCCCATCCGCCAGGACGAAGCCGCCGACGTCGATCGCCTCGGCCCGGGCATGGGCGCTCATCCGGTCGGTCCCGGCGACGGTGCGGCAGTTGTAGGAGCCCATGGTCTCGATCCGGGCGAGGCGGCTGCCGAGGATCTGCTGGGCAGCCCGGTCGACGCCGAAGCGCGCCCAGGCGGCGAAGGTTTCGGCCAGCGGGCAGGCCACCGGGCCGAGATTGCTGACGGCGAGGCTCGCGCTGTCGCTGCGCAGGCTGACCAGCCGGACCGCGCCGAGCGTCGCGCAGTGGGCGCCGAAATACTGGTCAGGGAGCGGCGTGAAGCTCGCATTGGTGCGGCCCAACGAGGCGAGGCAGGCGCCGGTCTCGGGCCGCGCGGAATAGAGCTGGGTGGAGCGCTGCAGCGGCTGGCGGGTCTCCTGCTGCGGAACCGCGCCGCAGCCGGCGAGGAGGGCCGTCAGCGCGAGGAGCGCGGAGGCGTTGGCCAGGACTGGGGCAGCATGGCGTCGCATGCCGCGCAGAGTCTCACGGCCATGGTAAACAAAGAGTTAAAGTCGGCACAACCTAGCCGGAGCCGGGGCGCGGGATCCCATCCGCGCCCCGGTCCGTCCGATCAGCCGGCGAGACCCTTCACGTCCCCGACGACCAGTTCATAGAGGCGGATGGCGACCCGCGTGGCGAGCGCACCGGCCACGGCGAGCGCGGCATTGGCGGCGACGGCGGTGAGCTGCGCACCGATCTGCGGAATGGTGCCGAGCGCGGCGCCGACCACCGGCAGGGCGATCGCCGTGATGGCGAGGCGGGTGATGTCCTCGGTCCCGTAGTTCAGGCCGGCGATCAGCCCGAGGACCACCAGGATCAACGGAACCTGCGCCGGAATGGCGACGAATGCGGCAACCACCGCGAGGATCAGACCCACCGCGCGGGCGAGGCCAGCGACCTTGTTCAGCATAATGTTCCCCTCCGATATGTTTGTATGGGTATTATCGGGTGCCCCTCTCGAGACGCGGGGAGCCTAGCTTAACAGGTTTCATTGGCAACCTCTTTATGTTGCGCAGCAAATTATTGAAAAAACGTCGTAAATTATAAAATACACAAGTTTATCCACAGGTCCGCGCGGGTGCGGAATTGCTGCAACGGTTTGCCGCGGTGGCGGGCTTCGAGGTTGCAGGCAGGTGCGTGAGGCGGGTCTCTCGCCGCCAATCGCGCCTTGACATGCTGCACTGCATCACTATTGCCGCCGCCGGGCCACGCGGTCCCAACGCCGCGCGTGCTCTCTGCAAGGAGAGACTTACATGACTGCATCCAAGCCGGCGCTTCCGGCGCGCCCGTTCTTTTCGTCGGG
>Ga0207667_10005429_pt1 | contig 15542 bp, 17 predicted proteins | sample KBSCornC52_FD_184301 | JGI IMG/M metagenome (GOLD analysis project Ga0207667, IMG submission 184301) | Corn rhizosphere microbial communities from Kellogg Biological Station, Michigan, USA - KBS Corn C5-2 (SPAdes) (version 2) | ecosystem: Host-associated > Plants > Roots > Rhizosphere > Soil ... | reverse complement strand
AAATACGCCGAGCACCTGTCCCTGAACCGACTGCTCCGTCTGGGTCGCCAGCGCGAGTTGAAGATTGTGCGCCAGGCCGCGGTTGACCGCCTCATCCAGCGTCAGTGGAAGCGCGCCCGGGGTCGCCCGCTCCACCGTAAAATCGCCGATTCGCAGCGGCTGTGGAGTGGTGGTTTGCCGAGCCTCAAAGGCAAGTCTGGCGGTCTGGTTCGCCTCGGCAATGGCGCTTGGAGCCTGCGGCAGAGCGGCATTTTCCTGCGTCCGCGCCGGAGCAGCGCCAACCAATGCTGCGGCCAGCATAATGGTGGGCACAAAACCGCGGCGGCATGAATGCAATCCTGGAAAGTTCACTCGCCCTTTAGAGTGTTTTCCCTGGCTTGCGGTTGCGGGAATCACTGGATTTGCACCAGCCCCGGATCTGCGCCGCCGTGCGAGGCGCCGGGCGTCACCTGCGTCTTCTGCGGTGCTCGCCAGTGGTCGATGTAGCTCACCTGATGCACGCAGGAGATGGTGCAGTTCGGAGCGCAGCCCTTCTCCGCCAGGAACTCGCGAGCGAGATCGTCCTTCGTATACTGCGCGATGGGCACGCCCGGATAGCCGCGCTGCTGCGAGCAGTAGTGCACCAGCCCGAACTCGCAGATATACAGGTAACGTCCGCCTGCCCGGCAGCGCCAGTGGTTCGGCTGCCCATTGGCGATGGCTTCCTGAAAATGGTTGAACCGCGAATAGCTCCGCCGGGTGAGCTTCCGCACCTGGTCCCAAACCGTTCGCTCGGTTTCCCCGAGCGGCTTCAGCTGCCCGCTGCCGTCGTGGATGATACCAATCGTGGAGGAGAAGCCAAGCTCCAGAGCCCGCCGGCTCACCGTTAGCGCATCCTCTGGATTTGCGACGCCGCCGCCAACCACCGAGTTGATGTTGACGTGAAAATCCGCATACTCGGTCAGCATCTTCAGCTTGGCGTCCAGCACCTTGAGGCTTTTCTTGGAGACGGCGTCGGGCATCACGTTGTCAATTGAAATCTGCATGTGGTCGAGCCCGGCGCGATTCAGGCGCTCGATCCGGTCCGGCATCAGCAGGTAACCGTTGGTGATCATGCCGGCGATGGCGCCGGTCCTGCGGATGCGCGCGATCACGCGATCCAGCTCCGGGTGCAGCAGAGGTTCGCCGCCCGAGATGGTGATGACCGAGGTGCCGAGACGGCCTAATTCATCGATCCGGCGCTCCATCTCCTCGACGGGAACGGGGTCGGAGTGGTCGTCAAACTCGTTGCAGTAGGTGCATGCCAGATTGCACCGCCGCATGGGCACCACGTGCGCCATGTAGGGGTGTCCGGTATCCAGCAGCGCCCAGCCAATCGAGCTGAGTTCGCGCACCTTGCGCGTTGCCGCCTTCCAGCGGCGCAGCGTGCTGCCGGTTCTCCTAGGCTGTGTTTTCTCTGGAGCCATAACGCTCTTTCTATTGAAACACACGGCGTGCGTCGGTTGATGATCCAGCCTTCGTAAGGTCGGGAGCTTGCATTTACAATCGAGAGGCGCTGCATCCCGGAACTCTTCGGTCTCAAGGTAAGGGCCTATAGCTCAATTGGTTAGAGCAGCGGACTCATAATCCGTTGGTTCCAGGTTCAAGTCCTGGTGGGCCCACCAATGCACGTTCTCAGAAATTCGGGACTTACGCATGCAACCGGGCCTCTGTGCTGTCAGAAGACGTCTAAGCCGGTATGACGCGTTTCGATAACCCGCAGCATCGGCGGAGGCTCCTGCGGTGGATCGCGGCATTGCTCCTGCTTACTCTGCCGTTGGCAGCTCAGGCTGCGGATCAGATTGTGGCTGCCCCGCAGACACCCCTCGATCTCGGGTATGTCGATCTATACAACCTAGATTTTCCTGCGGCGCACGGGCAGTTCGAGTCTTGGATCCGGACCCATCCCGAAGACCCGCTAGGAACGGCATCCGATGCCGCGGCGTACCTGTTCGGCGAGTTCGACCGGCTCTCGGTGATCGATGTCCAGCTCTTTGCCAACCAGAGCCAATTTGACAGCCGTGGCCGGCTCACCCCGGATCCAGTGGTGCGCAAGGCATTCGAGCAGCGCGCCGATCAGACCAACCAGCTCGCCGACGCTGCCCTGGCGCGCAATGGGAAGGACGCCAATGCACTTTATGCAAAGACTCTGGTCTGCGGCATGCGATCGGATTATGCCCTGATGATCGACAAACACGATGTCGAGGCGCTTTCCTACAGCAAGCAGGCGAGTGCACTTTCTCGACAGACGCTCGCTGTCAACCCGACCCTCTACGACGCGTATCTGGCCTCCGGTGTTGAGAACTACATGCTGTCTCTGAAGTGGGCTCCATTGCGGTGGGTGCTAAGCTGGACCGGCGCGGGAACGGATAAAGCCGAAGGCCTCAGGCTGCTGAACATAACGGCAACCAAGGGGCACTATCTTGCGCCGTTCGCCCGAATGATGCTGGCCGTAGCCGCTATACGCGACGGTCATCCGCAGAAGGCGCGCGATATTTTGACCTTCCTGTCACAGGAGTTCCCACACAACAATCTGTATGTGCGGGAACGTGACAGAATTCATTAGTGTCCGGCTCAGCTCACCGGGGAACCGCGGCGCACCAGAAACCAGGAAAGCAGCCCTTAGAACGCATGCGGATCTCGTCAGTCGGAACGGCCTTACCTCCTCATCGCTACTCGCAGCAGGAAGTTTCAGAAGCGCTTCGCAACCGCTGGCAGCACAAAATGCCTGAGCCGCGGCTGATTACTCGCCTGCATGCCAACTGCGGTGTAGATTTTCGCCACTTCGTCCTGCCGCTGGAGCAGTATCCGGCGCTCAAGGGCTTCAAAGCGACGAACGACCTCTGGATCTCCAATGCGGTCGAGCTGAGCGAGCGGGCAATTCAGGAGGCTCTCACGCCGCTAGGGCTGTCCCCGGCCGACATCTCGGCTATCTTTTTTGCTTCCGTGACCGGAATTGCAAGCCCCACGGTGGATGCAAGGCTTATTAACCGCCTTCCTTTTCCGGAGAGCGTAAAACGCACGCCGATTTTCGGGCTTGGGTGTGTCGCCGGCGCTGCGGGAATCGCGCGTGCCGCCGACTACGTTCGCGCATTCCCGGATCAGATCGCGCTACTGCTCTCAGTGGAGCTGTGTTCGCTCACCTGGCAGGATGATGACCAGTCGATTGCGAACTTAATCTCCTGCGGCCTGTTCGGAGATGGCGCCGCCGCCGTGGTGATTTCCGGCGATCAAGTGAAATTGCCCGCCGCAGCTTCTCCCGGGCCCCGCATTGTGGCGACGCGCTCGACGTTTTACCGCAACACCGAATACGTAATGGGTTGGGACATCGGCGACGCAGGATTCACCATTGTGCTGTCGCCCGACGTGCCGAAGGTGGTCATCCAGAATCTCCGCGGCAACGTGGAGAGCTTCCTGGCGGAGCATAAGCTGACGCTCAGCGATATTGGGAGCTGGATTTTCCATTCTGGCGGACCCAAGGTGCTGGAGGCGGTGGAAACATCGCTGGATCTACGCAAAGATGCGCTCGCTGCGTCGTGGAAAAGCTTGAGCGAGGTAGGCAATTTGTCGGCAGCATCGGTGCTTATGGTGCTGGCGGATACACTCGAACATCAGCGGGGAGCGCCGGGGTCTTACAGTATTCTTGCGGCAATGGGTCCGGGATTCTGCTCGGAAATGGTTCTGCTGCAGTGGTGAAAATCCAGGCAGTGCAGTGATACAACAGTTCGACACGGGAGAGATGCCGCAGAACGGAGTACTCATGACCGATATCCAGGCACGCATCATCGAGCTGATTGCGAAATCAAAGAATCTGCCCGTCTCCAGCATCGGCATGGACACCACGTTCGACGAGTTGCAGATCGATTCGCTCGATAAGATCAACCTGAGCTTCGAAGTGGAGGAGATGTTCTCGATTCAGATTCCGGACGAGAGCCTTCACTCTCTCAAGTCCATTGGAGACGTTGTGCGCGGTGTGGAGCGGCTGGTTGCCGGCGCGGCCCAACCTCCTGCAACCGCGTGACGAAAGGCTGCATGCGAGTTGCCGTGACAGGTCTCGGTTGCGTGACACCGATCGGGAGCACCGTAGAAGCGTTTCGTGATGCCATGTTTGCCGGCCAGAGCGGTATTGCCGCGCTCGAGGGAAGCTTCCCAGGCCAGCTCGCACCCCAGCCGGGGCTTCGATTCAAGGCAACGGCGACGGTGAGGGACTTCGATCCAGCGCAGCTGCCGTCCACCGTGTTGATGTCTACTGATCGCAGCGCACAGTTCGGCATCGTCGCGGCGCAGCAGGCAGTGGAGCAGAGCGGCGTGTTCTCAAGATACGAAGCTGCCAATGTTGCTGTTGTCACTGGTTGCGCCTGCGGCGGCCGAGCGGCAGACGAGGATGCCAGCCGCGAGCTGTACACCCGCAACGCCCGCGTTCCGCCTGCGGTGATTCTGCGCACGATGGCAAGCTCAGGCGCGAGCCATATTGCCACGCAACATGGCATCACTGGGCCGGTGCTCAATCTTGCAACCGCCTGCGCGTCGGGCACTCACGCGATCGGCATGGCTTTTCACATGGTGCGATCGGGCATGGTCTCGGCCGCAATCGCAGGTGGCCATGAGGCCCCGCTAACGTTCGGATTTCTGCGAGCCTGGGATTCCATGCGGGTTGTTTCGCCGACGCAGTGCCGGCCATTTTCCCGAGATCGCGATGGCATGACGCTGGGAGAAGGCGCGGCGATGCTGGTGCTGGAACCGCTCGAGGAGGCGCTCTCACGGGGAGTAAGGGTATACGCGGAGGTGGTTGGGTTCGGCATGTCAGCCGATGCACACCACGTCACTCAGCCGCAGGCGGCAGGCGCGGCGCTGGCTTTGACGCGGGCTCTTGCAGATAGCAGGCAGTCTGGCATCGAGGACGCGCAAGAACAGATCGGCTACATCAACGCGCATGGCACGGGCACGCTGGCGAACGATGCGATCGAGGCGGAGGCGATCCACCGCGCGCTGGGAGATTCGGCACAGCGAACGCCGGTAGGCTCGACCAAGTCGCTGACCGGTCACGGCATCGGGGCGGCAGGAGCCATCGAAGCCCTCGCAACCGTGCTGGCGCTCGAGCGCGGACGGCTTCCGCATACGGCGGGCGTCACAGAAGCTGACCCTGCCCTCAAATTAGATGTGCTGTTGGCAGACGCGCGCGATATGGATTCCGCGCATCCGATGGCCCTGTCGAATTCGCTTGCATTCGGCGGGCTTAATGCCGTGCTGGCGTTTCGGCGATTGATACCATAGCGGCTGTGAACGCTCCCGGCATCTCTGTCCTCATCCTCACCAAGAATGAGCAGCGCGATCTGCCCGGCGCTCTGGAATCCGTAGCCTGGTCGGACGATGTTCACGTGTTCGATTCCTGTTCCACCGATGACACGATTGAGATTGCGCGCGCAGCCGGTGCTCAGGTTCACAGCCGCGTATTCGATGACTATGCGACCCATCGGAATGCCGCCCTCGCGTTACCGTTTCGATATCCGTGGCTGTTTCTGCTGGATGCCGATGAGCGCCCCAGTAGCGAGCTTTCAACGGAGATGCAACGTGTTGTCGCCGAGGCACCCGCCAACACTGCGGGCTTCCGGTTACGGCGGCGCGACTTCCTCTTCGGCACATGGCTGAAGCACGCGCAGATCTCGCCTTATTACATTCGGCTGGTGCGGGTCGGGCGGGCGAGATACACGCGCGCGGTCAATGAGGTGCTGGAGGTCGATGGCCCAGTTGCGGCACTGCTGCATCCGCTCGATCACTTTCCATTTTCTAAAGGGCTGGAGCACTGGGTCGCAAAGCACAATACGTACTCGACTATGGAAGCCGAGCTGATTGTTCGTCAGCAGGGACTGCAGAACCCGAGTCTGCGCGAGGCGCTGATGCACCAGGATTTCCATACCCGGCGATTGCACCAGAAGGCGCTTTTCTATCGAATGCCGGCTCGGCCGCTGCTCAAGTGGTGTTACATGATGTTCCTGCGCGGAGCGGTTCTGGACGGAATGGCCGGCGTGACCTACGCAACGCTGCAATCGTTCTACGAGTACCTGATCGTGCTCAAGACCAGAGAACTCCGCCGCGGAGGAAAATAAACGGCGCTACCATTCCTTGACTGCGGTATCGGCGGTCACAGCATTGGCCGCAGCCGGAGTTTTCCACCGCAGGACGGGCTTGCGGGCGGCAGTGGTTTCGTCCAGCCGGCGCATGCGCGTGGTGTGCGGCGCTGTCTGCACCAGCTCTGGATTTTCAGTCGCCTCCTGGGCGATCTGCTTCAGCGCATCTACGAGCAAGTCCAGCTCCTCGCGGCTTTCGCTCTCCGTCGGCTCGATCATCATGGCTCCCGGAACGATCATGGGGAAGCTGACGGTATAAGCGTGGAAGCCGTAATCGATGAGCCGCTTGCCCATGTCGCCGGTCTTCACGCCGTTACGCGCCTGAAGCTTATCGGAGAATACGACCTCATGCAGAGTGCGGGTGGGGAAGGGTAGCTCAAAGGTGCCCTCAAGTTTCGCCCGGAGATAGTTCGCATTGAGGACGGCGTCTTCTGTTGTCTGGCGGAGGCCGTCCGGCCCGTTTGCGAGGATGTAGGCCAGTGCCCGGACGAACATGCCGAAGTTCCCGTAAAAAGCCCGCACGCGGCCGACGCTGTGCGGGCGATCGTACTCCAGCCCGAGCGCTCCATTCGAACGGGTGACCAGCACCGGAGTCGGCAGGAACGGCTCCAGAATCTTCTTGCAGGCAACAGGACCGGAACCCGGACCGCCGCCGCCATGCGGCGTTGAAAACGTCTTGTGCAGGTTCAGGTGCATCACATCCGCGCCAAAGTCGCCCGGCCGCACCTTGCCGACGAGCGCGTTCATGTTGGCGCCGTCCATGTAGAGCAGCGCGCCCTTGGCGTGGAGAATATCCGCGATGCGATGAATATCGCTCTCAAAAACTCCAATGGTCGAGGGGTTGGTGAGCATCAGCGCAGCCACATCTTCATCGACCATGCGTTCGAGCTCGCCCAGGTCCACCATGCCATGCGCGTTCGATCTGAGGTTCGCCACCTGATACCCCACGACCGCCGCGGTGGCTGGATTCGTACCGTGCGCCGAGTCCGGGATCAGAATCTTCTTGCGTGGGTTCCCCTTGCTCTCGTGATAGGCGCGCACCAGCAGAATGCCGGTGAACTCTCCATGAGCCCCGGCCGCCGGTTGCAGCGTGATGGCATCCATGCCGGTGATCTCGATCAGGCAGTCGGAAAGCAACTTCATGATGCCAAGGCAGCCCTGAGACAGCGATTCCGGCTGATACGGATGCGCGTCGGCGATGCCCTCCAGCCGCGACACCGTCTCATTGATGCGAGGGTTGTACTTCATCGTGCAGGATCCGAGGGGATACATGCCGAGGTCAATGGCGTAATTCCAAGTAGACAGGCGCGTGAAGTGGCGGATGATCTCGATCTCGGAGAGCTCCGGCATGATCCCAAGATCGGTACGCGCAGCATCGCCCAGCAGGGCAGCGGCTTCCACGGCAGGGACGTCCAACTCTGCCATACGGTAACCGCGCTTGCCTGCGGAGGACTTCTCAAAAATCAGCCCTTCATTCTGGTTGACGTGGGTCGTCGCTTTCTTCGGTGTTCCGGTAAAGCTCGTATTCATGGTGGATTCCATTAGGTGTGCTTCTGATGCTTCTTTTCCGGCTGCTTCCGGATTTCTGTCCAATATTCTTCTCGAACGTCCTCGTCGATCTCGGCCGGGATGTTGGTGGGATATAGAGCATCTTCGCCATTCTTTTTAGGCCCGGAAACCCAGAAATGCTCACCGCTCTCGATGTCCAGATAATGCGATTTGAAACCGCGGCCTTTCAAACTTTGGAGGCTATGACCCTGGTAATAGATTGTGGCTCCCGTCTTCGAATAGGTGACTCTGCCGATTCTTGCAGGACCGGTGAGGTTAACTCCAAATGAATCTCTCCAGGCCACACCGCCTAACGAATGCTCGACGAATGTGCTTCCTTTATTTTCGATGTACATGATGCGAGTCCTATGTCCCATCGCTTAAAACTCCACTGTATCCGCGCCGTCTCCGCTCTCGGAGTAGCACCCGCTATCCGGCCCATCCAGATCCTCTTCGCGCAGCGACAGCCCAAATACCACACCATTGGCGAACTCGAGCGTCAAGGCGGCGCCTTCTTCGAGGGAGGCGCTTGTCACCTGCTCGCCAATTTGCGCGCAGAGGGCGTTGCGGTACTCGGGCTCGCCGAACGCGACGGAGAATTCCGGAAGCATGACGTAGGGCCAGTTGTAGAGCGTGAGCAGCGCGGGGCCGAAGCGTAGTTCAACGTAGTCCTCAACGAATGCGACGGACCTGAGCTCCTCGCCCTCGATGGAAGAGATGTCCATCTATGCCCTCGTTAGCTCGCGTGTAGCGACTGCTTTTAATGCCTCAGCCGCGGAGTCCATCTGGGGGCGGGTCGTCAATTCCGTCGCGCACCACAGAGTCGCGTTTGGGCCCAGCTCCGGGTACCACTTGGCCAGAGGCAATCCACCGACGATCTTCCGCTCCAGAAGCCCCGCATTCACATCCTCTGCCGCAGCCGGAAGCTCCAGCACGAATTCATTGAACCGGGGTGCGCCGTCGAACAGAACTCGGACGCCCTCGACCCGCGCAAGCGTGTTCTTCAGATAATTAGCCTTGGCCAGGTTATGTTCGGCAAGTTCGCGTAGCCCCTCCTTGCCGTACACGGTCAGGAAGATGGTGACCATCATGGCGACCAGCGCCTGATTGGTGCAGATGTTGGAGGTGGCCTTTTCGCGGCGAATGTGCTGCTCGCGGGTGGAGAGCGTGAGCACGTAGCCTCGCTTGCCGTCCATGTCTCTGGTCTCGCCTACGATGCGTCCGGGCATCTGCCGCAGGAACTTCTCTTTGCAGGCGATCACGCCACAGTACGGTCCGCCGTAACTCGGAGCGACGCCAAAGGACTGTGCTTCCAGTGAGACGATATCCGCCTCAGCCGGCGGCCTCAAAATGCCCATCGAGACCGCCTCAGCGATGGAGACGATCAGCAGCGCTCCACGGGCATGCGCAAGGGCGGCGATCGCGGCGACATCCTCGACCGTTCCGAAGAAGTTCGGCGACTGAATCATCACACAGGCTGTCTCCTCCGTGACTAAGGCGTCGAGAGCATCCATGTCGACGCGCCCGTTGGGACGATAGCCTACCTCCTCGCTGGGGATCTCCTGATGCTGCGCGTAGGTATGGATCACCTCGCGGTACTCCGGATGCACGGTTCGGGCGATGACCACGCGATCGCGGCTGGTGACGCGCACAGCCATCATCATGGCTTCGGCCGCGCCGGTCGATCCGTCGTACATGGATGCGTTTGCGATCTCCATGCCGGTCAGCTCGCAGATCATCGTCTGAAACTCGAACATTGCCTGCAGGGTGCCCTGCGAGATCTCCGGCTGGTATGGCGTGTAACTGGTCAGAAACTCGCCACGCTGTACCAGCGAGTCGATGATGACCGGGCGGTAGTGCCGGTAGACCCCGGCGCCCAGAAAGCTTGCGTATCCGTCGGCATTGTCTGCTGCAAAGCCCTTGAAACGGTCGAGTATTTCGGATTCGGAGTGCTGACGCGGGATAGCAAGATCGCGCGTTAACCGGTACTCCTCCGGAATAGAGGCGAACAGGCTCTCGATTGAATCGACGCCAATCTCCTTCAGCATCTGTCTTCGGTCCTCTGGCGATTTGGGAAGATAGCGCACTAGTGGCCCGTCTCCTCGCTGACAAACTTTTCGTACTGCTCCGCGGTCAGAAGCGTGTCCAGCTCCGCCGCATTCGTGAGCTGGAGCTTCATCATCCAGGTGTTGTTCGCGTCCGCGTTCACCCGCTCCGGCGCGTCCTTAAGCTCTTCGTTCACTGCGATAACCGTACCGGAGACGGGAGAGTAAAGATCGCTCACTGCCTTCACGCTCTCAACTGACCCGAAGATTTTGCTCGCTTCCAGGGTGTCACCCGGCTTAGGCAGCTCCACAAATACGATGTCTCCCAGCGAGTCCTGCGCATAATGGGTGATGCCCACCGTTCCCGTCGTTCCCTCGACGGAGATCCACTCATGCTCCTTGGTGTACTTGTAGTTGGCGGGATAGGACATCAGAGTCTCCAGAAGAGTTGGGTTGGAATTTCGATTCGGTGCAGCCAGTCTAAATTGCATGCCCGCGGCTAGATGTGCGAAACCCGGGCTAAATGGCTTTTGGAGGCCGCTTATAGAACGGCAGCGCCACAACTCTTGCTTTCACCAATTGTCCACGAATTTCGACGGCGACCACCTCGCCGAGGCCGGCATACTGCACCGGAACATATGCCATCGCGATGTTTTTCTTGAGGAAGGGCGCTGGGGAGCCGCTGGTGATCTGTCCGATCTTCTCGCCGGAGACAGTTGAGACCGGGTATCCGTCCCGCCCAATTCCTCGCTCGATCATCTCCAGTCCGACCAGTTTGCGTTTGGGTCCGCCGCTTGACTCAATTTCCCTGAGGGCAGCCGCACCGACGAACTCCACGCCCTTATCCAGCTTCGCATAGCGCCCGAGCCCCGCCTCAAAGAGATTGATCGTCTCCGATATCTCATGTCCAAAGAGCGCCATCGCTGCCTCTAGCCGCAGAGTATTCCGGGCGCCAAGCCCGCAGGGCATAATCCCAAACTCCGCGCCTGCTTCCAGCACTTCGCCCCAGACGCGCTCGCTGGTGGGCGCATCGGACGGGATATAGATTTCAAATCCGTCCTCACCCGTGTAGCCCGTGCGGGCAATCATCACGTTGTAAAGGCCACACACCTTTCCCCAGGTAAACCAGTAGTTCCGGATCGTGCTCAGGTCCGTGTCCGTCAGCTTCTGGAGTGTCGCCTGTGCCTTGGGACCCTGGATGGCGAGCTGCGTGTAGTAATCCGAATAATCGCTGATGTGCATTCCTGGCAGGGCGCCGACCTGCCGCCGAACCCAGGCCAGGTCCTTCTCACGGGTGCCCGCATTGATCACGAGCAGATAGTCATTCTCACTGAGCTTGTGCACGATCACGTCATCGACGAACGTTCCGTTCTCATACAGCATCGCCGAGTACTGTGCCTGACCCACGGCCAGCCGCGAAACATCGTTCATGCACAGGCGCTGAATCGCCGCCAATGACCCCGGACCGCGGAACTGGATATCTCCCATGTGAGAAACGTCGAACAGACCCACGCCGGTGCGCACCGCCATATGCTCCGCCACCAGGCCGGAGTACTCCACTGGCATGTCCCAACCGCCGAAATCCACCATCTTCGCTTTGTGCGAGCGATGGGTAGTGTTCAAAGCTGTCTTGCGAAGAGTCGCCGTTTCCGTCATTTCTCCACCCTATTCAGCCGTTGGCGCGGCCTCTTCAGTATCGCTCAATGGGGCGGAGCGCTCGAGGGCGCGCCCGGGCTTCGATCCGACTGCGCCTCCAACACCTGGGTCAGTTCGGCCTTGAACCGGGCGTAGGCGGCGTTCGTCGGCTCACCGTCGGTTTGCCAGAGGACCGTCCCTTTCCGGTCCACCAACAGAATGTAGGCATCGTCGGGCTTGTCGTAATGCGCTGCCGTGCGCCACCCCGACTCGTCCTCGAGCACCGGGATGAAGTGCGGACGTTCATCGAACCGAACCGTCGACTGCAATCGCTTGAGAATCATGCCGCGGAGCAGCTTTGGAGCTTTTGCCAGCATCGCCAGCTCGAAGTAGTCCACCTCCTGCGATTTGCCATAGTCCGCCGAGATCAGCCGTCCCCAATTCGCGATCTGTTCCTGCGATGCATGGCTAAACCCAACCACGAGGATGGTGATCTTCGTTTTGAACGCCTCCGGCAACTTCACTTCGGTTCCGGCCAAAGTGGCTCCGTGGGTCGGCGGGATTTCCGCAGTCTGCTGCGCGAACATGGGGATGCACGCGAAGAACAGCGCAACATACCATGCCCATTTTGGCCGTCGGCTCATGGTCGCTATGCTACCTGAGAACTGCCAGTGCCCACTCTTCAGCAGCGCTGCACCCGCCTGTTATTGGCCGCGCTCCCGGCGCCGCGCGCGGAGAAAGCTGCTGATGCTGAAATATCCAAAGACCAACAGCATTGCGGCTCCTCCAAGAAACGGGCGGCGCTGAAATCCCGTCGAGTGCCCACTCCATCCTGCCCGCCACATGGTGTTCGCTCCATAGAGAGCGAAGATGCCAAAGAAGACCCCGGCAATCTCCAGCAGAAGCGCTCCGGTCAGCCGGGCCGCGGGCTTGATGGCCAGATGGTGAAACCGTCTTGCTCCTTCGCCCAGGCCGCGACTCTGCGGTACGGTGCTGGCGACGTTCGGACTTGCCTGTCGCACCGGTGTTGTTTCGGTTGGAGGGTGTGCGACCCCGGCTGGACGCTGTGGCTGATTCGATACCGTACGCGGCGGGCCCTCCGCTCTGGCCGCGTCGACCGCATGAATCAGGGTCTTCGCCGCGGATCTTGCTCCCAGACCGAGCACACGGCCGAATCGTACGGTGTCCATGCCGATAAGTTTACGTGAGTGGACCTAGGTTCGACACCGGTGCAATCTTGGGCAGACTCTCTGCCGCGCGTATGCATCTGACGTTGGTGAGAACAAGGAGCAGCAGCAATGAAACGAGTCATCTGGACAGTCGGCGGCGTCTGTGCCGCAGCAGCAGGAATCATTCTCTGGCAATCGACCCGCACTCCTGAGGTGGAAGAGCTGGCGCATAAGCTGGAAGACGCCTGGGCGGACCATCACACCAGAGTGTGATCCTCTGCGAACGCAATTGCTGCCATTATGGAGCACTGGCAGAAGCGTTGCGGCGTGTCCGACCGCGGCGTATCCTAGGAGTCGAAGGACTCTCCCCCGCAATGCCGTTCCCCTCCCGGGGAATACCCGATGCGGCCAAAATCGCAACGCAAGGGAGCCCGGAGGTGGCATTGAATCAGAAGGTGAGAGCCCTGATCCAGAAGCTCGGCGAGGCAATCCACGAATCTGTCTCCGAATCGGAACACATTGCCGGCGTGGTGAAGAACATTCGTGAGCAGGGGTTTGATGTGATGCTCATGCTTGAGGCGACGATCGGACTCAATGAGGTAGATACCGCCGCGGAAGAAGCTGCCGCCGCCGAGCAGGAGCGGACCGGCGTGTTTACGAGCAACGACCTTTCTTTCCTCAAGTCGCTGCGGATCACGGTTCCCGACGAAGATCTGCCGCCCGATTCGACCGAAGACTCTGCCAGCTAAACCGGGAGAATCCCACCCGAAATTAGTGGCTGCTGCGTCCTTTCCCTTCGCACATTGGAGCTTGTGATCGGTTCCGCAGGCGAGTGGGATTGCTGCTGTCCACAGTTTGCAATCCGTGGATCGCACTTCGTGCATCCCATCTCTTCTAATGCATAACGGGTGTTCCAACCAGCCGCAACCAGAGACAGCGTTCTTGCCGCAGCCAGATGCTGGGCTTTACGGGAGCGGGGCTGGGGTTCTACATTCGTGCTAAGTTGAACCAGCTAATTTGAACCGAGAATTCGAGGGAAGAGGCTCATGAGAGACACACTGGGCGTGTTGCTGGCAGGCGGAGCAGGCGAACGGCTCTTCCCACTCACCCGCGATCGCGCCAAGCCGGCCGTGCCTTTTGCCGGCCAGTACCGCATCATCGATATCACGCTCTCCAACTGCATCAACTCCGACCTCCGCCACGTTTACATCCTGACCCAGTACAAGGCACTGTCGCTTAATCGGCACATCCGCGAGGGCTGGGGACCGGTGGTTGCGAATGAGTTGGGCGAGTTCATTGAAATCCTTCCGCCGATGCAGCGTGTGTCGAAGTCCTGGTATCAGGGCACCGCGGACGCGGTGTATCAGAACATTTACTCCATCGGCTCAGAAGAACCCCGTTACGTGATCATTCTCTCGGGCGATCACATCTACAAGATGAACTACGGGCGGATGCTGGCGCAGCATAAGGAATCCGGCGCGGAGGTGACGCTGGCGACCCTGCCCATCTCGCCCGACGAGGTTTCGCGATTCGGCGTGGTGGAGGTGGCCCGGAACGGAGAGGTTACGGGCTTCGTGGAAAAGCCCAAGAGCACCGATCTGCGCTCGCCGTTCAACAACGAGATGGTGGATGCCTCGATGGGCATTTACCTGTTCAACACGGATATCCTGCTGCCCGAGCTCATTCGCGACGCGGAGGACCCCGATTCCAGTCATGATTTCGGCCACGATGTGCTGCCCAAGCTGCTGGGGCGGTTCAAGATGATGGCCTACAACTTCGTCGACGAGAACAAGAAGAGCGCGCTCTACTGGCGCGATGTGGGGACGCTGGAGGCCTACTTCGAGGCCAACATGGATGTGGCGGGCATCTCGCCGGTTTTCAACCTGTACGACAAGTCCTGGCCGATGCGCACACGGCCTTACCAGTACCCACCAGCGAAGTTCGTCTTTGGCGAGCCAGGCCGCACCGGTATGGCGATCAACTCGGTGGTTTCGGCCGGATGCATTGTTTCCGGGTCGGTGGTGCGGAATTCGGTGCTTTCGCAGGACGTGCGCGTGAACTCGTACGCCGACGTCGACTCGTCGATCATCTTTGCGCATGGCAACATCGGCCGCCATTGCCGGATTCGGCACGCAATCATCGACCGCGACGTCCACATCCCGGACGGAACGGTGATCGGATACGACCAGAACGAGGACCGCAAGAACTACTTCGTCTCCGAGAGCGGCATCACAGTCGTGACCCGGGATTATTCGGTTTATGAGAATCCGGTCAGCGCCGAGTTCCTACAGCAGGGCGGCCAGTAGGATCGCCCCGTAGGGGTACCCCCCCGGGGGGTATCTTGGGAGTAAGTTGCCTGCATTGAGTATGTTGCCGGCCGGACATGCCGGTAAAGTCTTGAAACTACTCTGGTTACAGCTAAAATCGTCCACCCAAAGGGGTTAGGAGCCGTTAGATTGTCGAAGAGCTGTGCGGTTCGAGGACAAGGGCCAGGCGCTGAGCCTCGCTCCTTTTGGATTGGTCCCTATTCTTATTGTACTTGGCGTGTCAATGATTTGGCCTTTGGAGCGGCCCTAAGTAGCTGATTCGATGGAGCAAAAATCATGGACGAGTAAGCAGGGCGCCCGACTTCGGGCTACGCGGCTCGGAGTGCAGACCGCGTAGCCGAAAGATAACGAACCGAAACGATTCCTGCCTATTTCGCCTTCGCTAACTCTGCAACGACCTCGGCAATCTTATCGAGGATCTGGTTCCAACCCTCCAGTTGACCGCTGTCCTTTGCACTCTCCATGGGTTCGTTGCCGATGAAAGTGAGTTTGGTTTGGCCGTTTGCTAGATCCTCGAAAAGAGTCACGTCGTGCGCACCTTCGATTGCCTCGTGATCGATGCCTAGTTGCGCAGCCTCAATCTTGTTTCCTTCCGAGTCGGAAAAGTACATGGAGGAAACGATCCGCTCGTACGGAACGATCTCGTGGTATTCCCCGGCATTCCAGAACTCC
>Ga0207667_10005428_pt1 | contig 15544 bp, 14 predicted proteins | sample KBSCornC52_FD_184301 | JGI IMG/M metagenome (GOLD analysis project Ga0207667, IMG submission 184301) | Corn rhizosphere microbial communities from Kellogg Biological Station, Michigan, USA - KBS Corn C5-2 (SPAdes) (version 2) | ecosystem: Host-associated > Plants > Roots > Rhizosphere > Soil ... | reverse complement strand
ATGCGCCGGCGCTTCCAGATGATCTTCCAGGACCCGTACGCGAGCCTGAACCCGCGCTGGCGCGTGCGCGACATCGTGGCCGAGCCCATGCGCCAGCACCGGCTCGCCTCGGACGACCGCACGATGAGGAGCCGCGTGGACGAGCTCCTGGTACAGGTGGGGCTCACCGCGCGCGACGGCGAGAAGTATCCGCACGAGTTCTCCGGCGGCCAGCGCCAGCGCGTCTCGATCGCCCGCGCCCTTTCCTCGCGCCCGGAATTCCTCGTGTGCGACGAGCCCACGAGCGCGCTCGACGTCTCCGTGCAGGCGCAGATCCTGAACCTCATGCGCGACCTGCAGCGCACGCATGGCCTCACCTACCTCTTCATCTCGCACAACCTCGCCGTGGTCTCCCACATCTCGACCACGGTGGGCGTCATGTACCTCGGCCGGATCGTCGAGATCGCGCCCACCCGCACGCTCTTCGCGCGGCCCCTGCATCCGTACACGCGGATGCTGGAGAGCGCGATCCCGGACATCGAGATGTCGGGGAAGGCCCGCACGCCGGTGGCGGGCGAGGTGCCCAACCCCCTCGATCCGCCCTCCGGCTGCACCTTCAATCCCCGCTGTCCGCACGCCCGCGACAAGTGCCGCCAGGAGCGCCCGGCCCTCCTCCCGTTCGAGGGCGCCCGGGTCGCCTGCCACGGCATCCACGACGGCTGGATCCCCGCCCGGATTATTCCCGAAGCCGCGTGACATTTGTAAGGGTGCGGCGCGTTGACGCGACGCCACCCCCTCTGTAGCCTCGGGCCGTCCGTTTCCATGGGGGGCATCCGGATCCATGCAGGCGCGGGGCTTCTCGCTCGTCGAAATGATCATCGTCCTGGCGATCGGCGGGATCATCATCGCGATCGCGACGCCGGCCCTCCAGGCGTACATGTACCGCAGCCGGGTGGCCCAGGCCGTGGTCGAGATCGGCGACATGTCGGCCGCGATCCGCCAGAAGGCGAAGTCCACCGGCACGCTCCCCGATTCCCTCGACGCGGCGGGTTTCACGGGCAAGGCGGACCCGTGGGGCTTTCCGTACCAATACGTGAACCTCGCGGACAACAAGGGAAACGGCACCGCGCGCAAGGACAAGAAGCTCGCACCCCTCAACTCGGACTTCGATCTCTACAGCGTCGGCGGGGACGGTGAGACCAACGCCTCCCTCGCGAATCCCGTGAGCCGCGACGACGTCGTCCGCGCGCGCGACGGCGGCTTCATCGGGCTCGCCTCGGACTTCGACCCGTGAGGACCGCCCTCCCCAGCCGGCAGTCCGGCCACGTCGCGCGCCGGCTCTTCATGCTCTTCGTGCTCTCGGCGTTCGTGCCGCTCGCGTTGATCGCGGCGCTCTCGCTGAACGAGGTGAGGAGCCTCCTCCTGCAGCAGGGCGAGCAGCGGCTCGCCGCGACGGCCAAGACCTACGGCATGACCCTCTACGAGCGGCTCCTCGTGGCGGCGGACCTCGCGATCTCGCGCGGCGAGCGTCCGAGCCGCGAGATCTCGGCCGAAGGGCTCGCGCACCGCACGTTCGAGTGGATGGCCGTGATCGACCGCTCGGGATCGGTCGTCCCGATCGTGGGCGAGCCGCGGCCCGAGCCGCTGGCCGCCGAATCGCTCGAGCGGGTCGCGGCGGGAAAGCCCGCGGTCTTCGCTTCGACCCGGGGAGCAACGCACGTGCTCCTCGCCGTCGCCACCGCGCCGGGCGCCGTGGTGATGGGAGAGCTGCAACCGGAGTTCCTGTGGGGCACCAACGACGAGCTTCCGACCGAGACGGACTTCTGCGTCTTCGACGAATCGTCCCGCGCGGCCCTGCACTGCAACGCGAAGCTCGATCCGGACGTGGTCCGGGGCATGCTCGCGGCGCAAAGCTCGAGCCTGAGGACCGCGAGCTGGCAGCGCGGGGGCGAGACCTACCACGGCATCGCGTGGGCCCAGTTCATGCGCGCGGGCTTCGGCACCGCGGACTGGGTGGTGGTCGCGAGCCAGCCGGAGCGCTTCCAGCTCGCCCGCGCGGTCGCCTTCGGCCGGCTCTACATCCCGGTGGTGGTCTTGGCCCTCCTCCTCGTGATCTGGATCAGCGTGCGGCAGGCGGGGCACATCGTGAAGCCGCTCGCGCGCCTCGCCGAGCGCGCCCGCGGCATGGAGAAGAACGACTTCCGCACGCGGCTCGATATCCGCACCGACGACGAGTTCGGCGAGCTCGCGACCGCCTTCGACAACATGTCCGGCAAGCTCGGACGGCAGTTCGCCTCCCTCCAGGCGCTCTCGGAGATCGATCGCCTGATCCTGTCCACCGTCGACAGCGCCCAGGTGATCCGCACCGTGCTCCACCGCCTCGCGGGTGCCGTGCGTGCGGACGCGGTCACCGTGACGCTCCTCGAGCACGACAACGCCGACCACGCGCGCACGTACTTCCGCACGTCCGAGGGGGATGCCAGCCTCGAGATGGCGCGCCACGACATCCACGGCGGCGATCGCGGCATGCTCGAGGGCACGCCCGGCGGCCAATGGGTGAAGCTCACGGGAACGGCGCCCGCCTACCTCGAGCGGCTGGTCCAGGTGGGGGCGACCACCGCGTACGTCCAGCCGGTCGTCTGGCGCGGGACGCTCTGCGGCGCGCTGGCGCTGGGCTATTGCGGGGAATCGTCCCTGGACGAGGACGAGCGCCAGCACGCGCGCGAGCTCGCGGACCGGGTCGCGGTCGCCGTCTCCTCGGCCTGGCGCGACGAGCAGCTCTACGTGCAGGCCCACTTCGATCCGCTCACGGGGCTGCCGAACCGCCTCCTCTTCAAGGACCGCCTGGGGCAGGAGATCGCGCGCAGCCAGCGGGAGTCGCTGCGCTTCGGGCTCCTCTTCGTGGACCTCGACCACTTCAAGACGGTGAACGACAGCTTCGGGCACACGACCGGCGACGGGGTGCTCCGCGAGACGGCGCGGCGGATCTCGCGCTGCATCCGCACGACCGACACGGTGGCGCGCCTGGGCGGCGACGAGTTCACGGTGATGGTCACGAACCTGCAGCACCCGCAGGAGGCGTGGCTCATCGCGGAGAGCATCGTGGAGGCGCTCTCGCGCGAGTACACGGTGAACGGCCAGCAATGCTTCCTCAGCGCCAGCGTGGGGATCGCCTCCTATCCGGGCGACGGCGCTTCGGCCGAGGAGCTCCTGAAGAGCGCGGACACCGCGATGTACCGGGCGAAGGCGGGCGGGCGCTCGCAGGCCGTGTACTTCGAGGAACGCATGAACGCGGAGGCGGTCGCGCGCCTCACGCTCGATCGCGACCTTCGCGTCGCGATCGAGCGCGGGGAGCTGGAGCTTCACTACCAGCCGAAGATGGACCTTCGCTCGGGCGTCATCGTGGCGGCCGAGGCGCTGGTGCGCTGGCGCCATCCCGGCCTGGGCCTCATCTCGCCGGACCGCTTCATCCCGCTCGCGGAGGAATCCGGCTACATCGAGCAGGTGGGCCACTGGACGCTCGCCGAGGCGTGCTCGCAGATGCGCCGGTGGCGCGAGAAGGGCTTCGCGCTGGAGAGCGTGTCCGTGAACGTCTCGCCGCGCCAGTTCCGCCGCCGGGGACTCCTGGAGTTCATCCGCGACAACGTGGCGGCCGCGGGGCTCCCCAGCGAATGCATCGGGATCGAGATCACGGAGGGTCTGCTCATGGAGCGCGGCGAGGCCGTGGAGAAGCTCCTCCACCGCCTGAGCGCCATGGGGCACCGCATCGCGCTGGACGACTTCGGCACCGGCTTCTCGTCGATGGCCTACCTCAAGCGCTTCCCGGTGCGCGAGATCAAGATCGACCGCGTGTTCATCGAGGGGCTGGGCCAGGGCGCGGATTCGGAGGCGATCGTGGCGGCGATCATCGCGATGTCGCACGCGCTGGGCAAGATCGTGGTGGCCGAGGGCGTGGAGACGGCCGAGCAGCTCTCGCTCCTCGAGGGCATGGACTGCGACCAGATCCAGGGCTTCCTCATCTCCCCCGCGGTGCCGGGCGCGGACTTCGAGCGCCTCGTGGTCGAGCGGGCCGCCGCCGCGGCCGCGGCCTGACGACGGCTAGGGCGCGGACGTCCCGCCGGCCAAGGGATTGCGGAACGCGGCCGCCACGAGCCAGCCGAAGGCCGCGCTCACGAGCGCCGCCGCGACGATGTCCACGAAGAACTGCCCGTCGCCCGCGAGGAGCCGCGGCACGAGCGCCGAGGGCGGCGCGGCGATGGTGCTCGTCGTGGCGCCGGCGACGAAGGCGAGGAGCGCCGCCCCGCCCGCACGGCGCAGCCCGCGCGCGCGGCCGGCGATCGCGAGCGCGAAGGTGAAGCACGCGCTCGCAACCAGGACCTCGACCACGTCGAGGAGCACGTAGCGCATCGAGAACATGCCCGCGGAATCCGGCGCCGAGGTGTTGAGCGTCTCCCCGGCGGCGAACCACCAGACCGCCTGCGCGACGAGAAAGCCCACGAAGAAGCTCACGATCGCGTTTCGCATCGCACCCTGCTCCATGGCTTGCCTTCCCTTTTTTCGAGTGTCGCCATCATAAGCCGCCCGGCCTCCGCATCAAAGTCCCCGTTTGGGCTGAACCGGCGGTTGACCCCGGCCCTCCCGCCCCGCGACAATTCCGGATGGCCGACGATCCGGGAAAGCGCAGCCCCCGCACGCTCACCGCGCAGGGCATGGGGCGGGTCGCGCCCCCGCACGGCGACGTGGTGCCCCCGATCCACGTCTCCACCACGTACGAGCGGGCCGGGGACGGAAGCTACCCCGGCGGCCGGGTCTACTCCCGGGCGGACAATCCCACCTACGACGCGCCGGAAGCGGTCCTCGCGGCCCTCGAGGGCGCCGCCGGAGCCCTCCTCTTCGCCTCGGGACAGGCCGCGGCGTACGCCATCTTCCAGGCCCTGGCCCCCGGCGACCGCGTGCTCGCACCCCGGAACATGTACTGGGGCCTGCGCAACTGGCTCACCGGCCCCATGGCCGCCTGGGGACTGGAGGTCGAGCTCTACGAGAACACCTCGCTCGACGACCTCCGTGCGCGCGTCCGGGCGGCGCCCACGCGCCTCGTCTGGATCGAGACGCCCGCGAATCCCACGTGGGACGTGACGGACATCGCCGCGGCGAGCGCGATCGCGAAGGAAGGCGGGGCCGCCGTGGCGGTCGATTCCACGTGCGCGACGCCCGTCCTCACGCAGCCGATCGCGCTGGGCGCGGACCTGGTCATGCATTCGGCGACCAAGTACCTGAACGGGCACTCGGACGTGATCGCGGGGGCGCTCGCCGCGGCGCGCGACGACGCGCTCTGGCAGCGCATCCGCCAGGTGCGCGCGAGCGGCGGCGCGGTCCCGGGGCCCTTCGAGGCGTGGCTCCTCGCGCGCGGCATGCGCACACTCCACCTGCGCGTGGAGGCGGCGTGCGCCAACGCGATGGCGATCGCGCAGCGCCTGGAGGGCCACCCGCGCCTCTCGCACGTGCTCTATCCCGGGCTCGAGCGGCATCCGGGCCACGCGATCGCCGCGAAGCAGATGCGCGGCGGCTTCGGCGCCATGATGTCGCTCCGCGTGAAGGGGGGCGAGGCGGCCGCGAAGGCGTTCGCCGCGAAGCTCGAGGTCTTCAAGCGCGCGACCTCGCTGGGAAGCGTGGAGAGCCTCGCGGAGCATCGCGCGAGCGTCGAGGGGCCGAACACGACCTGCCCGCCGGACCTGGTGCGCCTGTCCATCGGCATCGAGGACCGGGAGGACCTGGCCTCGGACCTCGAGCGGGCGTTGGGCTAGCCGATGCCCTCGGCGGGGAACCTCTTCGCTTCGCTCGCTTTCGGGGTGATCGGCATGGGCGCCTTCGCGTACGGGAAGAAGATCGCCGGGTGGCGGGCGATGTCCCTGGGCGTGGCCCTCATGGTCTTCCCGTATTTCATCGATCCCACGTGGCTCCTCTACGCCATCGGCGCGGGGCTCACGGCGGCGCTCTTCGTCTTCCGGGACCCGTAGCCCACCCCACCCCGTATAATCGCGCGCGTGCTGTTCAACTCGTACGCGTTCGTCCTCGCTTTCCTGCCGGTCGTGGTCCTGGGCTACTTCGCCATCGCCCGGCTCTCGGCGCGGGGCGCCAACGCCTTCCTCGCCGCCGCGTCCCTCTTCTTCTACGCGTGGTGGAAGCTCGACTTCCTCTGGATCCTGTTGGCCTCCGTCGCGGTGAACTACGCCGTGGGCCACCGGCTCTCGCGCGACGCCGCCGCGGGCGTGGGAGGCAAGGCCGCGCTCGCCGCGGGCGTCCTCTTCAACCTGGGACTCCTCGGCTACTTCAAGTACGCGGACTTCTTCATCGAGAACGTGAACGCGGTGGCCGGGGCGCACATTCCGCTCCTGCGCGTGGCGCTCCCGCTGGGGATCAGCTTCTTCACGTTCACGCAGATCGCCTACCTCGTGGACGCGTGGAAGGGAAAGGCCGCCGAGTACAGCGCGACCAACTACCTCCTCTTCGTGACCTTCTTCCCCCACCTCCTCGCGGGCCCCATCATCCACCACCGCGAGATGATGCCGCAGTTCGCGGACCCGAAGTTGAAGCGCGTGGACTGGGACAACGTCGCGCGCGGGCTGGCACTCTTCGCCCTGGGCCTCGCGAAGAAGGTGCTCGTGGCCGACACGCTGGCCCCGTGGGCGAACGGCGGCTTCGCGCAGGCCCACGCGCTCACCTTCGCCGACGCCTGGATCGCGATGCTCGCCTACGTGATGCAGCTCGTCTTCGACTTCAGCGGCTACACGGATATGGCGCTCGGGGTGGCGCTGATGCTGAACATCCGGCTCCCCGTGAACTTCGACTCGCCCTACCGCTCGGCGGACATCCAGGAGTTCTGGCGGCGCTGGCACATCACGCTCTCGCGGTTCCTGCGCGACTACGTCTACATCCCGCTGGGCGGCAACCGCGGGGGAGAAGCGCGCATGCTGGCGCTCTTCGTGGCGACCTTCGCGATCGGCGGCTTCTGGCACGGCGCGGCGTGGACCTACGTGATCTGGGGGACGATGCACGGCGTGGCGCTGGTGGTCCTCCACTTCTGGCGAAAGCTCCGGCGCCCCCTCCCGCGGCCGGTCGCGATCGCGACGACCTTCGTCTTCGTGAGCGCGGCCCTCGTGGTCTTCCGGGCGCCCACGCTCGCCGACGCGGGGGCCATCCTCGCCTCGGTCTTCGGGATGCACGGGTTCGCCCTCTCGCTCACGGTGCCGCAATGGGCGGGGCTCGCGCACCCGGTCTCCTCCGTGGAAAAGGCGGCGGAGCTGGGCACGCTCGCCGTCTTCGCGATGGCGCTCGTCCTCACCTTCACGCCGCGCAATTCCACCGACGTCGCGCGATCCTTCCGCCTCGACGGCCGGATGCCGCGCTACGCGTTCGGGGCGCTCCTCGCCGCGGGCCTCGTGTTCATCGAGAACGCGAGCGAGTTCATCTACTTCATCTTCTGAGATGGCACGCCGCTTCGCCGTGGGGCTCCTCGCCGTCGCGCTCGCGCTCGCCGCGGCCGTGTGCGTCCTGAATGCGTGGGTCGATCCTTTCCAGCACTATCGCGCGGCCCAGCGCTTTCCTCCCCGCTTCTACAACGCGTGGCAGCGCTACGAGAACCCGGGCATCGCGCGGCATTACGACTACGACCGGATCATCACCGGCTCCTCGCTCATGGAATGCATCGTCCCCGAGGACGTGGACCGCGCGATGGGCGGGAAGACCGTGAACCTCTCCGTCTCCGCCCAGACCGCCTACGACGCGGGCGAGCTCCTGCGCGTGGCGCTCGCGACGGGGAAGCCGAAGCAGGTCATCATGAACCTCGACTACAACGCGTTCTCCGGGCCCCCGGACCGTAGCGGCTTCACCGAGCCCTTTCCGACCTATCTCTACGACGACCGGCTCTGGAACGACGTCCCATACCTCCTCGGCGTGGAGACCACGAGGAAGTCCCTGGAGACCCTCGCAGGCCTCCACTGGTCGCGCTTCAACACCGATCCCCAGCGCATGTGGTACTGGGGCTGGGAGCACCAGTTCTTCGCGGCGAAGGCGGTCCAGGGACTCGATCCCGCGAACCTGAACGCGCGCTTCCACCAGCCGGCGCGCACGCTCGCGGGGATGCAGGCGAGCTTCGAGGCGAACCTGGCACCCCTGATCGAGCGCCATCGCGACGTGCGCTTCACCTTCGTCTACGCGCCGTACTCGATCCTCGTGTGGTCGGACTTCCGGCAGCGCGGGCAGGTCGAGGTGACGCTCGCCTTCCGCGATTGGCTCTTCGAGCGCACGCGGCGCGACCCGAACGTCGAATTCTTCGATTTCCAGGCGGAGCCCGCGCTGGTGACGGACCTCGATTACTTCACGGACATCTACCACTACTCGCCCAAGGTCTCGAAGGCGATGGTGGAAGCGATCGCGCAGGGCCGCTACCGGTTGACCCGCGAGACGCTCGCCCGGAACGACGCGTGGCTGCGGAAAGCCGCCGCGGAGACCGATCCCGCCGCCGTGATCGCCGAAGCGCGCGCCCGTCCGTCCCCCGGGATCCCGGACGGGAAGGAATTCATCCCGCCGGGCGGCTACGCCCAGGCGCAATGAGCCGCGAGCGATGAGCGCACCCGGCGTGCCGTTCGAGGAAGCCCTTTCCATCTTCGACGCCGGAAACGCGAAGCCCTATGCCGAGGCGCTCTTCCGCGCGAGCTTCGATGCGCCGTTCCCCGTGCCGCGCGAGAACTGCGGCCTCGCGATTCCCACGCCCCCGGAGAACTGGCGGCAATACGTCGCGCGCTACCGCTGGCCGGACGGCACGGAGGAGACGGTGGGCTTCTGCAACTGGATCAAGTACCGCGACGTGTACCTCGAGGGCGGCATGTGCGTCGACAAGACGTTCTACCGGCGCATGCCGCGCGAGCATTTCGCGCAGTGCCGGGCGCGGGGCGGCATCGCGCAGATGATGATGGAGGCCGCCGCGCGCGAGCTCACGGACTGCAAGGCCTGGTTCGGGTATTGCGGCGATGCGAAGGCGCTGGCGGTGGACCTGCGCGCGGGCTACGTGCAGACGCGCCATCCGCACCTCATCGTGAAATGGTTCCGCGAGCTTCCGCCCGCCGAGCGCGAGGCGCTCGTCGAGTCGATCGCCGCCATCGGGCCGTTCTAGGAGCGTCGGTCCTTGAAGATTCCCGTCTTCGCCTACCATTCGATGAACGTGCACGGGAACGACTACGCGACGAACGACCACGCGGCCCTCGCGGCCGACCTCGAGCACCTCACCGCGGAGGGCTTCGAGATCCGGTCGCTCCACCGGATCGTGGAGGCGCTGCGAAGCGACCCGGAGAGCCTCGAGGGGCGCCGCATCGCGGGCTTGAGCTGCGACGACGGGCCGGACTTCGACTACCGCGACCTCGACCATCCGGCGTGGGGGGCGCAGCGCAGCGTCCTCAACATCCTGCGCGACTTCCGCGAGCGCCATCCCCGCGCGCAGCCCGCGCTCCACATCACCGCCTTCGCGATCGTCTCGCCGCAGGCGCGCGCGGCGCTCGACCGGACCTGCATGGTGGGCCGCGGGTGGTGGAACGACGACTGGTGGGCCCCCGCGGCGGCGACGGGCCTCATGGGCATCGGCAACCATAGCTGGGACCACAACCACGAATCCCTCGCCGATCCCGCGCGGCCGGACGAGCGGCGCGGCACGTTCCTTTCCATCGACACGATCGACCGCGCCGAGCGCCAGGTCGCGCAGGCGGACCGGTACCTGCGCGCGAAGGCGCCGAACCCTTCCGCGGCACTCTTCGCATACCCGTACGGGGAGGCGAACGCGTTTCTCGCCGAGCGCTACCTGCCTGAGTATTCCGCGCGCACCGCCCCGGGCGGCGGCCTTCGCGCCGCGTTCACCACCCAGTCCGATTACGTCTCCCGCGGCTCCGACCCGTGGCGGCTGCCGCGCTTCACCTGCGGGCACGACTGGAAATCGCCCGCGGCGCTGCAGCGCATCCTGGAGGGGGCGGTGGGGTGATCAGAAGGGCGCCACGCGCATCACGCGCTCGGCGATGAGCCGGCGGACGTCCGGCGGCAGGTCGCGCCGCCAGTAGGCATACAGGTTCTCGAGGTGCGTGCGGACGTAGCCCACCCGCTCGTTCACCTCGATCGAGCGGCGGTCCCCGATGTACGCGAACACCGCCGCGGAATCGGGCAGCGCGAGGATGCCCTGCTTCATGAGGTGCTCGCCGATCGAGCGGCACGGGGCGAGCTCCTGCAGGTGCGCCGCGGGAATCTCGCTGTAGAGCGCGCGGTCCACCACCAGCCCGCCGGCGAGGTGCACCGACTCGAAGGCGCTGAAATGCACATATCCCGCGACGCGGAAGGTGCCTTCTTCCGTCCGGTAGAGCGAGACGAAGTGCCGCGGGTGCGCCGGCAGGTCCTGCCCGAACACGCGGCGGAAAAGGCCGCCCGCGAGATATTCCGCGTGGTCGGTTTCCACGACGAGAAAGCGGCCCATGGCCTTGGCCTCCGGGGATGTCATGGCGACCCCGCGACGAGCGCCTCGAGCGCGTCCGGCGAGCGCCAATCGTGCCCGCATACGAGGCGCGGGATGCGCCAGATCGAATCGTCCGGCGCGATCGCCCGGCCCTCGACCGCGAACGCCGCCGCCATCCCGTGCTCCGATCGGCGCCCGGGCAGGTAATCCTCCGCGAGATAGCGATTCACGTGCCCGAACGGGTAGGCGAAGAACCGGCAGCGTCCGCGCGTGCGCGACCGGATGTAGGCCGCCGCCTGCCGGATCTCGCGGTCGGCGTCGTCGTACGTCTCCACGCGCGAGAAATCGTCGCGCGCGTCCGTGCAGACCGCCACGCGCTCGACCGCATGGTGCACGTGGTCCCAGCTGTGGTTGCCGATCGCCATGAGGCCGGAGTCGATGGCGTCGTTCCACCATGTGTCCGCGAGCCAACCGGGAATGTCCGCGTAGCCGCACTCGTCCGCGCGCTCCATCGCACGGCGCGCCTCGGGCGAGGCGATCACGAAGCTCGTCGCGTGAAGATCCGGCTGCGCGCCGGACCCCGCCTCGGCGCGGAAGTCGCGGAGGATATTGAGGAAGCTTCGCTGCGGGCCGAAGGCGCGGTGGTCGAAGTCGGCGTAATCGAAGCAAGGCCCGTCGTCGAAGGTGAGGCCCACCTCGATGCCGTCGCCCGGAAGCCCCTCCAGCAAGGCCTCCACGATGCGCTCGAGCGGCACGATGCGCGCGCCGCACCGCGCGATCGCGCGCAGGTCCGAGGCGAGCGCGACGTGGTCGTTCGACCCGTACGCGGCGCCCGCGATATTGTGCGAGTGGTACGTGAGCACCACAGCCCTCATGCCGTCCGCTCCCCGCCGGTACCGGACCGGCGCCGCAATGGTAGCCTGTCGCCGACACGCGGGGAACCCGCGCCCGCGCTCCCTCCATGAAGAACGCCGATCCGCGCCCCGTCGCGCCCGCGCTCCTTTCCCGCCCGGCGGCGGCGATCGTGATCGCCTTCCTGATGGCCGCGTACGTCGCGGGATACGCCTGGGGCGCCCCGAACACGGATACCGCCGACGAGCTCTGGCATGCGCTGCGCATCCGCGACGGGATCGCCTACCCGCTGGAGGGCCCTTACCTCGGCGGGGCGATCCACCTGGGCCCCGCGTGGTTCTATCTCGTGGCGCTCCCGCTCTGGGTCTCCCGGAGCTGGCTCGCCGCCTCGCTCTTCATCGGCCTCGTGTGCGCGCTCAAGTTCCCGCTCGCCTGCCATTGCGGCCGGCGGCTCCTCGACCGCGACTTCGGCGTGCTCTGGGCGGCGGCGATGTTCGTTCCCGGGTGGAGCAGCGTCGAGGAGCTGGTCTTCCTCAATCCGAACGCGGTCGCGACGGCGACGCTCGCGGTCCTCGCGCTCTGCCTTCGGGGCATGGCGACCGGAATGGGGCCGGCCGGATTCGCGACGCTGGGGCTCGCGATGGCCCTCGCGATCCACGTCCATCCGACGGCGATCCCCATCTTCCTCGCCGCGGTCCCGCTCGTGCTGCGCATCCGGCGCCGCTCCGATATCGCCATGCGCGCGCTCGTGCCGCTCGCCCTGGGGTTCGCCGTCCCCTTCCTGCCCTACGCGGAGAGCCAGGCCGCGCACGGGTTTCCCGATTGGGGGAGTGCCAGCGCCTACATGGCGGGCCAGGTGTCCCTCGCCAACATCGTGAACGCGCCCTCGGTGATCGCGAACGACGTGCTGGCGGGGCCCGCTGCGATCGCGCGGTTCATCCTCGGGTGGGACGCCGCGACCGCGCAGGAGCTTGGCGTCGCGATGGCCGCGGCCGCGGTGGCCTCGATCCTGGCGCTGGCCGTCCGGCGCGCGCGGTGCGTCTTCCTGGGATTCGTCGCCGCGCTCGCTCTTTTCGCCGCGTGGATCGCGTGCATGCGCCCCACCACGCCGGTCCAGTTCGCGTGGGTGATGAACCCCGTGGTGGGCGGCCTCATGGCCCTGGGACTCTGGGCCCTTGCGCGCGTGCCGGCCGTCCGGCCGATCGTGTTCGCGGGGGCGGCGGCGAGCATCGCGTTCAACGTCGTGGTCGTCCGCGCGATGGCGCTCACGGTGCGCGAAGGCGAGGGAGCGCTCCCGTCGCGCATCCTGGACATCAAGGGCGCGATTGCCCCGGGGGTCTATCGCGACGTGTGGTTCCCGGCGCTCAGCCATGGCGAGCTCGGGCGCGAGCTCTGCTCCGCGGGAAGCGGGGCAAGCCTTCACGGCCACCTCGCGTACGTGGTGGACAAGGACCTCGGGCTGGACGCCCTCTTCGCATGCGACGGCCGCCCGCGGCTCGTATTGGCCGGCTCGCGGCCGGGCGCGCACTGGCTGGGCATGACGCGGGCGTTCTGGAAGGCGCTCGGCGCCGCGCCCGATTGCCGGATCGGGTCCCTCGGCCTCACCGCGCGCGCGACACCGCTGGGGACTCGCGAAGGAATCGCCATCGCCGACGGATCGACATACCTGCCGCGTCCCGCGGCGCGACGCCCTCCCCACGATATGGCGATCGAGGCGCGGGTTCCACGGACGAGCGCGGTCCTCGTCACGAACGTGCTGGGTGGCTACGAGTCCTTCGAGATCGTCGGCGCGCGAGTCGACGGCGCACCGGTCGCCCCGGTCGCTCGGAACGACCTTTCCGCGCTCTACCGCACGCCCGGCGGCGACGGCGATGCGGCGTGGAGCTTCACGGTGCGCACCACGAACCGGGACGCCGTGGACGCGGTCGCGATCGATCTCCGGGGACGTCCGGCGGGCTGCCTCAGCGGCCGAGCCCCCGGCTCATGATCACGGCGGCCAACGGGATCAGGGCCGCGAGGTGCACCTCGATCATGACCAGGCGGCGGACGCGCCGGCGCTCCGCGTCGGGCACCGTCCATGCCGGATCGCGCTCGAACATGCGCCGCCAGCGGATGAAGCCGAGCGTGGGCCCCACCGAGATCACGCCCACGGCGACGAAGAGTGCCAGCTTCACATAGAGCGGCCAGCTCGAAAGGTAGAAATCGGGCCCCTTCGCCCCCCACACGAGCCGCGAGAACCCGGTGACGAGCGTCGCGAGCGCCGAGCCGAAGAACCAGAGGTCGACGCGGCCCAGGAGCCGCACCGCCGGGGCGTCCAGCGCCCCGCGCATCATCATCGTCTCGACCACCAGGAACGAGAAGAGCAGGAAGATCGCGGTGAAGTGGAGGTAGGCGAGGATCGCGTCGAGCCACATCTTCAGCGTCTCCCGGCGAGGAAGCGGCGCAGCCGCTCGACCGCTTCCTCGAGGCGTTCCACGGGCTGCGTATAGGCGATGCGGACGTGGCGCTCCGGCGCGTTCGCGCCGAAGTCCTTGCCCGGCGTGATCGCCACACCCGCCTCCACCAGCACCTCGCGGGCGAAGGCGAAGCTGTCCGCCGTGAGCCGCGAGCAGTCGGCGTAGATGTAGAAGGCGCCCTGGGGCACGACCGGCACGCCGAAACCCAGCGACTCGAGCGCAGGGACGAGGAAGGTCCGGCGGCGATCGAGCTCGGCCCGGCGCTCCTCGAGGATCGCGATCGTCGCGGGCTCGAAGCAGGCGAGCGCCGCGTGCTGCGCCACGGTCGAGGGCGAGATGAAGAGGTTCTGCGCGAGCACCTCGATCCGGCGGACGAGCTCCGGCGGCGCCACCATCCAGCCCAGCCGCCAACCCGTCATCTGGAAGTACTTCGAGAAGCTGTTGATCACGACCACGTCCTCGCCCCCCTCCACGGCGGTGCGCGCGTCGAGCCCGTAGGTGAGCCCATGGTAGATCTCGTCCGCGAGGAGCGTGCCGCCCTTCTCGCGCGCGAGGGCCGCGAGCCCCTGGACCTCGGCGGGCGTCACCAGCGTGCCGGTCGGGTTCGACGGGCTCGCCACCATCGCCATGCGCGTGGCGGCGCCCCAGTGGCGCCGTGCGAGCTCCGGTGTGAGCTGGTAGCGGCTTTCCGGACCGACCGGCACCGCCCGCGGCACCACCCCCAGCGTGCGCGCGAAATGCCGGTTGCACGGATAGCCGGGATCGGCGAGGAGCACCTCGTCGCCCGGGTCGAGCAGCACACCGAAGGCGAGGAGGAGCGCCGCGCTCGATCCCGCCGTCACGATGACGCGGCTCGCGGGCACCTCCACGCGGTAGCGCTCCGCGTAGAAGCGCGCGATCGCTTCGCGGAGCGCCGCCAGGCCCAGCGCGGACGTGTAGAACATGGGCTCGGTGTCCAGCGCGCGCTTCGCGGCCTCGACCACCGTGCGCGGCGTGCGGAAGTCCGGCTCGCCGATCTCCAGGTGCACGACGTCGCGCCCCCGCGCCTCGACCTCGCGCGCGAGCGTCTGGATCTCCATCACCTCGAAGGGCGCGATGTGCGCCATCCGGGCGGCCACGCGCAGGCGCTGGGCGAGATCGTTCATGAGGGCATTGTACGAAAAACCTTCCATCGTTCCCGCGGAGGCGGGAACCCACATGGATTCCCGCCTTCGCGGGAATGACGTATCAGGTCCGTCAACGCAGGTGCTCGTCGCGGAATTTCGCGAGGCGCTTGGCGGAGACCGGGAACGGCGTGCGCAGCTCCTGCGCGAAGAGCGACACGCGCAGCTCCTCGATGAGCCACCGGTATTCCTCCAGCCGGGGGCTCGCGCGCTCGGCTTGCGCGGCGGCCTCCGCCCGGGCCGCGTAATCGTCCCAGAGCCCCTGCACCGAAGCGGCGTGCTTCGCGTCGCGCTCCGGGCTCGCGCGGTATTTCTCGAGCCGCAGCGCGTAGCCGCGCAGGTACCGCGGGATGTGCTCCAGCCGCTCCCAGGGCGTGCGCGCGACGAAGCCGGGGTAGACCATGCGGTCGCGTTGCGCCTTCACCTCCTGCGTGATCCGGCCCAGCGCTCCGGAACGGGCGAGAACCTGCCCCAGCTCCTGCGCGGCATCCGCGATGGCGGCGGCGTAGCGGACCGCGGCCTCGGTCACGGCCGGAAGCCGCGCCTTCGCGCGCTTCTTCTGCTCGTCGAAGGCCTTCCGGTCGCGGGGCGGCTCGTCCTCGCCG
>Ga0207667_10005425_pt1 | contig 15550 bp, 13 predicted proteins | sample KBSCornC52_FD_184301 | JGI IMG/M metagenome (GOLD analysis project Ga0207667, IMG submission 184301) | Corn rhizosphere microbial communities from Kellogg Biological Station, Michigan, USA - KBS Corn C5-2 (SPAdes) (version 2) | ecosystem: Host-associated > Plants > Roots > Rhizosphere > Soil ... | reverse complement strand
ATTGGTTTGGGTAAGACCACCATGCTCAATGCCCTCTCGGCCTATATCGACCACCGCGAGCGCATCGTCACCATCGAGGACTCGGCCGAACTCCAGCTCCAGCAGGAGCACGTCGCCCGTCTCGAGACCCGCCCGGCCAACGTCGAAGGCCGCGGCGAGGTGACCCAGCGCGATCTCGTCAAGAACGCCCTGCGCATGCGGCCCGACCGGATCATCCTCGGCGAATGCCGTGCCGGCGAGGCCTTCGACATGCTCCAGGCGATGAACACCGGCCACGACGGCTCGATGACCACGATCCACGCCAACACCCCGCGCGATGCCCTCTCCCGCATCGAGCAGATGATCGGCATGAGCGGGATCGACATTTCCGCCAAATCCTCCCGCGGCCAGATCGCCTCGGCGATCAACATCGTCGTCCAGATCGGCCGCCTCGCCGACGGCCGCCGCAAGGTGCTGAGCCTGTCCGAGATCACCGGCATGGAAGGGGATACGATCACCATGCAGGAGATCTTCCACTTCGTGCAGAAGGGTCGCGACGAGCGCGGCCAGGTCATCGGGCAGTTCGAGGCCACCGGCATCCGCCCACGCTTCGCCGGCCTGCTCCAGTCGCACGGCGTCAACCTGCCCGCCGACCTGTTCCGGCCGACCGGCCAATGAGCGCGCTCTCGCTCACCCTGCTGCGCTTCGCCGGCCTGCTGGCGCTGTTCGCGGCCACCGCGATCCTCGTCCAATATGCGATGAACGTGGTGCTCACCCGCCAGTTCGCGCAGCACGCGATCAACCGCCGCCTGAAGCTCCTGCGCAGCGGAGTCGCGCGCGAGGAGATTACCGGGCTGATCCGCCCCGATGCGGTCGGCGGCCTCGGCCGCTATGCCCTCGTCGGCCGGTTCTTCCGCCTGGCCGGTCGCGCCGGGATCCGCATGTCTCCGCGGACCCTCGCGGCGGGCCTGCTGATGGCCACGGTGGTGATCTTCCTGCTCCTCCTCGCGCTGAGCGCGTCGCTGGGCGGTTCGCTGACCCCGGGCGTCTTCCTGCTGCTCCTCGCCGTCGCGGTCAGCGCGGGGATCGGCCTGCCGCTGCTGTTCATCGGCAGCCGCGCCACCCGCCGCGCCAAGCGCATGGAAGAGCAGTTCCCCGCCGCGATCGACGTCTTCACCCGGGCCCTGCGCGCCGGCCACCCGGTCGGCTCGGCCATCGCCCTTCTCGTCGGCGAGATGGAGGACCCGATCGGCAGCGAGTTCGGCATCGTCTCCGATGCCATCGCCTATGGCGCCGACCTCAACGACGCCCTGCGCGACCTCGCTGACCGCTGGGACAGCGAGGACCTCAGGATGTTCGCCGTCTGCGTCTCGGTCCAGGGCGAGACCGGCGGCAACCTCGCCGAGATCCTCAGCAACCTCTCCTCGGTGATCCGCGACCGCGCCAGCCTCTACCTCAAGGTGCGCGCGCTGAGCTCCGAAGGCCGGATGAGCGCCTGGATGCTCTCGCTGATGCCGGTGCTCACCTTCCTCGTCCTCTTCCTGATCAACCCGGGGTTCTACCTCGAGGTCGCCCGTGACCCGCTGTTCTCGATCTCGTTCATCGCGCTGCTCGGGCTCTACCTCGTCGGCGTCCTGTGGATCCGCAACATGGTCAACCTGAAGGTCTAGAGCGATGACGGCGATCTCTGAATTTCCGCTGGTCCGGCTGATCGTCCTGCTCGGCGTCTTCGCCACGTCGGTCTGGCTCGCCTATGCGATGATCGCGCTCGGCCGGCGCAACCTCCACGTCCGCCGCCAGGTGCGCGAACTCGCCGCCGCCGGCAGCGGCAGCCCGGCCGAGGCGATGAGCCTCGGCCACGGCAAGCGCAGCGCCTGGTGGCGGATCGTCGACCTCGTCGAGCAGAGCGGCCTCAACCTCGCCGACTCCAAGCCCGACGCCCTGCGCCGCAAGCTCGTCGCCGCCGGGTTCGAAAGCCCGGAAGCCCCGCGGCTCTACACCCTCGTCCGCCTGCTCCTGATCCTGCTGCTGCCCACCATCGGCATCGCCTGGACGATCGTTTCCGGCCACGAGCTCACCATCCTGCGGCTCTATCTCACCGGCTCGATCCTCGGCATCATCGGCCTGATCCTGCCCGCCTGGATCGTCCGCATCCGCGCCGACCGCCGCCGCGAAGGAATCACCAACGGCTTTCCCAACTGCCTCGACCTCCTGCTGGTCTGCGTCGAGGCGGGCCTCGGCATCGAGGCCGCGCTCGATCGGGTCGGCCGCGAACTGGCCGAGGCCGAGCCGCTGGTCTCCATGCTGCTGGTCCGCACCACGCTCCACCTGCGCGCCGGGGCCAGCCGCGAGGAAGCCCTCCACCGCCTCGGCGACATGGCTGGGGTCGACGAGGTCCGCTCGTTCTGCACCCTGCTGATCCAGTCCGACAAGCTCGGCACCTCGATCGCCACCACCCTGCGCATCTTCGCCGCCGAAATGCGCGAGCGCCGGCGGATGCGCGCCGAGGAAAAGGCGCACCGCCTGCCCGTCCTGATCTCGCTCCCGCTCGTCGCCTGCATGCTGCCGACCATGGTCGGCGTGCTCATGCTGCCCGCGATGATCCGGGTGATCCGCCAGCTCGTACCCGCCATGGGAGGTTGACCTTATGACCCGACACATCGCCACCGCGTGCATCGCCGTTGCACCCCTGTTGCTGGGCGGTTGCACCTTCATGCACAAGCTCGGTTTCGGTCACGCCCGCTCGGTCCAGCAGGCCTCCCGCGTCGATGAGACCGCGCCGGCCGTGCCCGCCGATCTCTTCACCGCCCGCGGCCGCGCCCAGCTCGATGCCGGCAACATCGGCCTCGCCGTCGAGGCCTTCCAGCAGGCCATCGGCACCGGCGAAGCGCGCGGCCCCGCGCTCAACGGCCTCGGCGTCGCCTATGCCCGGCTGGGCCGCGCCGACGTCGCGGCCCAGCTCTTCCGCCAGGCCATGGCCGAGGACCCGGCGAACGATAAATTCGCCGCCAACCTCGCCATGCTCGAGCAGTCGCAGAAATCGCTCGAAACGCCTTCCGGCGCCCTCACCGCTGAGCGCACCGACTCCGCCGCGCCCGCGCCGGCACCGGCTGCAGCTTCGGCCCCGGCCCCGGCCCTGGCGGCATCGCCCGCTCCCGCCCCCGCTCCGCGAGTGGCCGCTGCCGCCGCTCCGCAGCCCGAAGGACGCCTCGTCCAGGTCGCCCCGCGCGAATTCACGATCCGCACCCTGCGCCAGCAGCCGGCCCTCGCCGCCACCGCCGCCAGCCCCCGACGCTACACGGTCCCCGCCGGCTTCCGCCCGATCGTGCGGATCACACTGCGCCCGCCGGCCCCGGCCACGCCCGCCCCTGAAGCGCCCCTCGGCAAGGCGGCTTCGCGTTGATGCCCAAGGACCTGTTCGTTCCCGCCGCAGCCCTCGCCCTGCTCTGCCTCACCGCGGCCTGGTACGACCTGCGCCTGCGCCGCATCCCCAACTGGCTGTGCCTGCTCACCGCCGTCGCCGGGCTCGCCTATGCCGCCATGCCGCTGACGGCAGGGGCGCCCTGGTGGTCGTTCCTGCTCCACGGGGCGGTCGCGCTGGTCGTCGGCATGGGGCTCTTCGCGATCCGCTGGGTCGGCGGCGGCGACGCCAAGTTCTATGCCGCGCTCGCCTGCTGGTTCCCCTTCGGCCGCGCCCCGCTCCTGCTTATCGCGGTCGCTCTGTCGGGCCTGCTGCTGCTGATCGTCTGGTTCACCGTGCGCCGCCTCCAGGGCAAGAAGTTCCGCGGCACCGCCAACGACGACGCCGCCAAGCTGCCCTACGGCATCGCCATCGCACTCGGGGCCATGCTGGCCTTCGCCACCTGAATGGCGGGCGCCGCCACGGCTTCCCCCCGCCGCACATCCTTGTGGAACCTTGCCTGCCGTAACCCGGCCCGCGCCCTGCTGCTGGTCCTGGCCGCCGTGTCGCTCCTCGCCGGCCTCGCCACCCGCTCCTCGCCACCCCCGCACCTGCGATTTGCCGACAGCCACACCCCCGGCGACGGAGCCCTCTACGCCGAGGTCGTCGCGGCGGTGGCAGCCGGTGCCCCGTACTACCACACCGCGGTCCAGCTCCACCGCCAGCACGGCTACCCCCTCCGCCCCTTCGTCACCGTCCGCCCACCAAGCCTCGCCCTCGCCAGCGCCGCGCTGGGCCCGGTCGGCACCCTCGCCCTCGCCCTCGCCCTGATCGCCGCCAACGCGCTCGCCTGGTACAACCGCCTGCGCGACCAACCCAAGCTCCTGCGCTTCGGCGCCCTCGCCGCCATGTCCGCGCTCGGCGCCGCCGGCCTCAGCCCCGACGTGCTCGCCATGCACGAATGGTGGAGCGGGCTCCTGCTCTCGCTCGCCCTCGGCCTCGATCCCCAACGCCGCTTTGCCCCCGCCCTCGCCTGCGCCGTCGCCGCGACGCTGGTGCGCGAACTGGCGGTCGCCTTCCTGCTCGCGCTAATCGCCGTCGAGCTCCATCGGCGCGCCTGGCCCCGCGTCGCCGCCCTCGCCGCCGCCCTGGTGGTCCTCGCGCTCCTGCTCCTGCTGCATGAGCAAGCCATCGCCGCGCTGGTCCGCCCCGACGATGTCGCCTCGCCCGGCTGGCTCGGCCTGCGCGGCCCGCTCGGCTTCGCCCGCGACTTCGCCGTCCTGCTCGGCATCGACCATTGGCCCACCGCCCTGACCCTGTTCCTCGCCTTCTCCCCCCTCGCCGGCTGGCTCGCCCTGCGCCGCGCCATGGGGCCGCTGCCCCTCGTCTGGTTCGGCCCGTTCGCCCTGCTCGAAGGCTTCCTCGCCCGGGCCGACAACTGGTACTGGGTCCAGCTGATCCTGCCCGCCTACCTCCTCGGCTGGCTCTTCGCCCTCATGGCCCTGCTGCCCCGGTCTCCGCGCCCCACAGACTGACCGCCGCATCCAATCCCCTGTTGCGCATCAACTTATTGCACTGCACAACGCCGCGCATGCGCATTGCCATCGTCGATGAAAGCGCCAGCCGCGCCGCCGTGATCGGCGAAGGGCTGGCCGCATTCGCCGATTGCGAGCTGTTCGTCGTCACCGAACGCCGCGGCCTCGTCGCCCGGATCGCCGAGATCGATCCCGACATCGTCCTGATGGACCTCGGCAACCCCTCGCGCGACATGCTCGAGGAATATTTCGCCGTCAGCCGCGCCCTCGCCCGCCCGATCGCCATGTTCGTCGACGAGAGCGACGACGAGGCGATCGCCGCCTCGATCGACGCCGGGGTCTCATCCTACGTGGTCGACGGCCTTGCCCCCCACCGCATCCGCCCGATCCTCGATCTCGCGGTGCGCCGCTTCAACGCCTTCGCGCGGCTCCAGTCCGATCTCGCCGAGGCCAAGGGCAAGCTGGCCGAACGCGAGACGGTCGACAAGGCCAAGCGCATCCTGATGGACAGCCGCGGCCTCGCCGAGCCGCAGGCCTATGCCGAACTGCGCAAGACCGCGATGGACCAGGGCAAGCGCATTGCCGAAATTGCCGAGGCCGTGGTCACCGCGCACCGGCTGATGGGAGGAACCTGATGGCCCACGACCTGACCCTCGGCTTCCTGCCGCTGGTCGATGCTTGCCTGCCGATCCTAGCTCGCGAACATGGCTTCGCCGAGGCCGAAGGTGTGTCGCTGCGGCTCGTGCGCGACATGAGCTGGGCCACCGTGCTCGACCGCCTGCTCTACGGCCATTCCGACGCGGCGCACCTCGTCGCCCCCCTCGCCATCGCCACCACGCTGGGCCGCGGCCGCCCCGCCGCCCCGCTGTCGGTGCCCTTCGTGCTCGGCCTCAACGGCAATGCGATCACCCTGCGCGGCGACCTCGCCGACCGGGTCTGCCCGCCAGGCTCCCTCGGCGATCCGCGCCAGGTCGGCGAGGCGCTGGCCGTGGTCGCGCGCGAGCGCAAGGCCTCCGGCCAGCCGCTGCGCTTCGGCGTGGTCCACCGCTATTCCAGCCACAACTACATGCTGCGCTACTGGCTCGCCGCCTGCGGTGTGCGCCCCGACGACGAGGTCGAGATCGCCACCGTCGCCCCGCCGTTCTGCGCCGACGCGCTGGAGGCCGGCGAGGTCGACGGCATCTGCGTCGGCGAACCATGGAACAGCGTCGCGGTCGAACGCGGCGCCGGCCGGATCGTCCTCGCCAGCGCCCAGATCTGGCGGCGCGGGGTCGAGAAGGTCCTCGCCCTGCGCGAGACCGTGCTAAACGAGAAGCGCGAGGCCACCGAGGCCCTGATCCGCGCCCTCATCGCCGCCGGCAGGCACTTCGTCGATCCCGCCAATTGGGAAACCAATGCGGTGATTCTCGCCCGCCCAGAGTACCTAGACGGTTCAGCAGAACTGATCCGCCGCGCCATTTCCGACCGCCTCCTGCTCGCCCGCGGCGGCGAGCCGGTCCACTTCCCCGACTTCATGTTCCAGTACCGCGAGGCCGCCAATTTCCCCTGGGTCAGCCAGGCCGAATGGCTCTACACCCAGATGGTCCGCTGGGAGCACACCCCCTTCTCCGCCGCGGAAGCCGCCCGCGCCGCCCGCGTCTTCCGCCCGGACGTTTACCGCGCCGCCCTCGTCGGCACCGGCGAGCCGCTCCCCGGCGCCAGTTCCAAGGTCGAAGGCAGCCTCACCGGCCTCACCGCCGTCGGCACACAGCAGGGCACGATCACGCTCGAGGCCAACCGCTTTTTCGACGGCACCGTGTTCGATCCCCATGACATGCAGGGCTACCTCGCCCGCCTGCCCTGATCTCGCGGCAGATGGTGCACTGCAAAATAATGCTTGCGTAACCCCCGGCTGATCCCATAGCATCTGCGAGTCGGGAATGCGTGCTCCAAGGGTGGGGCACGGTGAGCAGACCCGAAAACCAACCATCGCGTGGCAACGGCGCCGCCCGAACCGATCCATCCGGATCGTTCGAGGCGGCTTTTTTGCGTGCGCGAAGAACGAAGGGCTTCTCGCCGTGGCTACCGGGTGTTCAGCGCAGCAGCAGCGCGGCGACCAGCGCCGCGGCGAGGACTGCGCTCGTCACCTGCCAGAACAGCTCGGGGTTGCGCGCCGCCAGCGGCAGCTTGCGCCGGGGGCCGACCTCGCGCACCCCGCCGCCCTCCAGCGCGCGCAGCAGTTCGACCACGTCGCCGAACCGCGCTGCCGGATCGGGCTGGATCGCGGTGAGGATCGCATCGTCGAGCCACGAAGGGATCTCCGGCCGATGCGCAGAGGGCGCCACGGCGCGGCCGAAGCGCGGCCGCTGGAAGGCTTCCTGCTCGCCGTAGGGCCACTTGCCGGTGAACCAGCGGTAGAGCGTCACCCCCAGCGCGAACTGGTCGGTCAGCGCGTCCCCGGCGTTGCCGGCGAACTGCTCGGGCGCCATGAAGCCGGGCGTCCCCGGGATCTCGTCGGGCCGGAAGTCCTCCACCCGCGGCAGCCGCGCCACGCCAAGGTCGATCAGCTTCAGCCCGCCGTCGGGCTCCAGCATGACATTGTCCGGCTTGATGTCGCGGTGAACCACCTCCAGCCGGTGCAGCGCCGCCACGGCGCGGGTCAACCCGATCGCCGCCTCGATCCCCGCCTTCAGTCCCGGCAAGCCGCGCCCCATCCGCTCGGCCATGGTCTCGCCGACGAGGAACGGCTGGACCCCGTAGAGCGCGGTCTGCCGCTCGGGCCGCACCGGATGGGCGGCGAGCACGAAGGGGCTCGCCACCCGCTGGCCGAGCATGATCTCGCGGGCGAAAGCCAGCCGCAGCGCGCGCTGCGAGAGCACCTCGTCGCGCGGGAACTTCAGCACCACCCGCGCCCCGTCCTCGCCGTCGCTGGCCGCCAGCAAGACGGCATGACGGCCCGTGGACAGCACCCGCTCCACCTTGAACCCGTCGATCGACTGCCCCGGCGCGGGCGGAGCGACGAAGGGCAGTCCGGAAAGCCCCGCGAGGATGCCGTCGTGATCGGGCGCCGGCAGGCGCACCACGTCGAGCACCAGCGCGGTCGCATTGTCCCGTCCCCCCGCCGCCAGCGCGTCATCGGCCAGCCGCTCGGCGGTCGCCTCGGCGCTGGCGTTCTCGGCGAGGATCGCCGCGATCCGGGCCGGGGAGAGCACGCCGTGAACCCCGTCGGTGGTCAGGACCAGCCGGTCGTGCTCGGCCAGCTCCAGCTCGGCATGGTCGAGCCGCAGTTCGGGCTCGATCCCGATCGCCCGGATCAGCACGTGGCTGAGATCGGGCTCGGGCCGGACATGGTCGGTGGTCAAACAGGTCAGCCGCCCGCCCGCATAGCGCCAGGCCCGGCTGTCGCCGACATGGACCAGGTGGGCCCGCCGCCCGCGCAGGGCCAGCGCCGTGAAGGTCGTGGCGGAATTGGCCATGGTCTCGCCCCGGCCCTGGGCATGGAGCCAGCGGTTGTAGGCCGCGAGCGGCGCCTGCATCGCCCGCGCCGGGCCCACGGTGTCGGGCACCGCATAGAACCCCTCGATCAGCGCGCGCACCGCCAGTTCGGCCGCCTCGCGCCCGGCCTTCCCGCCGGAAACCCCGTCGGCTACCGCCGCAAGGATCCCATGACGCACCCGCTCCAGCGCCGTGCCGAGGTGAACCCCGCCGAAATCCTGGTTCTCGCTGCGCGGACCGGTGCGGCTCGCGCAGCCCGCCGCCGCCACCAGCTGTCCAGATTCGCGCATTCCCCGGTTCCGTCCCTCACGTGCACGGGCACGTCGCCCGCCCGCGTGAGGATCCCTTCTCCCACCGTTTCGTCAAGCCACAGGAGGCCCTAGCAATGGCAACGATGGCCATGTCACCAAGCACTGCACCCGATCTTCCGACGATCCCCACCGGCAAACCGTTCTGGCAATCGGGCCACCGCCCGACCCTGCTCGCCGCCTTCCTCTATTTCGACGTGTCGTTCATGGTCTGGGTCCTGCTCGGACCGCTCGCGCCGATCATCTCCAAGCAGCTCGGGCTCGATCCCGCGCAGAAGGGCATGATGGTCGCCATCCCCACCCTCGCCGGCGCGGTGATCCGCGTGATCAACGGCTTGCTCGTGGACCGGATCGGCCAGAAGCTCACTGGCACGCTCAACCAGCTGGTGGTCATCGCCGGGCTCTTCGTGGCCTGGTGGTTCGGCATCTCCAGCTACGAGGGCACCCTCGCGCTGGGCGTGATCCTCGGCTTTGCCGGGGCCAGCTTCGCCGTCTCCCTGCCGCTCGCCAGCCGGTGGTACCCGGCCGAGCACCAGGGCAAGGCCATGGGCATCGCCGGCATGGGCAATTCGGGCACGGTCTTCGCCGCGCTCTTCGCCGCCCTGCTGGCCAAGGCCTACGGCTGGACCAATGTCTTCGGCCTCGCCCTCATCCCGCTCCTCGCGGTCTTCGCCTATTACCTCGTCGCCGCCAAGGACAGCCCCGACCAGCCCGCGCCCAAGCCGCTCTCGGCCTATGCCGCGATCCTCAAGGAGCAGGACGCCTGGTGGTTCATGCTGTTCTACTTCGTCACCTTCGGCGGCTTCGTCGGCCTGTCGAACTCGCTGCCGACCTACTATGCCGATACCTTCTCGGTGACCCCGGTGATCGCCGGCTACTGCACCGCCGCCGCCGTGTTCATGGGCTCGCTGCTGCGGCCGATGGGTGGCGCCCTCGCCGATCGCTTCGGCGGCATCCGCACGCTGACCGTGGTCTACGCCGTCGCCGCCGCGCTCCTTGCCGTGATCGCCAAGATCGGCGGCGGCCTGCCGGTCATGGTCACGCTCTTCGTCCTGACCCTCGGCACCCTCGGCCTCGGCAACGGCGCGGTGTTCCAGCTGGTCCCGCAGCGCTTCCGTAAAGAGATCGGCGTGATGACCGGCCTCGTCGGCTTCGGCGGCGGCGTCGGCGGGTTCTACCTCGCAAGCTCGCTCGGCGCGATCAAGAAGGCCACCGGCTCCGCCGCCCCCGGCTTCATGATCTTCGCCGGCCTCGCGGTCATCGCCCTCGTCGGCCTGACCATGGTCAAGGCCCGCTGGCGGACCACCTGGGGCGCCGCCCTCACCAACGCCCGGATCTGAGGGCAGCGCCAGCACCCTTCGACAGGCCTGTCCTGAGCCTGTCGAAGGGCTCAGCGTGAGCGGACGGGGGAAGCAACCATATACCCCGCCGCTCGTGCTGAGCTTGTCGAAGCACCGCCCACATCGGTCGCAAAGAGGATGCCCGGAAAGGACCAACAAAGGTTCACCGGAGGAAACCCATGAAATCGCTGCTCAAGACCACCGCGGCTCTCGCCGCGCTCGCCCTCGCTCACCCCGCGCTCGCCGCCCCCGCCAAGCCCCAGTTCGGCGATCCGGTAAAGATCGCCCCCGACCTCACGCTCGACCCCATCGTCGACACCCGCCTGCGCTGGGAACACGTCGATACGCCAACAGTCGACGCCGACGCCGTCACCCTGCGCCTGCGCGCCGGCGCCGAGCTCAAGCACGCCTCCGGCCTCGCTTTCCTGGCCGAAGCCGAAGGCACCCTCGCCCTCGACGATCACTACAACGCCTTCGCCTTCCCCATCGCCGACAGGCAGCGCCGCACCGCCTATGCCGTCGTCGCCGATCCGATGAACGTCGAGCTCAACCGCCTCCAGCTGCAATACAAGTCGAAGCCCCTCACCCTCACCCTCGGCCGCCAGCGCATCAACCTCGACGACCAGCGCTTCGTCGGCTCGGTCGGCTGGCGCCAGAACGAGCAGACCTTCGACGCCGCCCGCGCCGAGGTCACCTACGGCCCGGTCTCCTTCGACGGCACCTACGCGATCAGCCAGCGCACGATATTCGGCATCGATGCCGGCCCGCGCACGGCCTACGACGGCAAGTTCTGGTTCCTCGGCGCCGGCGCGAAGCTTGGCCCCATCCAGGCCAAGGCCTTCGCCTACCTGCTCGACTACGACCCCGCCGAACAGCTCGGCACCCTCGCCGCCCCCAATGCCGACACGCAAACCTACGGCTTGCGCCTCACCACCAGCCTGCCGCTCGCGAAAACGACGAAGCTCAACCTCGCCGCCAGCTACGCCCGCCAGTCCGACTGGAAGCAGAACCCCGTCAACTACACCGTCGACTACATCGCCGCCGAAGGCACCCTCGCCCACGGCCCCCTCGGCCTCACCGCCGGCTACGAACAACTCGGCGGCAACGGCGCCCGCGCCTTCCAGACCCCGATGGCCACGCTCCACAAGTTCAACGGCTGGGCCGACCTGTTCCTAGTCACCCCCGCCAATGGTCTGCAGGACTGGTACGGCGGCGCCAGCTACAAGTTCGCCGGCGTGAAGGCCCTCCCCGGCCTCAACGCCCAGGTCACCTTCCACCGCTTCGAAAGCGACATCGGTTCGCTCCACTACGGCAACGAATGGGACGCCAGCCTCGGCTTCAAGCTCCACAAGGCCAACCTCCTCGCCAAATACGCCAACTACCAGGCCCACACCTTCGGCGCGGACACCAAGAAGTTCTGGCTCCAACTCGAACTCGCCTACTGACGCCTCCCCTCCCGCAAGCGGGAGGGGCAGCGAGACTTGGGGGCGCAGCAGCCTTAGTCGCAGCGGGGTGGGCAGCGCACGGGCGCAGCGCTCCACCCACCCCATCCGCTCACCGCGAACCTGTATCATTTTGAAACGAAATGTGTTTTCTCCAACCCGGACGGACGGGAGGCGGAACATGAAGGACGTGGGGGTTCTGGTGGGCTGGGGCGCCCAGGATTGGGGCAGCCGCCTCGTGCTCGACATCGAGACCGTCGCCGATGCCAAGGACAAGGCCAGCCCCACGGTCTACCACCTGTTCATGACCAAGAACCAGGCCGCGGTCCTCGCCAACTACCTCTTCGAAGCCTCGGGCCGCCTGCCCCCCACCGGCCGCCGCCCGGGCCTGATCCGCCGCCTGCTGGGCTAGGCCGGTCATCACCCGTGGGGGAGCTGCCTCACGCAATCGGAAGCGCGCTTCCAACCAGCCCCCCGCAATGATAGCTTCCCCCCGAGCTCATCTTTTCCGCATCGGCCCCTCGCCAAGGGCCCGCGGAAACGATGCGAGTGAAAATCTTCACCCCGTTCCACCCGACATTCGGGAGACACCTGATGGCCACCGCCGCCGCACTGCCGCAGAAGACCCGCGAGCTCCACAACCACCATTTCGATTCGACCGTGTGGAACGACCTGCAACTGCGCGACGATGACGTGATCATCGCCACCTACGGCAAGTCCGGCACCACCTGGACCCAGCAGATGGTCGCCCAGATGCTCCACGGGCCCGATCCCGACCTGCCCGTGGCCGAGCTCTCGCCCTGGGTCGACCTGCGGGTGCCGCCCAAGGCGGTCAAGTTGCCGCTCATCGAAGCCCAGGCCCACCGCCGCGTGCTCAAGACCCACCTGCCGGTCGACGCCCTGCGCTTCTCGCCCAGCGCGAAGTACATCTACCTCGCCCGCGATGGCCGCGACGTCGTCTGGAGCCTCCACAACCACCACGCCAACGCCAACGCCGTGTGGTACGGCGCCCTCAACGACACCCCCGGCCGCGTCGGCCCCCCGATCGAGCCGCCCCCTGAAGACATCGTCGAATACTTCCGCGCCTGGCTGGAGGGCGATGGCTACCCCTTCTGGTCCTACTGGGAAAACATCCGCACCTGGTGGGCCATTCGCGAGCTGCCCAACGTCAAGCTCATCCATTTTTCCGAATTGAAGCGCGATCCCGGCGGGCAGATGCGCGAAATTGCCGAATTCCTCGAAATCGTCGTCAAACCGCAGGACTGGCCCGAAATCGAAACCTATTGCGCGTTCGACTGGATGAAGGCCAACGCCACCAAGTCAGCCCCCCTGGGCGGCGCCTTCTGGGATGCCGGCGCCGAAACCTTCATCAACAAGGGCACCAACGGCCGCTGGCAATCCATGTTGCCCGCCGATCTCTCGGCCGCCTATGAACAACGCGCCGTCGCCGAACTGGGAGAAGATTGCGCCGCCTGGCTGGCCCAGCGCTAGGGTCAGGGCCTTGGAAGGCTAGCAGCAGCTGCAAGCCGCCGAGAGCGAAACCATGCTGGGCTTGGGCGGGGCGATGACCTTGGGCCGCAGGTCGACCGGATTGGCGGCGAGAGCCTGCCCGGCGCGTTCCCGGTTGGACCGCAAGGCATCGCGCGCGAACTGATCGCCCTGTTCCTTGCTGAAATAGCCGGTGTAGATCAGGAACACATGGGTATCGATCGTGGTGCGGATGCGGATCTCGTGTTCGCCGATGACTTCCCACTGGTCGAACCCATCCCCGTCGCAGCGGACGATCACGGCCGACGGGTCCGGAATGCGGCTGACCGTGAAGCTGGTCGCCTGCCCCCGGCGCGAAGCCGCCGCCACCGTGCGGACCGAGAGCGTCCCCCCCTCAAGGTCGTTCCACGCCTGCCGGACCGCAAAGGCCGGAAAGTCGATGCCCTCCACCGTCGGCTCGTTGAACTTCGCAAGGTTGGGCTTGTTGTAGAGGTCGAACCACGTGCCGCGCCCGCCCAGTTCCACCATCATCGCCATCGCCGAGATGTTCCCGCGCGGCCAGGGCTCGTCGAGCCCGAACCACCAGCCGAACCGATCGCCGTCCGCGCCGAAATACCGCGGCTGGAAATGGGCCTCGGCATAGTCGCGCATCCGCTCCACGACCACGTTGTCGCCAAAGTCCTGGGCCAGCATCAGGGCGAACAGGAACAGCCGCGGATCGTCCGGCGCCTGCGGCGGGATCGCGCGCTTCGGGTCGTTCCACCCCAGCTCGATCATCGCCGCTTCGTAGAGGGCTTCGGCCGTTTGCGGGCTCTGCGGGTAAATGAACAAGGCCGAAGGCACCCCCGCCGCCGCCGGAGCCTTGTGGATGTAGTCCAGCAGGGGAACGTAGTAGAACGCGAACCACTCCAGCGCGCCGCTCTTGGCCACGCCCAGGTAGTGCTTGCGCATATAGCCGATCCACTCCGCCGCCACGTCCGACGTCGATGAGCCGAAGCACCTGTCATAGAGGTGCAGGCCGAGCCCGGTGTGGGCGACGCAATAGGGCCAGATCTTGGTGTTCTCGCAGTGCGGCCCTGCCGGAACGGTCTCCCACTGCCGCGAGGTATAGTCGGCGATGGTGTGGTGAGACCACATGAAGGCCTCGCTCTGGTATCCCCGCACCGGGAACGGCTTCTCCCATTTGTCGTCGCCCGAGATCTTCGAATACAGCGACAGCATGGTGAGGAAGAACCCGCGGAAGAAGACATTGCCCGTCGCGCCGATCGGATCGGGCTGTAGGCCCCAGGGCTCGATCCCGTTCGCCACCCAGCCCGCGCAGTCGTACTTCCCTTCCAGACCCTGCGGGATGTACTTGGCCACCCAGGCCGGCGGATAGTTGGCGCGGTCCGGATCGGGCCCGATCTGCGTGTTCCAGTCGATCGCCGCCCAGTATTCCGTGTGGCGCGAGATCAGTTCGCTCAAGATCCGCGTATAGCCCTCGCGCCAGGCCGGCGTCCGGTCGGCCCTCAGGCAAACCGTATAGGCCGCCTTGAGCAGGTCGAACTGGGCGAAGGCTTCGGTCGGCGGCCCCGTCCGGTCGTCCCACCACTCGTGCGGCCGCCCGTCGATCGACCAGTCGTCCGGCGTCGTCGCCTTGTCCCACAGGAACTTGAGCCACCCCACCGAGCGGTCATTGAGCTGCGGGTATATGCTGTGCCTCATCCGCGCACCTGCCCTGCCGCCGTGGGAAGAATACCGATTGCGGCAACCTGCGCCGTGAGCGAGCGCAAAGTCAACCGGATGCGCCCGCGAGCAACTTCTGATCCGACTGAGAGCGGCGGCAACCTTGGGGCGAGCAGATGCCCCCGAGCCTAAACCAGGAAATCTCCCTGGTTGGCACCGATCAGCACCCCGGCGATCCCGAACCCGACCACATCGGCCAGGCCATCCTTGTTCACGTCCGCCACCTCGCGGTGGAAGGTGTTGTCGCTCGACCAGCCCTGGTTCTTGCCGAAGTCGCCCACATCGAGGCTCGCCTGGGTGAAGGTGCCGTCACCCTTGCCGAAGGCGACCAGCGTGCCGGCGATGCCGAAGCCGACGATGTCGGCAATGTGGTCGCCGTTCACATCGGCCACCAGCCGGCTGAAGCTGTCGTTGCTGGCCCAGCCCTGGCTCGTGCCGAAGTCGTTCAGCACCAGCTGGGCATCGGCGAAGGTCCCATCAGCCTTGGCCAGCGCGACGTATGTCCCCGCAATCCCGAACCCGACGAGGTCCGCCCGCCCATCACCGTTCACGTCGGCCACCGCGCGGTGGAAGGTATTGTCGCTGGTCCAACCCTGGTTGACTCCGAAGTTGGCGATCGCCGTCTTGACCGGCTGGAAGGTCCCGTTGCCGTTGCCCAGCGCGACCAAGGCCCCGGCAAAGCCGAAGCCCACCAGATCGGCCTTGCCGTCGCCATTCACGTCGCCGACCGTCCGGGCAAACCCGTTCTGGTTGGCCCAGCCTTGATTGACGCCGAAGTCAGTGATCCCGGTGCTGACGGTGCCGAACGTCCCGTCAGCCTTGGCGAGGCCGACCAGCGTTCCCGCAAACCCGAAGCCAA